>Ga0164242_10003541_pt1 | contig 17785 bp, 16 predicted proteins | sample OricomgcompostMG_FD_108783 | JGI IMG/M metagenome (GOLD analysis project Ga0164242, IMG submission 108783) | Miracle-Growth compost microbial communities from Emeryville, California, USA - Original compost - Miracle growth compost (MG) ... | reverse complement strand
GTCGTGCGCCTGGTGCACGAGGGCCGGGTCCATCGCCTTGATGTGGACGTAACTGATCCGGTCCGGGTAGGTCGTGATCAGGTCGACGTTGTCGCCCCCGCCGTACACGATGTGTCCGGTGTCCAGACAGAAGCCGACGTATGCCGGATCCGTCTCCTGGAAGATCCGGTCGATGTCCGCACGGGTCTCGATGTGCGAGTCGCCATGCGGATGCAGCACCATCTGCAGTCCGTAGTCGTCCTTCATGATCCGGCCCAGCCGGTTCGCATTCGCGACGTAGAGGTCCCAGGCGGCGCCGGTCAGCGTCCGCTCGTCGGTGAACTCGCCGGTCTTCTCGTCGCGGAACATCGGCGGCAGGTGCACGACATACTCCGCACCGACCGCGGCGTGGGTGGCAGCGATCTGACGGAAGAAACGTTCGGTCTCCGGCCAGGCCTCGGCCTGGTGCAGCACGCCCCAGCCGGTCCCGGCGACCACGCGCATGCCACGTGCGTCCATCTCCTCCTTGAGTCGCGCCGGGTCGGTCGGGAAATAGCCGAACGGCCCGGTCTCCATGACACTGAAACCGGCGTCGGCCATCTCGTCGAGCGCCGTCTGCCACGGGATCTGCACCGGGTCCTCGGGGAACCACACTCCCCACTGGTCGGGGCAGACGCCGATCGTGAGCTGGGCATAACGGGGGTCGGCGTTCACCGAACGGTCCTGGGCCATCGAAGGTCCTCTCTGCATGGGATTGGGGTGCCGGCCCGTCCTGGCCGGCGATCTGTTGTCGTGGTCGTGCTGGGTCGGTCGAGACCTAGGCGAGCCGGGGATCGACGGCTTCGTGCTCCCATTGCCCGCGGATCCACCCGTGCGCCGGGTGGTCGCTGATCAGCCAGGCACGCTCCGCACCCGGCCCGGCCATCACGTTCAGGTAGTACATGTCGTACCCGGGCACCGCCATGGCCGGACCGTGCCAGCCGTGCGGCACCAGCAGGACGTCCCCGGCCCGGACGAGCTCCTTGACGTCGATCGGGCGCTGCGCCGTGCCGGAGATGCAGCAGTACCCGATGGCGTCGGTCCCTTCGGGCGCGCCCGGTACCGGCCGGATGTCGAAGTAGTAGATCTCCTCCAGTTCCGTCTCCTGGCCGGGCCGGTGTTCGTCGTGCTTGTGCGGCGGGTAGGAGCTCCAGTTGCCCGCCGGGGTGATCACCTCGCAGGCGATGATCGAGCTGGCGTCCAGTGTCTGCGGCGTGCCGAAGTTGCGGACCTGACGCGAGCACTGGCCGGCGCCCCGCAGTTCGACGGGAGTGTCCGCGGCTCGCACCACCGACGGCGGGACATCAGCTTTGGCCCGCGCGAAGCACAACGCGACCGTCACCGGCCCGTCAGCTGTGAGGGTGAACTCGGTATGACGCGGCAGGTAGCCGCAGTCGGCGGGCCCCTGGAAGACGTCGGTGCGGCCGGCGAGGACGGCGGTGAAGTCACCGCCGGCCACCCGGACGTCACCGCCACCGCTCAACGGCAGGACGACGAACTCGTCCTCACCGGTGTCGATCGTCCGGCTCTCGCCGTCGCTCAACTGCGCGGTGAGGAGTCCAGTGTGCTGCCAGTCGTCGGATCCCGGACGGATCGCGACGTCATACCCGGGCTCGGCCACCGAGCCATATGGGTGGAACCAGTTGCTCATGCGACGAAAACTCCTCTCAGATATCGCTGTTCAGCCATGGACCAGTCGCGCGGCGATGTCCACTGCCGCCGCCACGTCCCCGTCCGGCGGATAGAGCAACGCACGCCCCACCACCAGACCCGCTGCGGTCGGGGCACGCAGCGCGTGACCCCAGGTCGCATATGTCTCCTCCGGATCGCCCTTGGGATCTCCGCCGAGCATCAGCACCGGCAGCGTGGTGGACGCCAGAACACGGTCCATGTCTTCGACCACCGGCACCTTGAGCCAGGTGTACGCGGACGTACCGCCCAGACCGGCTGCGACCTGCATCGACCTGATCACCGAGTCGGGGTCCAGCAGGTTGCGCACCCTTCCGTCGCCCCACTCCGACCAGAAGGGCTCGATCATCGCCATCAGCTCGGCGGCCGCGAGGTCGTTGACGTACCCGGCGGACTCCACCAGGGTCGACAGGGTGCCCGCGTCCTCCAGACAGATCCTGGTCAGCATCTTGCCGCCGTCCAGCCCGCGATCGACGATGTCCGCGGCGCGGTAGGCGGTGCCGCGGTCGTCGAGTTCGAACCCCGCGCCCTGCAACCCGCCCCGGTTCATCGAGCCGATCACGACCTTGTCGTCGAGGACCCCGGCCAGCAGCAGGTCCTCCAAGACGTCCGGAGTCCCGAGCACCCCGTCGACGCCAGGGCGGCCGAGGGCGATCGCGAGACGTTCCAACACATCCGGGCGCGAGGCCATCGCACGGTGGTCATCGCGGACCCCGAGGGCACCACGTGCCATGTGGTCGGCGGCCACGATCAGCAGTCGGCCGTCGTCACCCAGCAGACGCCGCCGTCGACGTGTCTGCCAGGCGTGCTCGATCTGCTCCGGCTCGAACCGGCGGACCCGGGCGACCTTCCCGACGTCGATCATGCGTCCCTCCTCGTGCCGACGAAATCGTCGAGCTCGGCGCGGTCCGGCATCGCCGAACTGCACTCCAGCCGCGACGCGACGATCGCTCCGGCGGCGTTCGCCCGCCGGACGACCTCTTGCAGTGGCAGGCCCTCGAGCAGACCGGCACAGAACGCCCCGCCGAAGGCGTCGCCGGCGCCGAGCCCGTTCAGCGTCTCCACCGGGATCGGGGGCACCAGGTGCTCCTCGGACCGGGTGGCTGCCAGCACTCCGCGTGGCCCCTGCTTCACCACCGCGATCTCCACCCCCAGGTCGAGCAAGGCATGGGCCGCGCGCTCCGGGTCGGTCTCACCGACCGCCACCTCGCACTCTTCGCGGTTGCCGATCGCGACCGTGCAGTGCGCGAGCGCCTCCTGCGCAGCACTGCGCGCCTCCTCGACCGATTTCCAGAACATCGGCCGGTAGTCGAGGTCGAGGATCGTATGGCGCCGCCGCCCGCGCAGCGCCCAGGCGTGCAGGTGCGCGGTACGGCTCGGCTCCGCGGACATCCCGCTGAGCGTCGACCAGTAGATCGGGGCTTCGCGGATCGCGTCCTCGGGCAGCTCGTCCGGTGTGATCTGCAGGTCGGGAGCGACCGGGAACCGGTAGAAGTACAGCGGGAAATCGTCCGGCGGGAAGATCTCGCAGAACGTCACCGGTGTCGGCAGATCGGGCACGGCCGTGACGGCGCCGTCGTCCACCCCGAAGCCACGCAGACTCTGGTGGATGAAACGTCCGAAGGGGTCCTCCCCGGTCCGGCTGATGACGGCCGAGCGCCACCCGAGGCGTGCCGCCGCAACCGCGACGTTGGTGGCCGTGCCGCCCAGGAACTTACCGAAGCTGCGGACATCCTCCAGGCCGACACCGATCTGCTGCGGGTAGATGTCAACGCCGATACGGCCGATCGTCAGCACATCGGGAGTTTCAGACAGAACCATCGGTGGCACAGTCCTTTCGGGGCCGTCGGAGCCGGTCGTCAGTGTCTCCATCCAATCGTCGAGAGGTCGTCAAAGTCAATAGTTTGTCAGGACATTCTTACTTATGGGATTTCTGACCTGTTTGAGTAAACTCATGCTCATGACTTCGCAGCCCGGTGCCACGCAACTCCCCCTGGACATCGATCGCTCGAGCCCGGTCCCGCTCTACTTCCAGCTCGCCGAGCAGCTGACCGCCGCCATAGAGTCGGGCGCTCTCCTACCGGGCGACAGTCTGGAGAACGAACTCTCGCTCGCCGAGCGCCTCAAACTGTCCCGTCCGACGGTGCGTCGCGCGATCGCCGAACTCGTCGGCCAGGGGCAGCTCACCCGGCGCAGAGGCATCGGCACGACGGTCGCTGCACCCGTGGTACACCGCCGCGACGAGCTCACCAGCCTGTATGACGACCTGCGTCGCTCCGGACGCAAACCACAGACGAAGGTCCTCACCCTGGACTCCGCCGCACTGGACGAGGAGGCCGCGACCGCTCTCGGACTCCCGACGGACACGCCACTGGTCCTCATCGAACGCATCCGGCTCGCCGATGCCGAACCACTGGCGATCCTGCGCAACTGGCTGCCCCCGACATACGCGGACATCACCCAGCGGCAGCTGGAGAAGGACGGGCTGTACGACCTGCTCAAACACCGCGGCGTCCGCCCCGTGGTGGCGCAGCAGACCATCGGCGCACGAGGAGCGACGACCGCCGAACGCCGCCTGCTCGACCTACCGCGCAACCAGCCGGTGCTGACCATGACGCGCAGGGCGTACGACGCCGAGGGCACTGCCGTGGAGTACGGGGACCACTGCTACCGGGCGGACCAGTACGCGTTCGACATCACCGTGCACGAGAAGCCCTGACACGCGGGGGGAACGCAGAGTGTCAGGCCTTCGCCAGGTGATCGGCGATGGTCGCCAGCTGGTACCGGCTCACCTCATCGGCCCGCTCGTCCTCGGCGAAGACGTTGGACACGATGAGTGCGTCGTCACGGTCGAGGTAACCGATCTGCCGCAGCGTCGAGAACAGCTCCGGCCAGTCGACGTCGCCGTCTCCGATGCGCAGGTGCTGGTGGACCCGCGCGGTGTTCCCGGGCGGATTGGTGATGTACCGCAGTCCGTGCGACCGACGGTGGTCGAAGCTGTCCGCGGCATACACCGCTCCCAGCCGGTCACCCACCTCCGGCAGGAGCGTCGTCGCGCGGTCTCCGTAGTGGAACGTGTGCGACGCGACGTAGACCATGCCCACGGCCGGTGAGTTCAGGCCACGAAGCACCCGCCACGCCTCCAGACCGTCCTCGACGAAGTCGTCCGGATGCGGGTCGAAGTTGATCCGCAGGCCCTCCTGCTCGATGAGCGGCAGGAGTTCCTCCATCGAGCGGTAGAAGGCCGCCTCGGAGTCCTCGGAGCGCTCCGGTCGGCCGGAGAACTCGGTGTTGATCACCGGGACCTCGAGGTCGACCGCGAGCTGGATGATCCGCCGGTAGTGACGCACCGCGGCCGCCCGCTGTGGCTCGTCGGGCCAGGAGATGCGTTGCACCGGAAGCAGGGCCGGGATGCTCACCCCGGCGTCCCGGGCGGACTTCTTCAGCCGGGCGACGAGCGCGTCGTCCGCCTTCGGGTGACGGAAGAACGGCACGAGGTCCGGGTGCGGCGTCAGTTGCAGACACTCGTACCCGAGCCGCGCGGCAACGTCGGGGAACTCCAGCAGGCCGTGGCTGGCGTGGAAAGGTGTCGGGTCGAGTGCGATCCTCACGTGTGCTCCTCACAGGTAGTGGCGCTGGGCTGCCTTCTCGTGCTGGTACTCCCGCTGAGCGTCCCGGGTGCTGTCCAGCTCGCTCACCTGGGCGACGGGTACGTCCCACCAGGCGGTGCCGGGCGGGTTGGGGCCGTACAGGTCGGTCTCGATGTACAACACGGTCGCCCCGTCGGTGGCGGCCGCCGTGCAGTAGTTCGCCTCGAACTCGGCGATGCCGTCACAGCGCAGGACGGTCGCGCCCCAACTGGCCGCGTTGGCCGCGAGATCGAAGGGCACGTTCGGGCCGTCGAGCCGGCCGGACGTGGCGTTCCGCATGCGGTACTCGGTCCCGAAGCGCTGGCTGCCGCGCGATTCGCTCAGCGCGCCGATGGATGCATAACCATGGTTCTGCAGGAGAACGATGGTCACCTTGAGGTTCTCCGCCACGATCGTCGCCAACTCCATCGGCAGCATCTGATAGGTGCCGTCGCCGACGATCGCGACGACCTGACCGTCCTCGCCCTTTGCCATCCGCACGCCCATGGCTGCCGGAATCTCGTATCCCATGCAGGAATAGGCGTATTCGACGTGGTACTGCTCGGGCGTCGCGGCACGCCACAGGCACTGCAGATCACCGGGCATCGAACCCGCCGCGTTGATCAGCACGTCGGTGGGATCCATCAGCCGGTTGAGCGCACCGAAGACCTCGGTCTGCGCCGGCAGCGGTCGGTGGTCGCGGTGGTAGCACTCCTCGACGACCTGCTGCCACTGCGCGTCGCGTTGCTGCACCTCCTCGGCGTACGCGGCGTCGACGTGGTACCCGGCCAGTTCCGTGCCGAGGCCGGACAGGGCCTCCCGCGCATCCGCGACAACCGACAGCGCGTTGTGCTTGGCGGCGTCGAAGGCGTGCACGTTGACATTGACGAACCGGACGTCGGGGTCGGCGAAGATCGTGTGGCTCGCCGTGGTGAAGTCGCTGTATCGGGTGCCGACCCCGATGACCAGGTCGGCGCGCCGCGCAAGCTCGTTCGCCGCGCCGGAGCCGGTGGAACCCACACCGCCGACGGCGCTGCGGTGGTCCCAGTTGATCGCGCCCTTACCCGCCTGGGTGTCCGCCACCGGTATGCCGGTGGCAGAGGCGAACTCGCGCAGGACATCACATGCACCCGAGTAGATGACCCCACCGCCGGCGACCAGCAACGGCCGTCGGGCCGACCGGATCGCTTCGGCGGCGCGCTGCAGGGCGACGGCCTCCGGTGCCGGTCGCGCCACGTGCCAGACCCGCTTGTCGAAGAGCCGGACCGGCCAGTCGTAGGCCTCGGCCTGCACGTCCTGCGGCAGGCAGAGCGTCACCGCGCCCGTCTCGGCGGGATCGGTCAGCACCCGCATCGCCGCCAGGACGCTCGGGATCAGCTGCTCGGGACGGTTGATCCGGTCCCAGAAGCGCGACACCGGCTTGAAGGCGTCGTTGACGGAGATGTCCGGGCTGCGCGGGTCCTCCAGTTGCTGCAGGACCGGATCCGGCGCCCGCGTGGCGAAGATGTCGGACGGCAGCACCAGCACCGGCAGCCGATTCGTGGTGGCCAGCGCAGCTCCGGTCACCATATTGGTGGACCCGGGGCCGATGGACGCCGTGACGGCCAAGGTCTGCAACCTGTTGGCCGTCTTGGCGAAGGCAGCCGCCGCGTGCACCGCACCCTGCTCGTTGCGCGCCATCAGATAGGGCAAGGTGCCCTCCGCGGGTGCGGTGAAGGCGCGGGTGTGTCCCACGTCCTCGGCCGATTTCTCCGCCTCCACTTGGCCCTGCAGCAGCGCTTGCCCGACCCCAGCGACATTGCCGTGCCCGAAGATCCCGAACATACCTGGTATCAGGCGCTGTTCGAGTCCGTCCCGCTCTGAGTACTGGACGGTCAGGAACCTGACCAACGCCTGCGCGACGGTGAGGCGGACGGTGTCCTTCGCGGACATCTGCATCTCCTTGAACTGATCGGTCGAATGGATGGAGCGGCTCAGGGCGCTGGGATCAGCACATCACGAACGATCGCGTCCAGGTCGGCATCCGCCTGCAGGAACTGCCGCAGGGTCTTACGGCTGGCGCCGAAGTCAGCGAAGTCGTCCGGCGCCATACCGTCGACGTCATACGCCTTCCGGAACTCCGGCATCTGCTCGTACAGGGTCTGCACGATGTTCGGGTCGACCGGGAGGTGCATCCGCTCCACCGGGTCGATCCCGCTGTTGACGAAGCGTTGCTGCCAGGCGAACGGCGGCGACAGCACGACATCGCCGCCGACGAACTCGGTCCACTGCAGACAGTTGCGGTATGCCGCGGACAGCAGTCGTGAGCGGAAACCGCGGGCGGCGAAGATCCGGTAGGCATTCTTGAACGCTGCGATGCCCGACCACTCCAGATAGCCGGGGTCGAAGCAGAGCCCTTCCCGGGCGTAGCAGTCCTTGAGCCAGTCGTCGAGCCGACCACACATGATCGTCACGACGTGGCCGGGATCGTCCACCGACTCGCCGCGCGCCGACCTGCGCTCCATCCCGCGTTCGATGGCCTCGGCCGCGGCAACGGCCTGGGCGACGCTGAAGGAGACCGTCACGTTGATCATGACGCCGCGGTCGACGGCCTCCTCGATCGCCCGCAGCCCGACGGCCGTGGCCGGGATCTTGACGATGATGTTCGGTGCCAGATCGCTGAAATGCACCGCCTGGGCGACGAGGGCATCCGCATCGCGATGATTGCGTGGGTCGGTCTGGATCGACAGGCGGCCGTTGCGGCCACGGGACTGCGTGAACGCCGGTTCGAGCAGCCGGGCGGCTTCGACCGAGATCTCCTCCACCAGGCGCCACCCGATCTGCGACTCGGTGGCACTCGGCTGCTCAGCGGACAGCTCGCCGATCCTGCGGGCCCACCGTGGCAGATCGGCCCTGATGGCGGCGAGCGCGATCACCGGATTACAGGTGGCTCCGACCGCCCCGAACGAGATCGACTCCTGGAGTTCGGCGAAGGTTGCCGAGTCGTTCCAGAGCGCGGTCTGTGTGTTCGCGGTCATCTGCTGCAGCGGATTGGTCACGGCGCCATTCAAGCCTTCCGAGTTGATGACTGTCAACCTATTGACAGGACATATTTACATGACTCTAGGGTTGCATCATGCCAACAGAGATCAGAGTCGCTGTCATCGGGGCCGGGCTGGCAGGAAAGGCGCACGCGGCCGCCTACCGCACGGCACCCACCCTCTACGACAGCGTCCTGCCGCCCGTGCGGCTGGTGTCGATCGCCGACGTCCACGGTCCCACCGCGGCCGAGGCCGCCGCCCGTTTCGGATACGCCCGGCACGACACCTCGTGGGAGGCAATCGTCGCAGCCGATGACATCGACCTCGTCTCCATCGTGGTCGCGAACAGGTTGCACCGGCAGATCGCGACCGAGCTGATGACGGCCGGCAAACATGTGCTGTGCGAGAAACCGCTCGCCGACGACATCGACGACGCGCAGGGTATGGCGGACGCCGCCCGGACAGCGGCCGAGAAGGGCGTCCACGCGCGCATCGGCCTGACCTATCTGCGGTCACCGGGCCTGGCATACATCAACCAGTTGGTGCGTTCGGGTGAGCTCGGTCGCGCGTTCCACGTCCGGGGAAGCTACTTGTGCGATTACGGCTTGAACCCACGTATGCCGATCTCCTGGCGGGACAAGGGCGCACCGGGGTCCGGCGCACTGGCCGACATCGGCAGTCATCTGAGCTACCTGGCCGAATTCGTCGCCGGCAGCCCGATGGTCGCTGTCAGGGGCGGCACCTTCAACACCGTGATCTCGCAACGGCCGAAGGCACTCGGCGCAGTGGTCGGCCGCGGCGAGGTCCAACTGAGTGATGAGATGGACACCGTCGAGAACGACGACATCGCAACATTCGCCGCCGACTTCGCCGGTGGCGCGACCGCTCAACTGGAAGTATCGCGGGTCGCTGCCGGACACCCGAACTCGTTGGTGGTGGAGGTGAACTGCGAGCGAGGATCGGCCGCCTTCGACTTCCGCCGGCCCGGCGAGGTCCACCTGTTCCGCCCCGACTCCGACACAGCTGGAAACGGTTGGCGGACGGTGCAACTCGGTCCCGGGCACCCGTACTGGCTCGGCGGTCTGCCGATGGACGTGCAGGGTGTCGGGATCGGCCAGAACGAAGGCTTCGCCTTCCAGGCTCGCGCGATGCTGGAAGAGGTCGCAGGGCTGCCCGAGGGCGAGTCGCTGCCACGGAACGCCAACTTCGACGAGGGCCTGCGCCTGATGAAGCTGCTGGACGCGGTCGCGGAGTCCGCCCGGCAGGGCGGCCGCACCGTCAACCTGTGACACCCCGATCCCATCAACCAAGACTGAAGGAGTAGCCCGTGAAGCTGGGTCTCTACAACGCCGTCCTGCACGACCGTTCCCTCGAGGACGCGCTCGGTGTGATCGCCTCCGTCGGGCTCACCGGCATCGAACTGAACACCGGTGGCTTCCTGCCCCCGGTGCACGTGCCCGACATCGACCAGATCCTCACCAGTGACACCGCCCGCGACGAGTTCCTGGGCGTGTTCGAAGGCACCGGGGTGTCGATCGCCGGTCTCAACTGCAACGGGAACCCCCTGCACCCGAACCCGGCCATCGGTCTCGCGCACGCCGAGGATGTGCGCCGCTCGATCCTGCTGGCGGAGCGACTCGGCCAGACCCGGGTGGTCACCATGTCCGGGAACCCGGGTGACTCCAAGAGTTCGTTGACCCCGAACTGGATCGTCAACGCCTGGAACTCGGCGGCACTCGACGTGCTGGACCGCCAGTGGGAGATCGTCGCCGACTTCTGGCGGGAGACCGACCGGCTGGCGCGCGACCACGGGGTCAAGGTCGCGCTCGAACTTCACCCACAGAACGTCGTCTTCAACTGCGCGAGTGTCCACAAGCTGCTCGAGCTCACCGGCGCGACGAACGTCGGCGTCGAACTCGACGCGTCCCACCTCTTCTGGCAGCAGATGGATCCGGTGCAGGTGGTGCGCCACCTGGGTGAGGTCGTGTTCCACGCGGCGGCCAAGGACATCCGGATCAATCGGGAGACTGTCGAGCTCAACGGTGTGCTGGACAACAGCTTCCGCCGGCTGTCGCCGGACGAGCCACGCACCAACCTCGGCGGTGACGAGTGGGCGAACGAGTGGCCCAAGCCGTCGTCCTGGGACTTCGTCGCCCTCGGCAAGGGCCATGACGTGGAGTACTGGACGCAGTTCCTGCGTGCCCTGTATGACGTCGACCCGCAGATGTGCGTCAACATCGAGCACGAGGACACCGAGCTGGGCGCCGTGGAGGGTGTCACCGCCGCGGCCGAGGTGCTGAAGGCGGCCGATGCGGCACTGCAGGAGTCGCTCAGCTGAGTGCGCCGGCCCCTGCGCGTCGATGGAGCAGAGCGGCCTCGATCAGCGGGAACAGCAACAGCAGGGCGACGCCGGCGAACGCCCACCGGTACCCCGTGGCGAGGTCGTGGCGGCCAGCACCCGCCGCGACCGAGCCGGCAACCCGCACGATGAGCGCGGCCACGGCGACACCGAGGCCGGTGGCCACCTGCTGCATGGTGGACGCCAGCGTGTTCGCGCCGTTCACCTGGTTGGTCGGGACGTCGGAGAACTGCAGCGAGTTGTAACCGCTGAATCCGATCGACCGGAACACGCCACTGGCGAACAGCAGCGACACGACCACCCACAGCTGCGTGGACGCCGTGACGAACACGCATCCGGCATACACCAGGATGCCGGCCAGGTTGCTCCCGACGATCACGGTCTTGAACCCCAGGTTGCGGATCAGCGGAGTGGTCAGCGGCTTGATCGCGATGTTGCCCAGGAAGATCGCACCGACGATCAGCCCGGCGCGCGCCGCGCTCCAGCCGAACCCCACCTCGAAGAGCAGCGCGAACAGGAACGGAGCGGCCGTGATGGTGAGCCGGTAGACGCCGCCGCCGACATTTCCCACCCGGAAGGTCGCCACGCGGAGCGCGGAGAAGTCCAGCAGCGGGTGATCCGAGCGTCGCATCCACCACACGGCGAGCAGACCGGCGCCGGCCGCGACGCCGATCGATGCTGCAGCCCAGGGGGCACCGCCGCCGGAGTCGGCGAACTGTTCGACACCGTGCACCAGTAGCGCGAGGCAGACACCGGTCAACGCGAAACCGGCCCAATCCAGCCGGCCGACGTCGGGGACCGGGCCCGCGTTGATGATCCGGCCGGCGACCACCAGGACCAGGACTCCGAACGGAACGTTGATCAGGAAGATCCATTCCCAGCCCAGCGTGTCGGTCAGGACGCCACCCAGAGCGGGCGCCACGACGGGAGCCAGCAGGCTCGGCCAGGTCAGATAGGCCATCGCGTCGAGCAGGTCACGCCGATCGAGGTCGCGCAGCACGGCGAGCCTCCCGACCGGCACCATCATGGCGCCCCCGATCCCCTGCAGGATGCGAGCCACGGTCAGTTCGGTCAGATTCACGGACAGGGCACACAGGACCGATGCGAGCGTGAAGCCCACCAGCGCCACCATGAAAACCCTGCGCACCCCGAACCGGTCGGCGCACCAGCCGCTCACCGGGACGCAGACCGCCACCGTCAGCAGGTAGGCGGTCATCGCCAGGTTCAGGTCGACCGGCGCGACGGAGAAGCTGCGAGCCATCGCCGGCGCAGAGGTCTGGATGATGGTGCCGTCGAGGTTCTCCATGAAGAGCGCGGCAGCGGCCACCAGCGCCAGGGGCCGGTTCAGGGTCGCCGATCGCTGCCGACCCCAGCGGCGATGGTCTGCCGGCCGCTTCACCGCGGGACTCATCCTGGCCACGACCCCAGTGTCGCCCACTCCGTCTTCACATGCCCGAATGTCCGGACATTGGAATGACGTATCTTCAGACTATTTCGCGTGCAGTTTGCGGGCGACGATCAGATCGCGGTCGATCGACGCGTCCACCCGGTGCCGGAAGACGTCTGCAGCGCCGTCGGCCGGCGCGAGCCCGTGCGTGACCAGCAGTGCCACGAGGTCGTCGCGGTGCGCGACGTGGCGGTTGTAGGACAGGCCGATCGCCCCACCGGTGCGCAGCACCTTCAGCCACCCCGGCAGAGCACGGTCCAGCAACTGCAGCGGGCTGCGCGCGAGGCGGTCGTCACCGTGCGATCCGTGCTGGACGCCATACGGAGTGTCGGTGACGATCGCGTCGACGCTGCGGGGACGGATCAGCCCGTCCAGGTCCGTCGTGTCGGTCAGCAGGTACGTGACGTGTTGGGTGTCCCCGGCCCTGTGCGCCTCCTTGGACGCCGCCACCTCGACCTGCAACTGCTTGCCGCGGTTGCGGCCGCTCGTGCGCAGACTGGACTCGTCGGCCGCGTGCTTGAGCCGGTGCTGCCGCATCCACGTCTTGAGGAACGCCGAGTAGGCCTGGAAATCCTTGCTGTCCAGATCGACACCAACGGAGTCCAAGCCGAGCGAGAGTGCGATGTTGAGTGTCGTGCCCCGGCCGCACATAGGGTCGAACACCTGCATGCTGCCGTCCAACAGCTTCTCCGGTCGGCGCGTCGCCGCCACCGTGACGTTGAGCAGCAGACGGGTCCACTGCTCGTTGGTCTTGCCCTGATATTTCTGGATCGTCACCAGGTCGCCGGGGTATGACGCTCTCGGCCGCTCCAACGGCACAGGGGCGAGAAGGTCGCCCTCCCGCCGGAACAGCGCGTGCACGGCGGACAACTGCGACACCACGCGCACCGCCGCATCGGTGAGATCCCCGCTGGTGCGCAGCGTCAGGTAATCGACACCGGCGACCTCCGTGCGCGCCACATCGGGCTCCGGCAACCCGAAACCCGCCGCCAGTGCGCGGAGTTCGGCCTCGCACAGGCGTGGAGCGTCAGCGGCATACACACGGTTGGCCGAGGGAGCCAGCAGAATCAGGTGTTCGGTCACGGGCAAAGGCTAGTCGGCGGTCCGGCCGGCGGGGTGGTGATGACCAGCACGGCTTCGGCGGGACCTCCGGTTGCTGCGTAGGAGTGCTTGCGGTTGCTGGTCCAGGTCGTCGACTCCCCGGCGCTCACCACCACCGAGTGCGTCATACGGACCCGCACTGCACCTGCGGTCACGACGAGGTGCTCGGTGACGTCACGTCCGTGTGCAGGTGATGAATGTCGTGCACCCGCAGGGAATTCGAGACGGAACACTTCGACCGTCGTGCCGTCCGGGCGGCGTCGCAGGTCCAGCAGCACGGTGCGCATCCCGCCTGCCGCCACGGCCTGCGCGCCGCCGACTTCGCCCACCAGTGCCGACAGCGGCACCCCGAGCGGCCCGCAGACCGCGTACAGGGTTTCGATGGTCGGGTTCCGTTCGCCGGCCTCCAGCTGGGAGAGCGTGGCCTTGCCGATACCCGCCTCACGAGCGAGCGCGGACAGACTGATCCCCCTGCCCTCACGCGCCTCACGGATGCGCGCGCCCACCGCCGCAGCCCGAGCCTCAGCGCTCATCAGGTGGACCTCGCTCACATCGTCCGGCATCGGCGGGTAGTGTTCCATAAACAGAACGTTCTGCGAACGGAACACCATGCTCGACACTGTACCCGCCCAGCGCACCAGCACCACCACACCGGTCATTGCCGGAATTGTGTGTGCCCTGGTGGGATTCACCAGCTCGTTCGCCGTGGTGCTCACCGGACTGCGTGCGGTCGGCGCGAGTCCGGCGCAGGCCGGGTCCGGCCTGTTGGCGATCAGTCTCTTGCAAGGCGTCAGCGCGATCGTGCTCGCCCGGCGCTACCGGATCCCGATCACCCTGGCGTGGTCCACCCCGGGCGCAGCCCTGCTGGCCGGTGCCGGTGCGGTCGCGGGCGGCTGGCCCGCGGCGACCGGCGCTTTCGTGCTGACCGGTGTCCTCGTGATCGCCAGCGGAGTCTGGTCAGGGCTGGCCGACCTGATCTCCAGGATCCCGGCGACGATCGCACAGGCCATGCTGGCCGGCGTCCTGCTGCCGCTGTGCCTGGAGCCGGTCCGCGCCGTCGCCATACATCCGTGGGACGTGCTGCCGGTGATCGTCGTCTGGCTGGTCCTGCTGAGGGTCAGCGCGCGATGGGCGGTGCCGGGCGCCTTCGTCGCCGCCGCCGTCGTCATCGCGGTCGAACTCGCCCGTACCGGAACGACTTTGACCGGCAGCCGGCTGCTGCCAGTCGTCTCACCCGTCGTGCCACAGCTGACCATGCAGGCCGTGCTCGGCCTCGCGCTCCCCCTCTTCATCGTCACCATGGCGTCACAGAACATCACCGGTGTCGCCGTGATGCGGGGCTTCGGCTACTCGGTGCCGTGGCGTCCCGTCATGCTCGTCACCGGTGCCGGAACGGCCATCGGCGCCCCGGCGGGTGGTCACGCCATCAACCTCGCGGCGATCAGCGCAGCGCTGGCCGCGGGCCCCGACGCGGGACCGGACACCTCCCGGCGGTGGGTTGCGGCGGTCAGCAGCGGCGTCGCCTACCTGATGCTCGGGCTGTTCTCGGCGGCGCTGACCACCTTCGTGACGCTCGCCCCGTCCGGCGTCGTCGAGACCGTTGCAGGACTCGCCCTCCTCGGTGCGCTCGGGGGTGCGCTGAAAGGCGCGCTCGCCGTGACCGGTGCGAGCAATGCTCGACGGTCCGCAGAGACGACCGCAGCGATCCTCACCGTGGTCGTCGCGGCCTCCGGAACGACGGTCGGCGGCATCGAGTCCGCCTTCTGGGCGCTGCTCATCGGGTTGGTCGCACGGTGGTGGCTGCTACGCGGCGTTCCGGAAGTGGCCGACGGGGCACCGTGAGCCGGTGGTCCTGCTCGTAGTCTGGTGACCATGCTCGCCGCCTACGCCGCCCGAATCGATCGCAACGACCCCCTCGCAGCCCTGGAGGTCGGGGAACGACCCTACCCCGGGGTCCCCGATGGCTGGAGTCTCGTCCGCCTGCGTGCCGCCGCACTCAACCGTCACGACCTGTGGTCCCTGCGCGGTGTCGGGCTGCCCGAGGACCGCGTCCCGATGATCCTCGGCTGCGACGGCGCGGGCGTCACCGGCGACGGGCAGGAGGTCATCCTGCACACCGTGATCCCGAGCCCGGGCTGGTCCGGCGACGAGACCCTCGATCCACGTCGCACCCTGCTCTCGGAGCTGTATGACGGGACGTTCGCCGAGCAGGTCGTCGTGCCGTCCGCCAACCTGGTGCCCAAGCCGGAAGGGATGTCCTGGCAGGTCGCCGGCTGCCTGTCGACGGCCTGGCTCACGGCCTATCGGATGCTGTTCAGCAACGCAGCGGTCTCCCCCGGTGACACGGTGCTGGTCCAGGGTGCCGGCGGCGGGGTCTCGACGGCGCTCGTTCAACTGGGTGCCGCGGCAGGACTGCGGATGTGGGTGACCTCGCGCGACGAGGCCCGCAGCGCACGGGCTGTGGAACTGGGCGCGGACCGGGCGTTCGCCAGCGGTGAGCGGTTGCCGGAGCGGGTCACCGCGGTGATGGAGTCGGTCGGCGCCGCGACCTGGAGTCACTCGGTCAATTCCCTCAACCCGGGTGGCACGATCGTCATCTGCGGCGCGACCTCCGGCGACGCACCGCAGAAGGCGGAGCTGACCAAGATCTTCTTCAAACAACTGCGCGTCGTCGGCTCCACCATGGGTTCGATTGCCGAGCTTCGCCGGCTCGTCAACTTCGTTGACCGCGAAGGGATTTCACCGGTCATCGACCGGGCGATCCCCCTCGCGGAGGCCAGGGATGCGTTCACCCGTCTCGCCGAAGGAGACAGCTTCGGCAAGGTCGTGCTGACGATGGACTGATCAGATCAGCCTGGAGTCGCGGTGCTGCGCCGCGCGCTCGCGGATCACCGGGGTGATCTCGTCGTCCGGCACCCGGACGGTCATCTCCCACTTGCGATGCACCGGACAGCGCTGCAGACGCTTGGCACCGAGGCGGATCGCCTTGAACGACGCCAGCGGCACCCACTTCGACTCGTAGTAGGCGCCCCCGGAGCACTGCACGATCTTCCAGTCGGCCATACCCCGATGTTAACCACGGCCCAGTTGCGTTGTGGCGTCGGCGAGTAGCTGCACCACCTGCAGGCCGAGGTCGACTCCGAGCGGGTGCTCGGTGCCGTCCGCGACGGCGGTGGCCAATTCGTCGGCCGCGGTTGCCAGCGCCTGCGGCGCCGTCGTCACAGCCGCGGGCGCGGCGCTCACGCCCGTCCCACCCCACAGCCGCATCCCCCAGGTGTATGCCGCGGGCGGTGCCCACAACGACAGCGTGGCCGTGCTCACCGCGCCCGACCGGTGCGTGAGCGTGAGGTGCACCCCGTCCCCGACGCCGGGTGTCGCCGCGACACCGTCGATCGGGCCGAGGGCCGCGATCAGCGTGGCCAGCAGGTGCGGCCCGATGTCCCAGAGCGCGCCCTCGCGCTGCCGCCAGGGCGAGTGCCGGTAGGGGCTCTCGGGGCGCTGGTTGGCCACGACCCATTCGCTCCAGGAGCCCCGCCAGTCGCCGCGCGTGGCGAGTTCGTCGAGCCAGGAACGGGTTTCGGGGGTGTAGCGTGCCGTGAAGAACACGACGGAGCGGACCCCGGCGCCCCGGGCGGCGTCCCGCAACTCGCGTGCGACGTCGGGGTCGAGGGCCACCGGCTTCTCGAGCAGCAGATGCTTTCCGGCACGCGCTGCCGCCATCGCAAGCGGCGCCTGCACATCCGGCGGCACGGCATACGAGACGGCATCGACAGCGTCCAGTAGCGCGGCATGGCTGGAGAATGTCTGCACCCCGAGGGCTTCCCCGACAGCCGATGTCTTCTCCGGATCACGCCCCCACACGCCGACGAGGTCATGGCTGGACGCCTGTATGCCGGGGCCGTGTGTCTCCCGCGCCCAGTAGCCGGTGCCGACCAGTCCGAATCGCATGCGCCCAGCTTCGCAGACCCCCTCGCCGACAGGACACCCTCCCCGCCCACAGGACACCCCCCCCGCCGACAGGACACCCTCCCCGCCCACAGGACACCCTCCCCGCCGACAGGACACCTTACGCACTGAGGGGACCAGCAAATCGGGTCGATTTGCTGGTCCCCTCAGTGCTTTTCCTGTCCCCTCGGTGTTCTTCGTGTCCCCTCGGGTAGTGGGGGGAAACGCACCTGGCGGGGGTCAGTCGCGCGGCTTCTCGCGCATCTCGTAGGTGGCGATCAGGTCACCGATCTGCAGATCGTTGAACGAGCCGAGGTTGATACCGCACTCGAAGCCCTCACGGACCTCGGTCACGTCATCCTTGAAGCGCCGCAGACCTGCGACCTCGACGTTCTCGGACACGACCTTGCCGTCGCGGGTGATCCGCGCCTTCGAGCCGCGCTTGATCTCGCCCGACCTGACGATCGAACCGGCGATGTTGCCGAACTTGCTGGACCGGAAGATCTCGCGGATCTCCGCGGTGCCGAGCTCGACCTCCTCGAACTCCGGCTTCAGCATGCCCTTCAGCGCCTGCTCG
>Ga0164242_10003540_pt1 | contig 17788 bp, 12 predicted proteins | sample OricomgcompostMG_FD_108783 | JGI IMG/M metagenome (GOLD analysis project Ga0164242, IMG submission 108783) | Miracle-Growth compost microbial communities from Emeryville, California, USA - Original compost - Miracle growth compost (MG) ... | reverse complement strand
GTGGGACTGCAACGGGGTCGGTGGTCAGAAGTGGGTGCAGCAGGCGGACGGTTCGCTGCTGAACCCGCAGTCGGGGCGCTGCCTGGACTCGCCCAGCGGCGCCACCGCCAACGGCACCCGGCTGCAGATCTGGGACTGCAACGGCAGCGCCGCGCAGAAGTTCTCCCTGCTCTGATCGGCGACTGATCGGTGACTGACCCGTACGGGGTGCCGACGGCGTCTCCCCGCCCTGTAGCGTGGACCGGCTGAGGATCGAAGCGCACAGAACCCGAGCGCGAGAGTGAGGCCGGATGTCCGTCGTCGCCCCGTACGGCAGTTGGAAGTCCCCGATCGGCGCGGCCGATGCCGCCGCGCACGGCGGTGGTCCCGACTGGGTCGGCGCGGTGGGGGAGGAGACCTGGTGGGCCGAGCCGCGTCCGGCCGAGGCCGGCCGGGTCACCCTGGTCCGCCGCCGCGCCGACGGCAGCACCGCCGAGCCGCTGGCCGCCCCGTGGAACGTCCGCAACCGGGTGCACGAGTACGGCGGCACGCCGTGGACCGCGCGTCCCGCCGGGGACGATCGCGGCCCGCTGCTGGTCTTCACCCACTTCGCCGACCAGCGGCTGTACCGCTTCGAGCCGGACGTCCCCGGCGGAGCCGAGCCGGTCCCGCTCACCCCGGAGCCCGGGCTGCCCGCCGGGCTCCGCTACGCCGACCCGGTGATCGTCGGCGACACGGTCTGGTGCGTGCGCGAGGCCTTCCACGGTCCCGCGCCCGACCAGCTGCGCCGCGCCCTGGTGGCCGTCCCGCTGGACGGCTCGGCCGCCACCGACCCCTCGGCGGTCCGCGTGCTGCGCGGCGACCGGCACTTCGTCACCGGGCCGCGGATCTCGCCGGACGGGCGGCACGCCGCCTGGCTCGGCTGGGAGCATCCGGCGATGCCCTGGGACGGCACCGAGGTCCGGGTCGCCGAGGTCGGCCCGGACGGCACGCTCGGCGAGCCGCGGACCGTCGCGGGCGGCCCCGAGGAGTCGGTCTGCCAGGTCGAATGGGCCGACGCCGGCACCCTGCTGATCGCCTCCGACCGCTCCGGCTGGTGGAACCTCTACCGGCTGCCCCTGGGCGCCGCTGCCGGACCCGCCGGTGCGGCCGAGACCGAGCCCGCCGCCGAGCCGGTTCCGCTCTGCCCACGCGAGGAGGAGTTCGGCGGGCCGCTCTGGCGCGTCGGCCTGCGCTGGTTCGCCCCGCTGCCGGACGGCCGGATCGCCGTCGTGCACGGCCGCGCGGAGACCCGGCTCGGCCTGCTCGATCCGGCCGCCGGCACCCTCGAGGACGTCCCCGGACCGTGGACGGACTGGGCCGACCGCCTGGACGCGGCCGCGACCCCGCACGGTGGCGGCCGACTTGTCGCCGTCGGGGGCAGCCCGAGCCGCGCTCACGAGGTCGTCGAGGTGGACCTCGGCCGGGGCGGGTCACTCGCCGGCCGCGTCATCGGCCACCCGCACAGCGACGCCGTCGACCCCGCCTACCTGCCGGTCCCCGAGGCCCGTACCTTCACCGCGCCCGGGGGCCGCGAGGTGCACGCCAACCTCTACCCGCCGCGCAACCCGGACTTCACCGCGCCGGACGGCGAACTCCCGCCCTACCTGGTCGTCGCGCACGGAGGCCCCACCAGCCGCCGCCGGATGACCTACGACCTGGAGGTCGCGTACTTCACCAGCCGCGGCCTCGGGGTCGTCGAGGTCAACTACGGCGGCTCGACCGGCTTCGGCCGCGAGTACCGCAACCGGCTCCGCGAGAACTGGGGCGTGGTCGACGTCGAGGACTGCGAGGCGGTGGCCCTCGCGCTGGCCGGGGAGGGCCTCGCCGACGGCGCCCGGCTGGGCATCCGCGGCGGCAGCGCCGGCGGCTGGACCAGCGGGGCGTCCCTGACCTTCACCGACACCTACCGCTGCGCGGCCGTCTACTTCCCGATCTTCGACCTCACCGGCTGGTCGGCGAACGAGACGCACGACTTCGAGTCGCACTACCTGGAGTCGCTGGTCGGCCCGCTGCCGGCCACCGCCGACCGCTACCGCGACCGCTCGCCGGTCAACCACGCCGACAAGGTCTCCGCGCCCTTCGTGCTGCTGCAGGGCCTGGACGACGTGATCTGCCCGCCGGTGCAGTGTGAGCGCTTCCTGGCCGCGATCGCCGGGCGCGGCGTCCCGCACGCCTACCTCACCTTCGAGGGCGAGGGCCACGGCTTCCGCCGCACCGACACCTCGATCGCCTGCCTGGAGGCCGAACTCGCCCTCTACGCGCGGGCGTTCGGCTTCGACCGGCCGGACCTCTCCGCGCTGGACTGGCGCGACTGACCCTCGCCCGGTCAGCCGCGGGGAGCGGTGGCGCGGAGCCAGTCGGCGGTGGAGCGGGCGAGGAGGTCCTGGACGGCCGTGGCGTGGGCGGTGAGGTAGAAGTGGCCGCCCCGGTAGACGTGGATGTCGAAGGCGGCGGTGGTGTGGACGGCCCAGGAACGGGCGTCGTCGATGGTGACCTCGGGGTCGTCGTCGCCGGTGAGGGCGGTGACGGGGCAGGAGAGCGGGGGACCGGGCCGGTAGCGGTAGGTCTCGGCGGCCCGGTAGTCGGCGCGGACGGCGGGCAGGATCATGCTCAGGAGCTCGTCGTCCGCGAAGATCTGCGAGTCGGTGCCGCTCAGGCGCTTGAGGCTGGCGATGAGCCCCTTGTCGTCCTGGAGGTGCACCCGGTCCTCGCGCGGGCGGGAGGGGGCGCGGCGGCCGGAGGCGAACAGGCCGAGCGGCACCACCCCGGCCGCCTCCAGGCGCAGCGCCACCTCGAAGGCGAGGGTCGCCCCGAGACTGTGGCCGAACAGGGCCATCGGCCGGTCGGTCCACCGGAGCAGTTCCTCGGCGGCGAGGTCCGCCAGCCGGCGCAGGTCGTCGATGCAGGGCTCGGCGCGCCGGTCCTGGCGCCCCGGGTACTGGACGGCCAGCACGTCCAGCTCCGGCGCGAGCGCGCGGGAGAGCGGGAAGTAGAACGAGGCCGAGCCGCCCGCGTGCGGGAAGCAGACCAGTCGCGCGGGGGCCTCCGGAGCCGGGTGGAACCTGCGGATCCAGGCAGTGGTCTGCGGCGTCGAGCCCGTGGTCGCCCCTGCGCTCACTGCTGCTCTCCTCTGCGGTCGTCGGGGGCCGGATCGAACGGCCGTGCCTGACGGCCATTCAAACCGGGCAGGCACCGCCCGCGCCAGGGACGCCGACCCCTATCCGGCCCCTGCGCACCGGCCGGTACGCTGTGGGGTGCGCGGCGGGCGTGCCGGTGAGGACCGGCAGCTTGTCCAGGCCGTAGACGATGGACAGGGGGCGGAAGGAGAGGTCCGACGGGTCGACGGCGAGCCGCAGCCGGGGGAAGCGCCGGACCAGGGCGGGGAAGGCGGTGCGCAGCTCGAGCCGCGCGAGTTCCGCGCCGACGCAGCGGTGCATGCCGTAGCCGAAGGCGAGGTGCGGGGCCATGGGGCGGCGCGACTCGGCGGGCAGCGCCGGGTCCTGGCGGTGCGAGGGGTGGTCCCGGTTCGCGGCGAGGAGCGAGCAGAGGACCATGGCGCCCTTGGCTATCCGGTGGTCGCCGATGACGACGTCCTCGCGGGCGAAGCGGGGGAAGGCCATCTGCACGACCGTCAGCCGGCGGAGCTGCTCCTCGACGAAGGGGTCGACCGCGGCGTCGTCCCGGCGCAGCCGCTCGGCGGAGGCCGGGTCGTCGAGCAGCGCCAGGGCGCCGAGGGCCAGCATGCTGGCGCTGGTCTCCAGGCCGCCGGTGAGCACGCCGTCGGCGAGGCCGGCCAGTTCCTGGTCGTCGACGATGTCGCCGTGCTCCCGGATGATCATGCCGAGCAGGCCGTTGCCGGGCTGGGCGCGCTGCTTGCGGACGATCCGCGCCATGTAGGCGAGGGATTCCGAGAGGGCGCCGAACGAGGCGGTGGCGCCGCCGAGCAGGTCGAAGCGGGCCGCGCTCAGCTCCTGGAACTCGTGCCGGTCCTCGTAGGGGACGCCGAGCAGCTCGCAGATGGTGAGGGAGGGGATCGGAAGGGCGAAGGCGGCCACCAGGTCGACCGGGCCCTTGGCGGCGGCCATGGCGTCCAGCTGGGCGTCCACGATGGCGGAGATGCGGGGGGCGAGCCCGGCGAGCCGGCGCATGGTGAACTCGGGCGCCAGGATGCGCCGCAGCCGGGTGTGGACGGGGGGATCCGCGAAGCCGAGGCCGCCGGGCTGCTGGCCGCTGCCGACGCCGGTGGTGTCGACCAGGTTGCGGAAGTCGTTGCTGAACCGGTCCCGGTCGCCGAGCACCTGCTTGACCTCTTCGTACCCGGTGACGGCCCAGGCCTCCAGCCCGAAGGGCAGTTGGACCCGGGTGACCGGGGACGCGGCGTGCATCCGGGTCAGCCCGTCCACCGGCTCGAGTCCGTCGCGGCGCAGCAGGGACAGCAACTCGTCTGGGAGCAGCGCGAGTTCGGCGCGGCCCAGGCCCTTGCGGCTGATCCGGGCGAGGTACTTCCTGCCGAGCCAGGCGGAGACGCGGGAGCGGGCCCTGGTGCAGCGGTTCACGGGTTCACCTCGTCTGTTCGAGTGCGGGATGCAACGAGCGCGGTGCCTGTGGTGAGGGTCCTTGCGTGGGCTCCGGGTGGGGCGCCGAGGGTGAGGTCCGAGGGTGGGGTCCGGGGCGGGGGAGCGCCGCGGGGCGTGGGGCGGGGGCCGAAAGAGCGAGCGGGGTGTGCGTTGCACGACGACGCACACCCCGCTCGCGGCTCCCTGGGCCGGGGAGGTCCCAGGGGGTTCCGGGGAGGTCAGCGGGCTCCGGCGGTCACCGCCGCGTCGCTGGGCTCGTGCGCCCGCGCAGCCTTCTGGCTCCGGTGGTTGGGGAGCAGGAGGGCGACGATGCCGGCGAGCGCGAAGGCGCCGACGGTCATCCACAGCGCCTCGGTCACGGCGTGCCGCAGCGAGTCCGCCGTGGGGTGGGAGCCGGCGCGGCCGAAGAAGATCACGCCCGCGACGGCGACGCCCAGCGAGAAACCGACCTGCTGGAAGGTGTTGAAGGTGCCCGACGCGGCGCCGGCGCCCGACGCCTCGACGGTGGCCAGCGCCTCGTCCATCAGCGGGACGATCAGCAGGACCATGCCCACGCCGGACAGCGCCAGCGGGTAGATCAGGTTCCACTGGATGTCGCCGCCGTGGGTGTGGCCGGCGATGGTGCTGATGACCCAGACGAACGCGGCGGCCTGGATCAGGCCCCCCAGGAAGATGACCCACTTGCCGAACTTCTTCGCCAGCGGGTCCCCGGCCGGGGTGACGACCATGGCGCCGGCCGTCATGCCGAGCAGGGTCAGGCCGGTGCGCAGCGGCGAGTAGCCGAGGCCGGTCTGCATGAAGTAGCCGAGCGTCAGCATGTAGCCGCCGTTGGCCATCCAGAACAGGGTCTGGACCACCAGGCCGCTGCTGAACCCGCGGTTGGCGAAGAGCGGCATCGGCAGCAGCGGGGAGCCGTCACGCCGCATCTTCGCCGACTGCTGGCGGACGAAGAGCGCGCAGGCGAAGGGCGAGGCGATGAGCATGGCCCAGATCCACCACGCCCAGTGCGCGAGCCGCCCTTCGATGAGCGGGAACTCGACGAGGAAGACGGTGCCCGCGGCGAGCACCACGCCGAGGCCGTCCAGCTTGAGCGGGTGCTCCGCCTTGCTGTTCGGGACGAAGATCGCCGCGGCGATCAGCAGCAGCACGCCGACGGGCACGTTGACCAGGAAGATGCTGCGCCAGCCCTCGCCGAAGGCGTTGGAGGTCACCATCCAGCCGCCGAGGATCAGGCCGACGACCGAACCGAGCGCGCTGATGGCGCCGATCAGGCCGTAGATCTTCGCCCGCTCCTCCTGGTTGTAGAGCACCTGGACGCTGGAGAGGACCTGGGGCACCATGATGCCCGCGAACGCCCCCTGGGCCAGTCGGGAGGCCACCAGCACGTCGCCGCTGTGGGCCATGGAGCAGGCCAGCGAGGCGAGCGCGAATCCGGTGACGCCGGCCATGAAGACCTTCTTGCGTCCGAAGATGTCGCCGAGCCGCCCGCCGGTCACCAGCAGGACCGCGAACGCCAGCATGTAGCCGGCCATGGTCCACTCGAGCTGTGCCGCCGTGGTCTTGAGGCTCTTCTGGATGGACGGGAGCGCCACATTGGTGATGGTCGAGTCGACCAGGTCCATGAACTGAGCCACGATCAGCACGACGATCGCGAGTCCGCGCCTTCTCAAGGCGATGCACCTCTTCCTGTGTTCGGTCGCGGCTGCTAGGCGGCGCTGGCGAGGGCCTTGAGGCCGGTCTCGAGATTGGCGGTGAGCATCGGGCCCGCTGCGGCGCCCATGGCGGCGGCGCCGTCGCCGATGAGCTCGGTGCGGTGGGCGACCTGGCTGCCGCCGTCCGGCAGCGCGGTGACGGAGCAGGAGGAGCGGGCCAGCACGCCGCCGCCGACCTCGGTCTCCATCACGAACGCGGTGCCGGGGACGACGTCCAGGAGGGTGAACGGGGCGTCGCCCTGGCCCTGGGCCCGCACCGTGCCGGTGGTGCCGGTGCGGAAGGGCCCGGTGAGGCGCACGCTCTCGAAGCCGGGGTTCCAGGCGGGCCAGGTGGCCACGTCCTCGTACTGGGCCCAGATCGCCGACGCCGGCGTGCTGGTGGTGATGGTGCGCTCACAGGACCACATACGGGCCTCCGTTTAGACGTTTGATCTAGACGAACGATCGACTTATACAAACGTACAGGTATCGTCGCCGGGGTGTCAACGCGTACGCCTCCGTCAAGGGCGGGGCCGGGGAAGGGGCGAGGCCGGAGCGGACGTCCCGGCGGCGTCATGGCGGGCGCGCACGGCCGTACGGTGGCCGCCTCCACGCCGGCCGGGGACGGGTCAACCGCTGCCGCAGCCGCGGCGGATGCGGGCCGCACTCGCCGACCGGCAGGCACGGCTCGATGAACTCCCGCTCCTCGTCGCTCCGTTGCGCGAACCGAGCCACGCACGATGGTGTACCGGATCCGAGCCCGCGGCGGGGTCGAACCCCCCCATTGATCGCGGCCCGATACGCGTCCTAGGGGCGCGATAGGGGTGGGCTCGGGAGCCGCCCGGACCGTTCGCTGTGGCACAGTCGGGCTGCTGGCCCCACCGGACTCAGGGCGGAGGAGAGCGGATGACCCGCGCCGGGCAGACGGTCCCGCAGAGCGACGAACGCAGTGCGCGGTTCCGTGACGCGATGGCTTCGTTCCCCAGCGGCGTGACCCTGGTGACCACGTCGGACGAGCGGGGGCGGTGGTGGGGCTTCACGGCGTCCTCGTTCTGCTCGCTGTCCGCGGACCCGCCGCTCGCGCTGGTGTGCCTGGCGAAGAGCGCGCAGTGCCACCCGGTCTTCCGGAGCGCGTCCTCCTGGGTGGTGCAGGTGGTTCCGGACCATCACGCCGAGCTGGCCCGGCGGTTCGCCACCCGGGGCGCCGACAAGTTCTCCCACGGCGCCTTCCGCGCCGGCCGCGACGGGCATCCGGTGCTGGAGGACGCCTGCGTGGTGCTGGAGTGCGAGCGGTTCGCCGCCTACGAGGGAGGCGACCACACGATCCTGGTCGGCGAGGTGAGCGACTGCCGGATCCGGGACGCGTCGCCCATCCTCTACTTCCAGCGCTCCTTCCACAGCCTGGAGGGCGGCGCGCGCCGTGTTCCGGAGCCGTCCTCCTGAGGTCGCGGAGCCGCGCCGGGCGGTGAAGGCCGGCCGTGCCGGGGCGGAGCCCGTTCCCGGCGGACCGCCGGGCCGGTCGGGACCTCGCCCCTGAACGCGGGCCGCGCCCGACGCGTCGGAGAGCCGGGCGCGGTCCCGCCCGGTCGGCGATCGAGACACGGCGCGCGGGCCGAGCGGGCTCCTGCCGTCCACCGCGACCGCTGCGCGTGGCGTCGGCGCCGTCGGCCGCCCGCCCGCGCCGGTGCGTGATCCGGCGGTGGGCGAGGAGCCGGACGGCGAACACATGGCAGGCCCTGCGGTGCCGCCTGCCGACGGCGGCGACCTCGGCGGCGGGGCGGGCCACAGGCAGCCCGAATTCGGGCGGCGCGAGAGCGCGCCGGACGGTGCCGGCTCGCGTCGGCGGCGGTCGGATCACCGCGATGTGCGAGGGTGATGAGCACCGCGGAAGGCGGTTTCCGGACACGGTTCTCGTGACGGTCGAGGGCCGGACGACCGCATCCCCGAGGGCGCGTCGTCGCTGCCCGAGTCGGTGAACCGGCGTAGCTTCCTCCGTCCGCGACCTGTTGACGGTTCGTCGAGCGGGAACCGCGCTTTCGCCCTCGATCGCACCGGCCCGATGAATTCGCGCGCGGGGCGGTCCACCGCGAGCGGAGTGGGGCTCGCCCCCGACGCAGGAGGCAGGCGGAGTGCCGGCCGACCGGCCTTTGCGAGGACATGACCAAAATACGGCGGGCCTCTGGCGGGCGGGCTCCGCGCGGGCTAATATACGTTTGTATAAGTCGTCCGTATGGATGCGCTCTGTGGTCATGGTCTGCCCGGCCGCCGGCCGTGCGCCCCTGGCCGTCCCGGCCGCCGGCCGGGCAGGCCCCCGGCGAGTGGATGCGTCGCCCGGCCCGGGCCCGGCGGCAGGTGAGGGAGGGAGTGTGTACCGGCCAGCGCTGGGCGTCATCGCCCACATCGCCGCTGACGGGCGGCTGTCCCTGAGGTCGACGGTGACGGGGGAGCAGCACTGCTGCGGGGGAGAGGCGGCTGCGATGTGGATCGCTCTCCAGCGGCACGGTTGGAAAGTCGGTCCCGCGGCGGCGGAACTGGCGCGCGTATCGGGGGACAGTCCCACGCGGATACGGGTGCGAATGGACCGCGTGCTCCGCGGGTTGCACAGCTCCGGCATGCTCGTGAACGAGAGTGAAAGCACCCGGAAGGGGAATTGAACCATGGGGAGAATGCCGCTCGCCCGCCGGATCACGGCTCACCTGTCGATCGCGGGGATGTTACTCGCTCTCGCCGCCTGCGCGGGGCCGGACGACGCCGACGCGGGATGCGCGAAGAGCACCTGCCATCTCAGGCTCAGGGAAGGGGGATCGGTCAGTCTGGGCGGTCAGGAATTCTCCGTCGAGCACGTCGACGACGATTCCGTGACGCTGAGCGCCGACCATTTCGGAATCACGCTGCGCAAAGGGCTCTCGGTGGGAATCGGAAAATTCCATCTGACGATGGGGCAGACGCAGGGCGGTGCCGCATCGGTGGACGTCCGGCAGTGAGGCGCACCGCCCCGCGCCGGTCGGTCGGCGGCGCGGGACGGTGCGCGGGAGGGAACGGGGCGGGAGCGGGACGCGAGGAGGCGCGGTCAGGCGGAGCCGCGGGCGGCCATCTTCTCCTCCTCGAGGCCGGCCTCGGGGACGCCGTGCGAGGCCATGCCGGCGGCCAGATCTCCCCGGCCGTTGACGCCGAGCTTCTTGTAGACCCGGGTGAGGTGCTGTTCGACGGTGCTGACGGTGATGTAGAGGCGGCGGCCGATGGCGCGATTGGTGTGGCCGCGCGCGGCCAGGACGGCCACCCGGTGCTCCGCCTCGCTGAGGATCGGGGCGCCGGCCGCCTTCGGCCGCCCGTCCGGGGCGCCCACCGCCGGGCCGTGCGGCGGCTGCTCCGGCAGCGCGGGTCCGGTGAGGCAGGCCCGGGTCTCCTGCACGGCGCGGCGGAAGACCTCCCGGGCCCGCTCGCCGTCGCCCAGCTCCTGGTAGGCGCGGCCCAGGTCGTCCAGGATGCGGGCCAGTTCGTGGCGGTCGCCGGCGGCCTGGGCGCAGCGCACCGCCTGCTTGAGGGTGGCCGGGCGCTGTGTCGGCGGGATGCACCGGGCCAGCAGCCGCAGGCTGATCGCCCGCACCCGGGAGTCGATCTGCGCGGCGGAGCGGAGCTGCTCGGTGACGAGATCCCGGGCGGTTGCATGGTGGCCGAGCATGAGGTTGGCCTCGGCCAGGTCGGTGGTCAGCAGCCGCATCATCGTGGTGCCGGACCGGCCCCAGGTGGTGAGGGTCTCCTGGGCGGTCCGGAAGTCGCTGGTGGCGGCGAGCACGCCGTTGGTCGCCAGATGGTAGCGCCCTCGGGCGCGCAGGTAGTGGACGCCGAACATGGTGTCGAACATCGCGGGTGGGACGCGTTGCCGGAGCGCGGCAGCCGCCGCCTCGAATCGCTCCATGACAACGTTGGCTTGCACGAGACATGACAGCGGGCAACCGACGAGAACACCCCATCCGGAGGGGCTGACCAAGGTGAGCGCCTCTTCGGCGTGGGCCGCGGCCGTGGCCAGCGCGCCGGAGCTGAGCGCGATGTGCGCCCGTACGCCCTCCAGCATCGCGCGCCAGGTGGTGGCCCGGCGGCGGGTGGCCTCGGCGATGAGGCTGTCGCACCAGTGCGCCGCCTTCTCCGCCTCGTGGGCTCCCGCAAGGGTGTTCAGGGCGGTGGCCAGCGCGGGTAGCGTCGCGTCGCTGAGCCTGCAGTTGTGCAGGATGCGCTCGGCGGCGAGGACGGCGGTGTCCCGGTCCGCGTACGGCCCGCCCAGCGCCACCGCGTGCGCCACGCCGGCCCACGGGTCGTCGGCCGGGTCCGTCGGACCGCCTCGGAGCGAGGCGTCGCCCGCCCCCAGGCCGGGCAGGCTCTCCTCGCTCCGGCCGAAGACCCAGTGGCAGGCGAGGGCCAGCTCCGCGGCGAGCCGCCCGTCGGTGCGCTCGCCGGCGCTCTTCAGCGCGCCCAGGGCCCTGGGCAGGTCGGTGGTGTCCCCCTGGAGCAGAGCGTGCCGGAAGAGGAACTCGGCCCCGCGGGGGCTCAGCGTGCCGTCGGCCAGAGCGGCGCGCAGCTGGCGCGCGTAGAGCGACGTCACGGAGGGGTTGATCCGCCATTTCGCACAGGCGATGGCCTCGATGACGGCGACGCGCTCGCACTCCGACAGCTCCGCGCTGAGCGCGAGTTCGAGGTAGCGCACGGCGGAGGCGGGGTCGTCCGCCGCCAGCGCCTCCTCGGCCGCCTCCCGGAGCACGGCGGTGGAGGAGGCCGGCACTTCGTCCGCGGCCACCAGGTGGTCGGCCACCGCGGTCGCCGGGGTGCAGCGGCGCCGCAGCAGCTCCGCGGCCTTCAGATGCAGGGAGCGGCGCTCGCCCGGGGCGAGGCTGTCCAGCACGGCCTCGCGTCCGGCCGGGGCGCGGAACCGGCCTTCCTCCAGCAGGCCGGCGCTCTCCAGGACGTCGACCGCGTGGGTCGCCGACTCCGGGGGGAGATCGAGGAGTTCGGCGACGCCGTCCCTGTCGGCGTGGTCGCCCAGGGCCGCGATGCCCTGGGCCGCCCGGAGCAGCAGCGGATCCCAGCGGTGCAGGCAGGTGAGCACGGCCTGCCGGTACGCCTGGCCGGTGATCAACGGGCCGCCGCCGTCGGCGGGTTGGAGCAGCTCACCGTGCCGGTGGTCGTCGATCAGGGCGTTCGCCAGCAGGGGGTTGCCGCCGGAGCACCGGTGCACGGCGGGGCCGAGCTGCTCGGCCGCCTCCTCGCCGAGCGCCTCGCGGACCAGCTCTTCGACCGCGGGCGGGGTCAGGGGCCGAAGGCGTATCGGATGGTGCGGCAGGCGGGTCATCTCCGCGTGGAAGAGCGGGAGGTTGGGTCGCGGCCACTCCCAGCAGGTGAGCACCATGAGCACGGGCGCGTGGGCGAGTCTGCGCCGCAGGTGCAGCAGGAGCTGGAGCGAGGACCGGTCGGCGAACTGCACGTCATCGACGCAGATGACGACGTGCCGGCGGCGGGCCAGTTCGAGAAGGGTGTCGCACAGCGTCCGGGCCGAGTCGATCTCCGCGGGACGGATACTGCCGATGTCCTGCGGGCTGTCGGACTGCTCGGCCTGCAGCGTGAGCGCTCCGGCGGCCTGCACCTGGCTCTCCGCGGGTATCTCCGAGCTGCGGAAGAGCTGGTAGGCCACGCCGCCCTGCACATGGCGCTCCGTCCGGGAGCCGATGGCCATGAGAACGAGCGCGCCCGATTCGGCGGCGTGCTGCGATAAGGCGTGGAGCAGCCTGGTCTTCCCGATGCTCAGTCCGCCGGAGACCAGGGCCAGGCGCCCGCTTCCGGCCGCGGTCTCCCGGTACAGGTCTCTGAGAACTTCCAGGGCGACGCGAAAGTCAGCCGAGGCCATGAACCACTCCCCTAGAAGAATGCATATGTGCGTTTGAGAAGCCGCGAGTTCGATCCATCCGGTGGGCGTGTCTGGATTGCGGTGGTGCAGCGGACATGCGAATTCCTGGTTGCGGCCCCAGACATAGCATCTGACGCTCGTACTACACACCCGTACATCCGCTCGAAAGCATACCCCTGCTCCCGAGCCAGCGAAAGTGGCAACCCGGGCGGGGCCGAGGATGTCCGTTACGTAGGGAAAGAGGGCACTTGCGGTTGCGGTTAGCCGGCGGGCCCGCCCCTAGTAAAGTGCGTTAATTCGAGGTGTCCTGTCGGGGGGTCGGGGTCTTCCGTAGGGGTTTCCTCTGGGGGCGATAGGGGTGCCCGGGCCGGCGGCTCGACGCCGGGACCGCAATCCCCGCGACGCCGGCTGTAAGGGTTCCTAAGGGGACGGTAAGGGGGGCCCGCGGCTCGTCGGCTCGGCTACGGTGCCACTTGTCCGGCCGGTCATTGCCGGGAAACCCCAGCCCGTCAGCCGAAGAATCAGAGGAGTCGACGTGCGCTTTGGACTCATCTACCTCCTGCAAACGCCCCGGCCCTGGGCTGAGGACACCGAAGAGCGGGTCTACCGCGAAGCCCTGGAACAGATCGAACTCGCGGACCGGCTGGGCTTCGACACGGTGTGGGCCTCGGAACACCACTTTCTTGACGAATATTCTCACTGCTCCGCGCCGGAGGTCTTCCTGGCCGCCGCGGCGGCCAGGACGCAGCGCATCCGGCTCGCCCACGGCATCGTCTCCATCCCGCCCGCGGTGAACCACCCGGCCCGCGTCGCCGAGCGCATCGCCGCGCTCGACCTCGTCTCCGGCGGCCGTGTCGAGTTCGGCAGCGGCCAGGGCAGCACCCAGCACGAGCTCGGCGCCTTCGGCGTGGACCGGGCCACCAAGCGCGAGCAGTGGCGCGAGGCGCTGGGCGTCATCACCCGGATGTTCACCGAGGTGCCCTTCACCGGCCACCAGGGGCAGTGGATCGACATGCCCCCGCGCAACGTGCTCCCCAAGCCCAAGCAGAAGCCGCACCCGCCGCTGTGGGTCGCGTGCAGCTCCCCCGAGACGGTCGAGACCGCCGCCCGGGCCGGCGTCGGCGCGCTCTGCTTCGCGTTCATGACGACCGAGGAGACCAAGGAACGCGCCGACGCCTACTACAAGCTGATCGAGTCCGACGAGTGCGTGCCGGTCGGCAAGGCCGTCAACCCCAACTTCGCCGTGGCGCTGCCCTTCCTGTGCCACAGCGACGAGCAGACCGCGTACGAGCGCGCCCTGGGCGGCGTCGACTTCTACGTCAACTCCTTCATGCACTACTACGTGCGCGGGGAGCACCGGCCCGGCATCACCGAGATGCGGACGGCCTTCGCCGAGCAGCCCCCGCTCCCGCCGGAGTCGGTCGAGCGGATGGACATGGTGGCCCGTCGGGCCATCGGCACCCCGCAGAAGATCGCCGACCTGATCCGGGCCCAGGAGGAGGCCGGCGTCGACGAGATCATCTTCCAGCTCCAGCTGGGCGCCAACCGCCACGAGCACATCTGCGAGTCGCTGGAACTCTTCGCCCGCGAGGTGATGCCCGAGTTCGCCGAGCGGCGCCCGGCGCGCGAGCGCGCCAAGGCCGAGCGGCTCGCCGAGCCCGTCCGCAACGCCCTGGCCCGGATCGAGCCCAACACCGACGACGTGACCGACTACGTCATCCGGACCGACCTGATGGAGAACCCGCCGGCCCAGCCGCCCGCCGAGCCCGCGCAGCAGAACTGACGGAGCACCACCCACCACCGCGTCGGCACCGTCCCGGACGCCCCGCCACCCCCGCCGAGTTGAGAGGTTCCGCGAGATGTACGCATTCGACGAGTCGAGCACCATCGAGGCCGACCTGTCCGCGGTCTGGCAGACGGTGTCCGACGTGCCCTCCTGGGCCACCTGGGACCCGCACGTGCTGAGCTGCGGCTTCGAGGGCCCCTTCGAGGCGGGGAGCGGCGGCTGGACCGTCTGGCGCATCGGCTCGCGGACTGGCGGCTACTTCAATGTGATCGAGGTCTGGCCTGGTGAGGCCTACACCACCGAGACCCCGCTGCCGTTCGGCAAGATGCTCATCATCAACCGCTACCGGCGGTCCGGCCCCGGCCGGGTGGACGTCAGCCGCCGGGTCGAGGTGCACGGCGCCTTCGCCACCGTCTTCCGCATCTTCTGGGCGAAGGAGTTCCAGAAGGACACCCAGGTGACCTTCCAGGCCCTGGAGCGCGAGGCCCAGCGGCGCGGTGCCGAGGCGGGTGCCGCCCGATGAGCGATGCGGCCACCACCCGCGCCGTCGTGATCGGCGGCGGTATGGCGGGCATGCTCTCCGCGGTGGCGCTCTCCCGGTTCACCGACGAGGTCGTCGTCGTGGAGAGCGACACCTTCCCGGACAGCCCGCGGCCCCGCCGCGGGCTCCCCCAGGGCGGCCAGAACCACATGCTCATGGCCGGCGGGGCCGAGGCCATCGACCAGCTGATGCCCGGCACCACGCCCCTCCTCCACGCCGCCGGCGCGCACCGGCTGCCCATGGCCGGCAAACTGCTCACCCTCTCCTCGGAGGGCTGGTTCCGGCGCTTCGAGGACGACGACTCCTACGTCGTCGCGTGCAGCCGGCAGCTCCTCGACCACATCGTCCGCGGCCAGGCGCTGCTCGACCCGTCGATCAGCGTGCTGCAGGCCGTCAAGGCCGTCGGCCTGGCCGGCGACGCCCGGCGGATCACCGGCGTGCGCATCGAGCAGAACGGCGAACCGCGCACCATCGACGCCGAGTTCGTCGTGGACGCGAGCGGCAGCCGCTCCAAGGTCCGCGACTGGCTCACCGGCCTGGGCCTGCCCCAGGTGCACGAGGAGTTCGTCGACGCCGGCCTCGCCTACGCCGGCCGGATCTACGAGGCTCCCGGCAAGGCCGTCGACGACTTCCCCGGGGTGCTCATCCAGGCCCAGCCGGGGACCGGCCGCCCGGGCACCGGCGGCGCCTTCATGCCCCAGGAGGACGGCCGCTGGATCGTCTCCCTGATCGGCACCGCGGGTGCCCACCCGCCCGTCGAGGAGGACGCCTTCCTGCGCTTCGCCCGCGACCTGCGCGACCCGGTGATCGCCGACCTCATCTCCGCCGCGCGGCCGCTGACCCCCATCCGCGGCTCGCACGGCCTGGCCAACCGCCGCCGCTCCTTCCACAAGCTCCCGCTGCCCGAAGGACTCACCGTCATCGGCGACGCCGCCATGGTGCTCAGCCCCAACTACGCCACCGGCATGTCGCTGGCCGCCCTGGGCGCGCTCGCCCTGCGCACCGAGCTGAAGCGCACCGGGCTCGCCCCCGGCCTCGGTGCCCGGGTCCAGGCGCAGATCGCCAGGATCGGCGCCGGGCCCTGGAAGATGGCCTCCACCAGCGACTACTTCTTCCCCGACGTCCGCACCAACATCACCGTCCGGGGCGGCGGCATGCAGCAGCGCATGACCGCCCGCTTCTCGCAGACGGCCGCGGAGAACCCGGCGGTGCTCAAGGCGGTCTACGAGGTGACCACCCTGCGCGCCCCGCAGAACCGGATGATGACCCCGCCCGTCCTCGGCGCCGTGCTGCGCGGCCCCCGCCGGGCACCGCTCACCTCCGAGGCGGCCATCGCGCAGTTCCCCGAGATCGGCGACGTCCTGGCCCGCACGGAGAGCGTCCGGTGAACAACGAGGAGAAGCTCACCCAGTACCTCAAGCGGACGCTCGCCGAACTGCGCGACGCCCGCCGATGCCTGGCCGAGGCGGCGCGCAAACCCGACGACGAGGCCGTCGCCGTCGTCGGCATGGCGTGCCGCTTCCCCGGCGGCGTCACCTCCCCCGAGGAGCTGTGGCGCCTGGTGGCGGACGGGGTCGACGCCGTGTCGCCCTTCCCGGACGACCGCGGCTGGGCGCTGGACGAGCTCTTCGACCCGGAGGCGGCCCGGCCCGGCACCTCCCTCGCCCGCGAGGGCGGCTTCCTGCGGGACGCGGCCGACTTCGACGCGGCCTTCTTCGGCATCAGCCCCAACGAGGCCCTGGTGATGGACCCGCAGCAGCGGCTGCTGCTGGAGGTCTCCTGGGAGGCGTTCGAACGGGCCGGCATCGACCCCCGATCGCTCAAGGGCAGCCGCACCGGCGTCTTCGCCGGCGTCATGTACCACGACTACGCCCTCGGCCGGGAGGCCGGCGCCAGCAGCGCCGGCAGCCTGGTCTCCGGCCGCGTCGCCTACACCCTCGGGCTGGAGGGACCGGCGGTGTCCGTGGACACCGCCTGCTCCTCGTCACTGGTGGCCCTGCACTTCGCGGCCCAGGCCCTGCGCCGCGGCGACTGCACCCTGGCGCTGGCCGGAGGCGTCACCGTCATGGCGACCCCGGAGATGTTCGTCTACTTCACCGGGCAGCGCGGGCTCGCGGCCGACGGCCGGTGCAAGTCCTTCTCCGCCGCCGCCGACGGCATGGGCTGCTCGGAGGGTGCCGGGGTGCTGCTCCTGGAGCGCCTCTCCGACGCCCGCCGCAACGGCCACCCCGTCCTCGCCCTCGTCAAGGGCACCGCCGTCAACCAGGACGGCGCCTCCAGCAGCTTCACCGCCCCCAACGGCCCCTCCCAGCAGCGCGTCATCCGCTCGGCGCTCTCCAGCTCCCGGCTGAACGCCGTCGACATCGACGCCGTCGAAGGCCACGGCACCGGCACCGCGCTCGGCGACCCGATCGAGGCCCAGGCGCTCATCGACGTCTACGGCGCGGACCGGGCCCAGGACCGTCCGCTGTGGCTCGGTTCGCTGAAGTCGAACATCGGGCACGCGCAGGCGGCGGCCGGTGTGGGCGGGGTCATCAAGATGGTGATGGCGATGCGGCACGGGGTCCTGCCTCCTACGCTGCACGCGGAGGAAGCGACCCCGACGGTCGACTGGTCGTCCGGCGTGCGGCTGCTCACGCAGGCCGTGCCCTGGCCGGAGCGCGACGCCCCGCGGCGGGCGGGTGTCTCGTCGTTCGGGCTGAGCGGAACGAACGCGCACGTCATCCTGGAGCAGGCGCCACCGGCGGAGGACGAGCCCGAGGAGACCGCGACCCTGGTGCTGCCGGCCGTGCCGCTCGTGGTGTCGGGACGGTCGGAGGAGGCGTTGCGGGCGCAGGCCGCGCGGCTGCGGTCCCGTCTGGAGGACGGGCCCGAGGCGGGGCTGGCGGATGTCGGTTGGTCGCTGGTCACGTCGCGGACGTTGTTCGAGCACCGGGCGGTGGTGGTCGCCGCCGATGTGGTGGAGGCCGCGCGGTTGCTCGGTGAGGTGGCGGAGGGGCGTGCGGCCGCGGGCGTCGCGCGGATGGTGGCGCGCCCCGGGCAGCGGAGGGCGTTCGTGTTCTCCGGTCAGGGTAGTCAGCGTCCGGGGATGGGGCGTGAACTCGCCGAGGCGTTCCCGGTGTTCGCTCGGGCGCTGGGGGAGGTGTGCGCGTACTTCGAGGGTTTGCGTGAGGTGATGTTCGGTGAGGATGCCGACACCTTGGCCCGGACGGGGTGGGCGCAGCCGGCGATTTTCGCGTTCGAGGTGGCGTTGTTCCGGCTGTTGGAGTCGTGGGG
>Ga0164242_10003539_pt1 | contig 17790 bp, 17 predicted proteins | sample OricomgcompostMG_FD_108783 | JGI IMG/M metagenome (GOLD analysis project Ga0164242, IMG submission 108783) | Miracle-Growth compost microbial communities from Emeryville, California, USA - Original compost - Miracle growth compost (MG) ... | reverse complement strand
TGAATAGGGATCGACTAAAAAAAGCGTGAAATGAAATTTTTTATTATTGCGGGTGAAGATGTAATAGGGAAACCTGTAATTGGGGACGATCACCAGCGACAACTCTTTCGGTGTTATATCCGGTTGCGCTTTTTTGATGGCGGCGATTGCCTGTGAAATCGGGATTTGCGGTTCGTTGGCAGAAGTTTTCTGATAGGGAAACATGGCTTTCATTTCCGCCGCAATTAATTCCGGCCACGCCAGGGAACTTCCTGTGAGGCCGATCATGACAAACCATAATCCCAGGATAACACCTGTCCACAGATGAATAAAGAAGAAAACTTTGCGCGCCTTGCGGGCAGTATGGTGAGAAAGTTTCATAAAAAGAAATGGGAAAAACCAGCAAGGCAAACGGGAATTTGCCTTGCCGGTATAAAAGTACTTTTGGGATTACTGGTTCGTATACATCGAATCGGTGCCATCGCCCGGATTGCCGGTAGAAGAAAGGTAGCCGATATCCTGGCTTTCGGAAGTGGATCCGTGATTGGCAGAATAATATAACTTAACTGCTTTCGCATGGCCGTCCACGAAAACCATATTGGCCATTCCGTTATGGATTGCGTGAGCGTCTTCAGCCCATGTGGGTGCGAAAGAAGGCGGGAAAAGCCACGGGTAACGCGTTACTCCATTGGCCCCGGGAAGGCCGCTATCGCCAAACAGCACTGTTTCTGACGGTCGCGAAATGCTGGCAAGTGATGCAGGCGTTGCCGTGGCTCCCGGAGGAAACGTGCTCACATAGCATTCAGTGAAACCTCCGTAACCGCCTACATACGCTATATTATAGCCGTAATTGGTAGTTCCCCAAACGTCAGGCGCGACATCATTTGCCGAGGGGCATCCGGTAAATTGCGTATTCTTCATGTAAGGATACATGGGGCTTTTCAATGGATCTGACGTTCCAGGTGTGACACTGAAATTATGCTGTCCCTCCCACAGTATGGCATTACTTAAATTTACGCTAGTCGGGCCACCAGGACAACCTGACGGCGCCATGTCTAAAGTTCCGCTCGGCACAGCCTTTTCGTCATAATCCTGCGTATACATAATCCACGCCAATCCCATCTGTTTCAAATTGCTCAAACAACTTGCCTTCCGCGCATTTTCGCGCGCCCGTGCAAACACGGGAAACAGGATCGCCGCCAGGATCGCTATAATGGCGATGACGACCAAAAGTTCTATCAATGTAAACGCGCGTGACTTCCGATCAGTGAAGTCACTTTTCTTCCTACTAACCATCTTTATTCAGCCTCTTCTGCCGTTCAATTTTGAATCGGACTTTTTGAATTTATGAAACCCGATTTAATCAATCGGAATTAACACTCGGCATATTTTGGCATAACTAGTTTAAAAGCGCAAGGTGTAAGAAAATTTTTTTTGCCATTAATTTATAATTTAATAGATAATCACAAAATGTATAATCAAAAGTACTTTTGGTTAACGTCATACAACCGTATATCCATTGATGTGTTGCTGCTACACTTCCGCTTACTCGATTAACGATTTTTCCAATGCCAAATAAATCCTTCTTCATTCGATTAAAAAATACAGTTCAAAAAATCTTACCACCAGCGCGGAAGGATGATCCTGATGAACCCGTCACCGTTGCGACGTTACAACCATTGATGGAATTTCAGGCGGAAGTGATGCGCACGCGCTTGGAGGCGGAAGGAATTCCCTGCATGATTACCAGAGAACGCACTTACTACGTGGATCCCATCCAAATCCGTGTGAGGCGCGCCGATGTTGACGCAGCGCATAGTATTCTGAAAGAATTTGAAGACATCTAAAATAAAATAAATGTATTATAATTTGCGGAACTTGACGCTATTTCCATTTGTCAAAAGCAACCTATGCAAAAGATTTTTCCCCGTTTCGTAGATGGTTCGCCCGCTTGGGGTTTGTTGGTGTTGCGGTTGGTATTTGGCGCTGGAATGATGATGCACAGTCTGTCCAAAATCCAAAATCCCTTGCACTGGATGGACAAAATGCACAATGCCGCACCACCCATATTACAAGCTATCTCCGCAGGATTTGAATTTGGCGGCGGCATCGCGTTGATACTGGGCCTCATTACGCCGCTGGTGGCACTAATCGGATTGATCAATTTCTTCACTGCATACTGGACACAATTTCGCGGAGCGCCGTGGGTGGGTGGCAAACATTCCTTCGAATCGATCTCACTTTATTTCGCCGTGATGCTCACATTTCTCTTGGCCGGGCCTGGCAAAATTTCCATCGACGCAGTTCTGTTTGGAAGGAAGAAAAGGTAATAAAAGTACTTTTACATCAACCCGGCGCGCAACAATTCCTGCACATCTAACAATCCCACCGGCACATTGTTTTCATCTACAACGGGTGCATCATCCACACCGCGTTCCTGTAATGACCGCATCGCTTCTAAAGCTAACTGGTCAGGTGCGAATGCCAGTGGCGAACGAGTCATTATCTCTGCCACCTTTTGGCGCAACAAATCATCGGCATTTTGCGAATGCACCAACAATCGCCGCACATCGCCATCGGTGAGATAACCAGATAATTGGCCGTTGTCATCCACAATAATGGCCGCGCCTGTGACAGCTTCGGTAATAGCAGCGAGCGCGGCGCGCAAAGTATCATTTTCTTTTAAAATCGCCAGCCGTGCCTCAGTACGCATCAAATCTGCAACACGCAAAGTGAGGCCGCGCCCCAATGTTCCGCCAGGATGAAATCGAGCAAAATCTTCACTGCTGAATCGGCGCTCATTCATCACGCAAATCGCTAACGCATCACCCATCGCCAAAGCCGCAGTAGTGGAAGAAGTGGGTGCGAGATTGAGCGGACACGCTTCTTTATCGACGCTCACATCAAGCACCGCGTCGCTGTGGTCAGCAAGAAATGATTGGGGGTTTCCCGTTAAAGAAATCACCGGAACGCCCATCGATTTAACGACCGGCAAAATAGCCAACAAGTCATCGGTGCGCCCCGAATACGAAAGCGCCACCAACACATCACCTGGCGCCACCATCCCCAAATCGCCGTGCAAACCTTCACTGGCCTGAAGAAATAGAGATGGCGTTCCCGTGGAAGCGAAAGTGGAAGCCATCTTGCGTCCGACAGCGCCGCTTTTGCCCACGCCGGTGACGACAACGCGGCCATTGCAATGTAATATCAGCTTGACAGCCCGTTCAAATGACGCACCGAGGCGCTCGCCCATTTGCACGATAGCAACGCTTTCATCAGCAAAAACCTGGCGCGCAGTTTGTAAAATTTTGGTCATGAGTAATGGGATATAAAAGTACTTTCGGCAAGTTGCCGTTATTCTAACTTCCAACTTCGGACTTTTTGCTCCTAATTTTCGCCAGGTGCAATTCCAATTCCGCCAGCGCTTCGTGGTCTTTCATCCCGCTGCTTTTTGCCTGCGCCAATGCGACTTGCTGTGCTGTTTCCGCTTCGTCAAAACGTTTTAATTTATACAATGCCCAAGCATAAGAATCCTGTGTAACTGCTTGCTGCTGCTGCACTTCACTCAACCATTGCTGCCCAGAAACTCCGGCAATTTTATTCTCGTCAATAGCTTTTTGCAATAATGCAATCGCGCGTCCAGTGAGTTCTGAAGCCAATTCAAAATCTGCATATGAATGGCCACGATCCGCCAAATAATATCCCAACGCATTTAGCAATTGCGGATCATCCGAGGGAAATTGCGGCGACCAACGCAATGCGGAACGATATTTTTGACCGGCTTCCCCTTGCAATTGCTGGCTTAAAGCAGGATTATGTTTTTTTACTTGCTGTGCCTGAAAATCTAAATTCGCTGCGGCACGAACCAAATCCTCCGCACGAGTCAATTGCAAATCCGCCGAAATGTCAGTGGCGTTTAGTGCATCCAACTGGTTCAGACGATCGTGCAACGCTCTCTGATCATCCTGCTGCGCGGCGATCAACGCCTGGTCATAAGTGGTGCCAACTAAATAAGATCGCGCCAAGTCACGTAACATCAAAGGCGGCGCAGAACCGGGCGTTTTGGCGCAACCGCTAATAAACAGCACTGCTCCAATCCCCACAAAAGTACTTTTAACGCAGCGAAACATATTTTTTTATTCGCCGCAAATAACCCGCACCAATCCCTCCACACCACAGCGAATATGAGCAGCGCAGGTTTCATAAGCTTCTTGCGAGCCGCCATGGGGATCAGCAATGTCGTCATCAAATTCCGTGCTGTCACAAAAAGTTCCAAGCACCAGGATGTTGTTATCCTTTACCCGATAAACATCCTTGATGGCCTCACCCTGTTCTGCCGTCATCACGATGAGCCATTCCGTGTCGCGCGCCACATCGGGATCAAGCTGCTTAGAGCGATGTCCGCTGAGATCGACATCCCAACTTTTGGCGATTTCAATCGCTTGCGGAGAAGCAGGCTTTCCGATAAAAGGCGCAAGACCAGCCGTGCTCACTTGCAGACCTTTCACCTGTTTCTGTTTATCTTTGGTCAAATCATACCAGGCCGCTTCGGCCAATGGCGAGCGGCAGGTGTTTCCGGTACAGACAAAAATCATTTGCATTGGAAGATATTTTACCGCAACTAAAAGTACTTTTCCGGCAATGCCTGTTTACGATAGGCTGAAGGCCGTCATAAATACAAACACTTTGTTATAGCCAACCTGGCGCGCGATAGTTTCAATCTTGCCGCAGCGCAACAACAAAAAGCCGCCAGCGAAAGTTGAGTTTCGTCTCCGCACAGTCTTCGTGGTAAAAGTACTTTTGTGTTGTAACATAGAAACAGCGGTTATTGAGGGAGACCGAAATTATGAAACCACTGGATGTTGGGTCGCGGCGGGAATTGTTTATCGATGATTATTTGATCGAAAATTTGCAGGGCGGCGCGCGGCAGATTTTGCATCATCCGGAGGCGCGCGAAATTGTGCTGGAACACGACCGCGCCTGGGAAGGCAACACCTGCGGCTATCACACTTTTTTCCGCGATGGCAATATCGTGCGCGCCTATTATCGCGGCTCGCATCATGGCAAAGTGCAGCGCGATGACATCGCACCGCAGGTGGCTTGCATGGCGGAAAGCGAGGACGGCATCACATGGCGCAAACCGGCACTGGGACTTTTTGAACATAACGGATCAAGCGTCAACAATATCATTTTGACGGGATTAGGGCGGCACAATTTTGCGCCGTTCCGCGATACTAATCCTGACTGCGCACCAGATCAACAATATAAAGCGTTAGGCGGCAACAAAGAAGACGGCGGACTTTTTGCTTTCACATCCTCGGATGGCATTCACTGGAAAAGTACTTTTGAGGAGCCGGTCATCACCGACGGCGCTTTCGATTCGCAAAACCTGGCTTTCTGGGATCCTCAAATTGGCCAATATCGCGCCTATTATCGCGATTTCACCAAAGATAAAGTTCGCGACATCAAAACAGCAACTTCGCCGGATTTTAAAAATTGGACGCCCGGCGAATGGCTGGAATATCCCGGCGCGCCGACCGAGCAATTGTATACAAATCAGATTTTGTCCTATCATCGCGCGCCGCATTTGTATCTCGGTTTTCCCACGCGCTATTTGCCGGATCGCGGGCAGATCACTGAAGGCTTATTTATGTCGAGCCGCGACGGTCATAGTTTCAACCGCTGGGGTGAAGCGCTGATCCGGCCCGGCGCCAACCGCGATCGCTGGGGCAACCGTTGCAATTATATCTGGCACGGATTGATCGAAACGCCGTCACCTTTCCCGTGCGCGCCCAACGAATTATCGCTCTATTCCACCGAACATTATTACGAAGGCAATTCCAACCGCGTGCGCCGTTTCGCGCTGCGACTGGATGGTTTTGTGTCGATCAACGCGCCGCTGAGCGGTGGCGAATTGCTCACCAAACCGTTTCTCTTTGACGGCAATAGATTGACAATCAATGCATCCACCTCAGCCGCCGGATGGATTCGCGTGGAAGTGCAAGATAAAAACGGCAAAGCATTGCCAGGATACTCGCTGGATGATTGCAATGAATTTTGGGGAGATGAAATCGAAGGCCACGTGACGTGGAAAGAAAAACCAACTTTGGATGTTGCGGAGGACAAGCCAATTCGTCTGCGCTTTGTCATGAGCGATGCGGATATTTATGCGTTGCGATTTCTGTAATAGAAGAACCGCGCGCGTAAGCAAGCGGAGTTTGCTCGAAAGCAATAGATATTTCCACTTGCTTACGCGCGTGGTTCTTCATACTTCGATGAAAGTACTTTTGTTTATCCCAACTCATCCACATCCAACATCGGACACGCCTCGCCAGCCATGCGTTGCAGCGATGCTTGATCCTTGAAACCGCTACCCGTGACTAAACAAACCACTTTCGCGCCATCCTGAATTTCGCCATTGGCGCGCGCCTGCAAAGCTCCGGTCAACGCCACTGCGCCGGCCGGTTCGCAAAAGACGCCTTCTTCGCGCGCCAGCCGCTGCTGCGTTTGCCACACCGTTTCATCATCTACTACATGTCCATTTCCACCGGATACGCGACAGGCTTTGATAACGTCATTTCCGTCCAACACATACGGCACCTGCAACCCGCTGATTTGGGAAGTGCATTCAATGTTGCGCGCTGCGGACGCTCCTTCGCGCAACGCGCTGGCGATGGTGTCGTTTCCGGCCGGTTGCACGCAATGAACGCGCGGGCCGTTCTCCAAAGGTACTTTTACAAAACCGCGCGCCACCGCTAAGGTCAATCCGCCGCCACCGGAAGGCGAAAACACATGTTGCACATCCGGCAATTGCTCGGCGATTTCATAACTGATGCTTTGCACGCCGCTCATGCCAATCGGGCTGTGCGCAAAGGCGCTGATTTGCAATGCGGTGTCTTCACGCGCCGCCTGTTGCTGCAAATAATTTGTCACGCGTTGCGATATTTCGCTGTCGAGACCGAATCCGCGCACGCGAAATAACTTTGCGCCATAAGCCTGCATCTGCCACAACTTGCCATCCGGCGCGGTTTCCACGATGGCGATTTCGCAGGGAATTTTCGCCGCCGCGCAATAAGCCGCTAAGGCCGCGCCGGTGTTGCCGCTGGACGTGGCCACGCATCGCGTTTTGCCACTGGCGATCATCTCCGAAACCGCCATCGCCGCAAAGCGGTCTTTGTAGGAACCGGTGGGATTGCAATTTTCCAATTTGAAATACAACTCGATACCGTTTTCCGGTCCAATGTTTTTCGATTTCAATAACGGCGTGTCGCCCTCGCCCAAGGTGACGCGATGTTCTTCGGGAATTGCGGGAAGCTCGTTTACGTATTGCCAGATGCTCATGGAAAGCAATTTTATCTAAAAGGACTTTTACAGTCACGCACCGGCATTCAACTGCTCCACGCTCAACTCATTCAACAACGTTTTCTGTTCCAAAAAGCGCGACACATTTTGCACGAAAATATCCCAGATGCGTTCGAGATAATGCGTGCTGGAATTGGATCCGGAAATGTGCGGCGTCATGATGACATTGTCGAAATGCCACAACGGATGTTCCGGCGGCATCGGATAATGATAATGCGTATCGAGCCCCGCGCCGGCAATCCAGCCTTCGCGCAAGGCGCGCAGCAAAGCTTCTTCCCGGATAATCGGGCCGCGCGCCGGATTCAACACAAAAGCTGTCTTTGGCAATGATTGCAATTGCTCTTCACCAACCATGCCAGTGGTTTGCGGCGTTTGCGGAACGGCCACAATTAAAAAATCTAATTGCGATAGGAATTCTTTTTCCTCTCCGAATGTAAAAACTTGATCGGGCAAAACCCCTTCCGGATCGCCTGTTCCTGGAACTAAATAAATATCATGTCGCGGACGGATTTTTTCTCGCACCAATACGTGCACGTTTAATCCGAAACTTTTCGCCAAACGTGCCGTGGCGCGGCCGATGCCGCCATAGCCCCAAATGCCAACAGTCAATCCACGCAATTCGCGCTGAAATCGCACATCGCGATCCCAGATTCCCTGTTGCTGATGACGAAACATGCGCGGCATATCGCGCAGCAGATTGATCATCATCGCGATATTCCATTCCGCGATGGCCGGATCAAAAACGCCGCGCGCGTTGCAAGCGCGAATGCCGCGCTGTGGCAAATTCAGTCCATACAAATGCGCGTATCCCACGGAACCGATTTGGACGAATTCTAGATTTGAATTATCGATGATCTCGTTCGGAATAGCATCCCCGAAAAAAAGATGAATTGCTTCGGGTAATTCCGCGCCGGAATTTTTCAGAAATACGTTGACTCCCGGCATCGATTGCAATTTCGTTAATAGCGGCGGAAACGGCGGCATGTCAATCAGGATATTTTTCATTATAAAAGTACTTTTACGTCTTCAAAATTTTCCCCGGCACACTGTTAAATTCGCCGCTGCCGGGCACGAATGGAAAACGGTTTTTCGTTTCATCAGTCAGTTTAATTCCCAAGCCGGGTCTATCAGGCAACAACACAAAGCCGTCTTTCATCTGAAATGAATCATCAATAATTGCGGAATGCAACGGGCCGAACGCCGGCGGGATTTCCAGAATCGCCGTATTCGCGCAGGCGAAACCGCAATGGATATTTTGCATCAACGAGCCACCCGCGCCCCAGGCGTGCGTGGCTATTTTTCGTTTTTTGGAATTCATCAAATTCGCGATTTGGATGAATTCGTGCAGTCCTCCCACAAACGACGCGTCCGGCTGGCCGATATCAAACGCTTCGCGCTCCGCGAAAACGCGCCATTCTGAAAGCACCGTCAAACACTCGCCGCCCGCGATGGGAATAGAAGTACTTTTACACAATTCCGCGTAACTCCACGGATCATTATAATGCAACGGCTCTTCGAGAAAAAATAAATTGTATGATTCCAGCGCCTTGCAAACCGCGAGTGCCGTTTCCAGGTTCCAGATTTCTCCCGGGCTATTTCCCATGTGCGCGTCCAGCATTATATGGACTTCGCTGCCAGCGCAGGTGCGGATAAATTCCAATTTTTGCGCTTCGAAATCAGCGGAGGCTTGAGGATCGTTGGAAATTTTCCAACCGTTTTCCACGTCATAACTTCCCGCTCCCAGTTTAAATGCAGTGAAACCGAGGCTTAAATAGAAATCAATTTTCGCGGCCAGTCTTTCCTGCGGATAATTACTCGGGCCGCCCGTGGCATAGCACAATAATTTTTCGTAATGCGCGCCACCCAGTAATTCATATACCGGACGGTTTTCGATTTTTCCCTTTAAATCCCACAAAGCCGCTTCAATGCCAGTGAGGACAATGGCGCCCAACCCGGTGCGGCACCAGAAATTGCCACAGTAATACATGCGTTGCCACAGCGCGTTGATATCATCCACATTTTGTCCCAACAAAATCGGCTTGAAAAACGCCACAACTTCCGGCACGATTTCAGGGCAAAAATAACCGGCATAAGTTTCGCCAAGCCCCACGAATTCCGTGTCCGTTTCAATTTCGATAAACGCCGCGCTACGCAATTTGCGCGCTTCCGATAAAAAGGGATCGTTCGTATTCGGGCCGGTGAGTAGTACGGTTTTGACATCGGTGATTTTCATAAAAGTACTTTTAGATCATTTGATATTGATTCAATTAAAAATTCCGCGCCGGCAAGATACCATTCCTTTTGGGAATAATGTCCGGGCGAATTATGAATTTGAAAATTAATTTTTTCCGCGTTGCCGTGATTCGCTTTCAACAAATCCAAATAAAATCGGCAGCAACTGGCAGTGCCGACGCGTTCATCGTGATTGCCGATCACGATAAAAGTACTTTTGCCGGCCAGATTTGGGACGTAATTTGATAGTTTTAGCGACGCCACATCTTCCCGGTTCTTATCGGCATTAAATTCTTCCAGGCAACGCCAATCCGTGACCGGCGCAAAAGCGGCTGCCGCTGCGATTCGGCTATCTTTAGCCAACAAGCGCAAAGCCAGATAACCAGCGCGCGAAGTGCCGCAAACCGCGATGTTTCCAACAGAGGCGAATTCGTGATCGATGCAGAAATCGATCACGGTTTTCGCCTCTTCAATAAACATCGCAAACGGATCTTTTCCGGCAATAAATGCATTGCGTAAACCGGTAATCGCTTCACCATATTTATTGATTCGCTGGCCGTGATTGGGCAAATCAAAACTCGCCACGCGATGTCCCTGCTCTAAAAAGTACTTTGCGGTGAGATTGTATGGTTCCACGCAGAGCGATGTTTCCCAATCCATTGCAAAAGATAAAAGCAGTAAAGGCTGCGGTGTCAATTGCGGCGGTGTCAACAAATGCAGCGATGGTTCTATTCCGTCGATGGTGAAGGTTTGATGATAATTTTGTTGCATCGGTAAAAGTACTTTTACTTAACCTCATCAATATTCACCGCAAAAAACCGCGGATCACAATTATCATCGCGTTTGAAATTGATACGCAAGCGCACCGTTTTTCCCGCTAATTTTTTCAGGTCATTTGTCCAAGAAAGTGGGCTGTCTAATCCGTCGCCGGCGGCGCATTTTCCGTTCTGGAATTCCTCAATCAATTGTAATTGTTCCGTGGCGATGTCCACGCTAATTCCCTTGGCATCCGTAGCGTTCAGAGAAATGGCTGCTGCGTCCGACAATCGGAACGGCGCCGTCCAAACGTGTCCTTCATTGGTATTGGGAAACACTCCCAATCCGCCCCAGCGGTCACGTGGAATTTCGGCGAGGGCAATTTCCGAATAGTAATCGTCCATATGCTCCAGGTGCGCTTCGTAAGAACCGGTTGCCGTGGGCTTGCCGAATATGCCGCCGCTATTCCAGCGTCCGTGATAAATCAAGGTGCGGTCGCCCGCGTTGACGATTCCGTTGCCTTGCGTGAGAATGGATTGCGGCAGGGATATTTTTTTCGCGGCAATGCGGGAATCTTCATGTTTGATGTATGGCATTCCCTGCACTACTTGACGGAAATGCAAGCCGTCATTGGAAATCGCCAGACCGAGATCGCATGTCACTTCGCGAAAGTCAGGCTGATTGTGCCACAGGCCAAACAATCCAATGGTCACATTATTGTAATTTGCGGTTCCAATTCCCACGTGCACCTGATCGTAAGGACTAAATCCGCCGCGTTGCGCAGGATCGAGCGGCTCCGGCAATAACAGTGCTTCGGCCTGCGCGACTGTCCAATCATTGAAATCGTAGGAAACATGAGCGCGTCCCTGACGGGAGCTGGGAGTGGCGTTTTCACTGTAATGCGGCCCGCCTTTCTGGCCGATGGCGACATACATATTTCCATGACGGTGAAAACCGGTAGCCTCAAAAAAATCACCGCTCAACGGTTTGAGCGGCCCCGGCGTCCAGTGAATTCCGTCGGGGCTTGTCGCACCGCCCAAGGAAGCGCACGATTCGGGGCCAAAATACACATAATAGCTGAAGATCGCTTTATAACGCCGTGCGGAATCAGGTTCCTTGTCATCGCGGATAATCGCCGCTCCGGCTGTGGTGGCAAATCCCATATCCAAACCGTTATTGGTTTTGTTGCCGCGAAAATCGCTCTGGTTCAAAATCGGTTTTTCCCAGTGCAATCCGTCGCTGCTTTCGGCATAACACGGCCGGCTGCGCGCCAGCACCACGTCAACGGTGGCGATTTTACCCAGCAATTCCGGCGGCACGGTGGGATCCGGCCCGTTCCCGACCGGCGAATACCACATGCGGAATTTCCCGTTCTCATGAATCACCGTTCCGTAAAACAGCGCGGCCAGGTTATCGGGACGAGATTGGTTACCACGTTCCGGCGTCAACACCGGCGTTTCGTGGATATGCGGTTTGGTAATATACAACGTCAAATTGCGCCGCAGCGGCAGCGAGACGTTATCAATAGCAAGCAGCAGAGTTCTTTGTTGTTTCATAGTAAAGGAAATAAAAGTACTTTTATAATTGATTCATCTAAGCCGCAGCAACAAACAGGCTCACTGCCGAATGGCAGAAACGGATGTCATCTAAATGAATCGCGCGGGAAATTTGCTCTATACAATTTTTTACAATCGGCAGTAATGCAGTTCCGTTGTAATCCACCAGCTCGCTGTTTCCGCCCAATGCAAAACATAATGCTAATTCCAACGGCTGGCGAATAAATCCCTGCTCCGTATGCAATCTTGTATTACATTTCCAATAATACCCGCCAAAACTTCCGGCGGCTTTTTCGAGATTATGACGATTGGCATAATTTTCCTCTGTATATAATTCCATCGCGCTCACCGGTTCAGGAAGGCTGGAAAGATGTTCGATTTTCTCGATGATCTCTGTGAAGTCCCGCGCTTGAAGTTGCAAAACGGCGTTTTCCGCCAGGTCGTCCATGCTAAGGCGCCATACCATTTTATATTCCGGATCCGGCTCTAATTCCCATAACATGCGCAGCGATACCTGCGTTTGCAACAACGCATAGGGAATGGTCGCGTAACCAGGTTTGCTAAACAAACCGCGGGCGCGGCGGCTATGGCATTCCTCGCGCAAGGTGCGATAGAGCGAAAGTGATGCTTCGCCGGGATTCATCGCAGCGTTTGTAACGGCAAATTGCAACAGGCGCGAGGCACGATCCGGCCAGAATTGGGACGTCTCGCCAACCCAACTTTTTTGCCCGTCCGCGGTGGGAATATCCCATTGATGCCGTTGCAACAACGCCATCGCGTCGGCCACAAATTGTGCGGCTCGCCTTTGTCGCGTTGCGCCAGCTCCTTCCCACTGGCTGATGGCATGCATGGCGCGGAAGGCCATGGTGTATTGATCAGTGGAGGAATCGCGATAATAAGTGACGCCGTCGGGAAGAACGCCCCGCGCCACGAAGCCGGGCGTGTCGCTCACCGTCACTAATTTCAGCAACAGATCCGCGAGCCTGGCAGCGGCAGTTTGCCACTTTTCATCGCCGGTTTGCTGCGCGAGTTGAATGACATCGGGTAGCAGAAATCCCGCGTTCAGCGCGGCGTCTTCAAACCCCGACGTCCAACCGCACTGATTGGGAACATCATCCAGAACCTGATCCCGCGAAGGCAATTCGGCGCGGCCTAATGAATTGTCGTATAAAACGCCGGTGTCCGGATCAATAAATTTTTCCAGCGCCGTCCAGATCAATTCTGCGGATAGGTTATCGGTTGAAAGTAAGGTGTTCATGGGTAGGACTCTAAAAGTACTTTTGTTAAAAGCATGAAAATAATAAAATGCCGCAAGATAATTCCCCTTTGTAAAGGGGGTTAGGGGGATTCTAAAAACAGAATAATTTATTCAAACTTTCGCGGCATGCGTTACGTTCAAAATCCCCCTGTATCCCCCTTTACAAGGGGGAATTACCCTCTGAAAATTATTATTCACCACTTCGTTAATATTGTTTTACTGTTGTTATTTTTTCCATAACTCCAAAATAAGTTGCTGCAACGTTGCGCGATTCGCATCAAATGTTTCCGGTGGAATGGAATAATTGGAACTATTGACCCCTTTGGAATTAACCAAATCAATTTGTTGCAACATGCTATCGAACTTTTCCCGCGCCTGATTTGCAGCGTTTTTATCCGGGCAATCAGCAATTAATCTTTCCAGCATTTCGCAATAGCGCAAATCCGTCACGCCAGCTTGCGCCGCTTCGAATTTTAATGTCGGAATCGGATCATCGTTGGTAGGAAAAACATAATACGCCGAATAGATCGGATATTCTTCCGTGAACGGTTCCCATTTTAAACCAAGATAATAATAGGCCCAGGGCAAATTTCCCGCTAATCCCGATTTGTATAAATACCAACCAAACGTCAGTCGGCTCAGTGCAGTTTGATCCGCGGTGAGGTTGGCGTAATACATCACCTCTTTTCCCGACTTCTGTTCAGAAATATATTGTTGAATAGCGGCAGGATCGGAAGTTGCGGACGCCCAATTCATAATCGGCAGGTCTATTTCTTTTTGGAGCGCTTCGTAAGCGGAAGAAAAAATCATGGCCACGGCAACTTTGCCGCCGCATTGGTGAACGACATCCGCGATGATCTTATTGCGTTGGTAATCGTCATCGGTGTGCGGCTCGTCGGAACCGTAAATATATAATTTTTTGATTCCCACTTCTTCCGCGATTTTCAAAATTGATTGTATGCGTTGTCGGAGAGTCTCGCGCGCCGCCGCCAATTTTGAGGGATCATTCAAAATTTCTTTCGTGATAATATGTTCGCTCCCCATCAAAGCCACCGTCTCAAAACCGGCTTGTTTGGCGAGGTTCAACAATTGCCGTGAATAATCGGCATCCAGCGGCCCGTGCGCGTAATCCACGATGGCAATCATGGTGAAACCCGCCCGGCGCATGGATTTAAATTCGCGCAGGCATTCGTCCAACGTGGTCAGGCCGTTATAAAACATATACGACGACGAACCCAACGGCGGCTGATTTTCGCCGGCCAAAACGCCGTGATAATAAAAGCCGACTTCACGACTGGTTTGCGGCAACGCGAACGGCAATAGATGCACTTCGAAGGGAATGGAAGTCGCGGGTTTATTCGATGGTTGGATCGTAATGTGTCCCGTATAAATTCCCGCCGGAAGTGAAGTTTCCGCGTTGACGTTAATCCATAATTTGCGCGAAGTGTCGTGCGCGATCAATGGAATAAATCGCTGCTGATCGGCGTAATTTTTCAGCCAGCCCTGCATTTTGATGCGTAAATCCGTCGCGAGAATATCGGCTTGGTGATGATCGCCCCACGGTTCCAAAATGCGAACGTCAATTGCCTTTTGAGGAATAACCCGGCCCTGCGAATTTTTTAAATCGCTCCACGTAATTTGCACATTATTCAAATCCGTTTTTGTGAAGAGAGAAAAACTCATTTGCCCTTCTTCGTTTTGCGCCATCGGCAGTTGTATTTTGGAAAGCAGTTCATCGGACGCCGGCACGCGTTCCGGCGTTGGCCGCTCGAACAGCGGCGTGCGATAGATCACGTAACCAAACGATTTTCGATCATCGGGAAGTTGCACCATCAATCGCTGCATTTGTTCTAAAGTACTTTTTACCACCGTTGCAGAACGGCGCGAATACAACAGCGCGCGCACAAAATCTTCCTCGGAAATTTGCGTGGTGTTTTGGACCGTTTGCATCAGCGCGTCGCTGGATTGCAGCAACGCATCAAAAGTACTTTTCAGCGCGCGCATCGGCGCGGATTCTTCGCCCGCCGGTATTTGCGCGGCAAGCTGATGCAGATTTTTATTTTCGTCAGGCAATTGATCCAACAAAATGGTGCGCGGATCCTGCAGCAACAAAAATCCCATGTTCGCGTTATTGGCAAAACCGGACGGCCCGGTATACGCCCACGACGAATATTGATTGTCGCCGGCGGCGGGCGCGTGGCGCGTCACATTGATGTTCCACAAATTGTTATCCATGTTACTGCCGGCTTCGTGATACAGTTGCCACAACATCTGGCGCGGAATGGAAACTTCCGCCTGCCAGCCGGTGGCGGTTTTGCTTGCCGTCACATGCAATCCCAAATTCACCGTTCTTCTATTCCATTCCTCGTAAAAAGCGCCGGCCGGATTGACGCCCAGATGATAGGCCAATTTCCGTTCGCCCGTTGCGTCCAAAAATACTTCCACGCAATCACCGCCGAACAACGCAACGTCATTATGAGCCGTGGCGGTGGATTTTATCGCCGTGGGATCAGGTGAATTGCATTGGATCGACAGATAGACATTTTCTTTATCCTGCGCGATTTTAAACCGCGTTTGTTCCTTCTTATCCAGAGTAACAATTTGATTTTCCGGACAAACGGTGCGCACAAAAGTACTTTGCCATTGCCCCTGCGATTCCCCGATTTTTTCATTTGTTTGCAGTGGAAGGATGGAGACAATTTTATTATCGCCATACGATAAAGGCGCGGCGGCGGGATTGTATTTTTCCAGGCGAATGTCGTTAAACCACACTTGTTTGGGATAATACGCCGCGAAAATTCCCACGCGAATGTAACGCGCGTTGGCCGGAATTTCATCTTCCGCGTAAATACTTTTATCCGGCTCCCGCTGCGGAACTAAAACTTGCGAATAATATTCCCAGTTCAGCGGCGACACATTGCGCGCCGTGAAATTTTGATGCTGCGGCGTGGGAATTAATTTTTTATCGGCATCATAAAACCGCCGCGCGAGATCAGCGCCGAAACCGTTGTAAGTGCCTTCGGTTTTTATCCAGCCGCTCTGCACGTAAGATTGATTGCTATCGATCGGCACATAATCCGACCAGCAATACCAAGCGATTTTGCTGCGTTCCGTGTTGCGAAAATCCAGGTTAAAACTATTGCCGAAAGATTGCAACGGTTTATCCGCCACAATGGTGGCAAGTTCCGCGGGACCTTCCCATTTCCAGCCGGCAGGCAAGCCGTGTTGGCCTAATGCGTCGGATTGAAAAGAAGGGTTCGGCAAAAGATTGAACAATGAAATTGTATTGACGTTTTGTGCGTTGCTAAAAGTACTTTTAGCAAGCAAAGTGCAACACAAAAGCAGGGTTATAAAAAAATATCGTATCATGATTAATAGTATAAATTGCACAAAAGTACTTTTATTGTCACCAGTCAGTCCACCCGGCCTGCGGGCCGTCATTGAGGACGACGTTGCGAAAACGGAGCGATTGCGGCTTTTGCCATTTTACATGACCGTCAAAATAGAGAAAATTCATACCGTCAAAATGACGCGGCGTGTAATTGCCGTTATTCCAATCATAACTGGTGACATTAAAATAACCGCCGCCGGTAAATAATTTGGCCACGATATTTGAAGCGGCACAACTGTCGTGGCCATCACATTTGCTGTCTTCCAATAGAACAATACTTTCCGACGGGCGTGCCGCCTGAGCTAACGAAACCACGGAAACAGAGCCGCCAACACCCAGATTAGAAACCGTGGGAAAAATCGTGGATGGTGATCCGTAGCCTACAAGAAATGCCGCGTAGCTGACGGAACGCGGGTCGCCGGTTGCAGATGGACAGTGCAAGATTTGTGTGCTTTTGATGTAAGGTTGCAATATCATATACCAGAAAGAATTGGGGTTACTATTGAAATCCGTGGCCCAACCGGAAAGATTGGAAGTTTCAAAACCGGGAACCATTTTTTCATCATAATCCTGACTGTATTGGATCATCGCCAATCCGAGCTGCTTCATATTGCTCATGCAACCGGCACGCCGCGCGTTTTCCCGCGCTCTCGCAAATACAGGGAAGAGGATCGCAGCAAGCACTGCTATAATAGCCACGACGACAAGAAGTTCTATCAATGTAAACCCTTGAGGCTTCCCTTTTTGCAACTGCTTTTCTTTACGGCTCCACATGTAAATCACTCCTTTACAAAAACACAAAATTTATCATCAGACGCGAACAGCGTCGTATGACCGTGAAATATCAGAGACGGCAGCGCAACTTTCTCCTTCGTTCAGTTCTACAGGAAAAGTAATGGGACGTCCCGCTTGCGGCGTCCGGGCGGCTTTTCCTAAAAGTACTTTTAAGGCGGTTGCGGCGATATCGAACAGCGGCACTTTGATGGTTGTCAATTGCAATGGTTGCCAATACTCATCGCTTACTCCATCCAGCACCGCGTTGGGAACGCCGTCGAATCCTGCCACGCTGACTTCGCCCGGCACATCAATATGCACTTCCTGCAAAGCGCGGAGAATGCCGAACACCATCTGATCGTTTTGCGCCAAAATAGCGGTGCAGCCGGAATCCTCAAATCCTTCTTTCAGCCATTGCCGCATGGTGAGATAACCGGCTTTACAATAGGAACCGGCTAACGGCGCTTCGGGCAACCGGCTCC
>Ga0164242_10003537_pt1 | contig 17796 bp, 14 predicted proteins | sample OricomgcompostMG_FD_108783 | JGI IMG/M metagenome (GOLD analysis project Ga0164242, IMG submission 108783) | Miracle-Growth compost microbial communities from Emeryville, California, USA - Original compost - Miracle growth compost (MG) ... | reverse complement strand
TAGTTTTAACCATTCTAAGACTTCGGGTAATGGCGGCTGCTCTTAAATATTGATGCAACGGATACCTCGCCTTCATCTGAGCGATAAAGCGGTAATCCCGGGTAGGTACCCCTACAACTCCCTTATCATGCTCATTACTATTAAGATAGATATTTTCTGCAATATGAATGATCCCCGGTAAATAACTGTCCAGTTCATCGAGCCAGATCACTGATTTAATGCCAGAAATCGCCTGGCCCTCGTCAACACTCAGCCGGTGACCAATCCATTTTTCCTTAAGTTCACTTGGACGCACCAACACGAGCACTTCTTTCCAGGCAGGATCCGGATGATCTGGAAAAAGCAGCAACATCGTATCCTCTTGCTGGATCCCGGTCAACCAATACAGATCACTATTTTGAACAAATCCAAGCGTGGCGTCCGCATTGGCCGGCATCTCATCATTACTGTTGAAAATTGCTATACTGTCCGGCTTCATTTCTTTGACAAAGCGTCTTCTGTTTTCTGTAAATAAAGCGCTGGGTAAGGGTAAATGTTTCATGGTAGAAAATTAAGTCTTCTGTAAATCCGGAGCAAAGTGCCGTTAAACAGCATCAAAATTGTAAAGGCAATCCATCTAAAATTGCCGTTCTTTTCAACTTTATTACCTTTAATTTTGATTTGCAACCTTTGCCTTTTGGTCCGTTTATTTTATTCAATGTTAAAATGTAATTTTATTAATTGCAATGTACAGTATATCCCGCAAAATTGATGCGAGATCCCTGTCAGGCAAGGCCTGACAGGGTCAATCTTAACATTGTCCTGAACCTGTCGGTTGGTATAAAGCCCACCAGATGCTACAATACAGCCAATTTTTCCCAAATTCCTAAAAATTATATGCCCTTCCGGCTATTATCCATCTAATTACCGCCATTTTTTCTGCTTTTTACCTGCTATTTTATGGGGTTCAATTTGACTGGCAGCTTCCGACCAATCATCTTATCTTTGTGCCTTATGGATAACATAGACAATATGACTAGTACAAATAGAAAAGTAAGAACAAGATTTGCGCCCTCTCCGACAGGGGGGCTTCACTTAGGCGGTGTGCGCACTGTCCTGTTTAATTATCTGTTTACCCGGCAACATAACGGGCAGTTTATACTTCGTATCGAAGACACGGACCGGACACGCTTTGTGGAAGGCGCCGAAGCGTATATATATGAGACCCTGGCCTGGTGTGGACTTAATCCTGACGAGAGCCCTGCCATTGGCGGCCCGTTTGGCCCTTACCGTCAAAGTGAAAGAAAGGCGATCTATGGCCGTTACGCCGAGCAGCTGATTCGGGATGGATATGCCTATTACGCTTTTGATACGCCGGAAGAGTTGGAAGCCATGCGTACGCAATATAAAACAGCAGAAAACCCTTCCCCCAGATATGACAGCACGCTACGAGGGAAAATGCGTAACTCACTGACGTTAAGTTCGGAAGAAACAAAAAAATTACTGAACGCCGGCACAGCTTATGTTATCCGCCTCAAGGTCCCCGAAAATGAGACCCTTCGTTTTACCGATATGATCCGCGGAGAAGTCGTATTTAATAGTTCAGAAACGGACGATAAAGTACTGCTTAAAGCAGATGGCATGCCCACCTATCACCTGGCGGTGGTTGTGGACGATCACCTGATGGAAATCACGCATAGTTTCCGGGGAGAAGAATGGCTACCCAGTGCACCAGTGCATATTTTGCTTTGGAAATACCTTTTTGGTCTGGAAAATATGGTAACCTGGGCCCATCTGCCGCTGATTCTAAAACCCGATGGCAATGGCAAACTCTCTAAAAGAGATGGCGACCGTTTAGGTTTCCCGGTATTTGCCATGAACTGGACAGACCCAAGAACCGGCGATTTTACAAAAGGTTACAGAGAACTTGGCTTCCTGCCGGAGGCTTTTGTCAATATGTTGGCTGTTCTGGGCTGGAATGACGGTACAGAGCAAGAGCTGTTTTCCATGGAAGAATTACTGCAAAAATTCTCTGTCGAAAAAATCCACAAAAAGGGCGCTAAATTTAATTATGAAAAAGCACTTTGGTTCAATAAAGAATGGATCAAAAAATTATCTGCCGACCAATTAAAACCGCAGGTTATTTACTGGCTGAAAAATGCCGGCATTGACATCAGTGGCAAAGAAGATCAATTGCCTGGCATTATCGAACAGGTAAAAGATCGCTGTACCCTGCTCAGCGATTTTGTAGAGCAAACATCCTTTTTCTTTCAGGCACCCGAAAAGCTGGATCTGGATGCAGTCTTGAAAAAATGGAATGACCAGAAAAATAGTTTCTTTATTGAGCTGATCCGCGGTTATGAACTGGCCACCGATTTTACGCCAGAAAACCTGGAACACAGCTTTAAGGAGCTTGCAGCTGCCAGTCAATTGAAACCTGGGGAGCTGATGCTACCTTTAAGGATCATGCTGGTAGGTGGAAAATTTGGTCCCCATGTTTTCGATATCGCGGCGGCTATTGGCGCAAAAGCAACCATCAGCCGTATTAAATACGCGCTTAGTTTATTGGAAAACCATTCAAAAGATGCATAACGCATTGATAAAATAATCAACTGTCTACCTTATCCAAATTACTCATAAACAAAATTAATCATGTCTAAAATTGCCATTATTGGCGGCGGAAATCTTGGATCCGCCATCGCCGAAGGGTTGCTCAGCAGTGGTTTTACCACCCCTGATAATCTCTATGTTACCCGAAGAAACACCAGCCTTCTGGAAGGCCTGAAAGCAAAAGGAGTGCATGTGCTCAGTGATAACCAAAAAGCAAGTGCCAGCGCAGATTATATCATTTTGGCCATTAAGCCCTTTCAGGTAAGTGAAATCATCCATGAGATCAGCCCGGTACTGGATGGTAATCGCCATACCCTGATCAGTGTAGTCACCGGCGTATGGATCCAGGACCTGGTAGAATTAACTGCAGGCAAACTGCCTATTGTCCGGGCAATGCCCAATACCGCTATTGCCATTCAGGAAAGTATGACCTGTACCTGCATGCATAAGGTCTCAGAGACCCAGCAAAAGTTCGTTACCGATCTTTTCAACCAACTCGGCAAAACCGTAGAAATTGACGAAAAACTCATGGATGCCGCCACAGTGCTGGGCGCTTGCGGGACTGCCTTTGCCATGCGTTATATCAGGGCCAACATCCAGGGCGGCGTAGAAATCGGTTTTAATGCCAAAGTTGCAGCGGTTATTGCCGCCCAGACCGTCAAAGGGGCTGCTGATTTACTATTGCAGCACCACACCCATCCGGAACAGGAAATTGATAAAGTAACCACGCCCAAAGGATGTACCATCGCTGGTCTAAATGAGATGGAACATAGGGGATTGAGCTCCTCCATTATCCGGGGCATTACGACCAGCTACAGGAAAATTGTAGAGAAAATGTAGGCATTATCAGATGGCTTAACCCTGTTGTGGCCGTATCGACCTGCATTTGCACCAGCAGAACAATTAAAAACCAGTCAATACGATAACAGCAACTTCTGGCAAAGCTTTTAAAAGAAAAGGAACATGATAAAAAAACAAATATCCATTAGTCTTGCGGCACTGATCCTGGCTGCTGCAAGTAGTTGTATCACCATAAAAACAAATGGACACGAGTCGACACCTGCCGCCTCCAGGTCCACTTCGGCCGCCCTGAGCCCAGATCAGCTGATCGCCAGCGGCAAATTATTTACAGCCGTCTGGATGCAAAAATCTGCTGAATACAAAGCGCTTTGTCTGCAGGCATTTCAACTGGCAGATCTTAGACTCACCGAGATACTGACTTACCAAAAGCCAATGAGGCCACTGGCCATTGTAACAGATATTGATGAGACCTTTTTAGATAATAGCCCCTATGCCATCCATCAGGCTTTACAGGGCAAAGACTTTGATCCAGCCAGTTGGAACGAGTGGGTAAATCAGGCCAGTGCAGATACAATCCCTGGAGCATTTGCATTTTTTCATCATGCGGCTGTGCAAGGTGTTACTGTTTTTTATGTTACCAACAGAGATCAGGCAGGTAGAGCAGCCACCCTTAAAAATCTAAGAAAATTCAATTTTCCCAATGCAGATGACCAGCATTTGTTAACCATGGCAGCCACTTCCAGTAAGCAGGCACGCAGAGATAGCATCTCCGAGCATTACACCATTGCATTACTACTGGGCGATAACCTGATGGACTTCTCTGCTTTATTTGACAACCATCCCACTGCGGCTGAACGGAACAGTGCAGTACTAAACCATAAGGAGGCTTTTGGAAAGAAATTTATAGTGCTTCCTAATCCCAATTATGGCGATTGGGAAAATGCGCTTTATCAATACAAACATTTGAGCCCTGCTCAGAAGGCTGCGGCCTTTAAAAAGGCAGGCAAAAGCTATTAAGCGCAACGAATATAAAAAGCGCATCAACACAATTATGATCCGAAAGGCCATACAATACCAGCGAAACTGGATATCAGGCAACTAAGTAATGTAATATCAGACTTTTATAAGGTCTACACCATAAAAAATAAAAGCCAGGCCTTTTTACAGGTCTGGCTTTTACAATAAAATACCTAATATTACCAGCGGTTTTTGCCAGCATATGATCCAGAAGGCCTGCTGCGTTCTTCACGCGGCCTAGCTTCACTGACTCTCAGTGGTCTGCCATCGACAGATCCACCATCCAATGCTTCGATGGCTTTTTTTGCAGCATCGTCATCAGACATTTCAACAAATCCAAAACCGCGACTTTTGCGGGTTTCTCTGTCGAATACAATTTTAGCGGAATCTACTGTACCAAATTCCTCAAAAAAGCCTCTCAGATCTTCATCATCGATCTGAAAGCTCAGGTTTGAAACATAAATGTTCATAAAAAAAAATTAATGATAAATAAAATCTAAGGATTGACAGAGAATTAGTCAAAGGAGGAGATACTGAACTAACAAATTAATGAGTAAGAAATCATCCGCGTACAATGCGCTGTAAAAACCTAAATATGCGCAAAAGTACATCAAACATCCCCAAAATAGGAAATTGATTTTCTAAATATCTGCGATACACCCGTCACCCACTATCTAGTAAGCTAATAATCAACCGACAACAACAAAAAAACACTTTAGAACAATTTTAAAACCTACCTAAAAATTGGTCATTGCGGCCGAAAAACGCTTATGGTTACTCTATTAATAACATAAACAAAGAACAAGGAACAAAGGTTTTGAATCAAAACCAATGGAGAACACCCAGGTTATCAGGCTCCCTTTAAGGAAGGCGATTTAAAATTCAAGGGTACCACCACTTTAAAGCTGATATTTCTGCCCATATTAAAAATGCCCGGTTGAACACCCTCAGGTACAGTAGGATTATCAAAGTATTTAAGTCGACTCATATTGGACTGGTAGTTCTTATCGAGTAAATTGGTGGCTTCAACATATAAGGAGAATAATTCTTTCCCTTTTTCTGACATCACCTTACCGCCCAATCCAGCGCCCAGAAGATTATAACCAGCTGTATAGGTTTCGGTGCCGTAGGCAGCGAAGAATTTATCCTGTTGGTTATAATGATCCAGTGCACAGAACACATACAGGTTCTTAAAGGGACCAAATCCTTTATTCCACTCTCCTTTTAATTCAGAGTGGGTATGCAGTGGTGGAATAAATGGCAGGTATTTTAGACTATCTGCCACTGCTGCGCCCTTTCCCAGGTTTGTACCATAGGTCAGCGTCAGGGAATTGGCAAAATGCAACCATTTAAAAGGATGTATATCCACATTAAATTCTCCCCCCATTATTCGGGCTTTGCTCTGTACATAAGTAAACTTACTGTACCCGCCCTGAGGATCACTATTACCGCTGGCATCTACCCTTTCTGGATTGCCGTTTTCATCCACGATCTGTTGCTGATAGATATAATTCTCTATATGATTCACAAATACCTCAGCACTGGCGGTCAGCTTGGGCAATGTAAGGAACGCCCCCATATCCCCCTGTACACTGTATTCAGGTTTAAAATCACTATTACCTACGTGATAAATCTGGCTTCCCGGATCCGCCCCATTGGCAGAGAGCTCTGCAATGCTGGGCGATCTGAACCCTGTGGATACATTCGCCTTTAACAAAAAGGCAGAAGAAAAGTTATACGTTGCGCCCAGGCTGCCTGAAGGTCCATTAAAATGCTTGTGCATGGCAGCAAACTGCTGGCTGACATTTGGCTGATTTAAAGGATCCTTTCCTGTGTATAAGCTGGGGAAGGTTTCATCGGTATTATCGATATAAGCAGCCTTACCATTGAATGAACGGGTATCATATCTGGCTCCTGCTGATAAATCCAATTTACCCAAGGTTCTTTTAATCACGAAAAACGGTCCAAAATCAAATTGGTGATAGGCAGGGATCGGAAAATCCGTCCCCTCACCAAAACCGTTGTCCTGATACATACCGTTGACGCCAACTGTCGCTTCGTAGCCTGCCCCCATCACAAAATTATATTTGGCATCATAAGTATAGGTCTGGAGTTCCAGGTTCAGACCAGGCAATTCAGGTCTGGACGGATGTGTAAACTCTCTTCTGTGGCTATATTGGTAGCCTAAATTGAGTAAAAGGTTTCCAGAACCCAATTTAATATTACTTGTATTGTAAATGCGATAAAGTTGCACTTTTTGATGGAGCGCCGGGATGGTATAGCTATTTAGTACGGAGGCCGGAACAATCTCTCTTTGCTCATCCTGTTCAGTGGTTTGCCGGGTAAAAGCCCTGGTAGCAGAGTCCCTACTACCATCTGGAATGGCCTGCTTATCATCATAAAGGGTAGCATGCAGATAGCTATAGCCCCATTTTTTGTTCAGCCCCAGCATGATCCTGGCATCTCTTTCCATAAAATTGGTTCCATAGACCCTGCCGTCATGTGCATTTTGGTAATTTTTGGCCGTTTTGGCAGAAGCAACGGCGCCCCAGACAACACCGCCCTGATTGCCCTGTAAGGCAACAGAACCGTTCCAAAGACCGTTATTGGTGCCATACACACCTGTTACCGTTCCTTTTATTATTCCTTCCGCTACAGTAGGCGCTGTAAGCAGGTTCACGACACCACCAATGGCATCAGGGCCAAAACTCAAACTAGCAGGGCCTTTAATCACCTCTGCATTGTTAATCGCATTTTGATCTACCTCAATACCGTGTTCGTCGCCCCACTGCTGGCCTTCCAGACGGATACCGTTTTCAGCCGTTACTACCCGGTTATAGCCCAGCCCTCTGATAAAGGGTTTAGCGACATTTGGGCCCGTCGTTACAGCGCTGACTCCTGGTACGCTGGCCAGCTCTGCAATGACATTACCTGAGCCAGCATGTACATCCATATAAGTTTTGCTGACTGCGACCATGGGAACGGGGTCTCTTTTTAAGGTAGTTGCCTTTGAGAGGCCCGTTACAATCACCTGATCTGCTTCTACCCAGGATTCCTGCATAGCCACATCAAGTGTCTTCGGCTGGTCAAAATTTAATTTCTGGTTCACCGCCCCATAGCCAATGGCAGCAACTTGAACCAGATAGATTCCTTTGGGCAGTTCCTTAAAAGCGTAGTGGCCATTTGCATCTGAGACTGCCCCAATTTTCAGATCAGGGATCGTAATGGAAGCGCCCACAATCGGAGCCCCTGTTTTTTTATCGGTTATCACCCCTTGGAGGGTTCCCGATTTAAACACATCTTCCGAACTGGAAGTATGGTTATTTATGACATCATTTCTAGTCGAGGATTTGGGCGTTCTGGCAATAACTGCCGTTGTCGTGCTGAATAATAAAACCATGATGGATAATGAACTACCCAGTTTATATTGCATGTCTTACTCTTTAATACCTGATGATAACCTATATAATATTGATAATCAACATAAAAATGATATATAGGATGATTTGATATGCAATAATACGTTTACTTTTGCAACATTATTGCATTATGCAAAATGATACAATTTGCAACAATGTAACAAATGTCAGGTCTTAAATTTCTGCAAATTTTATTTGAAATACAGCAGCAAAATGTTGTTTCATACGCGATTTAACCTCCTCAATATCCACAGGATGGCCGAGTTCCTTTTGTAAAGAAGTCGCTTTTTTGCCCTGGATCCCACAGGGAACAATAAAATCAAAATAGGACATATCTGTATTGACATTAAAAGCGAAACCATGCATCGTCACCCATCTGCTGCAACGAATACCCATGGCGCAAATTTTCCTTTCAAAGCCTTTTTTATCCGGATCCAGCCAGACGCCTGTCTCGCCAGGGCTTCTATCCCCCTTTAAGCCATAATCTGCCAGTGTACGGATCATGACTTCTTCCAGGCTTCTGAGATACCAACCTAAATCCGTTTTAAATTGTTCCAGATCTATAATTGGATAACCCACTATCTGACCCGGTCCATGATAGGTAATATCCCCGCCCCTGTTTATATGAAAATATTCAATCCCTCTTTTTTCCAGGGACGCTTTTGATATAAGTACATTTTCTTCATGGCCGCTTTTCCCCAGTGTATATACATGATTGTGTTCCACAAAGAATAGTTCATTTTGGATTTTATCCGCCTGACCGGCTCTTTTAAGATCCGTTTTTTCCAGGAGCTTCGCCTCCTGAAAATCCCAGGCATCCTTATAAGACATCCTGCCCAGATCTTTAAAAACAACTTGTTTCATCCGGCAAAAATACGGCAATTCACCAAATACCCCATATCAGTAAAATCCATCGGCGTGGTAACCTTTAAGAAACCAAAGCAAGTAGCACTACTAATTTTTATAAATTTGTGCTGACAAATCACAAAATCGCTTTTCGATTCCATGGGATTTCTTTACAATTGTTATGGTTTTAGCGCCGTAATGCAGGTCATCTTTGCAAAAGGTTTTATTAATATGATGAATTAACATTGCTGATAAATGGTAACAAAAGCGAAACGCATTAAGGTTCCGACATATAAAAACACAAAGTCATGCATATAGAAAATAGCACAGAAAAAGATATACCAGAAATTTTCAGACTGTATAAGTTAGCTACTGCACTGCAGAAAGAAAAGTTTCCAGAAAACCAATGGCCAGAATTTGACCGACAGCTCATTGAAACTGAAGTAGCAGAAAAAAGGCAATTTAAAATAATCATTGACGGTAAGGTTGCCTGTGTCTGGGCCATTACCTACAGCGATCCGGAAATCTGGAAGCAGGATGATGGCGTATCCTCCATCTATATCCATCGAATCGCCGTGAACCCAGATTTCAGGGGGAACAATTATGTAAAACTCATCGTGGAGTGGGCCAAAAACTTTGCTCAGGATAAAAAGTTTATCAGGATGGACACCTGCGGTGAGAACCTAAAGTTAATTCAGCACTACCAAAACTGTGGATTTGAATTTCTAGGCATTCAAAAACTGCAACAAGCAGTGAACTTACCTGCCCATTATCAAAATGCGGATGTCTGTTATTTTGAAATCAAATTGTAAGAAATAAAGCAGATCAATTTTTTGATTAATGAATAATTATTGAAATGGATCCGCATTTACTTCAGGAGCATTTCAGGATGCTCCTGAAGTATTGTGAGGTATAATAGTGCTTGCTGTTTAGGCATTACCCCCGTCTCACTAAGTCGAATACGAAACAGACGATAATACACCCATATAAGCCAAAACAAATTAGCAAATAGCACCTAAATTTCTTATTTTTGTTGTTGATTTTTCTGATTTAATAAAACAGGGATAATGGAAGATTTTACTATGTGGCTGGTATTATTATTAGGATTTATTATCGGAGCGGTACTGGTCTATTTATGGATGCGCAGCGCCTGGACCGCAAAGTCTGTTTATCAGCGTCTGGCGGACAAAAACCGACAAACTGAACAGGACCAGGCAGTGCTTACAGAAAAACTTAGTCAGGAAAAACTACAGGTCGTCACTTTGCAAAACGATCTTGCAGCACTAAGAGCAGCTCAGGAAAGGCAACTGAGTGAAAGTCGGCTCCTGCACCAAAATATATCTAAAGCCGAGGCAGGTGTACAGGCCCTGCAAGAACGGTTATCAGAGGCTACTACTGAAATCAATTATAAGAACCAGCAAATAGACCGCTTGCAGGAAGCCATTGTAGAGCTACGTTCAGATAAGGCTACCCTAACCGCCCAAAACCATTCCTTACTAGATAATCAGTCCAGGCAAGAAGAGCAGATGCAGGCGTTAAATCAGAAAGCCCATCTGGAGTTTGAAAAAATGGCTACGGAGATTTTAAAAGACCGCACCCAGAGCTTTACGGAGGCCAATAAAAACAATCTGGATCAACTGCTTCGACCCTTAGGTGAAAATATAGAAGGATTTAAAAAGATTATCCGGGAAACACATATTCAGCAAACCAAGGATCAGACCGAGCTAGGGACAAAAATATCTGAACTTATCCAGCAAACCAATCAGGTCAGCGAACAGGCCAATAACCTGGCGACTGCCCTGAAGGGGCAGGTCAAAAAGCAAGGCAACTGGGGAGAAATGATCCTGGAAAGCATTCTGGAGCAATCAGGCCTGGTCAAAGACCGACAGTACTTTTTACAGGCTACCCTGAAAGATCCCAGTGGGAAACAATTAAGACCTGATGTCTTAATTAAGCTTCCCGGTGCCAGAACAATAATTGTTGATTCCAAAGTATCTTTATTGGCCTATGACCGTTACGTGGCCGCAGATACAAAAGAAGCTCAAAAATTGGCGCTCAAAGAACACCTGCAATCCATGTATCAGCATATTGATCAGTTGCATGGTAAAAACTATGACCAGATTGAAGAAGCACTTGATTTTACCATGCTTTTTGTACCCATTGAGCCAGCTTATTTATTAGGGATTCATGAGGACCCTGCCTTATGGGGCTATGCCTATAGCAAAAGAATTCTCTTGATCAGTCCAACGAATCTGATTGCCTGTCTTAAACTAATGGATGATCTCTGGAAAAGGGAAATGCAAAGTAGAAGTGCTCTGCATATTGTCAAACAAGGTGAAAAGATTTATGAAAAACTCATTGGCTTTACCCAATCTCTGGAAGCAGTAGGTGACCACCTGGGCAAAGCCCAGACAACTTATCAGAAAGCCATGGGACAGATGATGACCGGCAAGGGCAACTTGATTGACCAGGCGATCAAATTAAAATCTATGGGCCTCAAATCCTCCAAATCCTTTTCTAAAACATTGCTGGAGGGCCTAAGTGAAGAACTGGAAAGCACCCAGGAAGATCAAAATGAAGTGGAGAAACTGGAAGCGCACGCATCACAAACCTCTATCTCCCAGCGCTCAACAGTAACGACACCAAAATCCGACAAAGCGCAGCCGGAAAATTCCGAGGAAAAAACAGGTACGCATGACTTCGACCGGAGCTCTCCTAAAAACTGACCAGATAAAACTAAAACTGGCTAATTAAAGCTTAAGGATATACGATTTATACCACTTCGTCAAAACCCAGGTCTTTTGATCATGGCATGACTTTAATCTTATAGGCAGTCAGTAACCCAGGTAGCCCATCCATGGAAAAACTAGCTCCCTTGATCCTATTGTACTCGGGATGGATCTGGTAGTGGACAGCCCCTCTAAAATCAGCCTTTTCCAGATTGGTCTGATCAAATTTTGCATCTGTCAGATCCGACCCCATAAACTGCGCCTCCTTGAGTACGGCTCCGCTAAAATCAACGCCTCGGAGCGAACAGTTTTGAAAAATTGCCTTATGCAGCTTTAGATGATAAAAACTACAATGGTCGAGTTTGCAATCAAAAAAAACCATTTCCAGTCCAAAAGTATGACAACAATCAAACAATATACCCGCCATCTTACAATCCTTAAACTGTACTTGCTGGAAAATCGTTTGTTGCACACTCACCAAAGAAAGATCGCAATGATCAAACAGACAATCATAGAATTTAAGCCCTGAAAGTTTTGTTTTCTGAAAATTACTGTCAGAAAACACACAATTTTCATAGATGGCATCTTCAGTCTGCCAAAATTTGTCCGGCTCCATCACCCGTTCAAAACGCTGATCTTGTAGTAATTTTTCAATCATAAACATTTTTTATTTTTATACATGACTGATTAACAAAGAACAGTATATTAATTTTATTCATTTATAATCATTCTTATGAATTATTTTGTAGGATTTGCCTTTTTTGGCACAATAATTACTACTAATGTAGTATATTTTATTGGGGAAAAACATTGTGTAGGTGGAGAATATAGTGCGTTTAGGTTTTTCCCAGAAGACCCCAAATTGAACTCGTCACCCTTGTAGCCTTTTAATAACCAACAGGTTACATACTTTTGGAAAACTTATGGCCATTATCCTGGACGATCTCCGAGCAGATGCATTTACATCGGTTTTGCAAGGAGGCTCACAAGATCACAAAACCGCATTCAACCTATTGGAACAACTCCATAACACAGTAGATACTCAACCTCAGGAAAATACGAAAAAAATGATAGAACTCGTCATTGATGAAAAAACTGGCACTATGGTCGTCAGTGGCGCGAGTGGACCTGTAAAAATTTTCAATAGCTCCCGAAAACTCTTATTAATAAAAACAGCCCAAGATAAACAAGCTGCCTTTAAAATCAGCCATCTCAAAAAAGGAAGATATCTATTGGAAGCTGAACACCAGTTTTTTGAATTTGTCAAATAGTTGATAAATTTTTTATGCATGCAAACCGAAAAAGCCGGCACTGAAACCAAAATTTCCTTGCTGGCTTTTTTTTGTCCTTTCTGCACCGCACTTATTTAACGTGTACCGGTTTCATTGGAGAGATCCGTAATGACTTTTGAGTTCTTTCCTGTTTACCCTTCTGCTGCGCTGCCTGCTTATCCCCTAAACAGGGTATTTTTGTCTTTACAAGCACTTATTATGGGCTTTCTTATTGGTTTAATGCCTAAATAACCGGAAATTTGAATTCAGATGAATCCAGGCTTTCAATTATTTAGTCATTTTTTAGCCATTTCCTAAATCTGTATTTACTTTTGATGAAACTGTCTGCCCATATAAACCGCCATGTACCCAAAAAGTCAGTTTACACCAGACCTATAGGCCTGAGCTGGCTATTTGCAGGTTTATTTTTATTGTGCCAGCCTGCCAGTGCGCAAACCCATTATCTTGACAGCCTGAAAAAGGCTATCCAAAATCCAAGCATTACAGACTCCGTAAAGGCTTCCACCCTCCAGGAAATCGGCTACCACCTGGTGGACTCTGATCCAAAAGAGGGCAGAAAATACTTTTGGGCGGCTTATCTGCTTTGTGCCAAAAACCAATGGGTGACAGCCATGGGGTCCTCCGCTGGATATATGGGACAGAGTTTTTATACCAGCAACGAATTTGACAGTGCCTTTCATTACCTTGATCTAGCCCGCAAGGCCTTTGAAAAGGACACGACGCCAAGAGCTGGAGCCAACCTGGGGGTTATTTTGAATATACAAGCCAATATTGAAAAGGCGCAGGGTAAATATCAGGCAGCCATCGAGCACTACCTGGCCTCCAACGAAGCCGTCGGCAAAGTGGAGTCCAAAGAAAGAGCTATTAATCTTGGCATCGGATACATTAATATTGCCCTTGTTTTTAAAGAAATGAAGCAGTACCAAAATGTCATTGATTATTGCAAAAAGGCGATCAATTTATTTGATAAGGAGGAAAAAAAGCTAAGTGATTCCGCCTACCTTAAAATCTTAAATGGCGCACGTCTGCAAAGCTCCTTATATAGTGCTGATGCATATATTAACCTTGGCGCATTGCGTACTGCTTGGCAGATACTGGATAGTCGGCAAAAGGCAGTAAAGGAGGTTAATAGCCATGATTTAAGTGCCTTTTATTATACAGAACTGGGGAATTATTACAAAGCAGGTGCCTTTTGGGGCAAAGCCCAAACCGCCTATAATCAAGCACTGAGCTTTGCAGCTAAAATCGACAGAAGGAAGACAGAGCCACTTTTGGCGCTGGCAGAAATTGCAGCAAAACAACATAATTATTCAGCCAGTACCGTCTATGCCAGATCCGCACTAAGTACCCAGCGTGCCCACATCAAACCCAAAGTAAAAGCCCAGGCGCTTAAATTACTCGCTGAAGCATTACTGGCCAATAAACAATACCCGGAGGCTGCCAGGCAATTTCAGGCCTATGCTACACTTTCTGACAGTCTAAATAACGCTCAGGCAAAAATCAAAATCAATGAGATCGAGAATAAATACCAAAACAAGCAAAAAGCAGATAGTATATTAGTGCTGACCAAAAACAGTCAGATGCAGCTGCTGGCTTTGCATAAAAAAGAAAGCCAAAATATTTTTATTATTATTGCTACTTGCCTGTTACTACTGACTGGTTTGTTGTTTTACCGTAATCTCCGGCACAAACATTTACTGCTCAAAAAATCAGAAGAGTTTCAGCATCAACAAATTATGCAATTAGAGCAGGAAAGGCAGCTGATCGCCGCCCAGTCTCTGATGAAAGGTCAGGAACAAGAACGCAGCCGCTTAGCCAGGGATCTTCACGATGGCGTAGGTGGCTTACTATCCGGTGTAAAACTTCGGCTCTCCTCCATGAAGGGTAATTTTTATCTGCCCGAAGAGAGTGCAATATCCCTGCAGGGCATTATCGGCCAACTGGATAATTCGATTCAGGAACTCAGAAGAGTATCTCATAATATGATGCCAGAGGCATTAATCAAATACGGCCTTAAAGAAGCGCTGGAAAATTATACCGATTATATTCAAAGCTCAGGAGCCCTACAGATCCAATTACAGTTATATGGCCTTGAGCACAGGTTGAACCAGGATACAGAAATTATTTTATACCGTATCGTCCAGGAGCTATTGACCAATGTTATTAAACATGCCCAGGCCACCAACGTACTCTTACAATTTATACGAAATAATGACCGGTTTACCCTCACTGTAGAAGACAACGGGAAAGGTTTTGATAAAGACCCAGAGGGTGTAAAAAATGGCGCTGGCTTAAGTAATATTAATGCCAGAGTGGCCTATCTCAATGGCAATATGGATATCAATACAGCCCCGGGCAAGGGCTGTTCTATAACCATTGAGGGAGCAATCCGGCAAAATACCCCTGGCGGGTCATAAATTCCAAGAACACTTCTGATAAATATACAGTAGCCATATAGCCTAAAGCCGCGATTTTAAAGACAAAGCTTTGGTTTATAACCCTTTGTTCTTTACTTTTATGGGTGAATAACGCAGGATTTGCAGATGCACTACCTTAAATTAGCGCATCCATCACCTAAAACAAATACATGATTGCCGAAAAACACTTTGATTTTCGATATAATAATACCAAAGCACTCTGGTGGCTACTATTATGTTTTGCCGGTATTCCACTAATGGTCAATTTGCCACGCAATACGCCCGTCCTACTATTTATGGCCGTGTTATTTGTCCCTATCATTGTGGCATTTACCATAATTATTAAAAAAGTCAAAATAAAAGAAGAAATAACCCTAACACCTGATCACCTTGAATCCAAAAGATTTGGCACCGCCTATTTTAAAGATATAGAAGGTATCTCCACTTCAGCCCTTCTGGCAAAACCCAACCTTAAAATCCAAATGCGTAATGGAGACTACCTGCGTTGGGTACCTGTTTCTAATAAAACTGGCGATCCGGATTATGAAAACCTAAAGGCTTTCTTTGAAGCTTTTACTGACGCCATATTAGCCTTTAGTGAACCTACCAGCAATAGCAACAATAATAATATTATAAATCAAAAGGCCATTCAAGATAAGATAGCCACCATGGACCTTACTGGCACGCCCAACCAGTCGTTGTCTGATATAAAAGGCCAAACAGGTGCTTTTACCTCAAAAAATAATGCAGATAAAACCACCGAATTATCCTCAGAACAGAAAGCATCCACTGACTATACGAATAAAGCCAACTTGCGGGAAGATATTCAGGCCGTTAAAAAACGAAACAGCAAAATTAGCAAAGTAGCCATCCCTTTTGGCCTGGCACTGGCCATTTTTATGTTCGCAAAAAACTATTTTGGAGATAAAATAAAAGAACACAAGCGAAGGGAAATCGCAAATATCTTTCAAGGCAGCCGGGATTATAATGAAGAGCTTAAAGAAAAAACTCGGAAATTTATCCCTAAATATCAAAAAGAGAAAGGCCCATTTTTCTTTTTGACCAATGACACCACTGCCGTATTGCATTATTTACCCAGAATTGTCCCTCCAGATAATTATGACGGGCCCCTCAGCTATGTTTTTGAAAGTGACAGCTTAAAAAAACTACTAAATAGTCCTGATTCTATGCAGTGGTATATGGTGGTTCAATCAGCAAATGGCGAGGTGTATCCCCTCACCAAAACGCTACTAAACACAAATGACAGCACAGACACCTATGTCTACTTCTCCGAAGTAGTTCCAGAGATTAAACAACCCAACCCCGATTATTACGATAAGCAACAAACACCAGATGTACCTGACTCGCTGCCCACCCAACTTACTTTTGTTGTACCACTTTATTCAAAAAACACCATTGAAAAAGACCTGGAGCACGGCATGCTAGGCTACAAAATGTTTTTAAGCCTGCTCACCCACCACCCCAAAACAACAAAGTTTTATATGGCAGCCCGATACGGAGAAGGCAGGATGGATGCAGCCTTATTCGAAAAGGTGGCCAACACCATAAAATCTGATTTACATAAACAAGGAGCACCGGCAGGAATTTTGAAGTATAGCAACGTCAATTGACCGCAGAACATCAAAAGTTTGACCACCATCCTGGGGCCTAAAAATTCCACGGTAATAATCAAATTAAACACAAACGCAACTATAAAATCTTAGAAATTGATATGAGGTTTATAAGCACGAAACTTTTTTAGACATTTCTTGATTTTTTTCATTTTATGCATGACAATCTTATTGTTATGCCTTAACTTTACGGGCGAAAGGAATTAACTTTCAGACAGTTTCAGTTCTTTTCTAAAAAAAACAAAGACTAATTAAAAGATCAATAATTGAAACCGGTTATACCTGTTCAATCCAAATAAAAGGGAGGCTAATAATGCACATAAACAACACTAACTATCTCAAAAACAAAATTTTAAACATATCGCTTTTTTATATTGTCAATTACTGTCAATAACCGCTTTATTTTCGTGTTGTAAACGAAGTCAAAATAATCGTTTGAATATCAAAGCAACAAAACCCTTTGCTGGATATCAAAATTGAATAACCCTACCTGTCGGTTATTTTGATGCTTACTCCACTGACGCACAACCTACAAGCAACATGAGAGGCATATTGTTCCAAATACCTGAACAATAGACCTAATGGAATAGGTATATTTTTTTAATCAGATGAATTAAGAAATTATATTTTTTGCATGCTTGACAAATTGAGTGCGATAACAAGAATAATTGAGAAGATCAAAAGATTTCCCGTGACTTTCGAAAGTATGCGGGACTGGATCCGGTATGAGAATATCGAGATATCTGATCGAACCTTATATAGATACCTGGAAGAAATCAAGAACCTCCCATTAAATGATGGTAGGATTATTACCATTGACGGAGACTATAACAAAAAGACCTGGAAATTTGAATTTGACAAAAGCGCCCATGAATTTGGGGAAAGCGATATAAAAAGCTTCCTATTGTTAAAAAATCTGGCTCCCGGGGCTATAACCCAGAAGCGCCAGAATTCTATTGACAAAATAGAAGAAGTCCTTTTTAAAGCGCAAAGCAAAAGCAAGTTTGAATATCATATGCAATCTTTGCCTCAGGCACAGATTAAGACATCCAGTT
>Ga0164242_10003536_pt1 | contig 17801 bp, 14 predicted proteins | sample OricomgcompostMG_FD_108783 | JGI IMG/M metagenome (GOLD analysis project Ga0164242, IMG submission 108783) | Miracle-Growth compost microbial communities from Emeryville, California, USA - Original compost - Miracle growth compost (MG) ... | reverse complement strand
GCGGTCAGCACGGGGACGAAGAAGCTCCACAGCCCCAGGCTGATCCGCACGATCGCGAACATCAGCCCCTGCGCGGTGCTGCGCAGCAGCGTCGGGAACATCTCCGCGCTCCACAGCTGGAAGAAGCATTGCGCGCCGAAGCCCTGGCCGAACGCCATCAGCAGCACATGGATCAGCGCGACGTGGAGTGTCAGCGGGAACAGTGCGAGCAACGACATGCCGACGACCTGGATCACCGCCGAGGCGAGGAACAGCAGCCGCTGGTTGACGCGGTCCGATATCTGCATGAACACCAGCCAGATCGACAGCATGCCGATCAGGAAGCTGCCGGCCTGGATCGCCACCGCGGCCGCCTGGCTCTGGTCGCCGACGGTGCGCAGGATATAGGGGAAGAAGAACCCGTTGGTGCCGGCCCACAAATTCCAGATGCCGTACATGCCGGCGAGGAAGGCCATCGATCCCAGATAAGGCGGCTTGAACAGGTCGCGCACCCGTGCCTCGCGCGGCTCGATGCGATCCACGACCTTGTCCTCGGCCGCCTGCGCTTCCAGCCAGCGTTGCGATTCGTGCATTCTCGACCGCAGGAACGTCAGCGCGACGGCCAGAATCGCCAGATGCGCGAAGACGATCCGCGCGCCGAGCAGTCCGAACGGAGTCAACACCAGGAACATCAACAGTACGACGACCGGTCCGAGATACCAGAGCACCTGCGCGACCCCGCTATGCTTGCCCCGCTCCCCCGCCGGTGCCATCTCGGCGATCAGCGACCATGACGCCGGGATATCCGCACCGACGGCCAGGCCGACGAGGAAGAAACCAAGCGCGATCATCCAGGCGTTGGCGGCAAAGACCAGCCACAGCATGCCGAATGCGTAGAACAGCATATCGTACTGGTAGATCTTCTTGCGGCCGAACAGGTCGCACAGCCGCCCGCCGATCAGCGCGCCGACCCCCGCCGAGATCGCGTTCGGGCCGAAGGCGCCGATCGTGCCGACCAGCCCGTTGCTGAGATGATAGGTCTCCATCCACAGCGGCAGCGCGGCCGAGCCGGCGACGATCGAGCCGGCATCTATATAATTGGCGAGCCCAGCCAGGATCGTGTTCTTCCAATCGGCCGCCCCTGCCCCGTCCCGGTGCGCAGCCGGTTGAGTGTTCATCGTCATTTTCACCCTCTCCAGAGCTTCGACCGGAATCGATATGGAAGCCGCACTCATTGGCTCTTGTTCATCGCGGAAAATCTCGATTTCCTCGCTATCGCTCAATCGAAGAATATCGAAATGTAAAGCACCGACCTTCCCTGCCGTGCGGCACATCCGATGATCGGTGCACCACTGCAGGCTGCCATTATTCTGCCGCCGCGCTCCTGATAGCCGCGCCCGATCGGGCACGCAAGGAAGGGAAGCCGCTTATCTTCCATTTCATCGTTCCGTGACGCAAAATCGACAACAATCGAAAGACTCGACCCTCATACGCTCTTGGGTTCGTCACTTGCGCTACTCATCATACCAGTATACCATTACCGCCGAAGTTCGCTTGCGGAGAAGTGGAATGACGGCAATCGCGCTGTTCGGCGCCGGGGGGAAGATGGGCGCGCGCCTCTCGCGCAACCTCAAGGCGAGCGATTACGACGTCCGTCACGTCGAGCCCGGCGAGGCAGGACGTGCGCGGCTCGAACAAGAATTGGGAATCGCCTGCGTCGAACCGGCCGTGGCGATCGAGGGCGCCGATGTCGTCATTCTTGCCGTCCCCGACACGCATGTCGGCCAGGTATCGCATCAGATCGCGCCGTCGCTACGGTCCGGCGCGATGGTCATGGCGCTCGACGCCGCGGCCCCCTTCGCCGGCCATCTGCCCGACCGGCCCGACCTTACCTATTTCGTCACCCACCCCTGCCATCCGCCGATCTTCAACGACGAGATCGATCCCGCGGCGCGCGACGACCGCTTCGGCGGCCTCCACGCGCGGCAGAGCATCGTCAACGCGCTGATGCAGGGACCGGAAGAACATTACGCCCTCGGCGAAGCGATCGCGCGGACGATCTGGGCGCCGATCCTGCGTTCGCACCGCGTCACCGTCGACCAGATGGCGCTGCTCGAGCCCGGCTTGTCGGAAACCGTCTGCGCGTCGCTGCTCGACGTGATGCGCGAGGCGATGGACGAAGTGGTCGCGCGCGGCGTGCCGCCGGAGGCAGCGCGCGATTTCCTGCTCGGCCACATGAACATCCTCAGCGCGGTGATCTTCAAGCACATCCCCGGCGCCTTCTCGGACGCCTGCAACAAGGCGATCACCTTCGGCAAGCCAGCGTTGATGCGCGACGACTGGAAGCGCGTGTTCGAGCCCGCCGAACTCGCCGCCAGCATCGCGCGGATCACCTGACAGCGCTGGCGCCGGCTGATACATCTCGCCGCGATCCGATGACGACGCGCGCCGAGACCCTTTACGGCACCGACGAGGCCGAACCGCGGCCATTGCGGTTTGCAGCGGGACCGCTGACGTTCGAGCTGGTCACCGGCAACCTGCGGACGATCCGCCTCGCCGGGACCGAGATAGTGCGCGGCATCCAGTATCTCGTGCGCGACCGCGACTGGGGAACGCTCGCCCCATCGATCGCGGACCTCCGGATCGAGCGGAACGCAAGCGAGGGCATACGCATCGCCTACCGCGCGACGTGCACCGACCCGGACGGCGCGCGGCTGGACTATGAGGCCACGATCATCGCAACTCCCACGGGGCTGAACTTCACCGTGGACAATGTCGCGCGCGACGAAATCTCCGCCAATCGCGTCGGCTTCTGCATTCTCCATCCGGCCGCGCTGGCGGGATCGCCGCTCAGCGTGGAGCATGGCGACGGCTCGGTCGAGCGATCCGCCTTCCCCGTCCTGATCGAGCCGTGGCAGCCCTTCACCGATATGCGCGCACTCACCCACGAGCAGGACGGCCTTATCGTCGCCTGCCGGCTCGACGGCGACACGTTCGAGATGGAAGACCAGCGCAACTGGTCCGATGCCTCATACAAGACCTATGTCCGTCCGCTCGCCCAACCCTGGCCCTATGTCATCCCCGCCGGAACCCGCGACCGGCAGTCGGTGAGGCTGACGACAAGCGGGGTTCCACCCCGCCGCGCCGAGACCGGCGGCGATATCGCGGTGCGCGTCGGGGAACCGATCGGCGTCATGCCGCGCATCGGCCTCGTCATCGCGCCCGAGGAGGCCGCCGCGACCGAGCGGAAGCACACATGGCTGGCGCGGAGCGGCGTGCAGGACCTGCTCCTCACCTTCGACGCCACCGCCGGCCACGGCGCGGGAGAAATGGAGGTGTTGGCACGCGTCGCCCGAACCGTCGCCGCCCGGCGCACGCTCGAATGCGTGCTCGCCTGCACGGACGATCCGGATGCCGAACTCGAAACGATCGCCGCCCATGTCGAGCGGGCCGGCCTTGAGCTCGACGGAATCGCGGTGTTCCCCGCCCCCGACCTGCAATCGACCCCGCCGGGCAGCGAATGGCCTCCCTGCCCGCCGCTGGAGGACGTATATTCGGCCGCGCGGCGCGCCTTTCCCGGCCTTCGCTTGGGCGGCGGGATGTTCGGCTATTTCACCGAATTCAACCGCAAGCGCGTACCGGCCGCCATGCTCGATTTCGTGACGCACGCGACCTGTCCGATCGTCCATGCCGCCGACGACCTCAGCGTCATGCAGACGCTGGAGGCGATACCGCACATCATGCGCTCGGCGCGCGCCATCGTGCCCGACAAGCCCTATCGCGTTGGCCCGATCACGATCGGGATGCGGCAGAACCCTTACGGCTCGCGGACCATCCCCAATCCCGACCTCCGGCGCATGCCGATGGCGCGGAACGATCCCCGCCAGAACGGCCGGTTCGCACACTCGGCTACGCCGCCGGGACCGAGAATGCGCAGCTCGACACGCTGACGCTGGGCGCGCTCACCGGACCGCTCGGCATCGTGGGGGAGAGCGACCCTCGGCCGGTGTTCACCGCCGTCACTATGCTCGCCGCGCTCGCGGGCACACCCCGCCGCGCCTGCCGGACGTCGGCCCCCGACAAGCTCGCCGCCATTAGCGCCGGCGGCACCCTGCTCCTCGCCAATCTGACGCCTGAACCCGTCCGCTGCCGATTCCCCGACAGCCGCACGGAAACACTCGACGCCTATGCGACAGTGCGGATCGCGGAACCATCACACCATTCGTGCTGAGCGAGGTCGAAGCACTTGGGGCAACCCCGCCCTTCGACTTCGCCCAGGGTAAACGGATCGAGTGTTATCCCGCCACCTTATGCTCATGTGAATGGACGTAGAGGTGGTTCGACCGGTCGAGATGGCCGGTCATCGCCCGCTCCGCTCCATCGACATCATGCGCCTCGATCCGGCCGATGATCTCCGCATGTTCTGCCAGCGTGCGCTCGCTCTTGCCCTGCCAAATCAGCATATGCGCATGATATTCCTGCAGCCAGCTCAGCATCGTCTCGCTGACCGCCGCATAAATCGGATTGCCGGTGATCGCCGCGATGCGCGTGTGGAAGGCGATATCGGCGCGGATGAAGGCGACGGCATCGCCTACCGCGGCCCGCTGCCGTTCCAATATCTCGCGCAGATCGGCGACATCGCTTTCGGTCGCCGTCTCGGCCGCGCGCCGCACCATCCCCTGTTCGAAGAAGCGGCGCGCCTCCTTCAGGTGGTCGAGCGATTCGGGCGACGCCGAAAGCAACAGCTGCGCGACCGTGTCGATCTGGCGCACCGCCGCCTCGGCGGTGATCTCGCGCACCCGCGCCCGCTCGCCATGGCTGATTGTGATGAGACCAAGATTGGCGAGCGCCTGCAGCGCCTCACGGATCGCCGGCCGGCCAACGCCGAACCGCGCCATCAGCTCGCGTTCCGACGGCAGGCTCTGGCCGGGCCCGCATTCGCCGCTCATGATCATCGCCTTCAACCGGTCGAAAATCTCATCGGCCAGCTTTCGCCTGACGATCGGTTCGGTAGTCGCAGAGGTCACGGGCGCTACAATCTCCAAAAAACGACGGCCGATCAAGGGTCCTCAAGCGGGCTGCGGCACAATCGCTGCGGGCGGCACTTCGGCCAGGCCGCGCGTGCAGTCGATCGCCGCGAACAGCCCCGCCGACACCAGCATCATCGCCGCGACCCCGACGACGGGAAGATCGTAATTACCCGTGCCCGCGACGATATAGCCGAACGCGACCGCGCGCATCGATCCCCGCGAGGTCGGCGGGCCAGTCGCGGAACCACAGCCGCCAGACCAGCACCCAGACGAGGCCCGCGACACCGAGCACCACGAACACCAGCCGCCAGCCGACCACTTCCTCCAGCGGCACGAGCAGCAGCGGCGCCAGCGCGCCGCCCAGCCCGCGCGCCCGCGATCTGCCAGGCGCCGCGGCAAAGCGCGGTGATCGACGTGAAGAACGACCACCACAAGGTGATCCGCGTCAGCTCGCGCCGATAGCCATGGCGGTTGCCGAGCGCGCCCGAGGGAATCTCGAACACCGAATAGGCAAGGACATAGGCGCTGAGCACCCAGCCCCAGGCGACGGGATCGATCGACAGGTCGCGCTGGATCGCCGGCCCCGTCACCGCGATCGCCATCCGGTCGAGGAAGGTGATAACCGACAGCACCACCGGGGTAGCGACGACCAGGTGCCTTCGCTTCATACCTTCCTCTCTTCCCCGCGCCCGCTTTTCGGGTCTCGGCCGCTTGCAGCCGGAATGCCCCGGCTTTAGAGGTATGATGTTAGCTGGTATAATGACGTAAAGAGTTGCCGTCACGCAAGCCGTATCGGCGGGCGACGAAAAAGGTGGGAGGGCGCGCTCGAATGGACCGTCGCACATTCCTGGCCGGCTGTTCGGCGGGCGGTGTCGCCGTCGCGCTCAACTGGTCCGTCGCGGCGTTGGCCGAGGGGGGCGATCCTCTACTCGCCAGCTTTCGCGATCCGCCGGCCGAGGCGCGCCCGCGGACCTGGTGGCACTGGATGAACGGCAATGTGACCGCCGACGGCATCACCCGCGATCTCGAGGCGGTGGCGCAGATCGGCATCGGCGGAGTCGAGATGTTCGACGTCGGCTGCGGCATACCCGCTGGCCCGGTCACGCCGCTCGGCCCCGAATGGGTGAAGCTGGTCCGCCACGCCGCCGACGAGTGCGGCCGGCTCGGCCTGTCGTTCACCGTCCACAACTGCCCCGGCTGGTCGTCGAGCGGCGGCCCGTGGATCACGCCCGAGCTGTCGATGCAGCAACTCGTCTGGAGCGAAGTCACGCTCGTCGGCGGCCGAACCATCGATCGCGTCCTGCCACAGCCGCTCACCCGCCTAGGCCATTATCGCGACGCGATCACCGTCGCTTTCCCCGGGCTCCCTGGCGACCGCCCTGCCGCGCGCGGCCAGATTGTCCGCGCCGCCCTGAACGGCGCGCCGATCGACGTGCGCGTGCTGACCGACGCCGACGCCGCCACCGCGATCGACGTCAGCGCGACGCGCGACGCACCGGCGCGGCTGCTGATCGAGTTCGCTGAGCCCTATCGCGCGCAATCGCTGACAATGCAGGCGATCCCGCCCGCGGACACGCCCAATTTCGCGTTGGGCGCCTCCTTCGTGCTCGAAGTGTCCAACGACGGCCGCACCTTCCGCCCGGTCGCCGAGATCGCGGTGCCCAACTGGCGGCTTCGCGCGATCCCGCCGATCGTCGGATCGTTCCCCGAGACGACGGCGCGCTTCTTCCGCCTGATCGTCCCGGCGCAGCTCTCCATCGCCGAGCTCTCGCTGTCGGGCGACGCCCGCATCGCCGATATCGGCGCCAAGGCCGGCTGGGGCCGCTGGCCCGACCGGGGCGAGGCGCCCGCCGCCGATGATACCGCGCACGCGATCGACCCGGCTTCGGTGATCGACGTCAGCCGTTTCGTCGATGCGGGCGGGCGGCTCCGCTGGCAGGCGCCGGCGGGTAGCTGGACGATCGCACGGTTCGGCCACACCACGACCGGCGCCCGCAATGTCTCCGCGCCCGACGCAGGCTCGGGCCTCGAGTGCGACAAGTTCAGCGCCGCCGCGCTCGATTTCCATTTCGACCGCTATTTCGGCCAGCTTCTCCCCTCGCTCGAACAGCTCGGCGAACGCCGCCTGTCGGGGGCGCTGATCGACAGCTACGAAACCGGGATGCAGAACTGGACCACGGATTTCCCCCGCGAGTTCGAGGCGCGCCGCGGCTACGCGATCCTGCCGTATATGCCGGTCCTGACCGGCCGCATCGTCGGCAGCGGTGAGATCTCCGAGCGGTTCCTGTGGGACCTGCGCCGGGTCCAGGCGCTGCTGATGGAGGATCGCTATTACGGCCGCTTCCACGAGCTCTGCCGCAAGCACGGCCTCGTCTCCTTCACCGAGCCCTATGGCAACGGTCCGTTCGACGACCTTCGCGCCGGCGCCAAGGTCGACGGCCTGATGGGCGAGTTCTGGGTCCGCGGCGGTGCTGCGGCCTATTCGGTCAAGGTCGCCGCAACCACCGCCCATGTCTACGGCAAGACCTTCGTCGGCGCCGAATCGTTCACCGGCCGCCCCGCTCAGTCGCGCTGGCTGGGGCATCCCTATGCGATGAAGGCGCTCGGCGATGAGATGTATTCGCTCGGGCTCAACCATTTCGTCTTCCACCGCTACGCGCAGCAGCCGCACCCGACCGCCCGGCCGGGGATGACGATGGGGCCGTGGGGCTCGCATTTCGAGCGGACGAATACGTGGTGGGATCAGGCGGGGCCGTGGTTGAGCTATGCCACGCGCTGCCAGCACCTGCTGAGCCAGGGCCGCTTCGTCGCCGACATCCTCTATTTCACCGGCGAGAATTCGCCGGTGCAGACGCCGACCCATATCGAGGAGCCGGTCGCCGCCACGCTGTCCGGCGCACGGCCGAAGCTGCCGCAGCCGGTCCCCACGGGCCACGATTACGACGTCGCCAATGCCGAGGTGCTGCTGACGCGCGTGCGGATCGAGGACGGCGAGATCGTGCTGCCCGACGGCCTTCGTTATCGCGTTCTCGTGATGCCCGATGACCTGCGAATCACGAAGGAACTGCTCGAAAAGCTGCGCGAGCTGGTCAGGGCGGGCATGTGGCTGGTCGGGCCGCGGGTGGAGCATTCGCACGGCCTCGCCGGCTATCCTGAAAGCGATGCCGAGGTCCGCCGCATCGCCGCCGATCTGTGGGGCGACCTCGACGGCCGGTCACGCACGTCGCGCGCGTTCGGCGAGGGCCGCGTCTTCTGTGGCATGCCGCTGCGCGAGGTGCTCGACGCCGCCGCGACGTCGCCCGATGTCGAAATCTCCGCGCGCACCAGCGACGCGACGATCCACTGGATCCACCGTCGGATCGATGATGCCGACGTCTATTTCGTGGCCAACGGCCGTAGGCGACCGGAGGATATCGTCTGCACCTTCCGCGTCGCCGGGCGCCGGCCCGAATGCTGGGACGCAATGACCGGCGCGGTGACTCAATTGCCAGTGTACGAGCAGACCGAAGGCCGCACCCGTGTCGCGCTGCGGCTCGACGAGGCGGGATCGTGCTTCGTCGTCTTCCGCGCGCCGGCTGGCCGCAATGGCGCTCAAGCAATCACCGCCGCCGACGGCACCACGATTGCACCGCGCCCCTATCCCGCGGTCCCGGCGGCGGCGGTCGCCGGCGATTTCTCCGTCACAGCGTGGATCAAGCCCGAAACCGACCTCTGGCCGATCAGCCCGGAGATCGCCTCGGACAGCACCCGCCCCGACATCGTCGCCATGCGCACCGCCGCGCTTGCCCGGGGCGGCAGCCTGCCGATGCTGGGCCTGAGCGGCGCGAGCTTCATCATCGACCCGCCGCCCGGCGACGTCACGTATGGCGAGGGACAGGCGGCGCTCGCCATCTCGGCGGGGCGCAACGGCGTGATCCTCTACGAGCGCGCGCGCGACGCCTATCCCGCCGTGCTCGCTGCGCCGGTACCGATCGCCGGCTGGACCCATCTCGCCGTAACCTATCAGGACGGCCGCCCCACCCTCCATCTCGACGGCAAGCGCATCGGAACCGGTCAACGATCGGCCGCGCGCGTCCATGTCGCACCGGGCCTGCCGGTCCCGCGCCCGCGCCTGTTCGAAGGCGATATCGCCGCGCTGGACCTCCACCCCGAGCCGTTGACGCCTAAAGCGATCACGCGCCTCGCAGCCGATGGTCCACCACCACCCAACGGCCCGCCCGCCGCCGAAATCGCGGGGAACGGCCTGCTCCTGTGGCGCAACGGCAGTCACGCGATCGACGACCACCCGATCGTCGGCCGCGGCATTTTGCCGGCGCGTGACATCGTGGGTCCGTGGCACGTCGCGTTCCCGCCCGATCTCGGCGCGCCCGCGGCGATCGTGCTCGACAGGCTCGCCTCGCTCCGACTCCATCAGCATTTCGGCGCCCGTCATTTTTCCGGAACGGCTAGCTACCGCACCCGCTTCGATATCAGGTCGAGCGCGCTCGGCGGCGGCAGGCGCCTGTTCCTCGACCTCGGCCGGGTCGAGGTGCTCGCCGTCGTTCGCGTCAACGGCCGCGATCTCGGCACGTTATGGAAGCCGCCGTTCCGGATCGACGTCACCGACGCGGTCCGTACCGGCACCAATGAGCTCGAGGTGCGCGTCACCAACCTCTGGCCCAACCGGCTGATCGGCGACGAGCATTTCGCCTCCGAAAGCGTCTATGACGTCACCGCGTTCGATGCGACCGGCGGCATCGCCGCGCTTCCAGAATGGTATCGCCAGGGCCGCCCCATGCCGCCCGGCAAGCGCGTCGCCTTCACCACCTGGAAGCATTACGCCGCCGACGATCCGCTGCTCGAATCGGGCCTGCTCGGTCCGGTCCGGCTGCTCCACGCCCAGTTCGTCCCCCTCCCCGCCTGACCTCGAAGGAACATCATGCGTTACCACCTCCTCGGCCGATCCGGCTTGCGCGTTTCGGAACTGTGTCTCGGCACGATGACCTTCGGTGAGAGCTGGGGCTGGGGAGCCAGCGCCGAAGAAAGCCGGCGCATCTTGGACGCTTATGTCGATGCCGGGGGCAATTTCGTCGACACTGCCAATATCTACACGGGCGGCGAGAGCGAACGCATTCTCGGCGAGATCATCACCGCGGATCGCCGCAACCGTATCGTTCTGGCGACCAAATACACCGACGCCGCGGCGGGCGATGATCCCAATGCCGCGGGAAATCATCGCAAGAGCATGATGCAGGCGGTCGAAGCGAGCCTCAGGCGCCTCAAGACCGACCGGATCGATCTCTATTACGTCCACAGCTGGGACTTCACCACCCGGCCCGACGAGGTGATGCGCGGGCTCGACGACCTGGTTCGGCAGGGCAAGGTCCTCTACGCGGGAATTAGCGACACGCCGGCGTGGATCATCTCGCGCTGTAACGAACTCGCCGACCTTCGCGGCTGGACTCCATTCGTCGCCAACCAGATCGAATACAGCCTCGTCGAGCGGACTTCAGAGCGCGAGCAGATCCCGATGTCGCAGGCGATGGATCTGGGCATCATCGCCTGGGCGCCGCTCGCCGCCGGACTCCTCACCGGCAAATATACCCGTGCCGGCGAGCGGCAGGAGAAGCGCCGGCTCGACACCACCGCCTCAACGACGCGCGACGATCGCAATCTCCGCATCGCGCGCGCGGTCGACGGAATCGCCGACGAGATCGGCTGCGCATCGGCGCAGGTCGCTCTCGCCTGGGTTCGCGACAAGGGCGTGATCCCACTCGTCGGCGCGACCGCCGTCGCGCAGATCGTGGCGAACATGGGCTATCGCGACGTCGCCTTGTCACCGGATCACCTCGATCGACTGGATGCGGCAAGTCGGATCGAGCTCGGCTTCCCCCACGACTTCCTCCGCTCCGCGTCTGGTGTCATCTACGGCGGCATGTTCGACCGCATCCAAGTGGCTAGATAGCAATGGCGCTGCGCCGAGAGTCCGCGGCAGCAAAGGCGTCCGATCAACGGCCTGAACTCATCATACCGAAGTCAGTAACAAGCTCGTTTCGCTGTTGAGAACGCCGGGGACCAGCCTGATCTCACGCAGGACCCGATCGAATTCCTGCAAGTCCCTCGCCCGCAATTCGGCGACCAGATCCCAGCCGCCGTTGGTCGTGTGCAGCGCATGGACTTCGGGCAGCCCCTTCAGGCTGGCGATCACCGCGCTGGTCGAGCGACCGGCGACCTCGATCAGCATGATCGCGCGAACGTCGTCGGGCCGGGCATCGCGCGCGCGGACGGTGAAGCCCAGGATCACGCCGCCGTCGACCAGCCGCGCTAGCCGCTTCTCCGCGGTGCTGCGCGAGATGCCCAGCCGCTTGGCGATCAGCGACATCGGCGCGCGACCATCCACGCGCAGCGCCGCGATCAGCCGATAATCCATATCATCGAGATTGATCGTCGTCATTTTGCCTCGCCGCGCGCGACAGGTTGCTTGGTATTATGGAAATCATCAGTACATTTTGCGCTTTCGCGCGTCAATTTCCCGGTGGGATAAGAAGGTCCAGCGATAGGAGATGCGATGATGCGAATGGTCGAAGTGAACCACGTCTGCGCGCTGGTTGCCCGCCGGGGCCTGCACAATGTGCTGGGCGAGATCGCCGGCTACATCGAGGCCGATTTCCGCCGCTGGCCCGAGTTCGAGAAATCGCCGCGCTTCGCCAGTCATTCCCGCGACGGCGTGATCGAACTGATGCCGGCCAGCGACCACGAGCGCTTCGGCTTCAAATATGTCAACGGCCACCCGCGCAACTACCTCCGCGGCCTGCAGACGGTGACGGGGTTCGGCGTGCTTGCCGACGTCGCGACGGGCTATCCCCTGCTGATCGCCGAGATGACGCTGACCACCGCGCTCAGGACCGCCGCGACATCGGCCCTCGCGGCACGCCATCTCGCCCGCGGCGACGCGCGGACAATGGCGATCATCGGCCTCGGCGCGCAGGCCGAGTTCCAGGCGGAGGCGTTCCGCGCGATGCTTGGCATCGACCGCTTGCGCATCTTCGACATCGATCCCGCCGCGACCGGAAAATTCCGGCGCAACATGGAAGGCCGCGGCTTCGCCATCCACGTCGCCGGCTCAGCACCAGACGCCACCACCGGCGCCGACATCGTCACCACGGTAACGGCGGACAAGCAGCACGCTACGATCCTGTCGGGCAACATGGTCGGCGCGGGGATGCACCTCAACGCGGTCGGCGGCGACTGCCCCGGCAAGACCGAGTTGCAGCCGTCGATCCTCGACCGCGCCAGCGTGTTTGTCGAATATGCGCCGCAAACGCGGATCGAGGGCGAGATCCAGCAGAAGCCTGCCGATTTCCCGGTGACCGAGTTGTGGCAGGTGCTCGCCGGCGAGGCGCACGGTCGCAGGCGGCGTGACGAGATCACCTTGTTCGATTCGGTTGGCTTCGCGATCGAGGATTATTCGGCGCTGCGCTATCTGCTCGACCACACCGCCGACGAGCGCCTGCACCGCGAGGTCGATCTGCTCGCGCTGCCGCAGGACCCGCGCGACCTGTTCGGGCTGCTGGGCACCGCCGAAGCCCCGCGCGCCGCGCTGTCGCTGGCAGGCTAGGGCCCATTGCGATCACACCGATCCATTCGCCCTGAGCGAAGTCGAAGGGCGCCTTTCCACAAGCGGTGCCGGGCGCGATGACACGCCCTTCGACAAACTCAGGGCGAACGGCGAGATGTGAGCCGGTGCGATCAGGCACCGTCCTGATCAGCGCTCCTCGTCGATCCGCGTCGTCTTGCCGGTGGCGACGATCGTGCGCGTCGCATCGATCGAGGCATAGACCCAGAAGATCGTCATCGGCTCGGTGCCGGTGTTGCGGAAGCAGTGCGGCACCTGCGCTGGAATCCAGCTGGTATCGCGCGGACGGACGGGATGGTCGACGCCGGCGATATGCGCAACGCCCTCCCCTGCGACAACCGTCACGCACTCCTCGCAATTGTGGTAATGGAGCGGCACCGCCGATCCGGGCGAGATCGTCGTCAGCCCCGTCAGCATCGTGCGCGAGCCGCGGCCGGCGGTGACCAGCGGCACGGTGACGATGCCGCCGCCGCGATCCTTGCTCGGCAAGGTTGCCGGATCGAGGACGATACCCGTCATGCCGCACTCCTATCGGGCGATCCGGCGACGCGGATCGTCTTGGCGTTGGTGAATTCCTTGAGGCCGAGCTCGCCGAGCTCGCGGCCGTAGCCCGACTGCTTGATGCCGCCGAACGGCACCCGCGGATCGGACGCGACGATCGCATTGACGAACACCGCGCCGGCGTCGATCCGCCGCGCCAGCGCCGCGCCACGATCGATATCGCCGGTCCAGATCGAGGCGCCGAGCCCGAAGCTGGTGCGGTTGGCCAGCGCGATCGCCGCCTCCGCATCGGCGGCGCGGACGATCGCGGCGGCGGGGCCGAAGGTTTCCTCGTCGAACGCCGCCATGCCGGGGGTGACATGGTCGAGCACCGTGGGCGAGTAGAAATAGCCCGGCCCGTCGGGAATGCCGCCGCCGGTAAGCAGCCGCGCGCCCGACGCGACGCTGCGCTTGACCTGATCGTGGATCGCCGACCGCAGGTTCGCGCGGGCAAGCGGGCCGAGCGTCGTCACCGGATCGGCAGGGTCGCCCATGCGCAGCGCCTGGGTTTTGGCCAGGAATGCCTCGACGAAGCGATCGGCGATGCGATCCTCGACGATGAAACGCTTGGCGTTGACGCAGCTCTGTCCGGCGTTGGTGAAGCGGGCGGCGACCGCCATCGCGGCGCTTTCCTCGACATCGGCATCGGCCAGCACGACGAACGGATCGGAGCCGCCGAGCTCGAGCACCTGCTTCTTGAGCGCGGCGCCAGCTTGCGCGGCGACGATTGCGCCGACCTGGGTCGATCCGGTCAGCGTCACCGCAGCGATGCGCGGATCGGCGATCAGCGCGGCGACGCTTTCCGGCTCGACGAAGACGTTGCCGAATAGCCCTTCGGGCGCACCGGCCTCGACCGCCAGCCGCTCGATCGCCAGCGCACATTGCGGCACGTTGGCGGCGTGCTTGAGGATCGCGCCGTTGCCGGCCGCCAGCGCCGGCGCGAGGAAGCGGACGACCTGCCACAGCGGATAGTTCCACGGCATGATCGCCAGCACGACGCCAAGCGGCTGGTGCGCGATCACGGTATCCGTCACGCCCGGCACGGCGCTGTCGGCGAGCATCCGGGGCGCGTGCTCGGCATAGAAGGTGCAGTTGCGCGCGCATTTCTCGACCTCGGCGCGCGCCTCGCCGATCGGCTTGCCCATCTCGCTGGTGATGAGCGCGGCAAGGGTGTCGCCTTGGTCACTGAGCTTGGCGGCGAGGCGTTCGAGGAGCCCGATTCGCGTCGCCAGCGTCTCGTCGCGCCAGCGACGCTGCGCCGCAGCGGCGCGATCGAGCTTCGCCTCGATCTCGGCTGGCGTGTGGAGGTCGAAGCGCGCGAATGGCTCGCCCGTGGCCGGGTTGATCGATGCGATCACGCCAGTTCCCCGATCACCGCCTGGGCGAACGCAGCGGTGCCGAGCGGCCCGCCGAGATCGCGAGTCCGCCGATCGGGATCGGCGAGCACTCGGTCGATCGCCCGCTCGATCCGTGCCGCTGCCGCGCGGCACGCCGCATCGCTTTTGCGCTGCCCGATCCAGTCGAGCAGCATCGCCGCCGAGCCGATCAGCGAGGTCGGATTGGCAATCCCCTGCCCGGCGATATCCGGCGCCGAGCCGTGCTGCGCCTGCGCGACGCAGATATCGTCGCCGGCATTGATCGACGCGCCGAGGCCGAGGCTGCCGCTCAGCTCGGAGGCCTCGTCGGACAGGATGTCGCCGAACATGTTAGTGGTGACGATCACGTCGAACCGCGCGGGATCGCGCACCAGCAGCGCGGCCGCGGCGTCGACGATCACCTCGTCGACCGTCACATCGGGATAGTCGCCCGCCACCGCCTTCGCTTCGCGCAGGAACAGGCCGTCGGAAAGCTTGAGGACATTGGCCTTATGGACGATGGTCAGCCGGCCGCTGCGGGCGCGCGCAAGGCGGCAGGCGGCGTGCGTCACCCGGCGCGCGGCAGCGCCGGTGATCTTGCGGATGGCGAAAGCGCTGTCGGGGTCGGGCATGAACTCGCCCGGCCCGGCGAACATGCTGCGGTCGGCGTAGAATCCCTCGGTATTCTCGCGGACGATCACCAGGTCCATCGGCCGACGCAGGATCGTCAGCCCCTCGCGCGAGCGGCACGGACGGATGTTGGCGTAGAGCTGGAAGCGCGTGCGCAGCGCCGCCGAGGGATTGGGCTGGCCGGCGGGATAGGTGTAGTGCGAGACCGGGCCGAGGATCACGCCGTCGGCCGCCGGCACCGCCGCGATCACCGCCTCGGGCAAGGTCGAGCCCGACTGCGCCAGGCTCGCCTCGCCGATCGCCATCTCGGTCGTCTCGATCGTATCGTCGCTGGCCGCGCGCAGAACCTCGAGCGTCGCCGCGGTGATCTCCGGTCCGATGCCGTCGCCCGGCAGGACGAGCAACTTGGTCATGCAGCCTCCCAATGCTTGCGATGCGCCGATTGCACTTTTAAGATCAAAAGTCCATAAAAGAAATCGCGCGGCTCAGGTGCGGGAGCGCCGTCTTTTCCGGAACGTGCGGACGTACCACAGCCACGGCCCGGTGAAGGCCAGACCGGCAAGCACGACCCCGGTGCACAGCAGGATCAGCCGCGTGACGATACCGCCCCAGAGGCCGGTATGGACGGTGTAGAGCCATTCGACGAAGGTGGCCGAAGCGGGCAGCGCGCCGGTATCGTAGCGGCCGAGCTCGGCGCCGGTATAGTCGTCGTAATAAGCCTGCGCGGTGCCGTCGGGCTGGATCGTCCGCCGGCTGTGCAGGAACACGGCGATCACGCGCCCGCCGCTGGAGAAACGCACCTGTTCCAGCGGCGCGGGGCCATAGGCGCGCTCGGCCTTGGCGATCAGTTGGTCGACCGGCAGCAGGGGCCGGGCCGGCTGCTTGGCAACCTTGGGCGCGGGGCGATCGGGCGCGCCGATCACCGTCCGCACCGTCGGCTTCCACACCATCAGCACCCCGGTCGTCGCCGACAGCAGCGCGAAGACCGCCACTCCCGCCCCGACCGCGCGGTGCAGCGTGCGCCAGCGCACTTCGTTGCTGCCGTCAAGCTTGACCCGGAAGCCCTGGCGCAGCCGCTTGCGGCCGGGCCACCACGTCATCGTCCCGGCGATCGCCAGGAAGATCAGGCACAGTCCCTCGCAGCCGACGATCGTCTCGCCGACCGGCCCGGCGAGGAGCTGCTCGTGGACGTTGAACAGCCATTCGGTCGGCCAGCGCCCCAGCCCGCCGTCACGCACGATCCGGCCGTCATAGGGATTCACGGCCGTCAGGATTTGCGCGCCCGTCGGAGACTTGAGCTTGAACAGCACCGTGCCGTCGCTCGATGCGGGAAACTCGGCGCGAGTCAGCGTCGCCTTGGGATGCGCCCGCCGCACCGTATCGACCAGCGTCTGGACCGGCAGGCGCGCCGGCATCGGCGTCACCGTCAGCTCGGGATGGATCACGCGATCGATCGCATCGCGGAACACCATCGTCACGCCGGTCGATGCCTGGACGAACAGCAGCGCGGCGACAGCGAGTCCGACGCGACGGTGCCACTTCAGCCAGCGCGCCTTGGCGATCATCGGCGCGCACCTTCCGCGAGGGGTTTGACCCACCAGATGTGGCTCATTTCCATGACCACCACCCCGGCGAAGGCCGGGGTCCAGCATCTGGCCGGTCGTAACTGGACCCTGGCCTTCGCCGGGGTGGTGGTACAATACATTGGATCAAACTCCCGCGATTCAGGGCAGCACGGTGGGATGCGTCGACGGCTCCCACACGTCGGCGCTGGTGGCGACGAGCTGCTTCATGTTCGACCATTTCTCGGCATCGGGGACGGTCTTGTCGCCACGCAGCACCGCCTTGGCATAGGCGATCATGTGATCGGTGACGCGCTGCTTTTGCGACTGCGGCCAGGTTTCGAAGGCATGGGGGCCGCGGACCACGACGAGATCCTTCGGCCCCTTCACCCGGGCGTAGGAATCCATCTCGCCCTCCAGCCCGTCGGCGTAGCACCACAGCCCGCGCGCGAAGAATGCGCTCGGCCATTTGTCGATTCCAGCGAGGATCGCCGAGCTTGGGAAGAAGACGATGTTGTTCTCCTCCTCGATCCCGCCGATGAACAGGCCGCGGTCGCGCCCAGGGCCGCGACTGTCGTCCTTCGGGCTGGTCTGCGACTCCAGATAGCCCACGCCGCTCGAGAAATCGGCGACCAGCATCGCGCCTTTGATCGTCGGATCGCGCCGCGGCGCGGTACAGCGGATTTTGGGCAGGTCGTAGCTGCAATCCTTGTCGAAATTGATCGTCATCGCCCAGCCGCTCGACATCGTGCCGCGCGAGCTGCCGAGCAGAAAGGTCGGCTGGCCCTTGCTCGACGGCCCGCCGTGCACCATCGCCGCCGCCCGCTGCCCGGTGGCGAGCTGGCCGGTCGGCGACAGCGCCCGCATTCCCTTGCCGCTCCTCAAGGCGGCGACGATGTCGAGAATGTCGTGCCCCTGCTGCAGTGTATCGAGATCGTCGAACCCGCCGGAGATGCCAACCCCGCGCCGATCCATCGCCAGCACGTCGAAGCCGGCCTGGTGCAGCTCGTACCACACCTGGCGCCAATAGCGCTCGCCCTGGACGCCGGTGGTCTTGTTGGGCCAATCGTCGTCGGGGATGGTCTTGCCG
>Ga0164242_10003535_pt1 | contig 17804 bp, 4 predicted proteins | sample OricomgcompostMG_FD_108783 | JGI IMG/M metagenome (GOLD analysis project Ga0164242, IMG submission 108783) | Miracle-Growth compost microbial communities from Emeryville, California, USA - Original compost - Miracle growth compost (MG) ... | reverse complement strand
GCTCTCGCGGATCAGGCTCGCCGTGTTGGGCATCGCTCGGACGATCATGCACCGCCCCTCGTCCGCCTCCGCGTCGGTGGACTGGGCGTCGGGACGGAGGAGTTTGTCGATCTGGTCGGCCGACACGCCGGCGAGGATGCTGATCAAGAGCTTCCCCCGCAAGGCATCGGCCATGCCGGGCTCGGAGAGGACCTCGCCGACCATGTACGGCTTGCAGGCGAGGATGATGACCTCGCCCTGTTGCGCGGCGGCGACGTTCTCGCCATGCACGACCTTGACGGCGCCGGGGTAGGTCCCGAAGGCAGCCCTTACCTTCTTGGCGGTCTCGGGGCGGCGCACGCAGGCAATGAAGCGCGAAGGGAGCCGCGCGGGGAGATCGTTGTAGAGCGGAGTGGACGTTCCTGATGCCGAGGGTTGGACGGGTTTGGGGAACTGCATCTCCTCAAGGGAGGCGAGGATGCCCGAGAGGATGGCGATGCCCATTGTGCCTGGGCCCTTCCTTTCAGTTCGGGGTTCCTTACAGGACTTAGGCAGCGCATTGAGACTTACCACAGCCAAGGACAGTCATGGTCAGCTCTGAGGAGCCGCTACCATTCTGGATGCCAGGGGTGTCTGCCATTTTGAGGGGCAAGGGGTGAGGAATCGAGGTAAGAGTCGAGTAAGGTCGTTGATCTCGGTCTCAGCCTCAGTAAAAAGGCAGTCTAAGGTGCACCGAGAGTTTCGAGGAAGCTGTACTCGAAGAGGTCTCAAATCTACCTACTTAAATGGAATCTATCTCTTCTTGCAAACTTGGACAAATCCTCTTCCACCCCACCACCACTTTGGATCCTGGTCTGGCAAAATCTCAATTCTCTCAAGTCCAGGACCCTGAAAAAACATTCACCGCCCACCACAAAGAGTTTAGCGTCCACCGCACGTGCCATCACCCTCCCAAACAATGGCCACTAGCCCCACCGACGGGCCATGGGCTGTCCATCAGACAGACTGGAGTCCCAGTACTGAAGCTTTATCAAGCTCCAGCGAAGATCATGAAGTGAGACGAAATCTTTTCAACAAACCTTTTTTTTTCTTTCGTGATTAAACGAGTCCGTCACTGCTGATGCATCAAACTGACAAAATCAGCTCGACAACATGGCGGACCCTTTCGAAGTTCGCATGCGCTTCACCTCGCAGCTCCAGCATCTCAACGCCTCGGTGACCTCAGCCCAGAAAGCCGCCCAGTTTGCCCTGAAGTACAAAGACATGGGTGAGGACTTGCACTCCTGCATCCTCGAGCAACTCGAGCGGGTATGTCATTCCTACAATAACAAATGGAGAATAATGTTGTGTTTCTAAACTAACCTGGAATCTCAGAGCAACATGAACGTTCGGGCCAATATCATGTACTTCATCGAGCACTTCCTCGATCTCGCCCAGAAGGATCGCCACTCCGACTATGTTCGGATGATGCAGAGAGATATTATCCGAGTTGTCGATGCCGTTGCTCCCGATGATGGCTCCGGTGCAGCTAACGTCAAAGTCGTTCGGAAGGTATGCGATTTGCCCTCGTGGTGTTGCCGATGAAACCATTTTTGAGCCGAGCTAACAAAACCCCATCACTACAGGTCCTCCAGGCCATGCAGGGCAAGTCCTTCCTGGAGGCCCAGGCCGTCACTGAGATTGAGGAAGTCCTCAAGGAGCGCTACGCCGCCGCCAACGACGTCACCCAATCGCCCCTGGGCGCCAACGGCGACGGCGTCACCGACCTGGACGACATGCCGCCCTCGCAGACGCTCCCCAAGCCGCGCCGGGGCGGTGCGGGCAGCTCCGCCGCGGCTTCCGGTTCGGCCCCGAGACTCGACCGCAAGCAGGTCGAGCAGCGGATCGAAGAGGACCGTGAGCGTCACAAGCGGCTGCGTGAGAGCATCTGGGCCGTGCCGGCGACCGACAACGCCGAACTCCAGAAGCTCTGGGAGGAGACCAGCGACCTTGGCGACGACGACCACCTCATGGGCGAGGAGGAGTACGAGGAGCACGCTAAGACGGTCATGATGAGCTGCCCGCATCGCGCCGGTGGCGGGGCGGAGGCTAATGGCAAGCACTCGCACTGAGCATTGCGTGCCACCGGGGAGTTACTTCAAAATGCATGGACCGGAGTCATGGACTGGCGTTTGGAAGGATCAAGGTCGGCGTTAGGTTAGGGCACCGCTGTTAAGGGTACCTATCATGGAACGAATTCGCTAGTTTCGCATAGACGCCTAATGATTGGGTTGATATCCCATTTTCTTTCGGACACTAGGTACTCAGATCATCGTGAGGGAAACTTGTCAAGAGACAGAGGCGGAGAGACAGCCTTGTCGACCCAAGGTAGGAACTGTGTGTTTGTATATGTTGTTACATGTCTTTTGTACATGCGAATCCGATGCGTTCTAATCGTAACATCTGACATTCCCGTACACCCCTGCTCTAACTACTGCACCCTCTGTTTACTCCAGCACAACCGTGGCGCCCAGCTCCTTCAGGGTCGCCATGATCTTCTCCGCCTCTTCCTTCGGCACAGACTCCTTCATGGTCTTCGGGGCGCTCTCGACGAACTTCTTCGAGTCGACCAGGCTCAGGCCGAGTAAGTTCTTGACCTCCTTGATGACCTTCGGCTTGGAGCCAGCCTCGAATGCCATCAGCTTCACGGTGAACATGGTCTTCTCCGCCGCTGCGGGGGCAGCTTCTTCGGCCTCCTCGGCAGCTGCGGGTGCTGCGGCGGGTGCGGCAGCCGCCGCGAAGCCGCCAACCGGTAGATCGGGAATGTTGAGTCGGGACTGTTGAAGATCGAGGTTAGCCTTCAGTCGAGAGCGGGAGCGGACGACGAAAGGATTGGGGTAATGAAATGCCGTACCTTCAAGCTAGATACCAAGTCTGCAGTCTCCAACAGGGTCAATTGACTGATCTGGTCCACAATCCCGCTGATCTTAGGGTTCACTGCCTCGGTCGAGTTGTGCCGCCTCGTGATCTTATGCTGAAGGAGGGAGCCCGACGACCGGAGCGAGGCAGAGGTGCGCAGCTGACGCGCGCAGCATTGAGCTGCGTATCGGCATGATAAAGACATACTGTTCGAGGGTATGTGGGGTCGCGATGGTCGTGTAGGAGCGGAAAGGGTGCCGGATAGGTTGCGGGCTTCGAGCTTCGAGCTTCGAGGTGTTCCAAGGAGATTTTCTGGTCAGAGCAAATCACCAGAGGTCAAAAAGTTCCTGTCATTGGCGTGTCTGATTGGCGGAGCTGTGGGTCAACGTGCTCCACTCTTCGTGCGTCGTCCGTGCGCAAAAAGTTGCGAGGGTCTAGAAATCTGCAAAAGTTCAAGTGGGTGAAAAGGGCAACTTATAGCAACAAAATCCGAGTTTTTACGGCACCAGGATGGCGGCGATCGATGTCCGCTCGCAGAGGGCGTCTCTGCTGAGTGACGCGACTGCCCTCGGGCAGTTACCGCCTGACCTTCTTCATATCATCCAGGATCACCAGTCACAAAGTTTACTCAGTGCCGTTGCCGAAGCGGCTCTGATACCTCGACTTACAGGTCGAATTTTCGCACATTTCGAAACCATCTTTGCGGATATTTGCGCAAGATGGATACTCTCCTCAACGGGGGACGCCCGGGATGTCAGGATTATCTCATCATTTGCAAGGATCCTCCCGTTTGCACCGTATCTCTCAGTGTTTCTGCAGAAATACTTGAGAGGCCCCGGCCTCGAAAATGAGGGCGTGCTCCTAAGACCGCTGAATTTGGAGAACTATGAAGAACCTCTCCTACTTCAAATTCTTCTGGCTGTGTGGAGACTGAATAGCTTCGATAAAGCAATGTATTCAGGACTAACCAAATTATCCCACATCCAAGCCCTTTTCCAACATGAGAACGCCGCCGTCAGGTATCTCGCTATCCGGATTTTCTGCCAGCTGCTTGAAGCATCGGATTTCAAACTTGAGGCACTCCTCGAGAGCCACATACGGAAAGGAGAGTCTATCATTGCGGAATTTGACGGGCAGGAGGCAGACTTCACGTTCTTGAGTCTGTATGAACACGCTCAAGCCAAGAGGGTATCGGAACTTTGTCAGAGCGTGAAGGCAGCATTAGCTGAGCCGCTTCAGACACCGCTGCCGGCGCAGAAGTTGACCTCCCTTGTGATTAGCTATGGAAGCTCAGTCTTTCCGCGGCCACTCGGCCCTGTACACCGGCCATCCAGTCTCGTACCCACACCGACCACGGTTCGTAACCTCGAGCGGTTGATAAATCTGCTCCAAAAACCAGGGCCTATCTTGCTTCATGGTCTCTCCGGTTCGGGCAAGACCTCCCTTGTCCATGAGGTCGCAAGAGAACTTGGGCAGGATAACGGCCTCGTGACGTTACATCTTAATGACCAGACGGATGCAAAAATGCTCCTCGGCTTATACACCACAGACTCCAAACCAGGATCCTTTCAGTGGCGGCCGGGCGTCTTGACCACCGCGGTCAAGGAAGGGAGGTGGGTCCTGATCGAGGACCTTGACAGGGCGCCGACCGAGGTCATGAGCACTCTGCTTCCACTAATCGAGCGAGGCGAGTTACTTATCCCTAGCCGCGGAGAGACGATCCAGGCTTCCGATAGCTTCCGCATTTTTGCTACGGTTAGGACATCGCTGGGGATGAACGGCCAGGAGAATTTGCCTAGCCTTATTGGCCTTCGACTGTGGCAACCTCTACCTGTTCAGAATCTACCCCAACCTGAGCTGCGGAATATCATCAATGGAAGCTACCCTCTGTTACACAAGTACACCCCAGGCATTCTTTCGGTTTTTGACCGACTGCTCGCCGTATCCAGTGGCCCTTCGTCGTTTTCGCTTGGTCGTGGGATAATAGAACGACCGATCAGCACTAGAGACTTGCTGAAGTGGTGTCGGCGACTGGATAATGTCCTGGCATCCGTTGGGTGTAAGTCGGGAGACGAACCGATTAGTGAGACCACGCGAGACCGCATGTTCATGGAGGCTGTCGACTGTTTCGTGAGCAACATCAAGGAGGCTGCCGCCCGTGCGACCTTGATTACAAGGATAGCGGAGGAGATGCACCTATCTTCCGACCGCGTGAAGCATTACCTTACCAGCCACGTTCCGAAGTTGGAGGGCGGCGAATCGCAGCTCACTATCGGCCGCGTTTCTCTGCGGAAAACACCGAGGCCAACGCGGGTCATGAAGCAGAAACGCCCATTCGCCACGACGACACATGCCAAACGGTTACTTGAGCAAGTTGCCGTTGCCGTGAGAATGAGAGAGCCGGTCCTGCTCGTGGGAGAAACTGGTATTGGCAAAACAACAGTGGTTCAGCAGTTGGCCGAATCTCTGGGCCACAAGCTGGTTGCTGTGAATCTGTCCCAGCAGAGCGAGGCCGGCGATCTCCTCGGAGGATTCAAGCCCGTGAATTCACGCAGCCTCGCCGTTCCGCTGAAAGACGAATTCGAAGACCTCTTCGAGAAGACGGGCGTGTCGGCGGACAAAAATCGGGAGTACCTTGACCGCGTCGGTAAGAGGTTTGCCAAGGGGAGGTGGACCGAGGTCGCGAAGGAGTGGCGCAAGGCACCCAAGATGTTTGAAACCATCGTCGCAACCCTACAAAGGAGCAAGGCTCGTAACGACGAAGCCGCCGATGCCGACGGCCAACCAGCGAAGCGCCGAAAGACGGATTCAAGCAAGCTGGATCGGCTCTTGAAACTAAAGCCTCGATGGGACGCCTTTTCCCAACACCTTGAACAGTTTGAGAGACAAATAGCCAGCGGATCTGGTGCGTTTGCTTTTGCGTTCGTTGAGGGCAACATCGTCAAGGCCGCGAGGAATGGAGACTGGGTTCTGCTGGATGAGATAAACCTGGCTTCACCGGATACCCTAGAGAGTGTAGCCGGCCTCTTTCACTCCGGCTCAGAGGGAAGCCCGTCGATTCTGCTATCTGAGACCGGAGACATCGAGAGAATAAAGGCCCACCCGGACTTCCGTGTCTTTGGAGCCATGAACCCTGCCACGGATGTTGGCAAGCGTGACTTACCCCTGGGCCTTCGATCTAGGTTTACTGAAATCTACGTCTCGAGCCCCGATAAGGACAAGAAGGACCTGCTCACAATCATCAAGACCTATCTCGTGGGGAACAACAGCCGGATTGACCAGGTGGCCGACAACATCGCCGATCTCTATTTAGAGATCAAAGCATTGGCCGAATCCAAGAGCCTTGTGGATGGCGCGAATGAAGTTCCCCATTTTAGTCTGCGGACGTTGACACGGGTTCTGACCTACGCGAATGATGTCTCTGCGATCTACGGCTTGGAGCGAGCGTTATACGAAGGATTTTGTATGGGATTCCTCACTCTTCTCAGCCAGGATTCCGAAAAGGAGGTTATGCCGAGGATTCAGGGGCATCTGCTAAAGCGTCCAAATATTCTCTCCCAGCCACCAAAGCGCCCTACCGATGGTAGGAACTACGTTTCCTTCAAGAACCAATCTAAAGACCACCAGTACTGGGCCCTACAAGGGAGCGAGCCTCAGTTGGAGCGGCCAGACTACATCATTACGCCCTACGTGGAGCGGAATCTTTTGAATCTCGTTCGCGCCACGTCAACTCGACGATATCCAATCTTGATCCAGGGACCGACTTCGTCAGGGAAAACGAGCATGATTGAGTATCTGGCCAACTTCAGTGGCAATAAGTTTGTCCGCATCAACAACCATGAACACACCGACCTCCAAGAATACCTCGGGACTTACGTGTCGGGGAATGATGGCAAACTCAAATTCCAGGAAGGCTTGCTTGTTCAGGCCATGCGTCAGGGTTCCTGGATTGTCCTAGATGAGCTAAATCTTGCTCCAACGGACGTTTTGGAGGCATTGAATCGACTTCTAGATGACAACAGGGAACTTCTGATCCCAGAGACACAGGAGCTCGTCCGGCCACATGAAAATTTCATGCTCTTCGCCACGCAGAATCCTCCCGGGTTGTACGGAGGCAGGAAGGTGTTATCTCGAGCTTTCAGGAACCGATTCCTAGAGCTCCATTTCGATGACATTCCCGAGGATGAACTCGAGACAATCTTACAGCAGAGGAGCCGGAATACTGCTCCGTCTGACTGCAGGAGGATAGTATCCGTCTACAAGCAGCTATCCCGGCTACGGCAGGAAAGCAGGGTCTTCGAGCAGAAGAACAGTTTTGCGACACTCAGAGATCTCTTCCGGTGGGCACTCCGAGATGCCGACAACCGGGAACAAGTAGCCAGCAACGGATTCATGCTTCTCGCCGAGAGGGTGCGAAAGGAAGAGGAACGCCTAGAGGTGAAGAAGGTGATTGAAGAAGTCTTCAAAGTCACGATCAACCTGGACGTCCTATACGATCATGATTCTTCACCAGGACTCCGATCTCTCAGCGGGCAAGAAAACAGTCAGGGGGTAGTCTGGACGAAAGCAATGCGTCGCCTGTATGTGCTGGTTGAGAGGGCAATCCAAAACAACGAGCCCGTTCTACTTGTGGGAGAGACTGGGTGCGGCAAGACTACCGTTTGCCAGTTGCTAGCCGAAGCTCAGAAGACCGAATTACACATCGTCAACGCTCATCAAAATACTGAAACCGGAGATCTCATTGGTTCTCAGCGACCGATCAGGAACCGAGGGGCAATTATGGATGCCCTCAAGCAGGATCTCCTAGAGGCAGCACGGATGCTTGGCAATGATACCGAAGACTCCGCCGAGCACCTGATACAGTGGTATCAATCTCTTACACCTAATCAGGTTGGGAGGTTTCCCGATGGCCTCAAGGGGCGGATCGACTCGGCACTCCACAGAAGCAGAGCTCTGTTCGAATGGTGCGATGGTAGCCTGGTTCAGGCCATGCGAATGGGCCAGTTCTTCCTCTTGGACGAAATATCTCTAGCTGACGATTCCGTCTTGGAGAGACTCAACTCCGTACTGGAACCTCACCGGAGTCTCCTTCTCGCAGAGAAAGGAATCGACGACTCATTTATCACAGCCCGTGATGGGTTCCAGTTCTTCGCAACCATGAATCCAGGGGGTGATTTCGGCAAAAAGGAGCTGTCTCCTGCATTGAGAAACCGCTTTACGGAGATATGGGTGCCGGCTCTATCAGAGGACGAAGACGTCCTTGATATCGTTGTTTCAAAATTGGCGCCTAGATTTGTAACAAGCCGGCCGGGGAGTCGCAAGTCTATCTCAGAGATAATTGTCGGGTTCACCACTTGGTTCGGAAAAACCTTCCGACCATCATCTACAACAGCGTTTTCTCTTAGAGACGTCCTCACCTGGGTCACATTCATGAACCAGTGCGATTCAGCATCCCCAGAGTTTGGTCTCCTTCATGGAGCCGCGACAGTCTTCATCGACACGCTAGGGGCAAACCCATCAGCGTTAATAGCCATAGATCCCAGGACAATGGACGCGCAACGGCAACTGTGTCTCGACAAGCTAAGCGAGCTGGCCGACTGTAACCTCACACCCTTATACCGAGACGAGCCCCAGATCCGGATCACCGAGCATATCCTCAGCACCGGCGATTTCAGCATCCAGAGATGCGCCTCAGGCTCCCTAGATAGTGCCGTCGAGTTCCAGGCCACCACCACAAAGATGAATGCCATGAGGGTTATTAGGGCTCTTCAAGTCAACAAGCCGGTGCTTTTGGAGGGTAGCCCTGGAGTTGGGAAGACCACTTTGGTCAGCGCCCTCGCCCGCGCCTGCGGAAGACCACTGACGAGGATTAACCTCTCTGACCAGACGGATCTCATGGACCTGTTCGGTACCGATGTTCCCGTAGAGGGTGCTGAGGCAGGTAATTTTGCGTGGAAAGATGCTCCATTCTTGCAAGCAATGCAGAAAGGAGAATGGGTCCTTTTGGACGAGATGAACCTTGCGTCCCAATCTGTCCTCGAGGGTCTCAACGCCTGTTTAGATCACCGTGGAGAGGTTTACGTTTCTGAACTCGACCAAGTTTTCAAGCGACATCCAGAATTCCGACTATTTGCCGCGCAGAACCCTCACCACCAAGGCGGCGGCCGGAAGGGCCTTCCGAGTTCCTTTGTCAACCGGTTTATCGTTGTCTATGCCGATATCTTCACCGAGCAAGACCTCCTCCTCATTGCACAGAGCAGGTTCCAGAATATCCCCCACCAGACTATACGACAGATGATCGGCTTCATATCCGCACTCGATGACGAGGTGGTCGTCAAGAAGAGTTTTGGCTCTCAAGGCTCCCCTTGGGAGTTCAACCTCCGTGATACTCTCCGGTGGCTCGACTTGCTTGCATCGTCCGATCCCCTCATCAGCAGTGCTAGCCCGGATGATCTACTGGACATTGTAATCCGACAACGTTTCCGAACTGACCGGGATCGAGAAGCGGCCACAAAGTTATATGCAGCATCCTTTCAAAAGCCTGCAGGTAGGCACAATCTCTATCACGACATCAGTGACCTTGTGTCCCAGGTGGGAATTGCGGTCCTCCCGAGGAACATCATTTCACAGCCAACACAACTTCCCGCGATCAACGTTGTGCCTAGACTAGCAGAGATTGAGTCTGTCATGATTGCTGTCAAACAAGACCTACCCTGCATTCTCGTCGGTCCGTCGGGCAGCGGTAAGTCGGCCCTATTGCGCCACGTTGCCGCCTTGGCTGGAAAAGCTTTGGTCGTCTTCCCTCTCAATGCCGATGTGGATACTATGGATCTCATCGGTGGATTCGAGCAAGGCGATCCGCATCGAGATCTGCAGGCTTGCCTGCGCCAGCTCCGGGTGACAGTCCAAGAGCACGTCCTATCAGACCTACCAAAGGCGTCTCCCCAGATGGTAGTCGACCTGATGAGTCTTTTGGACGTTTCGTCCAACGGAGAACGTCCCAATCTGGATGCAATCCGGTCCTGCATTGAGCGTCTCATGACAGAGGGCTCCATACGTGCTCCTCTGTCAACAGCGTTGTCAACGGCTCGAGACACCCTCTTGAAACCCCGGACCTTGGACACTCCGCGGTTCGAGTGGCTCGATGGAGTTATCGTTCGGGCAATCGAGACTGGCCAGTGGTTGGTCTTGGACAACGCCAATCTCTGCAGCGCGTCTGTGCTCGACAGACTCAATTCCTTGCTAGAGAGACCAGACGGCTTTCTCAGTATCAACGAGCATAGCGGGCCGGGGGGTGAGCCGAGAGTTGTCAGGCCACACCCCAGCTTCCGTGTATTCCTCACTATGGACCCAAGGTTTGGAGAATTATCACGGGCCATGAGAAATCGCTCAGTCGAGATATATATGGATATCATACCTCACCCAACGGCACCATACCTCGAGAAGCTCACACCAGTTGAAGCGAGCCTGAGAAGATACCACACAGTCCAGACAACGCTGGAAAACGTCACCGAGGTTGATTCCCCAGTGCAACCGGCAGCCTATGCACTAGATGTGCTGTCAGAGAAGGATATGGCGCTCCTTGAGAAATTCACCAAGGCTGTGGAAGCTGGTTTGTTTGCCTCAAACAAGCTAGACCTTGTTGCGTTTCTGCGGTCGCTGAGCCACCTGGTTTCGTACGCCAACTTGAAGGGCTCGAGACCTGTTTACGAGGCCATATCCGGGCTGTATCGCTCTGCGGCAGAGAAGATGTTACCTTCGCTGATTGAGGCTCATTTGGGTTCATCGGCTTCTCAGGAGATGCTCTCAAATTATCTCGGCTGTATCCAGATTCTATATCCCATTCACCCACTCCAGAACAGTCTGATCCTTCCCTTGGAGGACGGGAACTTGCAAGGACATCCTCACTGGCTGGCAATCTGCTACGAATACTGCTTTGAGGTACAGTCTGCGATGCAGGCCATGGAAGCTCAAATGTCCAAGGTCAACGTTACCAGACCGTCGTCCTTGAACCGATTCCAGCGGTCTTGCATATCCGACCAAGTTGCCACTGTTTCCAAAGACTCAACAGTGCAAGCTTCTAAGTTCCTATCAGCAGCACTCAGGGCCATTGAGGTCTATTTGAAGCAACACCTCGGCGAAGCAGGTGCCTGGACAGAACGCCGCCTATTGCTGAGAAAACTCATGCATTACTGGAAACGGACATTCAGTTTTGTCTGCAATGCGCCCTTTGACGAGGCGAGATTCCAAGCCCATCTAGGCCAAGGATTGAGTCTTTGGAAGAACGATACTGAAACTATGGCAGTCGAAAACCGCTCCATGGTCACTTCATTCCTCCAGCGACTGGAAGGTGACTTTGTTGTTGGCTTCAAGCTGTTGACGGGACTAAGTATGGAGACTCTCTGGAACCTTCTCCGACCCCAGCCGATACGCGATATCCAGAGCCTCGAGCAGGTGGCAGAGATGGAGCAACTAGCGATGCGATTTGATACTTTGCGTTGGAAGGCAGAGGCAACTATCAAGGATCTGTCCTCCGTTTTGGAGTCACTTAGCCACGCCTATGCAATCATTCGTACTAATGGAGCCGACGCGGCAGACCTTGTCAACGACTTGAAAACCGAGATCTCGTCGCTAGAGTCGAGGATAGGGGAGCACGCGAGAGACCACCGACCTTTCTTCGCCTCAAGCTTTGAAGCCCTCAGGCAAGCCCTAGCCCTATATCAAATATCGGCGGAAAACGCCGCCTTCCGGCGAGTTTCCGACGTTACGGTGCTATCAGACATGCCGACCCTGTACCAGATGCGCCTGCAAAGCTCAGCGGGTACGCCAACAACTTTCCAGTCCCTTGACTATATCTTGGCGCAAGATAGCGACAACCGCCCTTGGACCGCGACAGTATCCCAATCACTCTTACTGAAATTCGATTCCGTCAAGTCGGCCTCGTTGTTTGAGCTCCGCTCCCTGGAGGAAGAGCTGCCTATCATGGGACGTGCCCTTGCTGAAGCCTCGGAGGCGCTCGCAACAGACCCCATCCCGAAACTCAGCAATCTGCTGTCGCGCTTGATGGCAGATGTCATGGGTGCTCACAGTGACTCACTTCGTCAGTACGTCTTAGACGTATACCAGTCTATTTCCCAATCAGTGGGACCAAACTCGGTTTCCATAGACAGCAGCGGTCTCCAGTTCAACCCGGAGGCATTGCCTTTGATCTCGGAACCCCCAGTGCCTGAACATCCTCATTTCCTTCAAATATTCCGGGAACATATTCTTCCATCGCTGGTCTCCTTGGCAGCCGCTATCAAAGGGATCCAGCCAAGGTCGGCGTATGCCTCCATTGCTTGGGTGCATTTTGCCCAGGGATGCATTAAACTCTACGTGCCAGATAAGGTCTTCGACCCATATCTGAGAGCTCAAGTCGAGCTTGACTTCCACGAGGAGCTTCGGGGGACTTTGAACCAAAAACTCTCTGCACTCAGCGAAATTGAGCTAGTATTCACAGGGCAACGAACAAATCTGCGTTGCGAGCTCCTCAGGGACGAGCTTAAGGCAATTGGAGAGCCCCCGCCATCGGTACAAACAATATATCGGCCGTCCACCGGCGGTCTTGCCAAACTGCAGGGCGAATTCAATAATGTCCTCAACACCGTCGTACGAAGCGATGTCTCTTCCACTCTCGTCCGGCATCTGGCAGAAGGTTCAGAAAACGGAGCTCAGGAGATACGGCTTGTCAATGACAATGTCCTGCGTCTAGTTGACCGTCTTTCCAACCAATTCAAGGTTTACCAGGATATGACTTTACCGCTAGTCAACTTCCTCCGCTGCCTCCAGATCGGATTATCGCTATCTGAAAGCGCTGCGGTAGGCAGCCGTCGGAATAGCAACGAGCTTGTTAGCCTACCCATGATCCCCACGTTCCTCGATGGCAGCGCATTCGCCGTTGGGGATACTGGTCCGCGGACTCGAAGCCTGGAATTCCTGTCCTTGGCAGCTAGTGTCGTTAGCGTTGAAGGTATCGATAGCCTCCCCGTCGCCCTCAGACAACCACTGTTCGACTCCCTCGCATTTTACTATGAGGAGTGGAGCAAAAAGCTGGATACAGATCGGAAGGCAGAGATGCAGAGACAGAGCATATACCACTTCCGAGGTAGTCTCGAGGATGAGGAAGAAGACGACGAGGAGGAATTCAATGAATTGTTCCCGGATTACTCTGCTGCCTTGGACGACGACGACCAACCCAAAAAGAAACCGGTTCAAGACAAATATAGAATCAGGGATCTTTCGGTTACCTTGGCCGAATCGCACGCAAGGATCTTCTTATCTCCTCCCAATGCCCTTGAAAGTCTGAAGAGCCTTTGCATGCAGATTGGCCGAAAGGTATCCGGAGAAAACCGGCAAGCGTCCGCTAGGGAGGAGGGTAGCGACAAAACCCTTCTTACACCAACTCTTCTGGTCTTCGACGAGCGGTTGACTGCTTTCCGTTCCGCCGTCGAGTCGTCGACGTACAACTTCTACACCGATCCTAACTTGGCGGAAATCCGAAAATTGCTCTCTCTCGTAGGAAATGTCAAGACCAGGTTCCAAGACCTCCAGACTGTGGATGAGATTGGTAATCATCAAACTCTCGCGGATGTCATCATGGCTTGTGACAAGTTACTTGAGTTCAACGTCGATGAGCCGTTGGCAAAATTCATTACGGGAGTAGAGTATCTGCATTCCTTCGTCTATGAATGGCAAGAAGGCGGCTGGGCTAGTCATGTGCACAAGGCAACACCGCTATATGAACGGCTTACAAACACCATTCTCGACTGGCGGCGCATGGAGCTGTCCAGCTGGTCAAAGCTATTCGATATGGAGGAGAAGAAATGCTATGATGAGGCCAAGTCCTGGTGGTTCATCGCCTATGGGGCCATTGTGGTCGAACCGTGTCTGAAGCTCCAGGAAGGTCAAAATCTCAGAGGATACGCCGTTGAGCTAATTCGAACTCTGGAGTCGTACTTCTCAGACGCCGTGGTCGGTCAACTCACTGCGCGACTAAGTCTCCTGAGGCAGCTCAAGAACCAACTTGACCTCCTGGCCCAAGAGGAACCAGCCCTTGGTGTAATCCGAGACGCGACGCAGAGCTTCGTTTCGATCTACAGCCGCTACGAGAAGAAAGCCGCTGAGCTTATAAGCGCTGGCAGGGCGCCGTTAGATCGAAAAATGAAGGACGTCTTGCTGATGTTCTCGTGGCAAGACAAGAACATCACAGCGCTTCGTGAGAGTTCGCGCAGATCCCACCAGAAGCTTTTCAGGCTCGTACGGAAGTTCCGCGGAGTCCTGGGACGGCCAATGAAGTCACTCTTTGACCAAGGCTTGCCTGATGAAGAACACGCGGTACAGGCTCTGGCAGTTAACGGAGAATCGCCCGGCTTGGACATTGACGAAGCAGCTGCACCTCTGTGCAAACACCTGGTCCCGAGTCTTGGGAACGACGCTCACTGGCAGAGACTCTCAAATCCGGCTGCAATTACAAAGGTCATGGCAAAGATAAGCACATTACCAGAGTTGATAATAGATGGGGCAGATATAGTAGACTCGTTCATCTCGGACTTGCTATCCTCCATGGCGTCCTTACGGAAGGAGACGCCTACAATCCTAACGGATGAAAATAAGGAGCAGGTCAAACACCTCAAGAATAGGAAGATGAGACTCTTCGTGGACACGCTCAAGGCAATACGACAAATGGGCTTCAGTCGCAGTCTTAGCACCAAGCTTCTCGAGCAGCAGAGATCTACTGCAGTCGTCCTAGTTGATGCGGGCATTATCGAGCACTACCCAGGCCTCGGCCTTGCTGAGACGGAGTACTACTACCACAAGTTACTTGATCTTGCGGAGCGGTTCCGAGGCGCGACACACGAACATTCAGGCGATCTTAGTAGGGAGGCTGTGGAGCGCTGCATCGGGTATATCGAAGGTATCCTGCGCACAATCATCCAACAGCGACGATATCTTTGCCAATCCCTTCAGTCCTTAGGGGCAGTTGAGCAAGCTATCACCAGTGTCGGAGCGTTGTCAAATGCGAAGGACGATATAATTCTCGGGGTGGAGAAGCGACAATCCAACAACGTCCAGGTCCTACGCTGGCTCCCCCAGATCCTCAAATTTGCGATCCAACTCGTCAACATCCACGCCAAGCTTGGCGGTATTGATAATCAGGATGTTATTGGCAAACTTAGCCCCTGGGTTTCGGTCTTTGAGACCCACTTGGCACAGCAAGAGTCTCTCCCAAAACTCCCTGTTGGGTTTGGGACATCGGAGCATACAAGGCTTCAAGGTAGTCTACAAGGGGATCTCGGAAAGCTTCGTGAGGTAATCAGCGAGCTGTCTGAGAGAAGACCTGACCTGGCTTTCGCTGTAGAGCAGATCGAGCCTTGGACGACCGTCAAATTCGCTAATGCCGCGGATGGAGGTGTCGAGGGGGGATTAGACACCTTTGTTGAAACCACAATGACAGTGTCGAAGAAATTGCTTGTGGCAATCCAAGAGGCCGAGCTGACCGCCAAATCACTGCCGAGTTCGACCGAAGACCCGGCGTGGCTGATAAGTTATAGTGACGGCCTGATCGGTCGGGGTAGATCACTCCGCATGGACACCGTCACTCAAGGGCTCAACAAGATCACCCAGATGCTGAAGCACATTCGCCTGGACGACACCATCATCCGACAATCAGCAACCGCTCTCCTCCGAGTAGTTTTGCCTCTCCTTCAACAATATGCCTCTATCTGCAAGCAGAACATATCCAAATTCGCAGATCTGCACAGAGCAGTCTGCCGAATGGGCTACAACCTGAGCAAGTCTTTCATACAGATTGCCTCTCAAGGATTCTGCACCCCCCAGGAAAAGAGTAACGAGAAGTCCGGGGATTCAGGGCAGCTGGAAAGCGGTACGGGTCTTGGCGAAGGAGAAGGCGCCGATGATATTAGCAAAGATATTCAACCTGACGAGGATATGTCAGAGCTGGCACAAGAGCCCAACAACAAGACAGATGGGGATATTGAGGACCAGGAAGATGCAGTAGATATGGGTATGGACGACCTAGAGGGGGAGCTTGGAAGTGTTGATGGGAAGGACGAAGAAGAAGAAGGCTCGAAGCACGGTGGGGATGAAGACGAAGAAAATGAGATAGATGAAGAAGCCGGCGAGGTTGACGACTTGGACCCCACTGCCGTGGACGAGAAGATGTGGGATGGTGATGACGAAAACGAGGCCGAGAAGGACCAGCAGGGTGACAACAAGAAGGGAGAGAAGCAAGACGAGCAAGTCGGCGCTGACGACGCCCGGAAGGATGATGAGCAAAAGATCCAGCCGGAGGAACAGGGTGAGCAGGGAGACGAGAATAATGAGGAGGAAGCGGGAGCGGAGCAGGAAGAGGCCGTCGCTCAAGATGAACTAAACAAGCAGGACCAGCACGTCCAGGACAATGAGACGTTGGCCCTGCCCGATGACATGGAAATCGACATCGATGACGATGCGGGCGAGCCTGAAACAGATGATGACTTGGACAAACTCTCGGATGCCGACGAGCCTCAGGAGGGCACTGAGGATCAGCTGTCAGAATCAGGCGATGATGCCGATGACCAGAATGGGGAAACCAAGCAAGAGGAAGCGGATTTGGACACAGGGATAGAAGAAGAGATCGATGAACCGGTTGACGGTATCGATACCCAGTCTGAGATGGACTTGGACGAGGAGCAGAACCCGGAGGACGAGCAAAACCCGGAGGACGCCCAAGACAAGGAGAAACCGCAACAACCTGCTTTGGATGAGGGCCAGACAGATCAGGAGAACGCAGCCCCGAGTGACGTTCAGACTGGGGCCGGGCAGGCCGAAAACGAGGTGGATGGTGAAAACGAGGATAATACCCAGAGCAAAGCGTCTCAGAGGGAGCAGGGTGACGTCGGAGAGAATTCCGCGGACCGGGAGACAGCTGCCGGTGATGAGGGTTCTCTGTCAAGATCGGACCAGGAACGCACCCAGTCCGAGGATGACAAGAGACAGGAGTCGAGCAACGCTCACCCATTCAAGAAGCTCGGCGACGCGCTGGAGCGCTGGCACCGAAACCAAAAGGACATCCAGGCCACTTCGGAGGACCAGGAGGATCAGCAAGACAAGGATATGGCGGAAGCTGAGATGGCCAAATCTGAGTTCCAGCATCTTCAAGACGAGGATGCACCCGCAGATACGCAAGCAATGGGCGGCGCTACCGATGAGGAGGTCCATCCGTTGGATGATGCTATGGCGATCGACACGGAAACGGACGAGACACAAAACCAGATACTCCCCGAGGAGGCTGAGGATGAGGAGATGGAACAAGACGACAAGACGGATGCATCGGGGCCAAAGGAGCCACAAGACAACCAGAAATCGGACCGCGAAGAGGGCCGTTCTGGTGTGGCTACCCGCCAAGGCGCATACAACCCGAACGACGACCCCCTGTCAACTGAATCTATCGAAGCCGACTCAGAAGACGAGAGAGTTGAGGAGACGTCCACGCAGCTGTCAACCACCCACATCACCGAAAGCAGCGACGAGAGCCTCCGCGACTTCTCCGAAGCCCTCCAGCTCTGGACGACACTCCAAGCCAAGACCCACCCGCTCTCCCTCTCCCTAACCTCGCAACTCCGCCTCATCCTCACCCCCTCCCAATCAACCAAGCTATCCGGCTCCTTCCGCACGGGCAAGCGCCTCAACATCAAGAAGATCATCCCCTACATCGCCTCCAGCTACAAACGCGACAAGATCTGGATGCGGCGCGCCATCCCCACCAAGCGCGCCTACCAGATCCTGCTCTGCGTCGACGACTCCAAGAGCATGGGCGACTCCACCTCGGGCATCCTCGCCCTCGAGTCCCTCGTCATGGTCTCCCGCTCCCTCGCCATGCTCGAGGC
>Ga0164242_10003534_pt1 | contig 17809 bp, 9 predicted proteins | sample OricomgcompostMG_FD_108783 | JGI IMG/M metagenome (GOLD analysis project Ga0164242, IMG submission 108783) | Miracle-Growth compost microbial communities from Emeryville, California, USA - Original compost - Miracle growth compost (MG) ... | reverse complement strand
CGGTATACCCCCGATTTGAGTAATCCATTACCACCCAGTTATAATGTATATAGTCAATATATTCATGAATTTGACGAAGCGATCGACGATAATAAAGTCAATAGTCTTCAGGGGTATTTTTCAGTGGGGGCCAAAATTTCGGGATTTAGTTTCCTGTCCAAGCTTTCTGTGGACTACAATGAATCTTTAAGGGATGCATTTTGGCCTTCTGAGCTATTAAGTGGTAATAATTTTGTTTCTTATTACTTTGGTTATAATCAAAGATTAATGGTATCCAATACGGCATCTTATGAATTCAAATTGGATGAAGTAAATAAAATTGATTTTGAGGCAGGGCAGTCCTATCAGGCAGATATCAATAAATATGATTATGCCTTTGGGTATAATACACCTAATGATTTTATTAAGTTTAGAACAACAAAGACGAATGATGCCGGAGATTATGTAAGTATTTTTAATATGCAGTATTTTCCCTTCTTCGGAAAATTGAATCAAAGATTAGCTTCATTTTATGGTCAGGTGAATTACAGTTATAAAGATTATCTGAAACTGACGGGTGTACTTAGAAGGGATGGTTCATCCAATGTACAACAAGACCAAAGATGGATTTCATCTCCAATCGTGAATTTGTCATGGGATGTATTAAAAAGTGTTATGCAGAAATCAAAAGTGCTGAGCAATTTTGAATTACGAGCATCCTATGGAACCTTTGGTTCTTTATTTAATACAGATATTTATAGTAAAGGCCCCAGATATGTGACAGATGCTTCATGGCCTGCGGATCCTGCAATAGGCTCTTATGTTGGAATTGCTGCGTCTTCTAGACCCTACACCAGTGGTTGGGCGGGTTATGGAATAGGATGGCAGAAATCTGAAAAAATGAATCTTGGTGCAGATCTTGGATTTATGCAAAACAGGTTACAGGTTTCTTTGGATCTATATAATGAAAATAATAAAAACCGATTATTACCGGTTCCGGTTCCTCAGGAGTTAGGATATACTGTTGCTTACAAAAGCGGGATGACTGTTAATAATAAAGGGGTGGACCTTAGCTTAAGAGGCCGAATTTTTACCTCTGAAAAACAGGATCGTTTTGCATGGACCACGAATTTTAATCTAAGTCTGAATAAAAATAAAATAACGGCGCTTCCCGACGGCTTACAATCAGTAGTAATCGGAGATCAGAAATTTGAAGTAGGCCAGTCTGCAGATGCGTTCTGGGTATATAAAAATGAGGGTATCTATACAGATGTTGCCCAGATACCGGTAAGCAGTCAGACTGGATTAAGGCAATCATTTAATGGTTTGTTATTAAATTCTGGAGATCCAAAATGGGTTGATCTCAATGGGGACAATGATATTAATATTGCAGATAAGGTACTTACTGGCCATTATTTGCCGACGGTTACAGGGGGTTTTGGTAATGATTTTAATTATAAAGGGTTTAGCCTGAGCTTCCAGTTATATTTTGCCCTAGGCCAGAAATTACTAAATCAACAAATATCTAATAGGCTGAATTTTATCAATACCGAAGGGAGCCGTGACTTGAACACCGTGAAAGAGATCACTTATTGGCAAAAAATATTTGATGCAAGTGAGTATCCGATGTATAACCCCTGGAGCAATGTGGTGCCTTACCAAGTGGATCAGGATTTATTTCTTGAAGATGCTTCTTTTATAAAACTGAGATCTGTTACCATCGGATATGATTTAACACACGGCAATAATGAAAGAAGGAAAAGAGCTTTTCGCAGTGCTCAATTGTATTTATCTGCGACTAACCTATTTACCATTAGTCCTTTTAAACATGGAGACCCGGAGTTGGTAGATTATCAGGGTTACTATAGAGGATATAACCAACTGTTGCCTAAGACTTATACCATTGGTTTACGTATGGACCTGTAAATAATTTGAAATCGAGTTAACTTTTATACAATGAGATCTATAAAAATATTATTAACCACCTGTTTGTTACTGTTAATGGCGGCTTCCTGCAATAAAAAGCTGGACGTAGATACGAATGCAATGGCTAATGAAGACACAGAGTGGAAGTCACTTGATGATACCAGAAGTAATCTGATAGGGGTATATGCTCTGTTTAGAGCTGCGCTAGCTACGAATAATGATTACTGGATGTGGGGAGAATTACGTAATGGAGATTTTGTATCTACTACTAGAGCTGACCTGAAGGCAGTAATTGATGGAGATCTGAATGCATCTTATGCTACTCTTGATGAGATGAAAAGTTGGAGAAGGTTTTATGCAGTAATTAACGCTGCCAATCTTTTTATTGAAAGATCCTCTGAAGCGCTTGTTGACCCTCGTTATACGACTCTTAATCATGATGTGGATGTGGCTCAGGTTAGAGCGCTCAGAGCGTGGGCATATTTTATGATGGTCCGGATTTGGGGTGACGTACCTTTTATTACCAATTCCTATGATGGTCAATTTCCTGCTATTGGAAAAAGCGATAAATCGGTTATTTTGGCTTTCTGTGAAAAGGAATTAATTGCCGCGGCTGATATTCTACCTTTTGAATATGGTGTGCTTGATGATCCTATTTTGCCAGGGTTATATTATACTTATGGTTTAAGTCGTTTTGAAAACACTTTAATTTCACGAAATGCTGCTTATGCATTATTGGCGCACGTAGCTGCTTGGCAGGGACATTATGCTGATGTTGATGTATACGCTCAATATGTACTGGATAATTATTCCAATTCTAATATGTATTATCTGTCAACAGATGATCTTACGGATCCAGCAGGTGTTTTTTATGCACGTGGAGACTATAATCAGCTTTTAGGATTCAATTTTGTTTACGGCCATGGTGAAACCGGTACGAGCGGGGAGGGACATTTAGAGTCCTGGACACTCGCTGCGCCATTGATTACAAAACCTAAACCAGATATATATGTTCCAGTCAATATTATCAATGCGACTTTTACAGATAGGATGGATCAGCGCTTTGGTATTGATACTTTAAATGGGTTACCTAGAACTGCTTATTTTACTAATTATAACGCAGAAATACCCATTTTCTCAAAGATAAAAGTGTTAGGAGATGGTGGTACGGATGGTCAATTTGCCGTCTATAGCTCAGCTATCATCTTTTCTCGCCTGGAAGAAATCACCCTACTTAAAGCTGAAGCTGATGCTGTGTTAAATAAAATCAATGGCATTAATGGTGCACTTGCTATGTTGAACCTGATTCGTAATAAGAGGGGGGAATCCAGCTATGATGCCACGGTGGATGGTAATCTGATTGACGCAATTTTTGCCGAAAGAAGAAGGGAATTGATGGGTGAAGGATGGAGATGGTATGATCAGGTCAGATATAATAAAATTACTAAAAAGGATCCTGTCATTACCAAATTAATTGAACAGGGAGGTATCTATTGGCCAATTGCTGCTTCAGTACTGGCTGCCAATACAAATATTCAGCAAAATGCATATTGGAATAATAAATAATAAAAATAACTATAGCTCAAATAAATAATGGTAAAGATGAAAAAAATGGAGCGAAAAATACTAAAAAAGGGCGGCTGGCTGTTTTTTGTTGCCTTACTAATATTAATGGCAGTAAGCTGTTCCAAAAGTCATGAAGGTCCCTACTACGACTATCAAAACAAAAATGCTGTTTACGATGGGAATACCTACGAGTTTTTACAGTCACAAAAAGGCCTTTTCGATTCTTTGCTGTTGGTAATTGACAGGGTACCTGATTTAATGGATACCATAAAAAATTATGATATTACATTATTTGCGCCCAATAACCAGTGCTTCACAAATGCCCTTAATAATTTAAATGAGCTTCGGGCAACGCAACATAAATTGCCGTTATCGCTGAAGGATATTGATCTGGTGGAACTGGATACTTTGCTTTGCCGGTATGTCATTCCTGGCAATTATGTGACGGATTCTTTAGTAGAATTTTCGGATGGTATATCTGTTAGCAGTTTGAGGTATGATTACAAAATGCATTTGAGGTATAACCGTCAGGATGCTAATGGATATCAAAATGGCGGACCTCAGGAAATTGAATTCAGTGACCCTAAAAATTCCATATTTGAAAGATATTGGGTGACTACTTACACAACATCTGTCAATGTACATACAAATAATGGGTTAGTACATTTATTATCCGGAGGTCATGAATTTGGTTTTGGTGAGTTTTCCGGAAGAATGAATAAATAATAGTTTATGACCAATTTTAATAGATTGAAAAATCCATTTCATAAATCTACTCTGATGAGAAAAAGATTCAAATTACCATTAGCGGTGATTGCCTTTGGGGTGTTGTTAATTACCTCTTGCGATAAATTGTTACCCGATGAACGGGAATCAGTAGCGAAAAATTCAAGTTTTACTCAGGACCTATATACACCTACATTAGGTAGAGCGACTTTGTATAATACGTTTAATGTCGGCAATTCGACGCAACCTTTGACATTCAAAATAATTAATCCCAGGACCTATTCAGGCGAAGCCGCACCTGAACTCACTGATGTTTTTCCTGTTAAAGTGTGGAAGGAGTCCTACACAGGCGATGAAACCTCTTTTGAGGAAATTGAAAAGAAAAGAGGAACAGAAATGCATCACCTCTTTGAGATCAGGGAACATTCCGGGCAATTTGTTATGTGGCCGGAAGCAAAATCCAGCTTTGTGCATGCTCAACCTGATTCCGGCTACATCTTTGATGTGGAAATGTCTAATTCCGGAGGAAGAAGGTATTTTAGAAATATGAGGCTGAAACCCTATAGAGAGATTCCTGTAGAACCAACCACGCAAAGCCCCGTAACAGGACAGACAACATTTATTGGGACCGGCCCTTCCAGTTGGAGCAATATATTTGGAAAGCGCTCGGGGCAATTAATTTATAATATCGATGTGGTCTTTCATAAAATAAGCGATGAGGGGCATTCATTGAGCTTTCAGTTTTATGATACCTTGCAAAATCCTATTAATCCTAAAAAATTCAATCTGACAGATTGGGCGCATCTGGTTCATGGGTTTGATATGCAGATGACGGATACGGCAGTTACCTACCAGGTGGCTTACCCGATTCCATTGACCAATTTGAAAACTAAATACACAACGACAGATGGCTTAAAAGCGCATGTCGCCTTTAGTTATGACAGGATGGGTTTTGGTGACAGAAGGGTAGTGGCAAACCTACAACTTAATTTTGCGATATATGAACCCGGTCAATGGCAAATTAAATTCTTGTTTTTGGATGATAACCCGAATTTCGACGACGAGTAGATGCTGTCGTTGATGATGATTTAGAAAATTATATTACTTTATTAATATACAAAAGTTTAGCTATGAGGCATGTGTTTGCTGTTTTATTAACTTTTATAATGTGCTTTGGCATACGGACATCATTTGGTCAGGCCAATGTGAGCTGTTCTGGTATTGTCATCGACAAAGTTACCAACGCGCCAATGGTTGGGGTTTCTATCCTGATCCAGAAAACCAAAAAGGTCATTGGTAAAACTGATGATCACGGTAAATTTAGTGTAGAAGTACCTGAAGGGACAAAATTGGCCTTTTCTTATGTGAATTATACGAATTCAATAGCAGAGGCAACTAAAAATTTTATGGAGATCAGTATGACACTTAAGGATGACAGTGATTTGAAAGACGTAGCTGTCGTTGGATTTAGAAAAGTGTCAAGAGAGGCGAATACCGGTTCTTCAGTTATCATTTCAGGCAAAGATTTACAGGATGTGCCAGCAGCGAGCGTAGCGGATCTATTGCAGGGTAAAGTTGCCGGTCTGAATATTCAGAACAATAACGGATCTCCTGGAACAAGGGGCTCTATCTTTTTGCGCGGTATTTCAAATATATCGGTAACCGGTTCCGGTTCCAGCGGGTATTTGACGCCGACTTCGCCCCTATTCGTCATTGATGGTGTACCGGTGGATATGAATTCCGAATACCAGTATGGCTTTAATCAGGGTGGGCCAGGTATCAGTCCTTTATCCCTTATACCTGTGGAAGATATCGAAAAGGTGGAAGTCTTAAAAGATGCGGCTGCTACTGCACTTTGGGGCTCAAGAGGTGGATATGGAGTGATTTTAGTTACTACAAAAAGAGGCCAGTCGGAGGTACCCATTGTAGCTTATTCCGGCCAGTTTTATTACAGTGATATCCCTAAATTGCGTGATGTGATCGGCGGCAAAGAGGAACGCTTAATCAGAATCCAACAGTTATTGGCTTATGACACTTCTTATGCACATGCTTTATCCGAGATTAATTCGCATCCATATTTGTCAGATAGTCTTAACGCTTATTACAATAATTCAACGAACTGGCAGGCGGTATTTTTTAAACCCACCTACAATTATTCCCACAATATAAATATCAGCGGTGGTAGCCAAAAATTCAATTATAAGGTCAATATGGGTATATATGATCAAAAAGGAATTGTTGAAAATACCGGGCTTACCAGATATAGTTTAAATATGAATACGAGATACCAGCCCTCTGAAAAGTTTATTTTAACAGCTGCAATTAATTCTGGTTTGGCACAAAAGCGTAATGGTAGTGGTAATAGCCTGATTCAGGATGGAGTTGCTTCTGGAACAAATGCGTCTTCTTTGTTACCTGCTCCTTCTCAGTATTCTGCGAACAATGAAGCTTTGGCCAGTATTTCTGTTAGGGATGATAATAAAACGATCCAACTTCAGCCGAGTATTAATATTCAATGGACACCGGTGAGTGGATTGCAATTCCAGACAGAAGCGAACTATAATTTTAACACTGGAATTAGTGATAATTTCAAACCCTCCATCATTAATGATGGCAATGGTTTGACTACATCATTTCATAGTCGTACTAATTCCCTGTATAATAGAAACTCTGTTAATTTTATTAAGAGTATCGAAAAGGATGGAGAGGGTGTGCATAATTTTACGGTTTTTGCATTTAATGAAATTCAACAGAATACTTACCGTGCTGACCAGTCACAACTTACGGGTTCTGCTAATGATTATCTAACAGGACCTAATGGTTATAATTGGTACGCCAGTGTGGCGGGGACTTTTGATAATGCTACAGAGACGAGGAATATAGCATACGGAGGCGCGTTTAGTTATAATTATAAATTGCGGTATGTGGTTGATTTTCAATACAGAGTCGATGCGACTTCGACCAATGGACCTAATATCGGATCTAAAAAGAGCCCCAATATCAGTGCCAGATGGAATATGCAGAATGAAAAATGGACAAAAGGCTGGAAATGGATGAATGAAAGTTCATTAAGATTCAGCTATGGTACTACACTTGTACCTACTGGGACAATTTTTGATGTGTATGGTAAGTTTAATCCAGGAAGCAATTATAATGGGCAACAGACTATTGTTTCGGACTTTTCAAATGCTCCTAACGTCAATTTTAAATCATACACCAATACCTCCTTTGATTTAGGGTATGAAGGGACTTTCTTTAATAACAGGTTGAGTTTGATGTATGATTTCTATTATATCTCCAAAGATAATCAGACCTATGCAAATACATTAGCTAATACTACTGGTTATGCTCAAATTACGACCAATGATGTTTCTCTGGTAAGTTACGGGAATGAATTTACCTTGTCTTTCAGATCAGCCCCAAGCAGTGATGAAAATAAATTGAGCTGGAATATTTCTGCTAACGCAGCGCTTAATAAGAATGTACTGACTATGTTACCGGATAATGCAAGACAATTAATTAAAAACGATGCATCTACAGGTTATTTCCCTGTTTTATATCGTGTAGGAAATAATCCTTTACAGACAATGGTATATAATTCAGTAGGTGTCTATCCGACTAATTCCGCTGTCGCAGTGGATCCTTTAACTGGAAGGCCGATTCAGGTAGGTGTGGGAACGAATGTATTTCTAGGTGCTGGTGATCCAAGATGGACAGATTTGAATGGGGATTATATCATTGATGAAAATGATTTATTAGTGTTGGGGAATCCTATGCCGAAGGTGACAGGCGGTTTGACGTTCTACCTTAAATATAAACAATGGTCATTAAATACGAATATTTCGGCTACATTATTCAGAGATGTGATCAATACATCCCTTGCAGGGAAATTCGCCCATTTTAAAGATCCATTATTTACCGGTTCCAATAGTACACTGGCCAATAACGGTGTACTTGTTCCGATTGATCAGTATAATTACTGGAAGGTAGATGGAGATAATGCAACTTATCCAAATCCATTTGACTATCTGAATTCTACTATTAATCCGTATAGATTTAATCAGACACTGTTTTTTGAAGATGGTTCTTATTGGAAATTGAACAATGTTACACTCTCCTACACTGTTGATAGGAAATGGAGCCAAAAATATGGAATCAGTTCTGCTAGAATTTATCTGACCGGAGCGAATCTTTTAATTGTATCCCCTTACTCAGGTAGTAGCCCGGAAAATGTAACAGATCTTGGCTTTGATAATGCAAATGGATATCCGAATGCTAAGAATTATGTAATCGGGATAAATATTCAATTTTAGGTTTAGACTTTATAAAAATATTCGAGCAGTAAAAAGTAATTTATATGAAACGTTTAAATAGGCTTATTTGGATAGCGGTTATCTCAACAGGTCTTGTCTTCTCGGTGGGATGTAAGAAGTTCTTGAATGTGGATCCGATCAGTGCTTTATCTGGGAATAACTTCTGGAAAACTCAATCCGACTTTGATAATTATATGGCTGGCATTTATAACCAGTTTCGTACGATGACAATGATGGATTATGGCGGAACTTATACGCAGTTTTTTCCAGCAATAGGTGATTTTAGGTGTGCGCCTTTTGTTGGTGTAAATACTTCTAATCGTAATTATATCAATCAGTTTGCTAATAATGATTTATTAGGTGCAATTAACTCTACAACCAATTGGGTCGGTACTTATGCAAAAATTACGGATTGGACCAGATTTTTTCAAATAATATCATCTTGTAATATTTTGGTTGACGAAATTAATAAACAGGATGGTGTTTTGACGGCGAGAGTCGCCGGACAGTATAAAGGGGAAGCCGTTTTTATGAGAAATCTTTGTTATTTTTATATGGCGAGGCTATATGGCGATATCCCCTATTATACAGAACCATATAAAACGGATGCTTCCAGCAGGGAGGATATGGTTAAAGTATTGAACAAGTGCTTGGTTGATATGAGTACTGCAGTGGATGGCTTACCTTGGACTTATGATGATCCTTCGAAAAGGGGGGTGCGTGCTATGAAAGGATCAGCTTTAGATCTGATGATGAATATTAATATGTGGTGCGCCGGTTTTGATGAAGATAATAAAGTTAAATATTGGCAGCAGACAGATTCATTGGGAAATGTATTGCTTAGTGATAATGGAGGAGCCTATGAACTGCTTCCTATGGATAGATTCCATGAAGTGTTTGAAGGTAATTCAAAAGAAGGTTTATTTGAAATTTCACAGAGTCTGAATAAAGGAGAGGTATTTGGTCTTTTTGCCACTTTTACAGATAACATGTTACATTATCCGCATAAACAAAATGGTAGTTCACAAAGTTATCTGATGATTTCGGATAAGTACCTGAATAAATTATTCCCCGAAGATAAACCTGATCTGCGCAGAAAACTATTGTTTACCGGAACGAATACGAATTTTAATTTAGAATATTTGAAATTTAGTAATATCTATGCCGAAGAAGGGGAAGATGTGAATCCAGATGATAATCAGATTATATTTCGCCTCCCGGATGCTATTTTACTCAGAGCTGAAGCTTGTGCCAATTTGGGTAAAAACGATGAGGCGATCCGCTTATTGGATATGGTTAGGGACAGGGCTGGGGCTACGGACTATGTAGAAGGAGAAACGCCCAATGAAGATTTGTCAGATGCCATATTTTATGAAAGATGGAAGGAATTATTTGGAGAAGGATATTATTTTTTTGATATGGTAAGGACCAAGAGAATCCTTGATGCGAAGGTTTGTCCGCATCCGATGTCGGCGGAAGCCTTTGCAAATGGAGCCTGGACTTGGCCGATCAGTACAAAAGCATTGGAGAAAAATCCAAATATGCGACTGAATGATTATTGGAGATAAAAAAGTGTGATTGAAAATTATAAATGGCAATCAATTCATTATAAAAGAAAGTAAAATGGGCATTAAGAAATTTTTAAGTTGGGCGGGAATGTTGTTCGTGGGAGTATTGGCATTTAGCGCCTGCCATAAGGATAGCTATTATATCGATACTGGCCTTCATAAAGCCGAATATAATGGAACAGTGATGGATTATCTGGAGCAGAACCAATACCACTTGTTTGATTCACTATGCAAGGTAATCAGGTTGGCCGGAATGGAGGATGTATTCCAGAATGATTCTATAACATTTTTTGCCCCTGCAGATACCTGTATTCTGTCAAGTGTTTCCTACCTGAATCAGCAATTGTTGTTAAAAGGAAAAGATACTATTACCAGTTTAGAGCAGTTGCCTGCTAGTTTTTGGAAAAAGGAACTGTCTTTGTATCTTTTCAAAGGTGTGCACCGTTTAAAGGATTACCCTCAGATTGATCCATTGGCGATGCAGGTCTATGGTGGGCAATACTACTCTTCCTATGGGGGGAAAGTAATGAATATAGGTGTTTTTTTTAATGATGTGAATGGTGTTAAATATGCGGGGTACAGACAGTTAGTGCTAGGTTATTTCTCAGGTGAAACTCCTCCGGCATTCTTGCCCTATCTGATCCCGGTCGCTTCTTCTGATATTAATCCTTATAACGGTATTGTACACGTTCTTCAATATACTCAGACGGTAATGTATCTTGATCCAGATTCAGATGAAACCAATCAAATCATTTTACCGGTCTATTTCGGATTCCAGCCTTACGAATTTGTACAGGACGCTTTGGCTGCGGGTATCGATTACAGTAAATAAAAATTAATTGAGTATCCAAACTACTTAAAAAGAATTAAATAATGAATAAAGTTGCTTTCAAATATTATTATCTGCTGGTATTCTTTTTTGCCGGGCTATTGCTTTTTAGTTGCAACAAAGAATCGAATCTAGGTTCGGGGCCATATTTTGATGCACCCCAAACCGCGGTCAAATTCTTTGGGAAAAAGCCGAACCCAGTTGATGGAAAGGCGGGAGATAAAGTGAGCTTTGAGGTCATCGGGCTGGATAAGTTAAAAGGGTATAAATTCTTTATTAACCAGATTCAGGCTGAGATTGTTAATGTGACCGACAGTCTGGCTACAGTAATTATTCCAGAAGGTACCTCTTCCGGGCCTGCTGCAGTGCTTACAACAGACGGGCAATATTTTTATGGTCCGATTTTGAAAATTGATGGTAAAGTTTCAGCGGATGCAACCTTTAAAGTTGGAAGTGGAACCAATGGCCCAATTTATACGGCTTATTATAACAGTGCAGGTAATGGAATGTTCATGTTAGGAGGTAGCTTTACTGATTTTAACAGTAAAAGTGCTACTCAGAAAATTAACGGAATTGTGAAATTGTCTTCTGATGGCTCGTTTCTGGATTATGATGCGGGCAAAGGTGCCTATGGTGGACTTGTTAGCACAATTCTTCCCTTAGCTGGACAATATTACATTGGTGGGATTATGTCTACTTATGGTGATTATACTGTGAATGGCATCACCAGGATCAATGACGATTGCTCATTGGATGTAGGTATTGATACTTTAATAAATCCTAATTCGGAGTTGAAACCCGAAGATGATACGATTATGGCTCCTAAACTGAATGCTTATTTGAGTGGCAATGTGGTCAAATTATTTGAAGATGCTAATCATAATATTATTTCGGTTGGGAATATAACTCAATATTACAGCTATTATTATCAAGGGTCCCAGAAGAATAATTATTACATTGACCGCACGACAATGTACAATTTTGTAAAGATTGATGATACAGGTGCCATGGATTCTACCTTTAACTTCGATCCGGTTTTAGGCTATGGTCCAAGACAACTGAATGGCAATATTTCTGACGCAATTCAGTTGCCTGATGGCAAAATTATATTTGTAGGCTCCTTTACTAAATTTGGCACTTCCAGTGCACCTAAAATCGGCGCCCTTACGGATGATGGAACACTGGATCCTACTTTTGCGGCAGCTATCGGTTCCGGTGCCGATGGGGATGTGTATAGAATAACTTACAATAAAACGACTGGTCACATATTGCTGACAGGTGATTTTACACATTTTGATGGGCATCAGGCCAATGGAATTGTTATGTTGAATGCCGATGGTACTTATAACGGGGACTTTAAATTAAAATCTTATTCAGGTGGTTCTCCGAATTATGCTGGTCAGTTAGATAATGGAATGATCCTGGTCTCTGGTACTTTTAGCAGTTATGACAATACGGTTCGTCAAGGATTTATGATTTTGAATGCAGATGGGTCCTTGACTGAAGGGTATAATAATACAGGGGCATTCACAGGGGCTATCATGGGCCATGTGGAGACCAGTGCGCACAGCGTAGTTATTTATGGGTTGATTTCTCTTTTCGACAATGTTAAGGTCGGGAATATTGTAAAAATTGCTTTTGATTAATTTAAAATTAGGTTCATAGTCATGACGATACATAAAAATATACAAAATTTGATGGGGATGACTGGTAAGTTGTTTTTAACGGCTTGCGTGATGGCCACCTTCGCCTGTAATAAGACGGTCGTAAATGATCTTCCTTCATCCTATCCTCCAGACGGAAATGGAATACAAGGGCAGGGGCGTAAAGTACTTTATTTGATACTTGATGGTGCAGAAGGAAAACAAATTGATACTTTGTCTCCTCCAAATATCACTTCTTTGCTGAAAACGTCTGTTTATACATGGATAGGCATGAGCGGGGCAAATAATAAAGATACCGTGTTGCCGGGTGCCTGGGCTTCCATGATGACTGGATATAACTCAGACTTAACTAAGGTAGAACAGAATTTTGATACAGCAAATCTGAAAGATTATCCTTCAATCACTACCAGATTAAAGAGTATTGCACCTGATATTAGGACTGCGGGCTATGCATCTTCAAAAATGTTTGATCAATATCTATTGAAGGATGCTTCCGAAAATAAACTTACTGAAAATGATGACGCTGCGGTTTCCGCAAATGTTATTGATAACCTGAAAAATGATTCGGCAAGGTTGATTATCGGACAGTTTCATTCTATTGCAAAGGCCGGTGACCAGTTCGGCTACAGATTTAATATTCCTGAATATGCTAGTGCGGTTAAAACGGTGGATGGTTATATAGGTAAAATATTGGAAGCCCTGAAAGCAAGGCCCAATTATGCCAATGAAAACTGGTTGGTAGTGATTGCCTCTAATGAAAATGGGCTGATCGATAAAAACAATAACGGAGACAGTACTTCAGCATATAATGATACCAGGAGAAACAGTTTTATTATTTATAATAATCCCCGTTTTGTGGCTGAAAATATTGGCAGAGATGGTACACCTTCCACTAAAGGTCTTTCGGCCTATAATGATTCAACATTGTTATTGACAGGTACAGGTTCAACCGGGGTAAACATTAATGTGGCCGATGGCAAGCATGTTTATGATTTGCGTAGTGGCGATAGTGCAACCATTGCTTTTAAATTTAAATATGTAAAAACAGGCGTTACTGGATCTGAATATTTTATGAATATAGTAGGAATGGCTACCGGTTTTTATTCCAATGGTAATGCCTGGTCCTTCTGGCGTAGTGGAAATGGGTTTATATTTTATATTTCGGATAGTAAAGGTAGTTATTATAACATCGGTATGAATGCTCAGGTTAATGACAATAACTGGCACACACTTTCTGCAACTGTTGCCTGGCCAAAAGGAAGTAATAAGGTGCATGTTAATTTATATTTTGATGGATTAATCGATATTAGTGACAGAACAGTGCAGCTAGACGCAGATATGACCTCTGGGAAACCGCTTGTTATTGGGCATATGCCTCAGGGCCATAGTGTAGGTAATTATACGGATTTTTATGTAACGGATTTCAGGTACTGGAAAACCTTACTGCCATACTCTATTATCACACAATATAATTGTAAAAATGAAATACCGACCTCCAGTCCATATTACCAATATCTGGCGGCAGATTACAGAATAAATGAAGGAAATGGCGCTACGAAAATTAAAGACTATTCTGTAAATCAACAAGATGGGGATGTGCAAGATCCAAGTGCCCTTGCAAAGTGGTACACCTTTAATGAGGTCAGTAATAGTGTCTGCCCCTCTCCCGATCAGAACTTCTATAAAGCAACTCCTAACGGATTGGATATACCTATACAGATTTATCAATGGTTAGGGTTGATTATTCAGCCTGATTGGAGCCTGGAAGGACAGTACTGGTCCAACGGTTATAATGATGTTCAATTACCGGATAACTATTAATAGAATTAAGAAAGTCGATTTGAAAAAGGCCGGATCACTGATCCTTAAAACCAGGCCATCAAACAATAAAATATTTTGGGATGAAAAAAATACATTATTTATTTAGCCTTCTTTTAGTGCTTACCGGGCTTGTGGTACTCTCTTTGAGTAGTTGCAAGAAGTATGGATTTGATGTGGCAGATGGCTATGGTACGGATACCTTGCAGGAGAATATAACCGTGGACACTTCTGATAGTCGTCCTGATTATAGCATGCTGGCAAAAGCGAGGATTTTTCCAGGACTGGTGGACGCGGCAGAGCCTCGGTTGGATAACTATGCGGTGACTTTGAATTTAAATTATCTGAATGAAGCGTATAATAGACTTCGAATCAGTGTGATTCCTCAGCCTGTATTTAGTACAGGCATGTATGCGGGTCCGGGAGAGCCCGTGACAATCTTGGTACCGGCAGGCGTAAAAGGGTTAATCTGTCAAATCGGCATGTGGACGGATGATTTAACTGCGCAGTCCCCCAGGAGGAGAGAACCTGTAATTTATAACCGAAAAATGTTGTTTCCTGGTATCAATCATGTAAGAAATCTATTTGGAGGGAATATCTACATAATGACCTCTTTCCCGATTAAGGATCCTGTAAAACTGACTTTTACGGGGGCTTGTCAAAGCCCAGATTTTGTGTTAGGTAAAACGGATGTGGCTACCTGGAAAAAGCAAATCCTTGAAAGTAAAGTACCTTGGTTTGACTTTGTTTCTGAGCATATCGACTTTACCTTACCAACTGCTAAGATGGTAAGTTGGTTACAAAACCATTCGGATGTAGATCCGATTAAAGAACTCCAGGCATGGAACGAAATAATTGAAAAGGATTATAATAATTGGGAAGGATTATCTGATACAGCCTCTGATGACGTTGATAAACCCATTAATTTACCCTGGCGTGTTGTTTTAGATATACAGCCTTCAGTTGGATACGGACACAACGGTTATCCGGTTGTGGCTCAAGATGATGGAGAGTGGTTTAGTGCGGCGATGATCGCTACTGATACAGTTTCTATCTGGGGAACGCTGCATGAAATCGGACATAATAACCAGCAGGGTAATTATTGGAGTTGGAGTACACTTGGAGAAACCACCAATAACCTCTTTTCTATTAAAAGAGCGCACCGGATCGGGATTAAAAATGTGGCTGCTTTACATCCAGCCCTACCTGGAGCTGCGCACGATGGCCTCGCATACACAAGTCAGGACAATGCCGGAAAGGATTTTGATAAGGATGAACTGGTGGATAATCCATTTACACGTATGATCCCCTTTATGCAGTTGTTTGATAGGATTCACCGCTGGGATGGTAAAGATGACGGCTATGGCTTAATGCCTTACCTGTATAGGAGAGCAAGGCATGCTCAGCGTTATTCCTTGAATGATTTAGCCAAACATGATTTCTTATATGAAGCAGTCTGCGAATATACACATCAGGATTACTTTAAATTTTTCCAGGCCTGGGGGATCAGTGTTTCTGCGCAAGCCAGAGAAGCTATGGGGGTGCAGTACCCAAGTAAATTAAAAACAGATATCTGGAACTACAATCCGTTGACAAAAACAGGAGGCAACAATGTTGTCGACTACAGTGTCCCAAGAACTGACTGGCTGGTTTATTTTGATTCTGAAGAAACGCAGGGTGAAGATGGTAAGGCGACTAATATTCTTGATGGCAATATCAATACCTTCTGGCATTCTCAGTGGTATGCCGCTTCACCTCCTTATCCGCACTACCTGTTAATAGACATGACACAGGAGACAAGTGATCTGCATGGTATTTATTTTACCCTCAGACAAAATAATACCGGAACACAGCCTAAACATGTGGAGGTCTGGCTGGGGCCGGATAAGGATCATCTTACTAAATATACGGAAGCAGATTTAATAGGTCAGAATGCTCAACAGGCGGTGGCCTTTGCAACACCTCAAACTTTCCGTGTATTCAAACTTGTTTTTACCAGCGGACAGAATGCCAATGCAACCTATGCATCCATGGCGGAAATAAGTGTTTATTAGTTAGCTTAAAAGAATGCCGGCAATGCCTAAAGTTTAAAGTATTCCGGCATTATGAAAAATAAAAAAATAGGATAAATTTTAATATTATGGCAATGATTAAAAGATTGGGCCTTTGCATGATGGTTATGACCCTATTGGGAAGTGCCTGTAAAAAATATGCAGATCCGCCTCCTTATTTTGAAGAGTATGGAGAGGATAGTGTCACAACGCAACGCAAGGTGTTGATTATTTCTATAGATGGGTTAAGTGGTGCGCAGCTAGAAAAGGCAAACCTGCCTAATCTTCAAAAATTGACAGAAACGGCTAAGTATTCTTATGCACAGCTCAAAAACGTTAATAGTACAGATGCGGCTAGTTGGGCAACTTTACTTACTGGTGTTGGTTTTGGTAAGCATCAGATATATGACAGTACTTTCCAATATGTTCCCAGTGGCGATATCAGTGAGGGAGAAGATGAATCAACACCTTATGTGCCCAATGTGATCAATTATATCCAGCAAACTAAACCGGGATATAAAACTGCGCTTATTACGCCTTGGCAGAATCTGGCTAAATATGTAGCTGTGGCAGACTACCCTTATGCAGTGAATAATGACGCAGCTGTAAAAGATTCTGCGATTTCATTAATGCGTTTAAATACTCTGGGAGTGATGTTTTTGGATTTTAATAGTGCTGAGCTTGCAGGTAACGCAGGTAAATATGATGTTTCTGATGCCGGTTACAAAGGAGCGTTGGATAAAATTGATGGGTACATAGGAGAGGTGGTTACGGCGCTTAAGGCACGAGCGAACTATAATGCTGAGGACTGGTTGATAATGATTACTTCTCCAAGAGGGGGAAGTGTTAATGAACCGGAACAAGGTTTTGTTATAGCCTCAAATGATAAATTAAAAAAAGAAGAGCTACAGAAACATGGTTTTAATACCGTTCATTTTTCTGGAACAGGAACTGCTGGTGTGTTGGCTTATGTTCCTGATGATAATGGCTTATATAATTTTGGGGCGGACCAGGACTTTTCATTCCAATTGCAGGTAAGTGTGGCCAGCAATGCCTCCTATCCAGGATTTTTTGGCAAAACCGATGGCCTGAGCGGATCTAGCCTTACAGGATGGTTCTTGATGCAGGAAGGAGATCATTATAATGTGGAATTTGGAGGGACTAATAATGGCGGTAGTGGAAAAAATCAGATTTCAGTTCCGACACCCATCGTTGGTGGTAAATGGCATACAATAACCGTTAGCGTGAAGATGGAAGGAGGTAAGCGGACGGCTTATTGTTATACGGATGGCGTTTTTATCGTATCAAAGGATATTACTGGAAACAAAAATATTAATGCCAAGGCGCCTCTGTCCATGGGCTATGACGG
>Ga0164242_10003533_pt1 | contig 17813 bp, 16 predicted proteins | sample OricomgcompostMG_FD_108783 | JGI IMG/M metagenome (GOLD analysis project Ga0164242, IMG submission 108783) | Miracle-Growth compost microbial communities from Emeryville, California, USA - Original compost - Miracle growth compost (MG) ... | reverse complement strand
CTGGAAGTACTTCGGCCAGTGGACCGGCCTGTTCCAGGGCACCTGGGCCGGCTCCATGCAGAACATGCACCCGCAGCTGGGCGCGGCGGTCAAAGATCACTCGATCTTCTTCATGGAGCGGATTCCGCGCCTCATGCGGTCCATCTACCCGATCGGTGGGGTGGTGTTCGACGGCTATCGTGCACCGCAGACCGGCGCGGAGGTGCGCGACTACCACATCGGCATCAAGGGCGTTGACGAGCAAGGGCGTCGCTACAGCGCGCTCAACCCCGACGTCTTCTATTGGGCGCACGCGACGTTCTTCAAGTCGACGTTGCTGGCGGCGGAGAAGTTCGGCGGTGGAATCTCCGAAGCCGACAAGCGTCAGCTCTTCGACGAGCATGTCCAGTGGTACCGCATGTACGGCATGAGCATGCGGCCGGTGCCGCAGAGCTGGGAAGCATTCCAGGAGTACTGGGATCACATGTGCGCCAACGTATTGGAGAACAACTGGGCGGCGCGTGAGGTCATGGATCTGTCGACGATGACCAAACATCCTTCGCTGGAATGGATTCCGGATCCGTTGTGGGCGTTGAATCTCAAGGCCGCACAGCGATTCCTGACGTTCATGACCGTGGCACTTTACGACCCGCCGGTGCGTGAACTGATGGGCTACACCTGGTCGTCGCGTCAACAGTGGTGGCACGACAGGCTGTGCAGCGTGATCACGTTCGTGGCCAAGCATGGGCCCAAGCGTCGATTGATGCACCCGCGTAAGCGTTCTGCGATGGACCGCGCAACAGGCCGGTTGCCGATCGACTCGCCGCTGGTCCAGACGCCCGCACGTAACTTGCCTCCGGTCGAGTTCCGTGGGCAGCCGCAGTTCTACTGCCCGGTCACGACGCGCTGACGGGCTGGTTCGACCTCACAAGATGATGAGGGGTGTTGTGAGGTCGAATTAGCGGTGGGGCCACGCCGGGGCAATTGCCGGGCAATGCGTTTGCCGTTTGCTTGGCCGGCATGACAAGCATTTACGAGCAGATCGGTGGCACCGAGGCTCTGGAACAGGTCGTCGAGGCCTTCTACGAACGGGTGCTCGCCGACCCGGAACTGTCGGGTTTTTTCACCGGCTCGAATATGTCGCGGTTGAAGGGTAAACAGATCGAGTTCTTCGCTGCCGCACTGGGCGGTCCGGAGCCCTACACCGGCAAATCGATGCGGGACATCCACCGTGGTCGGGGTATCGCCATGCACCATTTCAACCTGGTGGCGGGGCATCTGGGTGACGCTCTGGCCGCTGCCGGGGTGCCGGAGGCCACGGTGGGGCAGATCATCGCGGCGATCGCGCCGCTGGCCGAGGACATCGCTACCGCCCGTACGGCCTGAGGTGAGTAGTGCCCCCACCAGGGCTCGAACCTGGGACCTGCGGATTAAAAGTCCGTAGCTCTACCGACTGAGCTATAGGGGCGTGGGAGACAGGATACTTCGTCCCCGACGGTACGCTGACGGGGCCGCCACCCACCTGCCGTGGAGGCCCTGTGATCTGCGCAAACTGGCCCTCCGGTAGCACGGTTTGGAGCCGGGGGCAGTCGTGCCCTAAGCTATCGAAGCTCCCAACGGAAGCGTTGTGAGTACCCCGGAGGAATTCGGATTAGGCCCCCATCGTCTAGTGGCCTAGGACGCCGCCCTTTCACGGCGGTAGCACGGGTTCGAATCCCGTTGGGGGTACGCAACGCGGAAGCGGAGTGTAGTAAAAGCAAGGCCCTGTGGCGCAGTTGGTTAGCGCGCCGCCCTGTCACGGCGGAGGTCGCGGGTTCGAGTCCCGTCAGGGTCGCCATCTCGGCGAAGCCGAGTAGTCGCTGTTGCGGCGAGGCATTTGTGCCGTCCGGCCAGGTAGCTCAGTTGGTACGAGCGTCCGCCTGAAAAGCGGAAGGTCGCCGGTTCGATCCCGGCCCTGGCCACCATTCTTTACCTGCACAAACACGGGTCATGCACTCGGTGGTTGGTCTGATTCGTCCGGTTCTTGTCCGGTCTTCGGTGTCTGAGTCTCCGTGGTGTGAAGCTGATCGAGGTTTGTCGCTACCTGGTCGAGTTCGTCGGCGTAGAGGTCGTTGTAGATGTTGGCCGTGACGGTCGGCGTCGAATGACCCATGGTTTTCTGTACGTAGCGAAGGTCAGCGCCGGACTTTCGGGCAAGGCTCGCATAGGTATGGCGCAGATCGTGGATGATGAGCGGTGCTAGCCCGGTCTTCTTGAGGGCCTTGTTCCAATGCGTGTGTCGGCGCCAATCGTTCGATCGCAGCATTTTGCCGTTGGGTGAGGTGATTGCCGGGTCGTCGGCAGCTCGGCTGCTGATGCGCTGCTTGAGGATGTCGACCCACTACTTGGGGGAGTGGGTCACCGCTTGTTGCTGATGGTTCGCATTGTGTCAGTTCAGTGAAACAATATCTGCAGGTCGGAGTGCTTTCTGTTTTCTGGGCGGCGTTCTGGATGTCACTTTAGGCCCGGCGCCCGACAAAGCCGGCGTGGTTGTTCGCGATATCGCGCGGCGCGTCGAAGTGCAGGTGACGCGGCCGGTTCTCTTGACTCGTCGTATGCCAGCCCCGGCAATCGTCGCAGTAGTAAGTCCGGCACTCCCTGCGCCTGCTTTCGGCTCCGATCTCCGCGGCACGCCGGCGTGCGTTGTCGCAGGATTGCAGGGCGCCCACGGCCTCACGTTGGTCGCGGAAGCGAACCTTGCCACTCGCGGGGCATTTCTGCAGGTGGGCGCGTCGGTGCTGCATTCCGGAACGAGCTTGCTTTCGCACGGCAACTCCTAGATCCGAGCTATCCCGCAATCGGTATAGCATTTTGTGGTTTCCTATACCGTGAGATGCTACACCATGCCGGGATAAGAGCAAGTATTTGTTTATACCTACTAGCGGTATAAGATTGAGCTATGGCAGACGAACCAAGTAAGCAAGACCGTCGTGACGTTGATCGCCCGCATCGCCTGTTTGGCGAGGAGGTGGTGAAGGCTCGCGAGAATCTGGGGTTGACACGGACCGCTCTTGGCGAGCAAGTCGGTATCTCTTATCCGATGCTGGCCAATGTCGAGTCAGGCCGGCGCCGGGCCAGTGACGACATCATTGAGCGTCTGGCCCCTGCGCTCGGACTGTCGGCTGCTCGACTGCGTGAGGTTCGGGATGCGTTGGAGCCCAACCCGTATCGGGTCCACTTTGCCTTCAGCAACGCCGATGCACCAAACGCTGTCTCCATAAGTCATATCGATGACACCGGCGATGACGGTGGCACAATGCAACGTGCGTTGGAATTGTGGAGCGGCATGCTGGTGACGGCGCAGAGGGCCGAAACTGCTGTTCTGGCAGCCCATCCCGAGAAAGGGGCGGCAGTACCCCGGATGCGCATCACCGCCGATATCATGCGCGGCTTGGGGTGTCTGTCTACCACGGACCTTGCCAAGGTGTGCGGTTACGTCGACGGCCTGCGAGCGGCACGCGAACAAGCATCGACGGCGGTGAGCCCGACAACTGACACGCCCCTTATCCGGGTTCCCGCTGAACCCTTCGGGCCATTGACACCGTGGCTGATGCCGGACTGGATAAAAAACGTTCGCCGAGTCGATCTGTCTCGGCAGGCTCGGCAATACCGACAAGTGCGCGGGTTCAGCGAGTTCGCGAGAGGGGCGGGAATGCTGCTTGCAGCTGGCCCGAACGATGACGAGCGTCGGCTACCGTGCAACAACCATAACGAAGCGGCGGAAGCTGTACGCGTTGGCGAACGGCTCGCCGAAAATCTAGCCAGACGCGCTGGCGGAAACCAAGGAATGATCGCGGCGGGTGACTGGCGCTCGCTGGAATCGCTGCATGTATACCGGCAGGCAGACTCGCAGCAGGCAGACACCCTCAACTGGGTTGTCCTCATTGGTGTGGTTGCGACCGTGCTCTGGCCTGACGATATTGATGCCCGCCTCGATTTTGTCAAGCAATGTATCTCGCTCTACAAGGACCAGGCGCCGCTGCTCGAGGATAAGTAGGTCGGGATGCCGGCGGTCCAATGCCGGGCTGAGCAGGCCGGAGCGATCTGTTGCGCCGCTCGGGCTAGGCTCCCGCCAGAGCAGTGCGGTGCTTGCCTCTGGTCCGACACCACGCCTAAGGGCGGCTTTGAATGATGGTCTCGACCGTGCTCGTTGCGTCGATGTGCTGTGCGAGCTCCGGCGATATGTATCTGGCCTGGCCGCGGATTCGGCGAATAATCTGTCGCCCGGCACTGACGGTCGCTGGCTCATGATGCGCAACTCGATTCCGAGCGTTCAGCAGGTCGCTCAAACTGTTGTGCAATTGTCCGCGGTTGGTCGCGCGCGGGTATGCCTGAGCCAGGTGCGGTAGCCAGACGAGCGGTTCGTGGCGGCGCGAAGTCAGAAAGACCCAGAACCCGAACGTGAACTCGGCGATCACCTTGCCTGTCGGTGCCGCGTTTCCGCCAGCGTTCCGACGCGCCGTGGCGATATCGCGATGCGTCCGCAGGTTGTCTGCCATGCTCCTGGGGAACAGGCGATCGGCTGTAGTGGCATCCAGCCAGTGGTTGTCGCCAGCCGCAACCGCGCCCATCAGCGCCGCGTCATACATGTTGCGCAGCCCAACCTCAAGGTGGGCGAAGTCATGGAGCAGGGCAGCGTTGAGGCTGGTGCTCCACTCGTACAGAGCTAAGGCGCGCGACCTGTCGTGGCCAGCCATTCTCAGGTAGGTTGCGAATCGTTCGGAACTCAGCCAGCTCTCGACCCAAGGTCCGTACGGTACCGCCATGGGGCAGTCATACCACGACGTTGATGGTCGACAGTGACACCGTGTAGACTCGGCTACACAAAGGCCAGAGTCGCATCCCAAGGATGTTCTGGTTGAGATTTAGAAGAGCCCGGTATTCGCCCCTCGCGGTCGACCCGGGTTCTTTGCTATGTAGTTGGGCTGTTCTGCCCGCATCCGTAGTACGTGCGCCGTGCTTGGCGTTATCGGCACGAACGACCGCATTCTGCCGGCGCCGCCGATGAATTCCGCTGGGTAAGGTGCTGCCAATGACCAACACCCCAGAGCCGGCGCACAGCCCTGAGCCGCCGCTCGAACCGGTCGCGGCTCGTCTCCTCGATGCCCATGTGGATTTCGCCATGCAACAGCTGCGCGGCGAGAACTACCACAACTTGGTGGTCGACGAGATTGAGCACGCCTTGGCAGAAGCGTCGCAGATCACGCTGGCTGAGGCCGTGACGCCCACGATGATCAAGAACACCGCCGCGAAGTACGCCGTACAGGTACCGGTGGAAGGTGGGATCGCGGAACTGGTCAGCGAGGTTGCCGCCCGGCTGTATGAACTCACCGCGACCACTGACGTCAGCTTCGGCGAGGTGATCGACAGTCGGCGCTTCGGTGAGCTCAGCGCGCTGCTGGTCGAGACCGGGGTCACCCAGCGAGTGCTGGAGCGCATTCTGAGCAGCGAGGTGTTCGCTGACTTCTGCGTGGCGCTGGTGCAACACGCGCTGGCGGAATCGGTTACGCAGAGCGGTAAGTCGTTGGCTCGCAGCAGGTTTGGCCGGATTGTCGGTGGACTCGGTGCCCGGATGCCCCAGGGTCCGGTCGAGCGGTTGGAGCTCCGGGCGGAAGGCCTGGCGCGTCGCGGCACCCGATTTCTACTCGCCCACACTCATACTGACGAAAACGTCCTCGTCGAGGCGGTCAACGAGCTGTGGCGCCGCAATCTCGACAACCCGCTGTCGTCGGCGCTTTCGACGATTTCCGTCGATGATGTCGAGGACGCTGTCGTGCCGGTCTACGAGTTCTGGCGCACATTCCGAGACACCGACTACTTCCGGATGCTCCTCGATGAGGGTATCGACCAGGTCTTCGAAAAGTACGGCGATGTCAGCCTTTACGATCTGCTGCTCGACCTCGGAGTGGGGCGTGAGGACATGCTCGAGGAGGCCCTGCGTTTCGGCCCTCCGGTGATCGCCTTGCTCGACGAGCGGGGCTACCTGCAGTCGGTGCTGAGGCGCCGGCTCATACCGTTCTACGCGTCAGACCAGTTCCGGGAGGCTTTGGCGGGACGCTGACTTCTGCGATGCCGCCGGCCATGGTTCGGTAAGGGAGATTGGCCGCCTACGCCTGCTGATGGCGCGCGAAGCGGGCCGCCCGGCGTTCGATGCGATGTATCCGGCCCCGGGTGCGCACCGGGGCACCGGCCAGATGCAGGGGGTCGGAGTAGAAGACCTTCTTGGTGAACTCGACGAGCACCAGGTAGGCGAGTGTCAGCACCACCAGAGCCGCGAAGAACTGCCACGGCAACGGCGCGAAACCGAGCTGGGATGCCAATGGCGACAGGGTGATTCCGATACCGACGACGATCGCGGCCAGCGTCGCGGCCACCAGCGCGCCGCTGGGCCGGCTCCGAATGAACGGGATGCGCCGGGTGCGGATGACGAAGATGATCAACGTCTGGGTGGCCAGCGACTCGATGAACCAACCGGTGCGGAACTCCGGTGGTGCGGCATGCAGCACGCCGAGCATCAAGCCGAACGTGAGGAAGTCGAACAGTGAGCTGATCGGGCCGAACGTCAGCATGAACCGGCGGATGAACGCGATGTTCCAGTGCGACGGGGCGTGCAGTTGTTCGGCATCGGTGCGATCGGACGGGATGGCCAGCTGCGAACTGTCGTAGAGCAGGTTGTTCAGCAGGATCTGTCCGGGGAGCATCGGTAGAAAGGGCAGCACCGCCGAAGCCGCTGCGGCACTGAACATATTGCCGAAGTTGCTCGACGTGCCCATCAGGACGTACTTGATGGTGTTGGCGAAGATGCGCCGGCCCTCGGACACCCCGTCCGCCAGCACCCCGAGGTCCTTCTCCAAGAGCACCACGTCAGCGGCGTCTTTGGCGACGTCGGTGGCCGAGTCGACCGAGATGCCGACATCGGCGGCGTGCAGCGCGAGCGCATCGTTGACACCGTCGCCCAGGAACCCGACCGAGCGGCCCTGTTTGCGGGCCGAGGCGATCACGCGTGCCTTCTGTTCCGGCGTAACCCGAGCGAAAATTGTTGTATTGCTGACCATCCGGTCGAAGTCGACGGCCCCGAGCTTCTCCATCTCGACTCCGGTGATCGCCCCCTTGGAGACCAGTCCGATGTCGGTGCAGACCTTTTCGGCGACCAACGGGTTGTCTCCGGTGGCCACTTTGACGTCGATCTCGAGGTCGGCCAGCTTCGCCAGCGATTCGCGAGCCGCCGCTTTCGGATTGTCGGCGAACAGCAGGAATCCGGCCAACTCGAATCCGGTCTCGTCGGCGGCGTCGACAGCTTCAAGGCCGGTGGCCGGCTTGCCGGCCACCGCCACCACCCGGCGCCCGTCTGCGAACAGGGAGTCCAGGGTGGATCTGGCCTCGGCAGGTACTCCGACACAGCGGGCCAGTATCTGCTCGGGTGCGCCCTTGGTCACCATCATCCGGTCCGGGAGATCCACCAGAACCGTGGTGGCGCGGCGGGTGTGGTCGAAGGGCAGCAACGCGACCCGGGTCGCGCCGGGGCGCGTCTTCGCCATGGGCTGCGCTTCCCACAGCGCGGCGTCCATGTCGTTGCCGCTGGCACCGCCGGAGGTGGGGTCGACATCGGTTGCCAGCAGTCCGTAACGAACGACCTGATCAGAATGTTCGCCACCGGGATCGACGGCGTCGATGAAACTGATGTGCCCGTCGGTCAGGGTTCCGGTCTTGTCAGTGATCAGGACATCGATGTCACCGAGGTCTTCAATGCTGACCAGCCGCTTGACCAGTACCTTGCGCTTGGCCAATTGCCGCGACCCGGCGGCGAGGCTGCTGCTGACCACCGCGGGTAACAGCTGCGGGGTGATACCGACCGCTATGGCCAGCGCGAACAGTACCGAGTCGATGATCGGCCGGCGCAGCAGAATGTTGGCGATCAGGATGAACACCGTCAACGTCAGGGCGACATACAACAGCAGATAGGAGAACCGGCGCAGCCCGGTTTGGAAGTCGGTCTCCGGTGGCGACTGCCCCAAACCGGCGGCGATCCGGCCGAACTGGGCATCGGCACCGGTGGCATAGACGACGGCGGTGGCCTGACCGGTGCTGACGATGGTGCCCATGAAAGCCAGGTCGGTGCAATCGGCCAGCGCGGTATCCGGGGGCACCGTCGCGGTCGACTTTTCCGCGGTCATCGATTCGCCGGTCAGGATGCCCTCATCGCAAGTCAGGCCGGTGACTTCGATGAGGCGGGCGTCGGCGGGTACCGCCTCGCCCAGGGTCAACCGGATGACGTCACCCGGAACCAGTTGCGTCACATCGAGTTTGACGAAATTGCCGTCTCGACAGACCACGGTGGTGTGCTGTACCCGGGAGTGCAGTGCCTCGGTGGCCCGCTCCGCGCGGTATTCGTTGATGAAGCCCAGGCCGATGCTGATCGTCAGAATGACGCCGATGATGGTCGACTGGGTGGCATCGCCGAGAAAAGCCGACACCACCGCTGTCACCGCCAGCAGGATCAGCACCGCATTGTTCAGTTGGCGCTTGAGCACCGCCCATGCGCTGACGTGGTGTGTGCGAATGGCATTGGGCCCATGGCTCGCCAGCCGTGCTGCCGCATCGGCGTCCGAAAGGCCGCCCGGGCTGCTGTCCAGCGCCGACAACAGCTCCGGCAGCGGTACGGACGCGGCCCGCCCTGCACTGATCGACTCGATGTTGACCTCGCTCGGTGAGACGCATTGCGCTGAGCATCAGATTATCGGCGGTGGGCCGTTGGGGCCGGGTGAATTCCGGTCACTCACGCCTTGGGTGCACCCCACGCCGGACAACGTCCCGGAACATCACACCTAGGCGGCCGTCGGGGTGGCCGTCACCACCACCTTGATGGTGTCGGCCGTCCCGTCCGAGACGATCACCAGCGAGTTGGCGTTGGCACCGGACGTCACTTGTCCGCCAGTCACACTCACGGTGTAGCCGTTGGGGAACTCCACCTGCGGAACCGAGATAACCGTCTGTGAGCCGTCCGTGAAATCACCTGAGCCATCGACTTTTTCGGTGGTGTAGCTGAAGGTGAAGGTGCCGTCCTTCCAGGTCCAGGTCTTCGGGGTGCCGGAGATCAGCTGCGGGTACGGTGTGGCCAGCAAGGTCAGGGTCTTGGTGTTGACGTTGTCACCGGTCGGCGGTTTGCTCGGGTCGTACACCAGCGATTCGGGCAGCAACGATCCACTGGTGGTGATGTCGCCGGAGCCCGAGTACGCCCAATCGGCCCAGCTCATCAACAGCGCGTTGGCGGCATTGCGTTGGGAGTTCAGGTCGTAGGAAGCGTCGCTGGCGCCGAACTCGTTCATGATCACCGGAATGTTGTGCGTCTTGCCGTAGGCGTAGGCGGTCTTGGCCTGCTGGCTGGCCAGCCAGCCGCAGATGCCGCTGGTGGCCGATCCGGCGCAATAGTTGTGGAACGCGAGGATGACGTTCGGGTCGTAGATCTTGCCGAGGTTGACCGGGAAGCCCAGGATGGCGCCGACCTCCGAGGTTGCCGGGTTGGCCGGCTCCACGATCAGTGCGGTGTTCGGGTCAACGGACCGGATGGCCGCGGCGACCTGGTTGTACATCGGGGCGAGCTGTTGATCACCGAAGAATGGGACACCCAGAAGTGTTGGCAGCCAAGAGGTTCCGGCGAATGGTTCGTTCATGATGTCATAGCCGATGATGGCGCTGTTGCCGGTGAATACGCTGGCGATCTGTTGCCATGCGGCGGCGTAGCTGTCCTCCAGCCCCTGACCGTTCGTGGCGGTCGAGTTGTTCCAGAAGTTGTCCCAGGCCTTGTACTCGGCCGGATTGAGGTAGTAGCTGCCCGGGAATCCGGCGTTGATGTTGGCGGCACCGTTGGTCAGCGTGGCCCACTCGGGGGCGCCTTCGCCGCCGAGCGAGCTGCTGTACAGGTCCTGGTGCATGTCCAGCATGGTGTAGATGCCGTAGCTGGCCAGCATGTTCACCGTGTCCTTGATCGAGCTGAGGTACTCGGTGTTGTAGACGCCCGGCTCGGGTTCCACTGCGGCCCAGATGATGCCCAGGCGCACCACGTTGAAACCGTTGGCGGCCAAGAACGCTGCGTCGTCCTCACCAAATCCGTCACCGGCCGGGTCGTACGGTTCGAGCTTGTAGACCTCGTTGAACCCGTGCAGGATGACGACCTGCCCGTCGCTGTTGGTCAGCGTCATGCCGGTGGAGGTGATGGTCAGCAGGCCCGATGAGGTGACTTCGGTGGTCGGGCCGCCGGCACCGGCGGTGCCGACCGCCCCATGGCTGCCGAACAGGCCCGCGTTACCGCCGGCGCCGCCGAGGGCGACCAGTTCGGTGGCATCGCCGCCGACGCCGCTGTCCCCGGCATCGCCACCGGCGCCGCCGGTCCCCAGCCACCGGGCTCCGTTACCGCCGTTACCGCCACGGCCGCCGTCGGCGCCGTCACCACCGTCACCACCGGCGCCGCCGACACCGAAAAGCACACTGGCCGAAGCTGATCCGCCTTTACCGCCGGCTCCGCCCTCGCCACTGTCGGCGCTTGTACCGCCGTCGCCGCCGGTTCCGCCGATACCCATCAGTCGCCCGGCACTACCCCCTGTGCCGCCATCGGCGCCCGCCCCGCCGGAGCCTCCGTCGCCGCCGTTGCCCAGCAGTCCGCCGGACCCGCCGGTGCCGCCGGCCACGCCGTCGGTGGTGCTGGACCAGCCTTTGCCGCCGTCACCTACCAACCAGCCGCCGGCACCGCCGGTCGGGGTGGCTTCGGTGCCGTTTTTGCCGTTGCCGATCACATAGGACCCGGCCAGCCGGTTGATCCACGAATCCACCTCGATGCCGATGGCGCTGGTGATCCACAGCTGCGCCAGCGCATGCAGTGGGGTGTAGACCAGGGTGCGGAACCAGCCGGTCAGGTTGGTGGGCAGCGAGGCCTTCGCCGTCGTGGTGGTGCTGCTCGATGTCGTCGATGCGCTGGTGGCCGAGGTCTCGACGGCGGCAGCAGAGACGGCGGATACCGCGGCGACGTTGCTCGCCGCCACGGGGGCCACCGCGGCCACTGACGCAGCGGCGGAACTCGTGGAACTGGGTGCGGCCGCTGCCGCGGTCGCACCGTTATCGGAAATGGTGGTGGTGCGGAGCGTCTTGTGGTGTTTGCCGCTGGCCTTGCCGTGAACAGCCGAGGCGGGCGTGGTCAGGGCGTCGGTGGCGGCTGCCGAGGCGACCCGGTGCGACGACTTCTTGTGGTCGCGGTGCTCCGTTGTCGTCGCGGTGTCGCCGGCCGACGAGGTACCGGAGTGGGCGGTCGATGAATCGTTGGCGCCCTTGCTCTTTGCGTTGGTGTCGTGCCGGTGCGTGCTGGATTTGGTGTGCCGCACCGGCTTGCTGCTGCCGGAGTGCGACGTACCGGTGTGACTCCCACTCGACGCACTGCCGTCGGCCCAGGCCACCCCCGCCCCGGTGGTCATCGCGGCACCGATTCCCAGCGCGACCGCCAACGCACCGACCCGCCCGATATAAGCAGCAGCGTTCATAACGCTCAGATATACGGGACCGGAGCGCACCGTTGGTGCGCTTTTCCTGGACCGGTGTCAATTTTTCTCCGGCGTTGTCCGAATGAACCTGACAGGTTCGAAACCTGACGGCCACATCGAGGGCCGGTCAGGGCGGCCAATAATCCTGTGGGCGCCGCTGCGGATCGGGTCCGATCACGGTATTTCCACAGTATCCGCAGGTGGTGATCGGATTGTGCTGCAGCAGTATCTGGACCTGGCCATCAATCGGGCGTTCCGACAGCCCCTGCTGGTGCGTCAGGAGCGCCCCGAAGGCCTTGGAAATCGGTGAACCCCAGCTGATTTGCTGATCTGCACTTCGCCGGGTGGCTACCGCCGGCGGACGGGAAACCCGGTCGCTATTGTTGCCGGATGTTTCGGCGCGCCGTTCGACCGGTGTCTGCTGCCACTGCTGGATGGGACCCACGACCGTCACGACTTGATCGAGATCATGGTGGGTCATGCCCGCCGTCATGCGATCGGGTTCGAGCGCGCCGGTCACCGGGTCAGCGATATTGCTTAGTTACGCCAGCTCATCGGGACCCAGATCGACCAATTGCCATACCGATCGGGCTGAACCTGACCGAGGCCGACGAGCCACCGTCTGACGAATGGCAGTCGACCTCGGCCCGAGTCCGACGTCAGGGGGCAGGAGGAGCCGCGGGTGCCGGGGGCAACCCCGGCGCGGCGGGCACCGGCGGGGCACCCGGAGGCGGTGGGGCATCGGCGGGGTTGGGCCGGAACTGGTCAAGACCCTGCGGGATGTTGGTCCCCGGTGGCGGTGCGGTGCCCGGCAGCGGCTCGCTGAGCTGTTCCTTGGGCATCTGGCCGAGCAGGCCGCCCTTCAGCCGCCCGTCGCGGTACATGTCGATGTACCGGCCCAGCCACTGACGGGCAGGCACGTCGGCGTGCTCCTGGCCGGGCTCGACCCCGAACTGCTCGCACTGCCCCGGTGCCGACGGCTTGATGCACTGTTGAATGCCATAGGCGTTGTTGAACACATTCAGATCCGGCGGGGTTCCCGGACCCGCGCCCGGTGCCGAGGGCACCGCGTTCTGGCCCAGGACGGTCGCCCGGCTCAAGCCGCTGGTGCCTTGGGGTAGACCGAGCGCCCCGGCCACCGGGCTGGAGCCGTCGCTCTGCCCGAAGATGTTCAGTCCGGCCGGCCCAAGCGGGGCACCGAAGCCCGGGAGCTGCTTGTCCGCCAGGGGACCCGGGGCCGGTACGGGCGCCGGAGCCGGACCATCGGGACCCGGTGCCGCTGGAGCGGGTGGCGGCACCGGACCATCGGGGTCCGCCGATGCGGCGGGGGATAGGGCGATCGCCGCCGCCGCGGCAAGGACGCCAGCGGCGGCGGCAACGCCGCACATGGAACGAGTCATTTAGACACTCTTGGTGATTCCGTAGTAAGCGACGATGTCATCGGTGTCGGTCGTCGAACTCGTCAGAGTCGAGTACGAGCGCAGGAACGACTGTCCGACACATCCGTCGACCTTGATGTGGGTGTCCTTGAGGGTCACCCGCGCGGGGGCGGCCTTGAAGGACTTCTTGTCCACCGGTACCTGGGTCACCTGACCCGGCTTGGGATGGATCTCGATGGTGCCCGACATCGGGAACGCCACGCCGGTGGGGATGACGTTGGCCAACGAGGCAGAGAAGGACATACCGACCTGACCGATCAGACGGACCTGGCCGAGTTCGATGCCGCAGCCGATCTGGTAGCCGGCCTCCAGGGTGCCGCCATTGAGCTTGGTCTTGCCGCCGCCGGTGACGGTCCCGGTGAAGGTGCCGCCGACCAGGTACTCACGCGAGGACGTCGCCGTGGTCAGCGGGGCCACCGGCAACTCGGTCTCGTTCTCGGCCTTGACGGTCAGCACCCAGCCGTCCGGGGTGGTGACGGTGGCCGGGTCGGCCGAGGCCACCGCACCGGTGTCCGGCGGTGGGCCGTCGTCACCGGGTACCCCCGGGGCGCCGGGGGCCGCCGCAACCGGCGGAGCGCCCGGGTCGGGTGCGGGAGGGTCGGCCAGGGCAAGTGGCACGGCGGTTGCCGGGAGCAGCGCACAGGTGGCTGCCAGTACGGCGAAACGATTCAACATCGGTTGGCTCGGCCTCTCATCGTTATTCCTGTCGTGTGGGGAGAACGAAAAACTTTGGTGGAAAAGAAAACTCGTTGGGTCAAAGGTCAGACGGCTTTCGTAACGCCCAGGTAGGTGATCACGTCGTCGGTGTTGTCCGTCGAGCTGGTCAACGTTGCGTACGACCGGATGAACGACTGTCCGGCGCAGTAGTCGGTCTTGATCCGCACCCCGGTGAGGCTGATCCGGGTCGAGGTGCCCTTGAACGCCTTCTTGTCGATCGCCACCGTCGTCACGGTGCCTGGCTTGAGGTAGACCTTGCCCTGCAAGCTGACACCGGTACCGTCGCCGATGCTGCTCAGCGCGGGGGTGAGCGGGATCTTGATCGAGGGCGTGAAGCTGGCACCCGGGTTGATCTCGCCCTCGTCGGCGATGATGCCGCAGCCGATCTGCTCGCCGGCCTCCAGCGTGCCGCCATTGAGCTTGGTCTTGCCGCCGCCGGTCACCGTGCCGGTGAAGGTGCCCGCGACCAGATATTCACGTGAGGTGATGGCCGTGGTCAACGGGGCGACCGGCAGCTGGGTCTCGTTGCTGCCGACCACCGAGAGGTGCCAGCCGTCGGGGGTGTCGAGCACGCCGGCCGGGCCCGACGGGACGGCGCCCTCGGCCGGCGGTGGCGGCGGAACGGGGTTGGACACCGGCTGCGCGGGTGCGCTCGGATCGGCCAGCGCTGCGGGCGTGGTCCCCATCGGGAGCAGCACGCAGACGGCAGCGGCCAACATGGCATAGCGGTTCGACATAGTTCTGAGCGCGCCTCTCGTGTTCGATCTGCAGATTTGTCTGCGGATACAAGCTGATTCCCGATACATATGTGGTGCATCCGTCGCGACGCAGCATCCAATGGCCGGGTTTCCAGACAGTGAACGGGCTGCAAATTATTCAGGCCATATTTCTGACCAACGAGATTGCTATTCCGCGGCACCCTTTGCTCGGCGTTTCACCAGCGACTATGGGTGACAAGCACATTCGGCCCGGGGTTTGGCGGCTGGTGTGATCCACCTCATTGCCGATAGACAGGGTGCATGCAACTGATCACGAGTGGAAATGTCTGGTTGGCCGGTCGTTCACCATTTGGCCATCTGAACCCTTGACCGTAGAGAATTCCAACGGACTTGGAGGAATCGTTGAAGCCATCACGTAGGTGTGCGCGGGCACTGATCACCGCGATGGTCGTCGGCGGTACCGCCATGGTGTGGGTTCCGCAGGCCCTGGCTGATCCGTCCGACGACGCGGGGTCGGCCTCGACGATCGATCAGTCCGGCTCCACCATGACTGCCCCCGACGCGGGGATCAATACCGCGACCGTCACCTCGCCGGACGCCAATCCGGCCGCTGTCGCCGCGTGCAGCAAGTTCGCCGAGGCACTCGACAGCGCATCGGATGGCTACGGCAACTACGCGGACAGCTTGGACGACAACGATGCCACCGCGGACGCGACCAACATCGTGGGGCGTACCAGCCTGCGTCAGTCTGCCGCTGCCGCAATGGATGCCGCCAACACGCCGGGGTTGTCGCCCGACATCGCCGATCCGATGCGCGCCTGGTCCATGGGTGCGGCCAAGCTGATCCTCAAGATGGGCCTGCACATGACCGGCGGCACCTTGGACGACACGGCCACCCAGGTCAACAACAACGCCGAGGCTGTGCAGCGCGGTTGCGCGGCGGCGGGTACCCACGCTTGATCGACCAAGGATGAACCGCCCTACGATCGGCGTGGCTGTGCTGTGCCTGCTGCTGGCCTCCTGCGCCGAAAAGCACGCCACGTCAACGCTTTCCAAATCCCATGCGACGCAGGCGATACCGGAGTCCGCGATCAACACGCTGCTGTTGACCCCGACCGACCTGAACAAGGTCATGGGTACCAGCACGCTGGTGGGCAAGCCGCCGGCGGGCCAGATGGACGATCATCGAAACCTGCTGCCCAACCTCAATTGCCTGGGCGTCTGGCAGATCGACGAATCCGCGATCTACGGCACCACCTACACCGCGGTGCGCAAGCAGACGCTGCGCACACCCGACATCGACCAGTGGGACTCGTTGGTGGCCCAGTCGGTGGTGTACTACCCCAAGGCCGAGGACGCCCGCGCATTCTTTGACACGTCCGCCGGCCGCTGGTCCAAGTGTGCCGATCACAACGTGAACATCACCCTCAACGGGCAGAAGCTGCCGAAGTGGTCGACCGGCGAATTGGGGCGCACCGACACCGAATTGGCCATGCCGATCACCCGCGGGACCGGCGATCAGGCGCGGTCCTGCCAACACGTGCTGCGGTTGGCGACCAATCTGGTGATCGACGTCGAGGCCTGCACCCTGCAGTCGCCGGTGACGCAGGCCGCCGCCATTGCCGAGCAGATCGAGACCGAGGCCCGGGCCGGCTGATCCGGCCGGGGTTGGGGCAACCCGATCCGGGGTGACGTCCCGGTGGTCTATCGTCGCGCCATGGCAGTCAGTGCAGCACGCGAGGTGACCATCGAGGCAACGCCCGAAGAGATCATGGACGTCATCGCCGACGTCGAGCAGACCCCTACCTGGTCGCCGCAATACACCAAGGCCGAAATCCTGGAGACCTACGAGGACGGCCGACCGCGCCGCGCCAAGATGACCATCAAGGCCGCCGGCATGACCGACGACCAAATCCTCGAATACACCTGGACGGCCACCACGGGCAGTTGGGTGCTGCTCAAATCCGGCCAACTGCGCAAGCAGGAGGCCAGTTACACGCTGACCCCGGACGGGAACAAGACCAAGGTCCGGTTCGAGATCACCGTCGACCCGGTGGTGCCGATCCCAGGCTTTCTGCTCAAGCGCAGCGTCAACGGCGGTGCCGAGACCGCCACCGAAGGCCTGCGCAAGCAGGTGGACAAACTCAAGAAGGGCTGAGCGTGGGACCGCTGAACGGGGTCAGGGTCATCGAACTCGGTGGCATCGGCCCCGGGCCGCATGCCGCCATGATGCTGGCCGACCTGGGCGCCGACGTGGTGCGGGTGCGCCGTCCCGGCGGCTTGACCATGCCCGCCGAAAACGTCGACCTGATGCATCGTGGCAAACGCATCGTGGACCTGGACGTCAAGTCCGATCCGCAGGCATTACTGGCCCTGGTCGCCAAAGCCGATGTGCTGCTTGACTGTTTCCGGCCGGGAACCTGTGAACGGCTGGGGATCGGGCCGGCCGACTGCGAGGCCGTCAACCCCCGGCTGATCTTCGCCCGGATCACCGGCTGGGGTCAGGACGGTCCACTGGCCAGTACCGCCGGCCACGACATCAATTACCTGTCGCAGACCGGTGCGCTCTCGGCAATCGGCTACCGGGACCGGCCCCCGGTGGCGCCGCTGAATCTGGTGGCCGACTTCGGTGGCGGCTCGATGCTGGTGCTGGTCGGCATCGTGGCCGCACTGTACGAGCGCGAGCGCTCGGGGCACGGTCAGGTGATCGATGCGGCGATGGTCGACGGGGTGAGCATGCTGGCCCAGATGATGTGGACCATGAAGGCCACCGGCGCGATGGCCGACCGACGTGAGTCGTTTCTGCTCGACGGTGGCGCGCCGTATTACCGCGCCTACGAGACCGCCGACGGCCAGTACATGGCGGTCGGTTCGATCGAGCCGCAGTTCTTTGCAGAGCTGCTGCGCGGACTTGGCCTCGATGCCGGCGAGGTGCCCAACCAGTTCGACCTCGCGCACTATGATCAGATGCGCGAGATCTTCGCTGCACGGTTCGCCACCAAAACCCGGGCCGAGTGGGCTGAGATATTTGCTGGGACCGACGCGTGTGTCACTCCGGTGCTGAACTGGACCGAGACGGCCGCTGGTGAACATTTGCGGGCACGGTCTACCATCATCACCGTCGACGGTATCGACCAGGCAGCGCCGGCGCCCCGCTTCTCCCGCACGCCGGCCGGCCCGGTGGGCGGCCCACCGCAACACACCACCGCGATCGACGACCTCGGATGGTAGTTGGTAACAGTTAGCCAGCAATGGGTGCGGTCGACCGATTGGGTTGCTACATTCGTCAATATGGCTGTTAGAGCGTCACGCGAAGTGGTGTTCGACGCCTCGCCCGAAGCCATCATGGATGCGCTGGCCGAAATCGACGAGGTGCCGTCGTGGTCGAACCT
>Ga0164242_10003532_pt1 | contig 17814 bp, 11 predicted proteins | sample OricomgcompostMG_FD_108783 | JGI IMG/M metagenome (GOLD analysis project Ga0164242, IMG submission 108783) | Miracle-Growth compost microbial communities from Emeryville, California, USA - Original compost - Miracle growth compost (MG) ... | reverse complement strand
TGTCTTCTTTTCCGCCAAGTAAAGAGCAGATATATCCGCCTTGTGTGCCTCCCACTCTGCGGGAGGAATGTTTCGTGCGGCGGACATATTTGTCTAGGTACCTAAGTAATGGGTGCTGCGCAATTTGCAATTCTAGGAGAGTTAGTGATGTTGGAGATGGAGGATGGTGAGACCTATGCCTTGGACCTCACATGAAGAAGTGCCTGGGTACCTAGGTACTTATAGTCTGGTTGGTAGGGCAAACAATTTTCCTACGACTCAACTTAGACTTCCAGAATTTGCGTGGTGGCTTGTAGCGAACTCATGTAATTGGTAAACTCGGTGTACCACACTGCAGTTGGGATTTCAGCACTTCCAGAATTTGCGTGGCGGCTTGCCGCGAGCTCATGCGATTGGAAGGACGCCGGCTACGATTATGTGGCGCACATGCAACTAGGATTTCATCACTTCCAGAATTTGCGCTCCATTTCGTGCTGTTGTTTGATTGCTCCTCGCCAGAATTTGCGTTTCCCGTGTAAACCTCCCTGGCTGTCTAGGGGGGCTGTACAGTACGAGGCCAGAATGTGCGACTAACATAGATCTCAAGTACAAATAAAACGGGTAGAGAAGAGATGACCCCGAGTAAACCACTCAGGCGGTTTGCTCAACTCGTTCATGTCTGAACTTCTCTGCTTCAACATCTCCAAAGAACCGCTGCCGCCTCCCAATGCCACCCATGCCTTTGTCTCCTGAGGCGATCATTTCCATCGTGGGTGTATTGACCAGCCTCCCCCCAACCGCACTTATTCTTTGGAAAATCTGTAGGAGAAGCCGGCCGAAAGGCTCCAGCATGTTAGGTACATCCTACGGGCGGCCCCGCGGTCCACACATCCCTCCGTATGGCTAACATCGGCACCAGGGGCGAGTACCCAATGGACACGCGCCGAGGCGAGCGAAAATACTAGCCAAACATATCGGCCGAACAACGATGTCGTCTTCCTTTTTCACCTTCCCTGAGCTAGTGCACGGACGATGCATGCTTAGTATAACGGCGGTGCTTTAGTAGTAGAAACTCTACTCGGCTAGGAGATGAGGTGGTATACTCTAGGGAGAATTAAGACACTGAGTTGAATTCGGAATTTTAACATATCTACCTCCGGGGAAAGGGGAGATGAGAATAACTCTAGTTAATTCATGGAGAGTAAATGAAACTTTTGAAAATTTCTAATCTGAAAAGGAGCCTTGCGCGAAGGATCTTGGCGGTGTATAACATTCAGCACCCACTCATGAACCCGACCTATGCTCGAAACCCCAAAACTTAACACCTTCATGAAAGAGACCCCATTATGAACTCGATATATTTCCGCTGACAAACACCACAAGTACAGCTGCATACGCTGCAGTCCCTGCGAATATCTCTGCTCGTCTAGCATTCGTCATCAAGCCCACGCTGAGCGCAAACGCAGCAGTGAAGAGAGTAATCATCACCAACTTCGCGGTGGCGCTGCTGACAAGGTAGAAGCTGGTGATAGAGCCTATCAACAAGAACGCCGCCACCGCAATGCTGATGACGCTGACCGCGATGGAGACGGCGTGTTCCTCAAATCGACCTATCCTGAAGCTTCCGTCCCGCGTCGGTTCATTCTGTAATTACGCACTTGGTTAGCCTGATTCAGTGCTAAACTTAAATGAGGAAGCCGGTGTCACCTTGGCAGGCCAGTGTCGTCTCAGCCACTGGGATAGGTAATCAAGCTCTATTGTAGCTTTCAGGGCAACGAGGTCATTCTCGTCATTGAGATAGTTCTTCGACAGCCCTCCAAGTTTGACCCTTGGCTCGCGGAACCAGTCCCGGAGTGCCTCGAGAACTCTCCTGTTTGGCCGTTGTAACTCCACTATTTGCTTTTGGAGCAAAAGTGCCTCCTCTGTTAGGAGCGTTAGCAGGCAAGCCTCGCCACGCGGTTGAGTCCATTTACGGTATTCTTTTATCTTTATGCGCAGTCGCTTGACGAGTTCGACTCGCCGCCACGAGTATTCATCACCCGCCTCGCTGCGGCGATTCAGCACCTCCCAGGTGCGTGCGGCATCTTTGACGTCCATGTCTTCGCGAGCTGCCTCTGCGTCTTGGCGATCAAGTGTGACCAACTCTTTCTCAATACACAGCAGCTCATCCTGTATATAGAATAGGTTTCGAGCCGCCAACCCGTTGAATTTGCGAAAGACAAATGTCTCATTGTCAGGGTCGAGGGCGATCCAGGCCGCCACGGCCGCATATCCCTCCAGCCGTGGCGAGGTTGCTTCATCTACATGGCTTCCCGGAATGCCGGGCGTCGTTCCTCCCTGCATTAACCGTGTCACGGTCAGAGGAGGTGTTGATGAACTGGCATTCGGTTGCGGGAACAATAATTATTGATTCCTGGCAGTGTTGGCCAAGCAGCCCCTCGCCGAAACTCCCTGAGATGGTCATTGGTTCGGCGGGCTTCATCAGGCGGCTAAGCCTCCTGGCGGTCATTGGGTACCAACCTTGGGCTGAGCCAGCCACAAGCCGGTAACTTGCAAGAACTCGGGAATCCGTATTCTCGGATCACTTCTAATTCCCTCATCGAGCGGCATCCACGTCCCAGCTCTCTGCCTTGAGACTTGTACTTGGCCTAGACATCAACTTCAAGAATCCCCTTGCCTACTTTCCTAGGTACTCAACAGACAAGAATAAACGTCGTCCTCGGGGCGATTGCCACAGCGGCCGCCAAGCCGCACAGGCAATGGTAGTCTTCGTGAGAAAATGGAGCCCAATGAGTCATTATCCATCCTCGATCGGTTCATGAATTTCTCTGGGCTTCTGCTTGACATAAGCTCCGTTCCCGATACGAAGTGGCCTCCGCCTCTAGAACCCACGAAGGACTCGGCGAGCAACATCCATTGGGCGAGTTTGCAAGAGCAACGCCGAAAAACAGGACAATTACGTGTCAGCCTATCCAGAAAGCGGTCGGAGTTACAAGCCCTCCGACTCAAGCGCAGCTTAGAGGAGGATGAATTCATCAGGCTCGTTCGGCCTGTATCGGGAAGCAGGGTTCCTAGCTCGTCTAAGGACCTGTTGGTAGAGCATTTCAAGACTATGGAGACACTTCGGAATCAATATCACGATACCGAATCCCAGTGTGAATCGTTGGAGAGTGACCTAGATTTGGCAGAGCAGGAGACAGAGCGTATGGAAATGGACCTTTTCTTCGAATTTCACAAGAGGAAGAGTATTGCTTCCGAGTTGGAGGTGGGTTCTCGGTCGCTACATCCATTCTGGCAGAATCTGCGCACCAAACTGGGTAGCTTTGTCAAAACAACAAATACCAAAATCACCGAATTGAGTGTTGTAGGGGACGTATTGGGAACTTTAGTTACGGCGAACCCTGATACAGGGGCGGATGGCTGCTTTATGTCGTCCAATATGGCCGCCAAGCTCAGCCTCTATCCTGCCCCGGGAACGGAGAGCTTCTTTAGAGTAGCCAACGGAAGGAAGGTCTCCTCGCCAGGGGTAGTTGAAGTACCGTGGAAGTTTATTGGCGAGTCAGAAACACATCCCATCATCTGTCGGATACTACCAGGATGTTCTCACGACATCATCCTGGGCAGCAAGTTCCTAGATGAGACGGAAACGATGACCACATTCCGCGAGTATCGTGTCAAGAAGCGTTTTGTCTCAGTTCCAGGGTCACTTCGCGTCCTGCTTCTGGGCGAGGGCAAGCAGAGACTGATGGGACGCTTCAATGGAAACCCCGTGGCCGCGTTGCCGGATACTGGGTCTGACGTTATGGTCATCTCGCGAGAGTATGCTCGGAAACTCGGATTACCGGTCGACAAGAGCCCGCAATGCATCGTGGAGGTTGAGTTTGGGGATGGGTTGACAGCCCTCACGGACGGCATGGTCCGGCAGGTGGCGTGGTCTGTCGGGGGGACGACCATCATATCTGACTTCTTTGTCCTTGACGGTCTTTGCGTCGATGTGGTTTTAAGCAAGGACTACGTGTTTGATCAAGATGTCTTTGTGGAGTTCAGTGACCACATTACTGAGGATCATATTACCGAGGATGAGATCACGCCGCGTCTCCTGGAGCTCTGTGGTATCCGTCTTCTCCGGACTTTCGGTGCTGTCTTGAACCAACTAGCGGAGGAAAGCATTGAAGATGGTGAGCGCATTTATTAGTATTCCACTGTTAATACACCGGTACTGACCCGCTCCAGTGACGTCGCCGGACGCCTTTAGCCCTCCCATGATTGATCGAGAATGGGAACGTCGTGACAGGATCCGAGATGAGATCGATAACCTGCCGCTGGGCCAGCGCGGCCAAGCAAAGATAGCCGAAACAGAGAGGCAAAGAGAATGGAACCAGGCAAGGGCCGCGCATCGGCAGAGATGGGCCCAGGCGACGAGCTCTAGCTCGGGACAAACGGACCAAGATCCTGACCCTGTTCCTAGCATCGTTCCGCAGGACGAAGGTCGAGGCCCCGGTAATAGTGGAAACAATGGGTCACCACCGGTGCAGGGACGGCCATCCGAAGGCAAACCTCCACGCTGGCGAAGGATGAAGAAGATCAAACTCTCTATACCTTTGCAGCCGCTGAGCTGGAGCCGCAGTTCTCGACGCTCTGGGCCTAGCGATTGACGCGAGCCTCTATTGTATTTAGGGGATGTTTACGAATAATGGTCTTGTTGGCGACGGAGATGCGACACTGGCGACACTGAAGGGAGGATCTGTAGGATATTAGGAGTTACATGTAGCGGGTTTTTAGGGGATCATAGAAACGGGCTGGTAGGTAGATATAGATGGCGTCCACTGCAGCTATTCCGGCTGCTTTATTTATGGTTGGAGGAGATATGTCGAAGCTCCCGGACTTGAATAAGCCTAGGGATGTGAGAATGTCTCCTTGCGATCCGGGCTAAAAATGCCGAAGCTAGAATCTGTCTCTGTCTTGTGAGGCTGTCTGGTCTCGTGGCCAGAACGGCCCGATAACACCCAGTTCATCCAGTTCATCGTGATTCAGAGGGGTAGACAATACGCCTAGAGCTACCATAGTATCTGGAAGCATTGCGCAAATCGCCTTGCGCGTTGCTGAAGCCCGAAGCGAAGTAGGTAGATCGCTCTGAGCCTGGGCTTCCCAAGTGCACCAAAATGACCCGGGGATGAAGAATTCTGGCATCTATCAGGCTCAATAGACGACTGAATGAGGTCAGGGTAACTCGGTAGGAGACATTGTCAGCATAACGCCGGTGGATACGGTAAGGAGTGCGACAGAGTTCTGATCGCCAGCCATGAATGTATTGGGTTCGATGGAATCGGCTGATGGGAACTACTTAAAATAGTGGCGAAACGGGGACAAAAAGAAGGTGCGGAGAGGAGCAGACTGTTTGGGTGTAAACCCTTCAACACTCCGGTGTATCGACGAGGGACACGAGCGGTTGCGTAAAGGGGGTAAAGAAGGGCTTGCTGTCTCTAGTTATAGCGTCACTGAAACCATTTATATAATGAGAGGAAACCTCGCACGGGTCGGTGGTCGAACAAGCGTATCTGGCGGGCCACATGGTGGTAAATCCGAGGTGGAATCCTGTATGTCACGACTTCACATTTGAGCATTTAGCACACTCTCACGTTTTGAGGGACCACAGCCAAAATGGCTTTCAACCAAGACTGTATTAGCCTCTGTCTCCTTCACCGAAACCTCGTAGATATTCTTGCATCTACTCGGAGCAGCCATGAAAATGTTGATCGCAATAGAGGTCCCATCCCGGTGGTGCTGGTGGTCTTTTCGTCCTTTCCAGCCAGTCACTCGGTGACCATGATTGATAACCGCCCAAGGATACGCAGCCATGCGTACCAACACCCAGCCCTCACAACGCCATTGTGTTATTGTATGATCATTTCTCCTTCTTCGGCTTGGCACCCTTGACCTTGGCGGTACCACGGAGGGTCTTCTGTCGGTTCTTGCGTTGCTTCCCTGTTGTTGGAGAGCGCGGTTAGTTAACGTGAGCTGCGGTCGCTGGGTATGTTCGAACGTACTTTGTGCGCGAGAAGGCCTCTCGACCTTGGTCGCAAGACCCACACGGATCTGTCATGTTCATTAGTACTCTGTAATGGGTATCCGAGGGCGCTTAAACACATACCAGGCGGTACTTGGGCTCGAACTTCTTCATGGCCTCGGGGGAGTCGTAGACCAAGGCGAAACCGGTCGTCTTACCACCACCAAACTGTGCCCTCAAACCGAAGACGCTGACCTGCTCGGGGGTAGCCTTGTACATGGTGGAAAGCTTCTCGCGGAGATCCTTCTTGGAAATGCCGGCCTGGCCTGGGTGGAGGACATCGCTAGAGAAATGGTCAGTGGCATTCTCTGGGCGGAGAGAAAAGCAGAGATGGCATACACAATCATTTGCTTCTATTAATTGGTCAGTAGCCGCATCACAGCATGTTCAACGATAGATGGGGGCAACTCACTCGTCCAAGCAACGGGTTGCGGATGAATTTCCGCGTGCGAAGCGTGACGACTTCGGCTGTAGTCTAGAGTCAGTATTTGGACAAATTGCGTTCCTCGAGTAATTCGGATTCACGTACAGGAGGCCATCTTCGCGGTTGTGAAGTCGGTCGTGGGATGCGATTCGGAAGTGCTGAAGTTGGAATTTTCAATCGCACGGGCAGAATTTCGCAAGTTTGTTGTGCGAGCCCTCCTTGTGGGGCAGCGGGCGCGGCTGCACCTCACGGTGGCGTACTCGGAACAAATCCGGCCCGGGAGAAAAAAAAGATTTGGTGCCTCCAATACACGTGCGAGAACACGTGCGCATCGATTATTTGGCGCCGTCCCTGTGCAGTCCAGACTACTTCATGGGAATGGTAATTAGGTAGTCGCGAGATGTTTTCATTAACATGCAATTATTACTACCCTGGAACACACTCTGGGGCTGGGCTCTTTGGACCATCGGGCGGAAACATTCAAGTCCAGATTGGCTCCGTGAATGCTACCGACTTGGGTGTTGTTCCGTATCGCGTTGCATTTGTGAAGGGTCCATTCAGTCGGGATCGTCGGGGCCGGGTGGGGCCGGCACCTGCATTGCAACGGACCCGTGGGCGGGACTCAAGCCGTGGCTGACCCGTGGCCGACCAGTAGCTAGGAGCGCCAATAACTCAGTATATATGGACGTTGGTTTTCGCTGACTCTGTTCTAAGTTTTGACGGTATTTCCATCTTGCTTCTCGCAAGATTGCTCAGCCGTACACCAAGCTGGGAGCTAGAAGATTAGCGCTGAGAGTTCCTGCCGCTAGTAGTTGTGGCAGCGTGTTGTCCGCCGATACGAGATTTGTGGAATCTCATCTTTCCCAACGGAATGAATGCCGTTTTCTACAATTTGTAATCCGGGCCATTATACAGAGTACTTCGTCCAGCTAGGTACCTACACGCAGAGGTGAGAAGAGTTCAGTGGAGAAGGGGACGGCGGGGTGTGGTGCTCTGCGATGACGGTGACATAGGGAGCTCTGCTTATCCGTCCGGGACCGATCCCTTGGCACAAAACTAACGGATCAGCGCTAAAGAGGTCGATCCCTTGTAAGCTTCTACTATTAAGGGCTGAAGGAAAGGAGGCGGTAACTTGCAAATCTGATACTTGCGAGCCTTCAGTTAGAGAAAATAACGCGGAGTGTAGGGGCCATAGCCAAGGCCGCAGGAGTATTCCGTAAATGCAGTACCTGCAGCTGGTAGGAGAGTTGGATGTATAATAGTACCTACCTAGGTACTTTTTGGGAGGAAGCTGCCACTAAGTAAAATAGTAGAACAAACTTGTAAACTCTAGCTAGACTTAATCAACGCCCGTACAGGTCCATATCAGTGTGTCCCCGAAGTATGCCTCTGTGAGGTTCTTCGATAGGCTAGAGAAGTGGGCATGTAGGTGAGGTACCTACCCTGTACGCATATGTCTGTGGAAGTGAGCGGTACCACCACGTAGCAAAATTCCTGGGGTGCAGCTCCGAGCTTCCGTCCCACCACGGATGTATCCGAATTCAATCTCCGTTTTTGTTATCCTCAGCCCTCCTCCTCCTCTCCAACCCTTCGCTCCATCCGGCTCGAGATAAGGATTGTTACTTGGGTTGTTCTCTTTTTCTCTTTTTGCTGCTTTTCCCAAACGGCGCCATGTCCTTGGTCAACTTTGGCTATTGATGATTTGGTCTCTCTGTTACGGAATCTGTGGTCTTGACGGCGCCCCTTCGGACTTTATTTGCAGCTTCGGCGCATTCGAACAATGGCAATCCTGAATACGACCACGGATGCATAACGGCAGGCCATTTGCCTGGCTCCTGTACTGTATGATGCGCAACTGTCTTGGCCTACCTAATTCCTTACAGAGAACTGATGCGCCCGGCAGATACAGCGTCGACACCTCCCGGCGACGAGCCGTCGACATGGCTCTACTTAACCCGACCTTTATCTTCGGCATCTTCGTCCTTCTCTACCTTTCGTCCTTCGTCGTCTTCGCCGTCATCCGAATCCTCACAGGTGTCTCGATACAGCGCATCGGCTACTTCTCCCTCCGGAGGCTGGCTTACACCCCACGCGATGGATTCAAGATCGAGATCCGGGGCCTCGGACTCAATGTCCACCGACCGAGTTTCGCCCAGCCCACCTGGCTCAGCATCGTCGTCAACGAACTAGCCATCACTGTTGATATCGCGGAGCTTGAAAGACTGCAGGGGAATGGGGAGGACGCGGAAGACACTGCCACCCAGGGTCCGGAGCGCGATGAGCCCTCCGGCCCCGACTCGAAGCCCGCGTCGAACACGCCGAAGATACCCACGATTCGGCGCGACCACTCCGCGGCCCCACGTAGCGAGACTTGGAACCATCTCATGAAGGTCAAGGATCGCATAAAGCGCTTACACCGGAAGGTCAACTGGCTCCGGATGGTGGATGTTGTGGCGACAAATTCGACGGTCAATGTTGTGGGCGTTGGTACTGTCCAGTTCGGAAGCTTCACGGTCGCCGTTGATACAAGGAGGAAGATAGTCGATAGAGTGCGCTTCTTCTTGCAGGGCCGCGCCGGCAAGAAACGGCGCGAGGAACAGCAGGCGGAATGGATAATGTCCCTGAGGGGTGTCCTATTCACGGCAGAGGGCAAGGAGTCCCTCGAAGTTCTGGATACTGCGTCGCTGAACGTCCACGGCTTCCTCTACAAGGCCCTCGACGGCCTCCGCGACGCCGCCATCTCCCTGAAGCTTGGGCGCGTCCACATCCCCTACGACGACATCCTCCACAGTTCGAATCGGTACAAGGCTATCAAATCCCAGACCGGTAACTATGTCCTGCCAGACCAGGATCTGGAAGTCACTGTCGGCAAGGTGTTTCGGGAACTTGATTCCCCTGGTAGCACGGATCACGACTTTGTGCAAGCGGTATCCGATTCGAAGGAGTTTGTGAGCTCGATCCTCAGGGGAATTAGGGAGGTCCAGTTTGCCGTAACCTTCATCGGCTTTGCGAAGAAACTGGAAGCCATCCAGAGGGCTGGCCCACCAGTCGTACTCAATGCGTCGATGAAGGAAGTTGTCGTTGACCTTCACCGTCTTGACTCGAAATCGCCAGCACATAGGATGTACTTCCCATCAAAGGACACTGCACACGAGGCACTCCTTGCGGCCCTCTCAATCTCCATCGGACTCGACGAAGGACAGGGCAAACCTGAGCGGCTGATGTACATCCCGATGGCAACCACAACGATTAGGACAACCTTGCCATCCAAGACCGTTCAACTTGCCGATGACGTTTCGCCCGAAGAGAGAAATGCAAACATCTTGTTTGCCAACTCTGTCGTCACCTCCCCGTCCGTTGACCTCGACCCTCGGCACCTTCCGCTGCTCCTTGCGATGCTGCGAGCGAAGCCTAAAGCCCCCAAGACGCAGCGTCAAAAGCGTCATGTTCTCATCTCGCGGCTGCTACCCAAGGCAAACATCAAGTTCTCGATGCACGAACCGGTTTTGAGAATAGCCTTGCCTCCTGTGCAGAAGTCGCAGGATCCAGATGATTTTGATCTCATCATATCCTCGATATCGTCTATTTCCCTAGATCTCGAATCGTTCCACTCCGCTGTCGAGGAGCTGCACTACTCCCTAGCTTCGACGATGAGAGTGCAGGCCCATCAACTATACTACCAAACCTCGGGCGGCAGTCGCTACGATTTGCTTGAAACGGAGTCGTTTGACTTGAAAGTAAACTTGAGCGCCTCCCCAGACGTTCATGTTGTCGCGACTGGCAACCTTCAAACGTTCTCCATCAGGATGGTCAGGCCTGAAGTTAGCGACGGACTGCGGCAGATCGTGAGACAGCTTCGCCCCGAAGTCGAGGCAGACAAGCGAGCCGTGTCAAAGACTGCAACCCATTCCAATTTCCTTCGAGCTATGCCACCTTGGCTCCTACACTTCCAGATCCAAGCGTCAGACTTCAGCCTCGAAGTTGCTGGGGTTGACGAGGAGATTTCGGCCGATACACGAGGTATTGCCATCCAACTGGACTCCTGGTCAGCCGAGTACCGAGCCCAAAAGCTCGACGGACTTCAGAGGCGGCTATCGCGACGACGAGCAAATAGCCGCTCCGCCTTGAATCCCGACACCGAGCTTCTCAAGAGTGTACCGTCGTCGCCAAGGAAAAAATACCACAGCGAGGGAGATGGCCGCCGGGTCGCCGTTCATGTCCGTGGCCTCGAAGCCTTTGTTGTTGAGTCCGCTGAGAAGTGGGAGATTGAGCCATTCGTAAATATCCCGAGGTTCGAGGTTGCTTTCTCGACCCTGAGCGACACCCAGGGTCCGGTTTTCCATATCCACTCCCACGTTAGGAGCCTTCTTTTGCAGTATTCACTGTATCGCCATTACGCCGTCGGCGTGGCAACGATGGTGGTGCGGAAGGCGTTCATGCGACCAGGCACGGATACCACTGATGCGCGAGCAACGAGACCAACACGCTCACAAAAGCCCGGGAGGGCTGACTTCCTTGCACTCCCCGACGAAACAGCCCCCGACTTCCCCCTTTCCGGTCACGAATCCTTATCTACCAGACCTGCTCGAGAGTTGGTCGCAATTGATTTCAAGGCTGCTCTCGTTCAAATAAAGGCCGACATGCCAGCAGATCCACCTATGATGGTGCAAATATACGGCATTGAAGCCGGTCGGCATCGTTGGTCGCCGCCGTTCATCCAGTCCAAGCTTATACGGCTCTACGGCGAGGCTCCACGGATGCGCAGTGTCTGGGCTAGGATGGTTAGCATCAAAAACGGACGGCTGGACTATCGGGAGTCACGAAAGAAGTCATCAACTGGGGCTATCCATGAGGAGAGATTATTCGATATCGTGGCAGATGCCATACGTATAGCTGTGCCTCACGAAATGATTGTCAACAAAATCTCGGACAACTTCATCAATGTGTTTAAGTCGACTCAGCAACTCCACCACAGATTTCGGACTGGCACTAATGAATATATCCTCGACAAGACCCCTGAACCACCTAAAAGGGTGCCGAACGTCTCTCTGCGGGCGAAGACACTCTTGTTTGAGCTGGAAGACGGCGCCTTTGAGTGGAAGCTCAGTATGATCTATCGAGCTGGTCGGGTTGAACAGATGCAACGCCAGGCTCGTGAAGAGGCATTCCGAGTTAAAGTTAAGAAGATCCAAGAGGAGGATGCAAGGAGGGAATCCAGCAAGTTCCGCACACGTTCTGCGATGCCCAGGCGGCGGTCACACACAGTGACTAGCTCGCACAAGCGGAGTAGTAGTGTGGATGGCCGTTCCCGTGCCGGCACTGATGAACACCGTGGGCGGCCGCCCAGGTACGATCCGGAGGGCGGGTGTCCGGGGATGAGTGGTACGGCACACGTCTCTATCGCCGAGGCTAGACAAAAACTCAACTTGCACAACGCCCAAAATTGGAAGAGACGGATCGATCGCCACTACTTGATGGCGAAGAACGGCATGAAGGACATACGGAGCCTCTTCTGGGGTCGGGACGACGTTCCAGATGACTTGAGTGACAGCGAGAACATCCTTGAAATTCCTCACCGACCAGCCTTGATGTCGACGCTTGTTACCGACCTTCACCTTACTATTGATAAGCCTTCATTCCCAATGAAGGACCTTCCAGACTTCCTCCACAAAGTTGGGAAGGGGATGCCTCGGGATATGGAGTACTCACTTCTGATTCCCATGAGTGTGAAGATAGACATGGGCGAGGCCAAGGTCTCGCTCCGTGACTATCCTCTTCCCCTTATGCACGTACCTAGCATTAAATCTGGACAGTCGTCGAGACTACCTGCCCTCTCCATGAGAACAGACTTTGTCATCGCCGAGGAGTTCAGGGGCGTGGAGTCAACAAGACGGATCAAAGTCAATATCACCCCCCCTCGACCCTTGGTTCCAGGAGCTCCGAACGCGGGCGGCTTTGCTATCGATGTTCGGAGAACGATCGGCCCAGTAAAATCCTACTCGGACATGACCATCGACATCAACACTGCTCACCCGACTCGTATCACCTGGGGACCTTCGTACCAGCCGGCAATTCAAGACATGATGATGGTCATAGAGTCGTTCACTAAGCCGCAACTAGATCCTTCTGAGGGTGTTGGCTTCTGGGACAAGATCCGGCTTAACTTCCATTCCCGAGTTCGAGTTGCCTGGCGTGAAGGTGGCGACGTCCATTTGGCTCTGAAGGGCACCCGCGACCCGTACCAAATCACCGGGAACGGTGCTGGCTTCCTGATGTGCTGGCGTAATGACGTTAGGTGGAACGTCCACACCGACGACGACCCGAAGCGATTCATGAGCGTCGACAGCGGCGAGTATGTCCTCGCGGTACCCGACTATAGCTACCATGTTCGTGAGGCGAGGCGCCGCGACGGTGAGGATGACAGTCTTACGAGTGACGACAGCTACAAGTCTGGTGCGTCGTTCAAGAAGGTCGCTATGAAGCTGTCCGGAAAGGTGCAGTGGCTTGCTGGTTTGGTCTTCGAGAAAGCGATCGAAAAGGGGCACAGGAGTTTCGACTTCAAACCGCATTACGCTGTCGCCCTTAAATCACCGCACTACGCCAAATCACAAGACGACCTTCCATACGATGCTTTCCGCGGATTCCGAAGCCAGCATATTCACCTGTCTATTGCCGTTCTGGCGCCCGTCGACCGGGAATGGACATCGGCTAATCCGGACCCGTCGAGGAGCTATAATACCGTCCATCTTACCCCACGACTCTTCACCCACTTCTTCGCTTGGTGGTCGCTCTTTGGCGGCCCCCTATCACTTCCGGTTCGCCAAGGATCCCTGTGGCCGGGCCGGGAGAAGAACAGCAAGAAATTCGGAAGACATCTGGCGACGATAAAATACAATCTGCTCCTCGCTCCCCTCTTCCTGAGCCATATTTACAAGCACAAGGAGATAGAGGATTACTCCGAGAACGCCGTTTCGGCTACCGGAATAAAGGTCCGGTTTGATAACTTCATGCTTGACCTACACCAAAGGCGAGAAGAGTTCAACACGAGAGACCGAGGACCCAGGACCCATAGCCGGACCACCGGTATGAAGATCCATGCGGGCCAACTCGATCTAGTTTCTGCCGATATTCGCGCTGTCTCCGCTAGTATCAGAGGCACAACGGCTGAGGCTATGAGGAAGAACTCAATATCAACGTTCGTCACACAACAGGATGAGGACAACACTGATCTCTCTCGTTTCACGATTCCGGATAACGATTTCAGCTGGATCGATATGGATGACTTTGTGGAGCTTGACTGGATACTGCCGACGGAGCCTAATCCCGACACCAAAATTCTTCCCCTTGCGTGTGCCCCCCGCATCACATACTTCCGCCAGACAGACATCGGCGGCATGATTGCCGGCGATCCACATAGGACCAGCCCCTTCGGCGCCGAACCTACGCACAACTGCATCATGACTCAGGATGACGACCCCCGGCGAGTCCAGGCACAACTCATTCGGCAACGCTTGGAACAACTTGGCCAACAGATCGAGACGCATACGCGCAATATCGGGGAGGTAGAACTCCGCATGATCAGATCTGTGCATGAGGATCAAGGCCTTAAGGAGGAATATGACAGCCTCAATAGGCATATTGACGTCCTGACGGAGAGGAAGGAATTTATGGAAGGCATGCTGAGGCAGATGTCCCCGAAGTCTCCTAGCGATGACTCAACCTCACAGCAAAGCGACAGCGTGTTGACCTCTGAAACCTCAATCGACCTGAAGGACGGGAGCATGACTATACCCACCACGTCGGAGTTCGCCAGCGATTTCAAAAACCGGTTCGTGGTCCACAACATGCAACTCAAGTGGAACAACACCCTACGAAATATTATTCTACGCTACATCCACCAAGTCAGCCAGCGCCGAGGTTTCGTGTACTATCTCTCACGTCCGGCTGTCAAGTTTATACTGGACATGGTTGAAGACCAAGCGAAGCTGAAGACTGCAAAGGGGAATAGTAATGCCTCCCCCGCGCCAGCGGGTGCCTCTCCTGACCCGAACGGCACCGACCGCCATAGCGAGAAGGATATTGAAGACAGGATCCGTAAAATCCTCCAAGAGGGCAAGAAGTTCGTCAACGCCGATGAGAGCAGCCCAAGCCTAGCGGCGAACATATCCATGGAAGATCTGTCGAGCGGAATAGCCGACGGCTTCACTCCTCAGAATAGCTTCCATGTCCGGCTCATCGCGCCTCAGATCCAGTTACAGAGCGACAAAAACAAGAAGCACGTCATCCTCATCACCGCGAAAGGAATGGAGCTCAAGGCCGTGGAGGTCATGGACAAGGACAGACTCTCTGATGTTGTCAGCGGCCTAGTCCAACGTCGCATGCTCGTCAATATGGACAGTACCCAGTTCTTCGTCACGCACCAGAAGTGGTTCTCGACGCAGCTCGTCTCAATGTACTCGGGGAGTACATACGGCACACCCAATGGGTCTTCGTGGCCGCCATGGGTACCGATGGAGGTCATGTTCGATTTCCAGACGGACCCGTTCGGATTCAAGCGAGTCGTGCAGAAGACTTCGGCAATGCTGCGATTCGACAAGTTCAATACGCTCCGGCTGAAGTATAACGATGAGGTCAATACCGACGAAGGCGCGGCCGATACCACGCACGATAACGCCGAGAGTAGGATGGATAATCTCTGGGTTGAGTTCCCGCAGGTCCGAGCGCTGTGCAACTCGTCCCAGTACTACGCCATGTTTGTCATCGTAGTTGATCTGCTCATGTACAGCGAGCCTCTCGAGAAGACGCGGAGCGAGAGACTCGAAAAGATTATACTTGCGTCAGATTTCAGCGACCTCAGGGGGGCGCCTGAGATGGTGATCAAGTTACAGGAGCGGGTCAAGCAACTCGAGGACATCAAGACCCATTTCCAGGTCCACTCCAAATACCTCGACAAGAAGGGCTGGCAAGACCGACTCACCTTGGAACGGGATTTGTCAATCTGCGAGGACGAGTTGTTCTTTATGATGAAAGCCATCACCACGTCGCAGAGGAAGTACGAGAACACCGCGAGCCACGCGCTCCTCAAGTGGAGCATTTCTGCGCGAGAGATCGTCTGGCATCTCATCCGTGATAATAATGAGCCTCTTGTTGAGCTGCAGTTGAAGGACGTCGAGTACGACCGGACGGATAATCTGGACGGTTCCCACATCAACCTAATCCAGGTCGGAAAGGTCCTGGGACTCAATTTACTCCCCGACGCGATATATCCGACAATGATTGCCCCTTACTTGGATTCGGATAAGGGGGTCGTGGGGCTTGGCAGCCAACCCATGATCCGGGTGTACTGGTACATGCTCGAGGCTATCGCAGGTATACCCGTCATGGATCACTTCGAGGTCAACCTGTTCCCGATGAAGATACAGCTCGAACGGGAGGTTGGGAAGAAGCTATTTGAATACATCTTCCCGGGCGCCGACGGGCCCAACGGGAAAAACGCCTCATCGCTCGTGATACTGCCTGACACAGAAGAGGACCCTGCTGAAAATGATTCGCTCAGCAGTTCGACGGATCGTCCCGAAACAAGCGACAGGGAGAAGGACCCCTTCACCACTCGACCCGGATCACTTGAGCTTCGGCTGCGGCCAACGTTGACGTCGGATTTCAAGCCCCACCCGGCCGACCAGAAGGCACTCAGCGTGCATACAAGCGAGGGAACCGCCTTCCGCCTGTTCCGCGCTCCCAACACCGGATCGACGATCCTATCCAAGAAGCCATCCTTCGGATCTCTCAGGAACGCCGGCACGCCACAGCCTGGCATCTCCCGGTCCGCCACCGCCTTCTCTAGGTTTGAGACGGGCTCGACAGCGAGCGACTCAAAGAAGTCGAGTCGTTTCGGGCTGCGCAACAAGTCGAGTACGAAGGACGAGAGCCAGCAGCAGTCGGACGACCTGACCAAGATGATAACACGAGCCTCCAATTACATGACGTTCGCGTACATCAAAATGCCCTCCGTCGTTCTGTGCCTCAGCTACAAGGGCAAGGGGGATCGGAACATTGAAGACGTCCACGACTTCGTCTTCCGCCTGCCGACAATCGAGTACCGGAACAAAACCTGGTCGAACCTGGACCTCGCCCTCGCCCTCAAGAGCAGGGTCATCAAGGCCCTCATTTCCCACACGGGCGCCATCATCGGGAACAAGTTTAAGCACAGGCCCAACACGGCGCAGCAGTCCAAACTGCGCGAAATTGCCACCAGCTCGGTCCTGCTCGTGACGCCGCAGCTATCCGAGTCCCGCGACAACAGCGGCGACGACTCGTCCTCGCTGTACGGCACCTCGCCCGTCGACTTCTCCCGCTCCCCGCCCCGGTCGCTGCGGGGGTCCCACTCCTCCATCCCCATGCCCCGACCCGGCAGCAGGAGCTCTAGCGTCGCCTCGTCCCGCTCTCACCGCAGCAACCACCACGTCGTGACGGCGCAACCCTCCATCGGCGGGCCCGTCCCCAGCTTCCTCATGATGACGCCGCCGCTGACGCAGGAGCCTACCGTCATCGAGCCGCGCAGTCGCAGGACCGGTCTGGGCGCAGACTTGCTCCGGCCCATGTCGAGCGGCGGGTCGAGGCTGTTCGGCGGCGGCGGCGGTAGCAATAGTAACATACCCCGGCCGAGCAGTAGTGGAAGCTCTCTGGGTGTGACCAACGGTGACGGGACCGGAGACGGTCACCGCAGCAGGCGCGCCGGTGGGGGAGGATACCTGCGAGACAAGTTCAATGCGTTCGCGACCCGGCTCAAGGAGCGCGAGGGCTCATCGACGCCTACGACATCGGGTCGGGGCGAGGAAGACGAGGCGGATGAGGATGGGGATGGACATGGCGGCGCGCTGCTAGGCAGGTCGCTGAGTCGAGGGCATCGGACTAAAACCACTTAATGGGCATCGCGATGAGCGGATGCGTTGCCAAGGGGGGCCGTCAATATTCGCGGACGCACATACACAAACAACAGTACCAACAAATACCTTCTCTTTGCGTGTGTCGGATTAACCTGTACAGTGTAAAGGGGGAAGAAGAGCAGGAAATGGCTGGTGGATGGATGCCCAGACGTTGGTGTGGTGTGTGACTTGGTTGCATTATATACAAGGGGCATAACTAGGCTGGGCGGTACGGCTTGGTGGTATCGATATCTTCCAACATCCTTTTCATATCATCGAGGCGTGGGGGCAAGGAGCCTTTGCGCCTTTACTATTACAACGGGTGCCCAAGAAGGCGCAAAGAAAAAGGGGGACTGGCCGGCCTAGCGTTGCTTTATTTGTTTTCTACAGTATAAATAGGTACCTACCGTAATGCCTAG
>Ga0164242_10003531_pt1 | contig 17814 bp, 9 predicted proteins | sample OricomgcompostMG_FD_108783 | JGI IMG/M metagenome (GOLD analysis project Ga0164242, IMG submission 108783) | Miracle-Growth compost microbial communities from Emeryville, California, USA - Original compost - Miracle growth compost (MG) ... | reverse complement strand
CGCGTCGCTCGGGCCCGCGCTCTCTGCGTCGGCGTGCCCGTGGCGCTCGCCGTGCTCGTGGACGCCGTCCGGCAGGAGCCCGCCGCCGAGGGGCTGGTGTGGACGCTCGCCGCTGCGGTCGTCATGGTCCTCGTCGCGAGCTCCTGGGCGGCTCGGCGGCTCGCGGGCGTCGTGCCGCCGGCCCACGACTGACGGGCCGGCTCAGCCCTCGATCCGGTCGAGCAGCTCGAGCACGCGCTCCCAGGCGAGCGCCGCGTCGGCCGGCTGGTACTCGTCCGCCTTGCTCGCGTCGGTGAACAGGTGGCCCGAGCCGGGGTAGTGGAACACCTCCGCCCGACCGCCCGACGCCTCGACGTCCCCGGCGAGAGCCTCCGCGAAGCCCGGGTCGCGGAACGGGTCCTCGAGGGTCTCGTGCACCTGCACGGGCACCCCCGCGGGCCACGTGCCGTGCAGGTACTCGAGCGGGATGGCACCGGCGAACAGGACCGCGCCCCGCACGTCGTCGGGGCGTTGCAAAGCGAGCGACTCGGCGAGCACGACGCCGAACGAGAACCCCAGCACGACGAACGGCCCCGGCACGTCCGCGGCGGCGCGCGCGAGCCGCGCCTGGAGGTCGGCCTCGTCGATCGCCTGCGCCCGCGCGATGGCCGTGTCGTAGTCGTCGGAGACGGGCGCGTCGGCCGGGTTGAGCACGACGACCTCGTGCCCGTGCTCGCGCAGGAGGTCGGCGGCGTCGGTGATCCCCGGGCGCACGCCGAGGACGGACGGGAACAGCACGATCGTCGTCATGCCGTCCACGCTAGGTGGCGCCACCGACACGCGCCGCGCGGGTGCGTCACGGGCACGGGCGACGCGTCACCAGCACAGGCAGAACGGGTGCCCCGACGGGTCTGCGTACACCTGGAAGCCCTCGTCCGCGTCGAGGTCGGCGCCCCGCAGCACGCGCGCCCCGAGCGCGACCGCCTCGTCGTGCGCCGCGCGGATGTCGCGCACGTGCAGGTCGAGGTGGACCTGCTGGGGCGCGCCGTCGGGCCAGTCCGGTGGCACGTGGTTCGGCGCGAGCTGGAAGGCGACGACGGCACGGCCGTCGACGCGCACGGTGTGCCAGTCGACGTCGTCCTCGGTGGCCTCGCCGCCGAGCAGACCCGCCCAGAACGAGCTCTCGGCGCCGAGGTCGGCGGTGTCGAACACGACGACGTGCTGCGTGATCTCCATGCGGTCATGGTCGTGCAGGGGGGCTCACGCGGCCATCGGGGGACCGGCCGGACCGCGCGGTGTGGTCGAGCAGCACGTCGCGCTCGCGGCCGAGCATGCTGGCGCGCCGCACGGTGCCCGCGCCGAACCGGTCCGCGACCGCGTCGGTCGCACGGTCGAGCCCGGCCGCGTCGGACCCGTCGAGCGGTAGCGTCGGCTGCACCATGTCGTCGTGCTCGAGCCCGCTCAGGGCCACGCCGACGAGCGTCAGCCCGCGCGCGGCGATCAGCGGCTCGGCCGCGTCGAGCAGCCCGAGCGCCGCGCTCGCGAGTTCGGCGCCGGACGCGGTCGCGAACGCGAACGAGCGCGACCGCGTCGCGCGCGTGTAGTCGGCGAACCGCAGCCGCAGCACGACGGTCCGGGCGGTGCGGTGGCCCGCACGCAGCCGTCGGCACACGCGGTCGACGAGCGCGAGCAGCGCCGACCGCACGTGCTCCGGCGGGTGCGGCCCCGGGCCGAGGGCGCGCTGCGCACCGACGGACCCGCGCGGCTTGTCGGTGACGATCCGGACCGGCGTCTGGCCGTGCACGACCGCGAACAGGTGCCCGCCCGCGGCCGGCCCGAGCACGCCGCGCAGCACCGACGCCGGCAGCTGGGCCACGTCGCCCGCGGTCGCCAGGCCGTAGCCGCGCAGCCGACGTGCCGTGACCTCGCCGACGCCCCACAGCTGCTCGACGGGCAGCGGGTGCAGGAACGCCGCCTCGCCGTCGGGCTCGACGAGCAGCAGGCCGTCCGGCTTGGCGACGCGGCTCGCGACCTTGGCGAGGAACGGCGTGCGCGCGACACCCACCGTGATCGGCAGGCCGACGCGCTCGCGCACCTGCGCGCGCAACCGCGCGCCGATCTCGACCGGCGCGACGTCGATGTGCCGCAGCCCGGCGACGTCGAGGAACGCCTCGTCGATCGACACGGCCTCGACCTGCGGCGTCGTCGCGCGGAACACCTCGAAGACCGCGCGGCTCGCCTCGACGTAGGCCTCGAAGCGGGGCCGGACGACGATCAGCCCCGGGCACAGCCCGCGCGCCTCGCGCACGCCCATCGGCGTGCGGACCCCGCGGCGCTTCGCCTCGTACGACGCGGCGAGGATGACGCCGCCGCCCACCGCCACGGGACGGCCGCGCAGCCGCGGCTCGTCACGCTGCTCGACGGACGCGTAGAACGCGTCGAGGTCGGCGTGCAGGATCGCGGCGCGCTGCCGGGGGCCTTCGGGCATGGAACACATGTTCGACCACGGGTCTGACACGCGGTGCGTCCGGCGACCCGCCGTGCGCGCCCCGCCCACGCCCGGTCCGCGCCCGGTCCGCGCGGAAGTCGAGCTCCTGGTCATGCTCCGCGACCAGAAGCTCGACTTCCTCGGGCGGGCGTCCGCCGCCCAGCCCGTCGAGGACGTCCTCCGCGAGCGCGAGCAGGCGTCCGTCCAGCTCAGCGCTGCGCGTCGCCTCGGACGGTGGCCCTCACACGTACATCGGTGTCAGCGCGTCGTACTCGTCGACGCTCGCGTCGCGCAGCACCGCCTCGACGATCGCGCGGCCCAGCGGGTCGAGGTCCGGCGTCAGGAACTGGGCGAGCTCGGCCTTGAAGAACGACGTGAGGATCTGCGCGCCCGCGTCGTACGCCTCGAGGCCCACGTGCGACTGCAGCTCGGGCGCGAGCAGCGACCTGCGGATCGGCTGCCCGTCGAGCTTCATCTCCTCGAGCCCGTACCCGAGCAGCGGGCAGCGCGCCGGCGCGAGCTGGTCGGGGCGCACCCGGCCGCCACCGCGCCGCGCGAGGTACTCGCGCGTGACCCACTCGGCGGCGAACCCCACGTGGTACGCGCCGACGTGCTGGTTCGGCGTCAGCGCGTACCGCGTCCGCGGCGCGGCGAGGAGCTGGCGCAGCAGCAGGTTCGCGGAGTCGACCTTGGTGCCTGTCGAGAACGGCCAGAACGACCCGACACCCTCCGAGACGAGCCCGCCGTGCGCGATGACGCCGGCCTCGGCGCGGGACTCGCCGATCGACGGGTTCTTGTCGCCACGCGGCGCGACGAGCCGCCACACCCACGCGAGCGCGGGCGGCACGAGGTGGGTGACGCCCATGATCCCGTAGCTCGGCGTGTCGCGGGTGCACGCCGGCATCCGGACGCCGAACGTGCGCACGTCGACCCGCGTCGGCTCGCAGATCACGTCGGGGAACGCCCGTCGGTCGATGACGACGCGCGGGTTCGGGCACGGCTTGCCCGTCGAGTCGAGCGTGTGCTCCCACGGCAGCACGGTCGCGTCGGGCGTGCCGTCGATGTTGAAGAACACGAGGGGCTTGCGCGGGTGGATGCACGCGCGCTCGAGGTGCTCGTCCTCGCCGTAGGAGCGGATGTTGTCGACGCGCACGAACCAGCCGGCCTCGGCGTCGGCGATCACGAGCCGGCCGCTGTCGTCCTGCAGCGTGGCGGCGCACAGCGTCATGTCGTCGGTCACGGGCGCGAGCGCGCTCGCCTCCGCGAGCGTCATGCGGATCTCCCCGCCGGTGACGACGTTGCGCCCGAGCAGGATGCGGCCGTCCTCCTCCCGGCGCAGCTCCTGGCACATCTCCGACTTGCCGCCGCCCGACGCGCCCTCGTGCATGACCACGGTGTCGTTGTCGTACGGCGTCGTGACGCGCACCGCCGATGCGTGCGCCGTGAGCCAGCCCTCGCGTCCGCCGATGTCGAGCAGCACCGAGAACACGCCCTTCTTGGCGCTCGGCCCGGGGTACAGGTTGTACGCGAACACCTCGTGCAGGTCGGGCGTGCGGTCGTGGACGACCACCTGGCGCCCGTCGAACGCGGTCTGCCGGAACGGCGGCGCGACGTACAGGATCGAGCGCGGGACGAACGCGCCGAGCTCGTCGAACGTCACCCAGCCCTGCAGGTCGACGAGCGCGAGCGCGAAGAACGCGGCGTTGGCGGGAATGATCGCGAGCGACGGCGACCCGTACACGGGACCGCCCGCGCGGAACGGCACGACGACGAGGTCCTGCGTGGCCAGCCAGTCGAGCGTCGCCTGCTTGGTCGGCGCGAACTCCGCGCCGAAGACGTCGCGGTAGCGCGGCTTGTCGGTCGGCAGGTCGTCGGCGATGTGCATGCAGTCCGGGTCCCGCCGGCGCATGTAGTCCTCGGGGTAGTTGACCGCGAGGCCGTTGCGGCAGCGCGTGACGGTCGCCTCGACGACGGTCGTCCCCTCGACGTCGTACGCGACCTCGTGCACCGGCCCGCCGCACGGCCCGAGCGCGAGGTCGTAGAGCTCCTCGCGCGTCGCGGGGACGAGGACGGACGGGCTGGCGTCGAGCGCGGCGCGCACGGCGTGGGGGAGCGTGACGTCGGGCAGGCGGACGGCAGCGGTCGCGACGGACATGCGGGTCTCCTCGGGCCGAGCGCGGTGTGGCGTTGGTGCACACCTGAAGGGCGCTTTGCTTGCAGATTACGAATCCACGAGGGACGCGTCCCGGGACTTCGGTCGCGGTCCGGGCCGGCCTGCGGGCGGCGGGGCCTCGGCGCGCTGGACGATCTCGCGCGCGGAGCGCGCCACCGGCTGGGTAGCGTCACCGCATGACGATCTTCGACCGCGTGCCGCTCGACGACCTGCGCGAACGGACCAGCGCCAAGTGGCGGCGCTACCCGGCCGACGTGCTGCCGCTGTGGGTCGCCGAGATGGACGTGCCGGTCGCCGACGTGGTGCAGCGCGCGGTGCACGACGCGCTGGGGCGCGGCGACACCGGGTACCACCAGGGCACGGCGCTCGCGGAGGCGTTCGCCGGGTTCGCGCAGCAGCGCTGGGGCTGGGTCGTGGACCCCGCCCGGACGCGGCTCGTGCCCGACGTGATGCAGGGCGTCGCCGAGGTGGTGCGCCTCGTCACGAGCCCCGGCGACGCGGTCGTCGTCAACCCGCCCGTGTACCCGCCGTTCACGACGTTCGTGGAGAACGCCGGCCGACGCGTCGAGCACGCACCGCTCGGCGCCGACGGGCGCCTCGACCTGGCCGCGCTGGAGGCCGCGTTCACCCGCGCCACCGCCGGCGGCGCGCGCGCCGCGTACCTGGTCTGCCAGCCGCACAACCCGACCGGCACGCTGCACTCCGCCGCGGAGCTCGCGGCGGTCGGCGAGCTCGCCGCCGCGCACGGCGTGCAGGTGGTGTCCGACGAGATCCACGCGCCGCTCGTGCTCGAGGGCAAGTTCGTGCCGGTGGCGAGCGCCCTGCCGGGCGCGATCTCGCTGCACTCGGCGTCGAAGGCGTTCAACCTCGCGGGCCTCCGGGCAGCCGTCGTCGTGCCCGGACCCGAGGCGGACCTGGGCGCGCTGCCGCGGCTCGCGAGCGACGGCGTCTCCCACGTGGCGGCCATCGCGCAGATCGCCGCGTACCGCGACGGCGGCCCGTACCTCGACGAGGTGCTCGACGGGCTGCGCGCCAACCTCGCCACGCTGTCGGGGCTGCTCGCCGAGCGCGTGCCCGCCGTGGCGTGGGAGCCCCCGGCGGCGACGTACTTCGCGTGGCTCGACCTGCGCCCGGTCACGGACGGGGACGACCCGGCGCGCGAGCTGCTGCGGCGGGGCCGCCTCGCCGTCAACCCGGGGCCGTCGTTCGGGCCGGGCGGCGCGGGCCACGTGCGGCTCAACGTCGCCGCCTCGACCGAGGTGCTCACGGAGGCCGTCCGGCGGATCGCGGCGACGTACGCCTGACCGCGGGGCCGCGTGCGTGGTAGAACCTCGACGACGCCGGCACGCCCGGCCGCGCGCGAGGAGAGGTCGACGATGACAACGCCCCACGACGCCCCGGCGACGCCGCCGCCCGCCGCGTCACGCAGCCCGTTCGCCGACGTCCCCGCCCGCGACTACGTCACCGACGCGGTCGCGCTCGTGCTGCTGTGCGTCTCGATCGGGCTCGCGTGGTCGTTCGAGGACAGGGCGTCGGAGCGCGTCGACGTCGTGCTGGTCAGCGCGGTCTCGGTCGCGTCGCTCGCCGTCACCTACGTCGTGCGCGCCCGCCGGGGAGCCCTCGGCACGGCGCTGCGGCTCCGGGCGTGGCTCGCCGTGCCGTACGCGGTGCTCGTGCTGGTCGCGCTCGCGATCGACGGCGTCGCGGCGTTCGACCTGCGGCTCTCGGGGCCGTCGTTGGCCGGTGGGCTCGGCCCGGCGCTCGCCGTCGGGCTCGCGGGGGCCGCGCTGGCCGCCGCGCCCCGGGCCGCGGAGGCCGCCGACCCGGAGCTGGCCGCCGTGGCCCGGCGACTCGCGGGGGCCGTGCTGCGGGGGCTGCTGGCCGCGGTCCTCGTGGTGCAGCTCATCGCGCTCGCGGCGCTCGTCACGTACGTCGTGCGCTTCTACGACCGGCTGGTCGACGGATCGGCCTGGGTCTCGCTCGCGGCCGCGGTCGTGACGCTCGCGCTCGGCACGGCGCTGGCCGCCGGGCCGCTGCTCGCGACGGTGCGCGGGTCGGCGCCGTGGCGCTGGGTGCTCGTCGCGCTTGCGGCGGCGACGGTCGCGGTGCTCGTCGCCAACGACTCGCCCGTGCTGTCGATGCTCCCCGGCGGCGGCCTGGGCGCCGGCCCGGTGCTCGTCCCCGCCGCAGGCGCGGTGGCGCTCACGGCGACGGTCGCCGCGACCGTGCGTCCCGTCGAGCCCGCCGTACGGCACTGGTGCGAGGTCGCACGCGCCGCGTGGATCACGATCGCCGTCACGGCCGGCGCGCTCGCCGTCAACGCCGTGCTCGGGCTCGTGGAGCACGCGCTCGTCGGGCGCGCGCTGGGCCTCGCCCTGGCGCCCGGCCGGCTCGTCGGGGTGCTGGTGCTCGACACCGCGATCGCCGTGGTCGCCGTCGTCGCGTGGGTGCTCGTCGGGCGGTCCGGCATCGCCGCCCGGAACACGGCGCTCTGGCTGACGGGCGCGATCGTGGTGCTCGGCTCGATCGTCGTCGCCGTCCACGGCGGTTCCCGGCCCGGCCTGACCGACGCGATCGTCGCGTACGGGCTGCCGCTGCTCGCGATCCTGGCGCTGACCGTGCCGGACGCGGTGCGGGCGGCGTACGCGCAGCTGCTGCCGCGCGGTTCGGCGACCTACGGGCCCGGGGGCGCCGCCGCCGCCGAGCAGCGCCGGCCGCACGGCTTCACCGCCGCCCAGGCCGCCGACCCGGCGACCGACCTCGCGGTGCTCGCCGCGATCGTGGAGCAGGCGCCCGAGCTGCGGCCGCTCGTCGCGGCCAACCCGTCGGCGTACCCGGACCTGCTGGCCTGGCTCGCGCAGCTCCACGACCCGGCGGTCGACGCGGCCCTCGCGTCGCGGCGGGGCTGAGGCGCGGCTGCGCGTCTGTCAGCTCTGTTCCGCCAACGGCCGGTCAGTTCCGCCAGCGGCCGGCTGCTCCGTTGGAGTGAACTTCGCGCCGGCTTCGCCGAGTCGCCCCACGCGGGGGCCGGCGGCGCTAGTGTCACGCCACCACGCACAACGTCGCTCCTGGCATTGACTCGTGGGGCCCGCCTGTAGGGGGTGTGGGTTCTGTTCGCGCGCGGCTGCGCGTCGGGTGGTGGGGAGTGCGGTGGCCATGGTGTCGCTGTTCTTTGGTGTGCCGTCTTCGTGGCGGGGTCGGACGAGCTTCGCGGCCGCGGCGGCCGCGGGTGCGCTCGCGGTCACGGTCTTGGGAGGCGCGCCGAGCCGTGCCGCGGTCGGGACTGAGGCGCCGACGTCCCCGCCGGCCGTATCGCCGGTGACTGCGGCGCGCGACCCGCAGGGCGACTTGACCGCCCCCGACAGGGTGTCGGCGTCGGCGAACGCGCGGCTCGCCGGAGAGCGGGTCGAGGATCTGTCGCAACGGACCGAGACGTCGTCGACGTTCGCGTTGCCGGACGGGCAGTGGCAGTCGGCGGTCTCGTCGGGCGTGGTGTGGGTGCGTCACGGAGGTGGTGACGGCACCTCGTTGGCGGACTGGGTGGCGGCTGACTCGACTCTGTCGAGGAACGCGGACGGGTCGTTCTCGCCGGTGGCGCAGGCAGGCGAGATCCGGCTCTCCGGCGCCGAGCCGGCGGTCGACGGCCAGGCCGTCGTCGCGTCGTTCACCGACCCCGAGACGGGTGTTCGCTCGGAACTGACCTATCCGGGCAACCTTCCCGCGCCGAGCGTGTCCGGGCCGCGCGCGACGTACGCGAACGTGCAGCCGGGTGTCGACATGGTCGTGGACGTGTCCGGCTCCGGCCTCGAGCAGTACTTCGTCGTGCGGTCGGAGCCGGTTGACGCCGACTCGCTGAACCTCACGACCGGTCTCCGAGCGGTCGGGCAACGTGCACAGGCGCTGAAGGTCTCTGCACGGCGTGCCGATGGGGAGGCGCAGGTGGTGCGCCTCGTGACGGGCTCGGGCGAGCAGGTCGCTGCGGTCGACGCGCCCCTGATGTGGGACGCCACCAGCGACGTCCAACGTGCGACGCCGGTCACGCGGCCGTACGACGCAGGTGCTCAGCCCGGGCTGTGGGCGGGCACTGCGAAGGGCTCGGCGAAGGTTGCGGCACGGGCGACTGCGGCCGTCGCCGACGGTCCGGGTGAGGTCGCAGTCGCGACCCGGGTCGAGGCCGTGGGCGCGGGTGCGAGCGTCGACCTGACAGCGCAGCCGGCTGCTGGCGCACCGGCTCGCTCGGTGGCGGACTTCCTGGCCGACGCCGCGACGACCTTCCCTGTGGTGGTCGACCCCTCGGTGACGCTGTCGCCCACGTTCGACACGTTCGTGGAGACTGACCTGACGACGGACCAGTCGACGAGCACGGACCTGCGCCTGGGCACGTACAACGGCGGGACGGTCAAGGCGCGTTCGCTGCTCGAGTTCAAGCTCGGTGCGATCAAGAACACGAGCATCACCAGCGCGACGCTGAACATCTACGAGTACCACTCGTACTCGTGCTCGGCCCGCGAGTGGGACGTCTGGGACACGGGTACCGCGACGACGGCGTCGCGGTGGACGGCTCAGCCGGGCTGGAACAAGCTCTACGTGCAGGCGACGGTGACCAAGGGCTACTCGTCGTCGTGCGCGGACGGTTGGGACGCGGTGCCGGTGCCGACGTTGGTACAGGCGTGGGCGAATGGGACCTCGACGCAGAACGGCATGGGCCTGCGGGCCGCCGACGAGACGGACTCGTACGGCTGGAAGCGGTTCTACTCGGGCAACAGCTCGACGGGCAAGCCGACGCTGTCGGTCACGTACAACTCGTACCCGAACACCCCGAGCACCCTGCAGGTCTCCCCGACGCAGGTCTACTACCCGAGCGCGTCCTCGCCCTCCGCGGTGTACACCACGTCGACGACACCCACCTTCTCTGCCCTCGTGACCGACCCCGACGGAGGCACCGTGCACGGCGTGTTCACGTTAACCGACGTGACGGCCGGGACCACCGTCACGAGCAACGGCGTCGGGTCGAGCGTCGCTTCGGGGGGTAGGACGTCGTGGAAGACGCCCGCGCTCACCAACGGGCACGAGTACAAGCTCACGGTGAAGGCGAACGACGGCTCGCTGACGTCGAAGTCGGCCTACAGCCCGTTCGCAACGAGTGGGCACTTCATCGTCGACACCTCCGCGCCAGCGGCTCCGGCCGTCGCGGCCAGCGGCTTGACGAACGGCGGCTGGGTCGATGCGGTGCCGTCCTCGAGCACGTTCACGTTCAAGGGTTCCAGCGCTGATGTGTACAAGTTCCAGTATCTGAAGGACGACGAGTCCTGGGTCGACGTCGCCGTGACGGCGGCGACGTTGGGCACGACCGCCCCGACAGCGACCTGGACATGGAGTGCGCCGCCAGCGGGTTCGCACAAGGTCCAAGTGCGCGCGGTGGATCGCTCCGGGCACGCGTCGGCGACGGCAGTCTTCACGTTCGGCGCCGGTGGCTCGACGCTCGTCTCGCCCGTCGACGGCACGAAGAGCACCGACAAGGTCACCGTCAAGGCGACGGGGCCGGCCGACGCGAACGGCACGGCGACCGCGACGGCGTACTACCGGGTTGCGGGTGGCGTGGGCGCCGGTGACTCCACCGTCGCGGGAGCGACGACAGGCTGGACCGCGATCGACGGGTCGGCGACGGCGTTCGCCAAGGATGCGGCGATCTCGTATGCGAAGGTGCTCTCGACCGCGCAGGTGGCTCAGTCCCTCGGCAAGGAACGCGGCACCCTGCAGCTGCAGGTCCAGGTCTGCATCGCGTACAGCTCGGGCGCCGTGAAGTGCACGTGGAACTCCGGCGCGGCGACCAAGTTGAAGCCGACGATCACCCGCATCCCGTCGGCGTTCGGCGATGACTTCCCGACTGCGGAGGCCGGGCCGGGACAGGTCGCGCTGTGGACGGGCGAGTTCCAGACGTCGACGACCGACGCGAGCGCACCCGGGTACTCGGGCACGCTGTCGGTCTCCCGTACGTACTCCTCCCTCGCTGCGCCAGACCCCGGCTCGGTGTTTGGCCTGGGCTGGTCGGCGTCGTTCGAGGGTGCCGACGTGGGCGTGGCGGGTTGGCAGGTCTATGACAACACGGCCACGGACGGCACGATCTCGCTGTTGTCCGGCGACGGCGACGTGCTGATCTACAAGCAGCCCGGCACGAGCCGGACCCCGCAGTGGGTCGGCACGTATCAGCCGGTCGACCAGGAGACCAAGGACACCGGCGCGATCCTCGCGGTGGCGCCGGGCTCTCCCAAGACGATGACGTTCACCGACCCAGATGGCGTCAGGACGTTCTATGCGCTGGCCGGCGGCGACTGGCAGGTCACCTCCGTCACCGACCCGGCGGACCCGGGCGCGACGCAGTACGTGCGGATCCCGTCCGGCTCGACCGGGGCCGGACAGATCGGCCGCATCCTGTCCCCGGCGCCGAGCGGCGTGACCTGCTCGGGCGCCTACGGTGCCACCTTGGTCAAGGGCTGCCACGCGCTCGACATCACTTACCAGAGGCTCACGGTCGGCACCGCGACGGCTACCGTCGTCGCGAAGATCAGCAACACGTCGTGGGACCCGGACAAGGCCGCGATGGCGACCGTCGACCTAGCCATGTACACGTACGACAGCCTGGGCCGCTTGACGAAGGTGAGCGACCCGCGTACCGGCGTCGCGACGAGCTACACCTATCACGCCAACACGGACGGCAGCCCGCTGAACTCCGACAGCGGCCAGGTGCTGCTCCAGAGTGTGACAGTCACGGGCCAGGCGACCTACTCGATGAGCTATGGCGCGGTGCGCGCGGCGTCTGCGGACGGCACGGCATCCACCGCCACGACCGTCACGTACGGCCTCGTGGCCATCACCCGCGGCGCCGCGGTCAGTGGCGGATCAAGCGCGAAGGTCGCCCGATTCGTCTACTCGATCAGCCCGGCGGCCGTCACAGCTGGCCTGCCTGACATGCGGCCAGCCGACCCCGACGACCCCTCCGTCGGTGTGGGCCGCTGGGGCCAGAGCGAGACACCCACCTACGGCGCCGCCGTGTTCGGAGCCGACCACAACGGGGTCACGACTTCTGTCGCGGCGTCCGTCGCGCCAGCGGACTGGCCGCATGCGGACCTGCAGTACACCCGCAGCGACGGTCGCGTGGTGGACACTGCGTCGTACGCCAACGGGGACTGGCGCTACACCGCGACCGCCTACGACACGTACGGCAACGTAGTGAAGAGCTGGGACGAGCGCGGCGTAGAGGGCGTTCTGGCGTCCGGTTCGCTCGACGCGGGCACGATCGCCTCGTACGCCACGGTGACGGCGTACAACGCGGTTGACATCAAGTCCACTGCGGTCGCCGACGGGCCGGAGGGCACGGGCAGCGTGCCATCCGGCACGCTGATCGTACCGAAGGGCACCCGCGTCACCGACGTGTGGGCCCCTGCGACAGACGCGACCGATGCGGCTGGCGGCGCGTTGCGCACGCACACCCACACGGACTACGACGCGGGAGCGCCCAACCACGGCGTCAACCCGGCGACCGGCCTGGCATTCGGCTTGGCGACCTCGGTGACGACGACCCAGGTGGACGAGGACGACACGAGCCCGGCTGCGGGGGAGACGGTGGTCGCCAAGACCGTCAGCGGGTACGACCCGGTCGACGGCGCGTCGGCCACGGGTGCGACCTCGGGCTGGACGCTGAGCGTCCCGACCGTCTCGACGACCGTGACCGACTTCGCCACGGGCGCCGGGATCACCACCAAGACGGTCTACGACGCCGAAGGACGCGCGATCAGGTCGATCGGCGCGAAGGACGCAGCCGCCGGGACAGCGACCGCGAACACGACGGTGACCACGTACTACACCGCCACCGGTTCGGGCACGTGCGGCGCGCACGCCGAGTGGGCCGGTCTGACATGCCAGGCCACGACCGCGGAGTCGGTCCCGGCGCTGCCGGTGACTACCACCCAGTACGGATTCTACCTGGTTCCGACGCTCGTCACGGAGTCTCGCGACGGGGTGACCCGGACTGCCCGGACCTGGTACGACGGTGCGGGCCGGGCCACTGACACGCTGGCGACGACCGCCGGCCTCGCCGCGGGCGCGCCGGTCGCGACGACGACGACGTACAACTCTGCCGGTCTGGTCGATCACGTGGCGAGCATCGACCCGGCGAGCATCCCGGCGGGCGGCAAGCCGTCCGCAGGCACCGAGACGCGTCGGACCACGAGCACGTACGACGCGTGGGGCCGCACGGTCAGCTACGTCGACGCGACCGGCGCGAGGACCACCACGGCGTACGTCGCACCCGGCGCGGATGCGCCAGGTGCGGGTTCGGTGCAGTCGGTGGAGCACGTGGGCGCGGACACGACGACGTACGTGTACGACGACGCCGGTCGCACCGTGCGTCAGACGACGACGCTGGGCTCGGCGAGCTACACCTACACGGCCGGCTACACGCCGGTTGGCGATCTGGACACGCAGACGATGCCGGCGGGGATCGTGCAGACCAACGCCTACTCCCGCGACGGCCAGCTGTCCGGGCTGGGGTACTCCGGACCGGACGCCGCGGGGACGATGCAGCCGTTGCTCGCGTGGACGCTGACCTCGGACGTGCAGGGCCGCACGGCCGGCGTCGAGACGAACGCCGGCGGCGACGACACCTCGACCGGGCGGGCGCTGGGATACACGTACGACACGGCGGGGCGGCTGACCGACGTGCTCGACCAGCGCGGCGGCACCTGCCAGACCCGGGCGTACGGGTTCGACGTGAACGGGAACCGCACCGCCCAGATGTCGACTACGCACGACGGCGGTGACTGCGCGGACCCTGACGGCACGACGACGCTGGCCAAGACGTGGTCGAGTATCGATGCCGCGGATCGGGTGCTGTCCGGTGCCACGTTGCAGGCGTCGGCTGTGGACGAGGACGGCGCTGGGACGACGGCCGACCCGGTGTCAGGTGGGGCGTACGTGTATGACGCGCTGGGTCGGCAGGTCGTGGTCCCGGCGGTCGACACCCCGGCCGGTGCCGGTGGCGGCGACCTGCAGCTGGGGTACTTCGACACCGACGCGGCACGCACGATCACCCAGGGGGCGACCACGACGACGTACACCCTTGACCCGGGCGGGCGGCGAGCGTCGTCCACCGTGAGCACCGCCGGGCAGGACGACGTCGCGGTGGTCCGGCACTACGACGACCCTGGTGACAGCCCGGCGTGGGCGACCTCGACCACGGGCACGGATGCGGCGGTGCCCTCGGTGTACGGGTCGTCGATCGCTGGTGACCTCGCGTTGACGGTCACCGGCGGGATCGCGTCGCTGGCGCTGGCCGACCCGCACGGCGACACCGTCACCACGGTGGACGTGCCGACGGACGGCACACCCGCACTGCTGGGGGCGGTGGCGTGCTACGACGAGTACGGCAACCCGCTGACCGACCTGAACCAGACTCACCTCGACGCCGACGGGGAGCCGCTCGAGACGACGACGAAGCTCAACACGGGCGCTGTGGCGTACGGGTGGCTCGGCGCCAAGCAACGCGCTAGCGACGGCTCCGGGTTGCTGCTGATGGGCGTCCGGCTCTACAACCCGACCACCGGGCTGTTCACCTCCGTCGACCCCGTCCCTGGCGGCAACACCACCGCCTACGCCTACCCACAAGACCCCATCAACAGCTTCGACCTCGACGGCAGGATGGCGGTCGTCGCGCTGGTGGCCTTGGCGCTGCCAGAGATTGCCGCAAGTGAAGTGATCCTGGCGGTAGGGCTCGCAGTTCTGGCGGGGCTCGCGGTCTACGCGATTTGGCACGGCCGATCGGCCGCGGTGCACAAGGTGCAGATACTGTGGGCCAAGAAGAAGCCAGCGAAGAACGCGGGTCGCTCGGGACATCAACAGACTGGAAAATCCGCGCCGGACGTCCCGAACACACGGTCAAACGATAAGCACAGCAAGGCACAGGGTCACGGAGGGCGCCAGCACCTTCCACCCAACCCCAACAAGCGCCGGCCGCTCGAGTAGCCGAGGAGGATCATGCCAAGCGAACGGGACAGCGCCACGGCTGCGGTGGCGCGAAGGCTCGCCATGGAGGGCGATGCACTGTGGGCAGCGGGTGATCCGGGAAGCACCTCCGTCTTGATGCGAGCGATCGCTCGTTTCGAGGCTTTGGAAGAGCCTGGGAATGAAGAAGTCGTCGACTTTGCGCGGACGCTCAACTCACTTGCCAATGTTCGGTTCGAGACTGGCGGTGTGAGCGCCGCTCTGGATCTGATCGGCCGTGCGCTAGAACTGTACGAAGGGTTGCGGCCGCCCGCCCACCGGGGCCATTTAGAGGCGGTCATAGATCAGGCAAGATTCGTGGCGGTCTCGAATGCCACGCGCGCGCTCAAGATTCTCGACTCTGCGCTCGTCGCCGCAGAGCGAGAGCTCGGCGGCGACGACCTTCTCGAGATCTGCGCGATCATCATGACTAACCGTTCGAACGTGCTCTCGTCACTCGGGCGGCTTGACGACGCTCTTGCCGATCTGCATCGGGCGTCAGAGCTGGACCAGTCGCGTGGGACGCCGTCGCTCGAGGTCAAATTGAACATCGCTAACCGGTTGGCCGACGCCGGGAACCCGGAAGCGGCCCTTGGCACCGTAGCACCTTTGCTGGAGGAATCGATTCGCGCGAACCTCGAAGACGGGACGCCGGTGCGTGCGCTAGCATTGTTCAATGCTTCAACTTATCTGGATGCGATGGGGCGCCTGGACGAGGCGCGTCAGTGTCTAGAAGCGGCGATAGATGTGTTGCGTCACGCGGGCCGATCGGGTCGCGATCACGTGGAGGTGAAATCCACGCTCGCGGCGGCCTACTACAACCTCTCGGTGACGCATGCGCAATTCGGGGATCTGAGTGCCGCGAGGGCGGCGGCACGCCGTTCACTCGACGTCTATCGCGAACTGGCGGCCGTGAGCCCGGAACAATTCGGTGCCGACGAGCGAGAGGGCGCGAAGCTGCTCGACTCTCTGGGATGAGACGACATGGTCACCCCAGCGCGGCGGCAGCTGCCGGGTCCGGGCGTACGGGTTCGACGTGAACGGGAACCGCACCGCCCAGATGTCGACGACGCACGATGGCGGTGACTGCGCTGACCGTGACGGCACGACGACGCCGACACGGCCACTGCCCGCCCGGTCAGCTCGTGAGTCGCAGAGGAGCGCTCCGATGGAACCAATGGCGCTCGACGCGTTCTGGCAATTGATCTCGCACCTCGGCGGGGAAGTCACAGATGAGTCGCTCGACGGGTTGCGTGGCGTCCTCCGTGACATGTCACGCGAGCACATTCGTGCCTTCCAAGCACGCCTCGACGAACGCGCGGCTCGGCTGGCCGAGGTCGAGTTGCGCTACCCCGGGGAGGGCGCCGCAGTCGGCGACGGTCGCCTGGCCCTGGTGCTCGCCGTGATCGCGGCAGGCCCAGATACGTTCGACGAGGTGCTCGCGAGCGGCGGCGGGCCGGTGGACGTGCCGCTCCTGGCCGCGTTCGCCCTCGAGCTCGATGACGTCGCGCGCGAGGCGTACGAGGACAAGACCGGCGAGCCGTGGCCCGAGCCAGGGTTTTGGGAGAGCATCGGGGCCATGCGGGTCGTCACGGCCTACTTTCCTCAGGAGGGGCTGCCGCACTCCGAGTTCGTCGCGGGCGCCAAGTCCGTGACGGAGCGTTGGCAGTCGAGCAGCGTGTACGCACAAGCCGTCCGGGCCCTGGGATACCACGCGTTCTGGTGCCTGGGCACGGTCTACGACCCCAAGTTCCCGGAGCCGAAGCGGGGAACACGGTGGTGGAGCCGGGCCGGTGACGGCGCCATCAAGGTGAACTTCTTCATCGACCACGACGATCTTGACGACGTCAGTGCCGAGGCCGGCGAGCGTTTCGTGTGCGGACTGATCGACAAGCTCGCGAAGCGGTGGGGCCTACCGGGCGCCGACGAGACGCTGAGCGACTAGGGGTCCACGGGTATGGCTGATCGGGAGGCAGACGCGCGAGAGGGTGCGCAGCTCGTCGACTCCTCGGGGCGACGAACCGGCGGGCGGCTGCCGGGCGCCCGGCACTCGTAGCCTGTCACGGTGCGCTGCTCCTACTTCGACGCCGGCCTGTGCCGGTCGTGCCGCTTCATGGGGCAGCCGTACGACGCGCAGCTCGCGGCCAAGCAGTCGCGCTGCGAGGCGGCGCTCCCGCCCGTGGCGTGGCTGCCGCCGTTCGCCGGGCCGGAGGAGGGCTTCCGCAACAAGGCGAAGATGGTGGTCGCGGGCACGGTCGACGCGCCGACGCTCGGCATCCTCGACGCCGACGGCGCGGGGGTGGACCTGCAGGGCTGCGGCCTGTACCCGCCCGCGCTGAGCAGCGCGTTCGCCCCGCTGGAACGGTTCGTGACGCGGGCGCGTCTCGAGCCGTACGACGTACCGAGCCGCCGCGGCGAGCTCAAGTACCTGCTCCTGACGCTGAGCCCGGACGGCGAGCTCATGCTGCGGTTCGTGCTGCGCTCGCAGGAGGCGGTCACCCGGATTCGCAAGCACCTGCCGAGCCTGCTCGCGCAGGAGCCGCGGCTCGCGGTCGTCACCGTCAACGTGCAGCCGGAGCACAAGCAGGTGCTCGAGGGGGACCTCGAGATCCCGCTGACGGCGGCGACGACGCTGCGCATGCATCTCGCCGGTGTCGGCCTGCACCTGCGGCCGCGCAGCTTCTTCCAGACGAACACCACGGTCGCCGACGGGCTGTACCGGCAGGCGCGCGCGTGGGTCGACGAGGTCGCACCGGCGCGGATGCTCGACCTGTACTGCGGCGTCGGCGGTTTCGCGCTCGCGTGCGCGGCGCCCGGACGGTCGGCGGTGGGCGTCGAGGTCAGCGAGGAGGCCGTCGCGAGCGCGCGGCAGTCGGCGGCCGAGGCGGGCATCGACGCGCGGTTCCTCGCGGGTGACGCGACCGCGCTGGCCGAGGGGCTGCTCGAGGGCGGCGAGGGCGATGACGACCAGCCGGACCTCGTCGTCGTGAACCCGCCACGGCGTGGGATCGGCGAGCGGCTCGCGCGGCTGCTCGAGGGCTCGCGGGTGCGGCACGTCGTCTACTCGAGCTGCAACGTCGACTCGCTCGCGCGCGACCTCGACGCGATGCCGTCGCTGCGGCCGGTGCGCGCGCGG
>Ga0164242_10003530_pt1 | contig 17814 bp, 15 predicted proteins | sample OricomgcompostMG_FD_108783 | JGI IMG/M metagenome (GOLD analysis project Ga0164242, IMG submission 108783) | Miracle-Growth compost microbial communities from Emeryville, California, USA - Original compost - Miracle growth compost (MG) ... | reverse complement strand
TATATATCTTACGCATTGATTGAATTTGAACGGTAATAGGGGAGGCATTTACTAGGTTTATCTTCAAGTGGTCTCTACAGGACTCACCAGGATAATATGCAGGTGGCATTAGAGCGAAGGATCATTTGGTGTAATCTTACCAGGCAGCCGAATAACTTGACGGGAAGTTCAACTTTGAGACCAAGCATCACAGTGACACCAGGCAGATCGCCTGGTGCCAGCGAGTGTCGCGGGAAGGCAGAATGACCACTACCTGCCAAATCAAGTTATTACTGATGTGTGCGCGCCAACCGTTGCTCTGTAGGAATTTCTCGGCTCCCTGAATTGAAGACTGGGTGGCCCGGGCAGCCAGGGGTGACAAATTGCCTACTAATGAGGTCAATTTGTAGATTGAAAGTTGAATGGATTGTCTATCTATTTTTGGTCTTGAGACTGGGGAAAAAAGTGATCCTTATCGCTTACAATTTGGACGAAGCTGAACACCGTAAGGACAACCAACAGCATTGGGACGAGCTGCCCGAACGAGGTTGGATCGTCTTCTGGGTTTCCGCCACCATTTAACTCCATCCAACCAGAGCTATGAACCCAGTTTCTGAGGCTTGAGATATATATCGTCGAATCAACAACTGTCCACCACGCAATCCCAATACCACCGACGAGGTAGATACCGAAAACATACTCCATTACCCTCCTAGCCTGCGAAGGAGGCCGGAACCGTAGGGTGGGCAGTATCCGGTAAGCGAACCTTCCGGCTTCGACGATTATGGTGAGAACAAAGAAAAACAACATTACCAAGTAGTGGTTCCAGCCGTGTATCTTATTACCGGGGTTGCTGTTGATTAGAGCGTCCTTGAAGGCTTCAGTTCCGGAGAGAGACTGGGCGAGCGAGGTCGCAAGGTGGGAGGCGTCGGACTGGAAACACGCCGCTGAAAGGATCATCAAGCTCTCTGTCACATTGGCGTCCGGCACCTCTGTGGGGAAACCTTCTGCAATGGCACCCTGGTTGGAAAGGAGAAGGCCCGTCGACAAATACACACCAATGGTCACGACGATGCGGAAAAGGGCAACCAGAGGGTACTTCCAGTAGTTCCGTGCAACAGTAACAGCCGCGAGGTGGGTCGCGCACGTCAGAAGCAGCATGTTTGCAACGATATTGTAATGGTATGCTGATATGTTGCAGCCTTTGAGGTAGCGCAGGGTGATGGAGTAGGCAGCACCGGTGAAGATTTGTTGGTCGCTGCAGGACAAGACCAGTGTCTCAAGGACGTCGGTGATATTGAGCATGGAGACACGGCGGTACTTTTCACTGCTTGCTTACGTATGAGCAGCTTATTGGGAGGAATAGGAAAGGAGAGGAACGTAGAACAAACCGTTCAGGCCGCCGACGCTTCCATCTAAATATGTACTTGGAGAACCACCAGAGGACGCTAATAGTGCTCAGTAGAAGGGCGAACGTGGTAACAGCCGTGAATGCCGCCAGGATCTGAGTTTGGTCAGCTACTTTGGAAGTAACAGCCGCCGATGTCCCCTCAATTCAAAACGTACTCCAATCCCAGCAATATCGGGGTCTGGCGCGAACTTGCCACGGGTGACACCACCGATGGCGCTCTCGGTGCCGTTGGGAAGGGTGCAGTCAAGAGTCACATTGTAGTGTGCTGCGCAGTAAGGGATGGAAACGTATGCGCCCATGCTGTATGTATTATGTTGGGTTGTCCTCGTGGCCAAGTCAAGTAGAGTTTTACTGTGCTGCCAATATGTTCCCGCTAGTCTGAGGATAGGATGTCATTTTTATCTATATTTGAAGTCTATGGGCCAACCAAGCTCAGCTCCACGCCATAGATCCTCATGGTTCGAGCAGGAGGCTTACATCTGATCGCCATCATGATACATCTGTGGGGCCAGACACATTGTGTGGTGACCAATGGCGCGGGATGCCAGCGTACCGGAAGCCAATCAGGCATAATCATTTCACCAACTGCAGAATGTCCGACTGCCTCTGCGACGTCAGCAAATTTCGCGTCGGGGGCTTAGCTCATGGCATACTGGATTGCAGCTTGGTCAGTTGAGCGTAAGGGAACTCCTTGACACATGGGGATATAGTTGTAAAATAAGGTGCAAGTTGAGAGGACTGAGCGTCGTTCTCAGCTTTACCGTCGGTTACATATCGTGAACCACACCACACCAACGCCTCTTCCCTTACAGCATGTATGGTGGGGAATTATCAGATTCACCTCAGCTAAGGAGGGAGTGGAAGAAACTATATAAGTGAGTGTAGGTATGCATGTTTCTTGTAGATGATTGACGCGGTTGGTGTTGCTCTCCACCATCCATAAGGACCAGTTGCCAATTGTGCGACAGGTATTGAAAATCGAAGTTCGAGATGCATCTAGTAAGTAGTACCCGAGTGCAAGAGAACTTAAGATTACGAATTTGAGTATCTTGGAGTATTCTTGATGACGTTTCAAGCGCCCCGACCCGTACAACATACATCTTCCCTTTATCACAGCGAAGACAGCCATTTCCACAACTCACCCCCCGAGTGACTCAATTCTCTGAGGTACGTCTACTCAGAAGTAATGATATTAACATATTAATGTAACGCCGTCTATAAGCAGCATCCCCACGGCAACGGTCGTTGTCTATAGTAACCAGACTAGTTTACTTATAATACAGCCAGGGCCTTCACGTTTCCACGAAGTAGCGGCTATTCAATAAACGTGGACAAACTCGACTAAACCGGCATTTTCCAGCATAAAAGAAGCAGGCGTTAATGTAGGTAGCTTAGAAAATAGTTTGGGGGTATAACACCGGCGACGTATACCACTCTTGGATGTCGAATGAAACGGTGAATAGGTGAATATTCCGGTTTTTAAATCGGAAAACCACGTGTAGCTAAATTTCTAGACATCGTAACGGATGTGCCGATCGGTTAGGATAACAAACCAACACGAAGCCAGAAAAATACTGCACCCCTATATCCGTATTGCAAGAAATTTGATTTACACAATATACAAGACAATAATGGTCAAACAGAAAGGCAAGGATGCAGAGACTAAAAGTCTTGACTTGTTTGAGCGCGAGGAGAACCGGCATCCTATTGGGACCCTAAGAAATGATTTAGACCTAGAGACCCATGAATGATGGGGACTAATAGTAGGTTTGAAACGTACTCGTTGGGTGAGGTAGTGAAAACACTATAAGTCGTCCAAAATACTAGAGTCGAGGAACTTTGTGACGTCCGCGCTTGACATGGCTTTGCCACCCCCATTTTGCTTCGCAAGCCACTCACTCTCCTCGACCAAGAAGTCGTGTAAGTCGGGACCCCACTTTCCAGGCCACTTATGCACCGGCCACACCGCCTTGACCACGGCGACATCCATACCGACATCCGCGGCGACGGTGGCGTAGACGCTGTCAGGGTCGTTCGTGAAGACGTCTAGTGTCTGGTTGAGGGCACTGACGTATGCTAAGATATCTTTCCTCGTCGCGGCGTTGTCCAGCTTATCTTGTGTGGTGTAGAGACTGTACACCTCGCGGTATACTGAGGCATTTTGGAAAAGCACAGCGTTATCCCCCAGCGCCATAGCGCCCAGCTCCACGGCGGGTTCCCATATACCAAAGGCGTCGATCTGGCCGCTTGTAATCATGCTGGGGAACGTGCCTTGCCCACACGGGGCTTTCATACATACATTTCCGGATACGATGGTATAGTCCGAGTCCTTCAGGCCGGCAGTAGCTAAAAGCTTGCTCACAAAGTAGCCCGCCGACGTTCCCCTCATCGTTCCAATTTTCTTCCCTTTCAAGTCGGCGAGGGTGTTGATCCCCGAGGCCTTATTAGCGACGAGTCGGTACGCTACCTCACAGATGACGTAAATCAGTCGTATGTTTTGATTCCTCGCAACCGTGAGCAGCCCCTGCGTCTCTGCATTGGCAGCAAGGTCAATACTACGGTCACTGGCGAGATTCTGAACGCCGCCGCTAGAAAGGGTGGCGGTAGTGCTGCCTTTGTAGAAGTTCTTGATTGCCCACGGCTGTGGGGTATGCTCAATCCACTGTAGCGAAGTGGCTATCCTCAAAGCCACAACATGGAAATTGGCGAGGAGAGAAAGGAAACCGAGGGCGAGAAGTTGGTACTTCATCTTGAACAGTTGTGACAGTTGAATAATGCGGCACACCGACTGAACTCCGCGCTTCGAGAGCGGGCATCCTCTGTCTATAACTGTAGCAGACGGCCATCTATAGTCGCCTAGGTTTTATATCGTGTGGTGACACAGAACTCTGGGATACCTACCACATATTAACTTTCATTGCGACACTGCCGGGGATGCTTGCCACAGCGACTTCAGCCAATAGGTTGCTTCTACAGATATACTAATCCCAGGTCATGGTGATTGTGCGACGGGGGCCGCAATACCCCGAGGGCCTGGCAGGGGCTTTGGGCCTATATCCTAGATCATATTAATTCGGCAGATGGACTTCAGTGTCCTTGGCACCGAAGGTGCGGCGCCTCGCAGAAGCTCGAGCTCGATCGACAGGGGCGTGTAGATTGGGTTACAACCTCATATCATGGCAAAATACATCTCTCACACACACCAGAGGATATTTTTAATATTCCCCTTGCCTTCAGGTCCAGCCATGCATTATCAGAAGATTGTTCGACTTCTAGACGCCTTCTCTTCATTGAGACATGGACTCCTGAGAGGAGTTCACGATGTGCCGATAGCATTTAACCAACACTAGCCCAGAGGTGGGGTTCGCTAAACTCTTGGCCGAACCTCTCAAAAGCTTGATTTAACGTGTCCGGGCACAACGACCTTGACCCCTCGCTCCCGAAACACACCCTAACGAGTAATTTGCAATTTGCACAACGGCACGCTATTGCAATATCTCCGATTGTATTAATTGAAACATGATTTTATCCCGGAGGTTCTTGGCCCTCTTAATATGGTGTCGATCTTGCCTGGGGATGCGGATAGTATGCATGAACCAATAGTGTGAGGCCAAACCTCATCACATCGTCTACCTAGGGAAGTCGAAGCCGGCGATGGCATTCATTCAGCCCAAGTTAGCCGAGCTATACCACAATGCGGTGGGTGTTCAACTAGGCGTCGTGGTATTGGCTTCCGAGTTGTCCGACTCTTGTATACCTTGCAAGCTTACATTTGGCAGCTGGAATACTCCAAAGGATCAGCACTTCAGCCAGTGGCCACCTAATTAACCCCGGCTCAAAGCCATTACAGCCGGCTGATCAGTGGACTTTTCCATCCAACGAACTAACGACCCGATTGAGGAGAAACACTCCAGATGGAGGATGAGACACTAAAAGATTGGTGTGTTGCTGTGGCCATATACTCACAAACCCTTGATTAGCGGTTAGTCTTGAATTTGCGCCCGCAGATACAGGTTAGTTTAGGTGCCAGGAGAATGGGGGTTTCAGATGGAGTCACACAGACTTGAACGTGCACGGAATAGCGAGCTGCTTAGGGACATATTGGCATGCTGAATTCAACATGAACCCAAGTAAAAAGACGCGGCGATAGTATCATGGTAGAGCAAGGATGCATATCACCAATGCGGAAGATAACTTGATAACTGACGTGAACCCACGACCTCTCCACGGCCACCATGGGCCCCCTGGGTATTCAAACTAGGGTAGGGGAAAGCAACGCAGGAAGCGAGGAGGAGAAGAAAACCCCCAACCAGTCTCACCAACTGTGGCATGGTTCCCTCACTCACTCTCGATCTTCTTGTCGGATGATGTAATGTCTTCCGACTGTACTTCGTCAGAGGCCTGCCGCTCAGGTTGGTCGAATGTGTACAGGGGCTCAAGCACAGCGTTACGCCGGAATAGCACCCAACGGTTGAACCACCAGGGAAGGGCCTTGGTGAGTTGGTATTTGGCGAATTTCCAGTTTGACACTGCAAACACGTAGTCAAGCTCTTCGAGCGTGCGTTGTTTGGTTTCTACAAAGCGTTAGAGTTTTCAAGCAACTTAGCATTCTTTACATGAGGCTTACCTGGAACCCAGAAGAAGATCATCACAAAGGCGACAACGTTGAAGCCGGCGTAAAGTCCGAAACCGCCCTGTGTAGATGTGTGAGCACGTCCTGAGCCTGGTCCAGATTTGAAGCCAAGACTTACAACTGTTCCCAAGGAACGTAGGATGAAGGGGAATGTCATTCCTAGGATGGCGGCCTATCGAGGGTATTAGCAGTAGAATCACCCAGTGCATCCAAATTACATACCCAGAAAAGACATGTAGCGACAGCAAAACCCATGCCCATTTCACGGTGCGAGAGAGGGTACACCTCGGCGCTAATGCGAGTCAGCTCCTGGGCCAACGTCGAAGTTCAAATAAGGACAACTCACCTGTACGTGAAGGGGACCGGGCCTTCGCCCGGTGAGTAAAACGCTGGATCGGGGGTTAGCTCGTATGAAACTCGGATTATCCCTTCCAAAAATACTTGCCTGCGAACAAGAAGACGAACAGGGCAACAAGTGCCGTCCTGGCGGTGGAGTCTGGCATAAGGGTGCAAAGCCCAGCCGCGAGAAGTGTCCACATCTATCCGTCCAAGTCGGTTAGCTTTCGTGTCCGTGAAGAATACCACGGCCATGGGGGATGATAGTATACCATTTGGGGGAAGGTGAACAGGAGGAGCGACCTGCGTCCAAACTAAACAGCTATGGCTTAGCGCACATGTCAAACGAGGTTATTCGGAGGTAAGATTTACGGTGTCAATCGTCCAGAAGGCGGGGAATGCAAAAAGCCAGTTCACCATCCCGAAGCCGAAAGACGCTAGGAGTGCTTGGAATTCATTGTAACCCGCCTCGGCAAAGATGGTGGTGGAATAAAACGCGATGATATTGATGCCACACATTTGCTGGGCAATCATGACAGTAAAGGCGGCGAGATTGGCCCGTCGAATTCGCGGGATGGTGAAGAGCTGCGTAAATCGAGTGGCATAGTTGTTCCGGCTCATGATCTCCTTCTCGATCTCGAGCTGGGCGTGGATATAGTATATGTCCCGGGCCACCTGAATCGGGTTGTTCCTCAGCTTGATCATGGAGTTCCAGGCATCTGCATAGCGGTTCTTTTTCATATACCATCTGGGGGACTCCGGGCAGAGGTAAATTAGGAGCAACAGAGGAACAGCGGGAATAAACGGCGCGCCTAAAGAAGCATGTCAATAAATCCACCGAGTCAGCGGAGGGAGAGGGACATTTGCGAGAGGGGTTCGCTCGCACCAAACATGAGTCTCCAGTTGATCGAGTGGACGTTGTATATTGCCAGGTTAAAAGCTGTCCCAAGCATGATACCAAAGGCGGTCCACATCTCTGCGAGGTAGTTAGTAACACAGCCACACCTGTTTCGTGTATGGGGATAAAAGAACGCACGCCATGACATTACGAGAGCGCCTCGAACTGACGCCGGCGCATTCTCCGCCGCGTAAATCGGCACTGTTTGGAGGACAACCATGGTGAGCTACCGTGCCAAACAATCATGCTGTTTAACAAGCTAACCTGTAGAAGCCTTGGCGCCCATTCCAATTCCCATAAGCAGGCGATTGGCGAGTTGCTGTTCCCAAGTATGGCAGAATGCGGACCCAATCACAGGCCAGATGCAAAAGTGTGCCGAAAAGAAAATCACACCTGTCGTCGATTAATCAGTATCTGGCATCAACAGGAGTGGCATACACAAGGCAAAAGATTACCTCGCCGGCCAAAATAGTTATTCAGGGGATCTGACAGCCAGCAACCAATCAACCTAATCCCTTTGTTAGCCAGAGCTCTGCTTTCAGCGCAGGTGGAAGGGGAAGACTTGCGCGCTTCCGATGTATGGCCCGGCGTTGACAAGTCCCACAAGGAGCGTATCATGCGCACTGTCCCCATCTATGCCATAGACTTTTGGGAAGAAGATGCTAGCTCCGTTTGCTCCGGTCTGATCCCATCCTTGCACAGCAGCACCGAGAGAGCATATGGCAATAGTCAGGTAAAGCTTAAGCGGCAAGCGCCACTTGTGCGTCACTTCTTCTGCAAGAACAGTCTTCTCCTCGTCGCTCAGCTGCTCTGGGCCCGTGATATTCTCGTAGTTTGATGGGTCTTGGGCTACGAGGGCTCCCTTGCGCAGCATAGGGACATGGTCGGTGAGGCCCCTTTCCTGGGCAAAGACATCGACATCGTGCATGAGCTGCTCATAGGGAATGCCCAAAAGCGGGTTCTTGATCCTAGAAATAAACTGCTCAGTCCTGGCGGTCCCAACAGTAAGGGCACCGAGATATTACACACTTGGCCTCCAAGTTGTGGCTCAGGTCGACATGTTCGATTTTGGAAACACCGCCCTCCAGATGGTGGCTGTTGACACCCTTCGGCTCGAGGGTCCTGGTTAACTTGTCAGAGATTCTCCTTCGGTCGAGTGGAGGTTTCTGGGATCCTACTGAGCCTCCTGAATGCCCTCGTTGCTTATTTTTTTGTCCATGTTGGCAGCTGGTAGACACGGTATAATCTCGTTAGTGAAGCAAGACGTCGCGGAGGCAAGCTACCTAGGTCTAAACGAGACGGGGGACCAAGACAACAGGTGCGGTGTTCAAGTATTTGTACGGAGGTAATTCTTACCATTGGCCACGTGAACGCTTTATGGGGAAGGTGTCTGGGGATGGGGCACAACTACAAGTCTGGGGGGCCCAGCACGAGCTTGGCACTGAGCGGTTGCGTCCCCAATATACATGCTTTGGCGCGTGGGAGGGAGTGATCAGGGTTGCAACGGTTAAGAGCTCTCCATCAGCCAAGAACTCCTTCCAAGCTAATTCCTCCAACTTCTCCGTGCCCAGGCCGAATGATCTGCAAGAGAGGACGCACTGGAGTAGGATCTGCAAACAGGAAAAGGGTGTTTACATACAATTTCAAGACAAGGGGTAGGCGTAGCGGCGTACGGCAAATCTTCCGGTTAAGGCCCCGGTAGTGGGTACGCCACCTACGTGCTGGGAGGCTCTCAGCCGATCACCCTGGCTTTTTTTGTTTTCTTTTACACATGGTTCCGTCGGTCAACAGTTAAGGCTTCGCGCGGTTGCGGCGGGGGTGAATAGAGTTCGGTTGGCGCTGACTGCCACAGTTTTTAAGACCCTGTCTTCCACCGGGGCTTGGCCTCTTGCATACCTGCCAAGGGCATCTTGGCTCGGCACTACGAAGAAGTTACCGGCAGGTTATAACGTGCCGTATTCAACATGGACACCAACTGTAGATTTCCCGTGGAACGTGCACAAGGGCAGGTGGTGCTAACGAACAAAGCGGAAAACGGATCGGAACTCTTTTCAAGCGAGGAAAAGCCCAGTCGATAAGGGAGACTGTAACGTTGCCCGGAGCCGATTGGAAGAGGTGCTAAAAATTAGGCCCACCAGTCCCGGTGGTCCTGCAGGCGGCCTTCCGCTCTTGGTGCCAAGAAGCTTGGCCGGAAGCGGCGCCATGACAGTGATGCAATCCAAGACTCCAAGAGTGAGCGCAAACTCCATCGCAAAGTCTCGCGTAACGCTGAAAACAGCGGGAGTCCAAGTCCCAGCTAAGGTTAGAAGACCGGTTGTTTTATTAAGGATGTATCTCCGGCTTCTGTTCTGCATTACTTTTGTCACGCAGGTCGGAAGGATCAAGTGGTGCGTAGCGGTTTCTGCTAGTAGGCATGGGCTTTCTACGCAGTACCAGGACAACCAGTTCTACTAGGTCTAACGGCTTCGAGACCTGTTTCCTAGACCGAGAGTTTGCACAAACTCTTTGTTCTCGAAGCAAAGCTGGTGAGATTTTCTTAGATCCCCACTCTTTTCTAGTTCTGTCGGTGTTCTTTATTAGGTAGTGGTGCCCCACTGCCCGGGGAAACGCCGAAACATCTATTCCTACTTTTTCTTCCCCCCACTCTTGGCCTTCCAGGGCTTTGCGCGAGTCAAGAGGGACACGCGTGTAAATACTCTGTACTAATTACCCCTTGCTTTTTGTTTCTCGATTATGTACGGATCCGTACGAGCTTGTCCTTTGCTAACCCGACTACGCAAATAGGGGAGGCAGCCGAATGGCGGAAGGGAGGAAAGTGGAAATAGAGTCCAAAAGCAAGCAGAGAGGCGGGAGTGAGATCGACAAAATAAGAGGGGGTTCAAGGGAACAGGCAAATAACAGCTCCAGAAAAGGTGGGCTTCCCCTTTCCTCGGACGCAATCAGGAACCAACCCGCCTTACCTTCGCAGGCAAGCCGGTCAGCCGGAACTGTTTGCGCGTGGTGAAATCGGCTAAAGTGAGTCAGCGACTCAGGGAAACGAGCTGAGAGGGGTGTGAAGGGACCGAATGCACGCCAAGATAATGCAAGGTTAGAGCAGGCGATCCTTCGGGTGATTCAGCGGTGCGCGTACGGAGTAGTAAATAAAGGACTACCCGGAACCGGTGGCAGTCACGTGCCTTTGGAGGCAGACACGCGGAGAACACGAATTTACACTCAAATACGGTGTCCTTGGCTAGAAAGTAGTTCTTCCTCGCTGTGAAACACCCATGGTACTCGATCCAAAGTTATAGGCTATGTCATTATTGTTGTAGTAATCGTCTTGGAAGCCGACGTGCAGCACACCTCTGCATTCAGTTCAACAATTGCAGATAGCCCACGAACTGATCGTTGCGACGATATGCTGCTACGATAAGCTGCTACTAAATCGTCGGCATGCGCAAAATCGGAAAGGTGAGTCTGTCCAAACCGGCCCCCGGAGAACTACAATGGAAGAATGAGCCGGCCATGAGCGAAGCGTACATTTTCTTCTTTGAGCCGCGTTCGCCGGCTGGGGCAGTTCGACCTGCCAGGCACCTATCGCCATACGATGTGTTGGTACACATGATGTACTAGGGCAAATATATCGCAAGGAGGTAACGTCACTCTGTGAATTGTCACTGCTTATCAGTGACTACCTAGTAGAGGCGACGGCGAGCGTTGTGATTATGATATGGGGCGAGTGTTATTCGGATCAGGGGATCAAAATAGATCATGTCTGCTAATAGGCATATGTAACTGCCCTAGGCGTGCTCCTCCGAGTCTGGAAAATGGACTATGCCACCCTCAACGTGACCTACTGCAGGAACGAGACCTCGGGGAACTTCTCACTGGGGCCCACTAGTAACCCTTCTAAGATCAGAAAGGCCTGCCAAGTACTTCCGTAGGAACTCCATCTCACTCATCCCCCCAAGTATCCCGAAGTAAATCACTTCAATCTTCACATCGCCACTCATATCACCAGTATCCGCGAGGACTGACCAGTCGCAGGAGGTATAGTGCGACGAGCCTTCGAGGACAAGCGGCTTGACCCAGGTCCTGCGCGGCTGCGTGCTCTCTTAGGCCCGTGCCTGTGTTTGTTTGAAACCCTTGGCTCGAGGGCCGCTTTTGAGGTTGAGTGCGTTGGACACGTGTGAGGGACTTGCCCTGGGTAGAGGGACAGGACTGTAGTCCCAATATCATATGTACATATATAGAGCCTACGGGTGGTAAGGAACAGAGAGATTTAATACTTATAAGTACCTCTCTTCCTTGCAACTGAGGTACGCCTAATCGACCATATATGTAAGCAACGCCTCAACAGAGAAGCATTTCCCAACCTCCATCATCCTCGACAGGTAATCCGGCTACCGGTCATTAGACGAGGACGGGGAGGCCGGCATGGGTAACATGGCCGCCTCCGTCTCCGCCACCTTCTACCTCCCAGCCATGACCGCCAAAACGACCATGCCGGCCGTACTGGTGGAAGACACCTTGTCAAGGCAGACTCTTGGCCACATCTTGAGGTCTATCCACAGGCAGTATAGGAACATGACGCCGCCAACAAAAAAAACAGATACAGCGGGTCCCACATATCATTCAGTCGTTGGCTAATATTGCTAGATCTAGCATGTGGCCTGCGCCGACGATGCACACTCAGGTACACGGACGATTGGTTTCCCTCGTCCAGAAGCTACGGCCGGTAATTAGATGTCAGGGATTATTAGTAAAGGAGAAGGAAAGAGTGGTTATACACTAACTAAAGCTACTCCCGAGGCCTATACGTGCTATTCTTGCTGTTGGGGATGTTCTAGAAGTAGATCCCTTTGTTCGCGGATAAGATACATCAACGGTTAGAACATGTCAATAGAATGAACATCCTAATCGCCTAGATTATTCTTAAGCAGAAGGGATTTAGTATAAACCTTTAGCACTATAATCCACTTGTCGATCGGAAGGTCTCGTCTATGTCGAAAATTCCTAGCAACTAGCTATTGACATATTAGCTCGTATTTGGCGGATAGGTTACCTATCGAGAAAAGAATATTTGTGCACAGAGTGAAGGGAGGAGATTGAGAAATATTGCAGAATGCGATAACTATATGGCAAGCTTCGCACAGGAATGGTATAATGAGGGATGGTTGTGTTGAGAACATATATAAAAATGAGCTTACCACTAGATAGACCTAGACTAGAACGATTCTAGATTCGATTAAGCCACGAGCTATGACATTCGAAATCTACAGGGCCTGGGGATGTCTTGGTTACTCATCATCCCTTGGCTGGCGGGGTGAGTAATATTTTACAGGAAATATTGGACATCCGATAGAAACTACTTTTCTCAGGCATATCTCCCAGATATCACTGTTATCAGCCCCGCATTCAACGCGGAGGGCAAGGGGATTCCCTTTTACGTTGCGTCGAGGGCGCACCATCTCGACATTGGTGGACTGGCAGGAAACTCGATGCACCCAGACGCAAAGGAGCTATGGGAAGAATGCAGCTATCACGTCCTTCAAGCTTTTATCCCAGAGGGTGTTCAATGAGGAAGGCATCAGAAAAGCGCTCATTGACGAGCCTGAGCAGTATCCGGGCTGTTATGGTTCCCGCCATCTGAGCGATAACCTCAGATCTGAGAGCACAGGTGGAAGCAACCGCCAGAGGAGTCAGACTCATCACAGACCTGATCAAGGAATACGGCGTGGAAACCGTCCAGCTCCATTTGAGGGCCAGCTAAGTAACTGCAGAGGCTTCCGTCCGACGGTTCCTTAAAGACACATGGCAGAGCGGATGGGCAACGTGCTGAAGAACGTTGAATATTTTGATGACGGCAGCAAGATCTGCCTCAAGGTAAACCATCGACCCAGCAGACGGAGTGCCACGTTTGGCTTTTCCAGGACAAGCCCCGAGATCCATGGTAAGCAGCCCGCCCCCTTTACTTACTCCAACATTGGCAATTAACTCTCTAATCAACCACACCAGGTAACTCCAACGCACCCCGCTCCACCACAATGTCCGCCGCCATTTACACCCTCCGCAGCCTAATCGCCCCGACATCCCCATGAACCAAAAGGTCCTCGCGCCCATTATGATCCATCCCCCAACGCTCACAACCCTGAAACCCTCATCAACCCCTCCGGCCCCGCCGCTGTCAACACCGGCAACGCGCTGACCATGCGGCGCCTCGTCAACGTCATCCTCAAGACCTTTGCCGCCGTCTCCAGCTCTCAAGGTTGCATGAACTGCCTAGGCATGCTGGGCGGGCCCCATCCCGACGGCGGCTACGACTACGCCTACGGCGAGACCGTGTGTGGCGGCAACGGCGCCGGGCCGAGATGGGAAGAATCGCGGGAGCCTACGCAGGTGCATATCACTAACACCCGTGTTGCGCACATAGAGGTGCTAGAATGGAGGTATTCGCTTGCTATGAGCGAGATTGCGGTGCGGAGGGAGTAGAACGGGTTGCGAACCGGGGGGGGATGGGGCGAGGAGGATGTTTGAGGGTTGGGAACCGCTTTTGTTCTCGTTCATATCGGAGAGGAGGGCTGTGCCGGTGTATGGGCTTGCGGGCGGGGAGTCGGGGGAACGGGGTTGGAAGAGGAGGGAGGGTGGATTCAAGACTGTTAATCTTGGACCGAGGAGCATGTTTACCCTTCAGCCTGGGGAGAGGTTCATCGTTCAACACACCCGGCGGGGGCGGGTGGGGGAAACCCGCGGGTAAGCCTGTGAAGGAGAGGAGAGCAGAAACAAGAGCAGTAGACTTATTCCCGACCTGCTGGATCAGTGGTAGCCTTGAGGGAGATGCAAGAGAGCAACTGAAGTGTTATTCCGCTCATAGTCTCGGGAGGGCTGTTTATGGAGCTCCAAGACTTTTTTTATTTTACGTCGTATTTAGCTTTTATGCATACCAATGTGCATGTATAGGCCTTTGTACCTGATCCTTCTCAACGCCGAAACTCAAGTGTCCAACCTCACTAGCCTGTATCCCCTCCTGGAACTCCTTATAGAAATCTGGGGGCATGGTCACAACTCCCCATTTTATCTTACTTTCTGCTAGTCTTGACAAGACTATTCCTCCGCGGTCGTGTACCCGTCCATGTCCATCTCCTTCAACCGGTTTTGGCAAAGGAGCTTCTTCGTCGATTAGGTGTCCCGATTCACCTGACCAACTTGCTGCATCATATTCCGTGTTCTCTGAGCCGTTCGATCTTGCTTTAGATATTGTCGAGGCATGACAAGCGGCCGCTATTGCCAAGGAGTTGCTGCCCACAACAACCATCTTGCCTGGTACCTCTCGGAACGCGAGAACTAACGGGACACAAATTATAACGGCAAAGACGACTATGGAGGCAAGCATTCCTTTGGTGGAATATCCGAAGCCGACGAAACCAAAGTCCGATAGTCCTATGGAGTTGCCTCTTGTTGTCGGGTTGCCATATGATGAACCGTAGAAACCTACACTCAGATAGATCATCAGTCGCAATCCGTGAAAAGTGTTTAATGGGGAGAGGGAGTAATTACCGCCATCTGCTATGAATACATAACAGGTATTCGACACCAACCAGTGCAATACAATACCGACAATAATAATCGGGATGCTCCATGCATACGGCAGCTGTAAACGATACGTCGAGACTTGATCCCCCTTAGGATCTGTGACGCGAAGTGGTCGATAGGCGGTGCTCATGAGTGCCCACTCCTTGGCCACAAACATCCGCGTGACAAGCGAGTTAAACTGCAGGTACGATATCGACAAGATAAACTGTGGGAAATTGGCAAGCAGGACGACGCGGATAAAATCTCCGACATACTTTTGCGATGCTGAACTTGCATCCTGCGTGACAAACTTGTTCATGCCACTGTTGCCAAAAGTTCCAGATCTGCACACATTGTCAGTAATTATGCCTTTGCTGGAAAAGGGGACACTACTTACATCTGGAATTTCCCATTGGTAGCCACGGAGAAGTAATACAGTGCGACGCCCAGCACAGACAGGAACACTACATAGGCACGCGCCCAGGCCGCCATCGCCACCGTCCAGAAGTACCGCGTCTTCTGGCTCCTCCACTGCCGTACTTGTGGAGGGAAGGACTCTTGTTCTCCACTGGAATGCAGGTACTCGACGCCATGGACCTCCCTCTTCTCGGCACTGTCCGAGTACCGTGCCCACGTCGTCTGCAGGTCGTGCACCTGTAGCGTGCACATCCTCGAGGTCGCCGGGTCCGGCCTGCGGAGCAGCGAGTCAACAGCGTCGCCGGGCGTTACGAGGGGGTGCGTGTCGACTCTGGCGACGAACCGGATCATGACGAATAGGCACTGCGCCGCCTTGGCGAAGACGCAGATCACTACGGCCAGGAGTAGCGAGTTGGACACACCGATCTTGCACTGCTGCTCAGCCCGCTCGGCTAGACAGTACGACACGTTGATGGTGTTGAACGGCTGCGGGGAGAACCCAGTGCGCATCTGCGCAGAGAGGATGCCCCCCTGGAGGGCGCGGGGGCCCCAGAATGGGAACGTCCAGCTCGCGTCTGAGGGCGCGGTTCGTGGGTCCACGGTGTAAATGTCCTCATCGTCGAGGCTATCGAAGCCAAAATTGGGCTTGCAGTCGTTGTGGCAGAGGCCGTTGTTGAACTCAGAGAGCATCTGGCACTGCTTGGAGAGCCAGAGCGAGTTTTGCTCGTCCGCGGGCACGACCTGGTCCCAGAATGCAGCGTTGCTGTTTGACATGCCGGGGAATACCTCGCTTCTCGTCCAGCCGGCCGTGTTGACGTTGCTGTCGCCGCCGTTGTTGACGACCATGACGACGTTCCGGTAGTTTGTGAGCCCGAGGCCACTTCCACAATAAAGGAATTGTCGTCGGCATATGTCGGGGTCAAGTCGCTCCCATGAAGCTGTGGCCGACGTCGCCGCACGTGAGATGTTCATGTTCGCCTCCGAGGACTTGTTGAGCCACTCTGAGATATCGATAGTACCAGTGTCACCCATCCATACCCCCACAGTAGTCTTATTGTAACAAAGCTTATTATTCTCTTCCCATTCAGGAAGTGAGGGCATTAGGGTGCAGTTAAACGGCACACGCGTACTCCACAGGCTAGCCCCAGGAGGGAAGTACTCGGCCCCTTGGACGAAGGGCTCGGCCGCCATGGTTAGTCCAAATGCCGAGGGGACGTTCCCGACTTCGAACACAATCGAGTTGAAGAACAGATGGAGCGGTATCGAACTGCAAGCGAAAGCCAGCCACAGCAGGGGCTTGGGCCGGGCCAAGTTGAGGAAGTTCCACAGTGATGGGACGCCAATGTCTAACCACATCGACCTCTTGTGCGCCTCGTCAAGTTCAGTCCGCGATGGTGCGCTGATGATCTGCATAAAGAAGTTGGAAGACGCCAGGATGAGCGTGCTGAGGACGTTGAGAAACAAGTGCAGCCCCAGGTTGATGGAGTTCGAGCGCTTGCATGGCCCCTCGTACACGATGAAGGCGGCATTCAGACCACCCGCTCGAACACACCCGAATATCAAGACTGCGAGCAGGAATACCGAGAAGACGCTAATGGCCGCCGCGTTAATCGCCGCCGCCTTCTTCCAGCCCGGCGCACGGAAGAGACCCGCGATCGCCATGATTGAACGACCGCCCGCGGTGAAAGGGGGGGGAATCCGCGACCCTCAAAAATCAGGTTGCATGCCGCAAAATTGGCGTGCTGTTTATTTCGAGCAGTACTTCTTTAGAGTGTTGAATTTGAGTTGTTGAGTTGTCGATGCCTCCTTTAGAAGGTGGCATTGGAGGTGACGGATGGTGGCGCAGCAGGGGTAAATCCTTCTACGTGTAGTTTCAGTCTTCAGGTACATGCAAGTAAGCCGCGAAGGCGGCTCCCAACGAATGGGATTTCGCAAAGCTGAAACAGTCATTGATGAAAGGGCTTATAATAATGATCCGACCTCGCACATCCATGTGAGTCTATCCCTACCGCCACTTCTTCATTTAGCGTTTCCACCTTAAGGATCGAAGGATATCATCTACGATAGCATCACCTCCCTGGTCGCTAGACCAGTTTGGAGTAAGCGCAAGGGCCCAAACAACTCAAAACCGCGAGGAACAGTAAAAGTAGCAACTACTTATTGAGACCGAAGGTGTTCAGACCTATCTGCTTCCATCATCGTGATAGCCATAAACCTCCAATCAGATCTGAAGAAACTCTGTCTTTGCCCAGTACGCACTCTCAACGACGCTAACATGCCGTTACCCATCCCCCAGTTTATAGACTCCAAATTCCAAATGCTTTTCCGCGGAGTTTTTGTTACATCGCGAGCTTCAAACTCACTTCATCGTTGGCAGACACCAAGTAGTATCGTTTGAGCCGGCATACCCTCTATCACATACATGGTAGTGGTTGGTCAATGATTGTGCGACATCGCAAATAAAACGATGCGAATCACTATGGCACCCGTTAATTCGCTATTACTACCGCTGCCTCCAGTTTGCAAGGCGACGATGGTTTAGAAGCAGGGAGTCCCACTCTACGTCCGGAGCTTGTTTTCCAATGTCAC
>Ga0164242_10003529_pt1 | contig 17821 bp, 12 predicted proteins | sample OricomgcompostMG_FD_108783 | JGI IMG/M metagenome (GOLD analysis project Ga0164242, IMG submission 108783) | Miracle-Growth compost microbial communities from Emeryville, California, USA - Original compost - Miracle growth compost (MG) ... | reverse complement strand
GATATAAAAGTACTTTTGATTAGCCTTCGACTTCGCTCAGGCTGACAAAAGTACTTTTGTCGCTTTCATTTGTCATGCTGAGCGAAGTCGAAGCATCTGGATTCCCGCGTTCGCGGGAATGACGGAATAATAGGAAAACATTCAATACATTTTTAAAAGTTGTAGGACACACATTTCATGAACGAAGAAGACAGTGAATCAATTAAGCGGCCAGCGGAGAAAAGATCAAAATTCCCCGCTGGCCGTTTGAGCGATTCGAGTAGAACTTCCGGTCTCACCGTTGCGCCTGGCCTGGATGTGGCGCTGGATTCTACACACGTGCCGCGCCAGGAGACATTGGTTGACCGGCGGATTTTTTTAATCACCACAGTCGCGATTATTGTCGCTTTTATCACCGCGCTTTGCGCGCAAGTGCTGGTTGCATTTATTGGTTTTTTAACAAACCTGGTTTTTTACGGCAGATTCAGCGCTCAATTTCTCACTCCATTCGACAACCATCTCGGCCTTTGGGTCATTCCGATTCCCGCGATCGGCGGCATTATTGTCGGCCTGGTCGCGCGTTTTGCTTCCGAAGGAATTCGCGGCCATGGCATTCCCGAAGCGATGGAGCAAATCCTTCTCAATGAAAGCAAAATCGCTCCCAAGAATAGCTTTCTCAAACCTTTTTCATCCGCAATCGCCATGGGAACCGGCGGCCCGTTTGGCGCGGAAGGGCCAATCATTGCAACGGGCGGCGCATTGGGTTCTTTGGCTGGCCAGCTTTTGCGCACCAGCAATATCGAACGGCGCACTTTATTAGCGGCTGGCGCGGCAGCCGGCATGGCGGAAATTTTTGGTTGTCCGGTAGCAGCTATTTTGCTGGCGATGGAATTATTACTTTTTGAATTTCGTCCACGCTCTTTTATTCCTGTTGCCTTTGCAAGTGTGGTTGGCGTTTCGGTGCGCTACATCATTTTGGGATCGGGCCCCGTTTTTCCGATGCCTAATTTGCCGGCTTCCAGTAGCCATGCATTAATTTTCTATCTCGCGTTGGGCGCTGTAGTTGGTTATATCGGCGTAAAATCCACGCAACTGGTTTTTTGGTTCGAAGGGATGTACGAGAAATTGCCGATTCACTGGATGTGGTGGCCGGCGATTGGTGGATTGGCTGTGGGAATTATCGGCTATTTCGCGCCGCACACGTTGGGCGTTGGATATGATAACGTCACCGATTTGCTCAATGCAAATACCGTGGGCACGGCAGCTCTGATATTAGGCGCCGCGAAATTACTTTCCTGGTCTGTTTCCGTCAGCAGCGGCACAGCGGGCGGAACTATGGCGCCGTTATTTACAATCGGCGCGGGATCAGGGTCATTTTTGGGAGCATTGGCACTCCAAATGTTCCCACATTCACACATCGATCCTCGATTGGCGGCGTTGGTGGGTATGGCGGCCATGTTCACCGGTTCCTACCAAACATTTTTGACGTCAGTCGTATTAGCCTTTGAAACCACGCAACAACCGGTCGGATTATTGCCTCTCATTGGCGGTTGCGCTCTGGCGTATTTCATTTCTTGCTTCACCATGCGCAGCAGTTTGGTAACGGACAAATTCGCCAAAATGGGCGTTCGTGTGCCCACGGAACAAAGCGCTGATTTTCTCAGCCTTATCCCTGCGGGTGAAATGGCTAAATCGCCTGTGACGATTGTAAAAGCAGCCCAATCAGCGGCGAAAGTGCAGCAAACGATCAATGACGAAGCGCTACGCCAGGGTTTGGTTGTGGAAGATGAAAATGGACATTTAATCGGCTTGCTGACGGCGCGCGATTTTGATCAAATTGATCGCTGGGCGACGGCTACAATTGGGGAGTTAGTGCATCATCCATTGGCCATTGTCTACGAAGATACCAATATGCGCGAAGCCGCCGATCACATGGTACGCGAGAATGTCGGACGTTTACCTGTGGTGCAACGCCAAAATTCAGATCATATTATCGGGATAATCACTCGTCAGGACGTTTTGGGCGCGCACCGGAAACGGCTTGATTACCTCAGTAAAGAAGAACGCTTCTTGCACCCGCGCCAGAAAGCTCGCAGGATTTGGCAAAATCTTGTTAATCACAATTAGTGATAAAAGTACTTTTGTTCCGGTAACTCCAGTGTCCCACCAATGAAAAGTACTTTTATTATCCTTGGCATGAAATTCGCACCTTAACCTCAAAAATCTCTCCCAAAAGGACGTGACTATGAACGAACAGGCGTTGCGTGAATTACAACAGGTGCGGGAATCTCCTGCACTTTCGATTCTTCTGCCGACTTACTACAAATCCCCCGATGACCTCCAACAAAATCCGGTGCGTTTGAAAAAACTGATGCGCCAGGCTGTTGACAAGCTTCTGGAGAAGCATCTCAAATCCGAATTAAATTCTCTATTTAAGAATCTCGATGCCGTTGCCGAATCCATCGATTTTGACCATCCTCAAAAAGGTTTGGCAATTTTTGTCAGCAATTCTATCGGGAAAAGTTATCCGTTAACATTTGCAGTAGAGGAGGAAGTGGTGATTGACGAAACCTTTGCAACGCGCCATTTGGTTCATGCCCGGAACCGCTCCAAGAGATATTATCTCCTGCTTTTGACTCGCGATATTTGCCGGCTCTATGATTGCCAGCGCGATCAGCTCCTGGAAATTCAGGAAAAAGGCTTCCCCAAAACCAGCGTTCAAGAAGGCGTGGACGCCGAATGGACAGGAGATTTTGGAGTCGATAGCGGGCGTTATGACACGCGTCAAGGGCGCGAATTTCTGCATCAAGTGGATGAATCGCTGGATGCAGTCATTGGTGATAACGAACTGCCTTTAGTGATCGCTGGCGTTGAGCGAAATCTTGCTTCCTTTAACAAAGTATCAAAATATGGGAACCGCTTGATAGCGACCGTGGAAGGGAGTTATGAAAAAACGCCCCTCCCAGAATTTGCGCAAATCGCGTGGAGTGCAGCACGCAAAGGATTTGACAGCAAAAGAAAAGAGGTCCTCAGTCAACTTGATAACGCCGTGGGAGCCAAACAATTCGCTAGCGGTATTGATGGCGTGTGGCGGATGGCACAAGAAGGCCGCATCGCAACATTGCTGGTGGAAGAAGGTTTTCGTTATCCAGCGTCAGTCAGCGACGATGGCTTAAGCATCAAAGGTGTTCCGGAAAACTATCCCCACAATACTGTGGCTGATGCCGTGGATGAAGTAATTGAAACCGTTCTCCAACGCAGCGGCCAAGTTGTGTTTCAGGAGAAAGGCGCGCTTAATGGGCATAAACAAATTGCGGCAATTACACGGTTTTAACACGCGTCATCCTCCCTCGCCCCGGCGGGGAGAGGGCTGGGGTGAGGGGCGACATTGCGTAATAATTACAAATAAAGTAACTTATATCCTACAAGAACCCTAACCCTCTCCCTGGTAGGGAGAGGGAATTACGTTACAACTATTATTCATCTGGTTAAAAGTACTTTTAACCAGATGAATAATACCCCACTCTTCTAACTACTTTTGCCATTCGTCATTTTTCGATATTGATTTGGCGAAACTCCTACCTGTTTCTTAAACTGCGCGGAAAAATGATCGCCATTGTAGTACCCCAGCGTAAAGGCAATTTGTTTACACGATTTATGTGGATTATTAACCAGCAGATCCTTCGCTGCCTTGAGGCGTTGCGCATCCCGATATTGCGCCGGCGGGACTCCTGCGCGTTTGGTGAAATATGCTCTGAATGTGTGATAACTCATTCCCAATGCATCTGCCACTTGACGGTATTTCACTTTGTGATGCAAATCATTGGTCAACATTCGGCACGCTTGCCCGAACCAATCACCGGCGGTCTCCCCCACTTGCACGGGCGTCGCTGATTCCAGCATTTCAAAGAGAAAGGCAAGAAATAATGTCATCTGGCGCGCTGTGGCAATTCGCGTATTGGGACGTGGAGATTCCAAAATTCCCTGGAGACGCTTAATCCAAATTTCGGGTTCATCCAAACGCCACACCGGTGGATACTTTGGCAAAATTCGCTGCTTGACATAATAATCAAATACATCTCCCTGAAATCCCACATATATTTCGCTCCATCTTTGATTTTTGCCAGGACCATAATGATGTTTTACATCAGGAAAAGTCAGGAAAAAATTACCATAATTCAATTCACACTCAAAAGCTTCGTCGTTGCGATAGGAACCTTCACCGCCTTTTAGCATCAAATTGAGAGAGTAATAGGGATAATTCCATAAGCCGCGCATCTCCCACCAATCGTTCGTTCGAAATGGCAAACTGATTCCCGCGCCAAAAAAATCACCCGCTTTATCAGGAACGCCATTGTCAAAAAACAATTCGTCATAATTACCCAACAATGATTTGAATTTCGCTTCTTTCATTTTCTAAAGATAATTTTATCATAAAATACAGTTTGCATTATCGTCAGATGTGGAATAATAATTATATACTAAATATTTAGCGAGGATTATTATGAAACACAATCAGCTTCATTTTAGAAGAGCATTCACGCTTATAGAACTTTTGGTTGTCATTGCAATCATTGCAATTCTGGCTGCCATATTATTTCCTGTCTTTGCGCGAGCACGAGAAAATGCTCGCCGCGCCAGTTGTATGAGTAATCTAAAACAGATCGGATTGGGATTTATGATGTACACACAGGATTATGATGAAAACTATCCCAGCTCATTTTACTACACGAATGAAGCTACTGATCCAAACTGGGGCGCAAGTGGAGGGCAAAACTACATGTTCTGGATGCAAATGGTATATCCCTACGTCAAAAGCAATCAAATTTTCTTTTGTCCATCAGGAAATTCTGCACAGGCCCATGCGATTTCCGGCAATTATGGTGTGAATGGCGCGTTGATTCCCATGTCTTCACATCTGGCTATGGCTGCGGTGGATTCTCCTGCAACAACTTATCTGGCTTTTGATTCAGGCACTTACTTTCTAAAACTCTCTGCTTCTGAAGATGACGCCAACCAACCTCGAGGTGCTTTTTGGTATCTGCCCGGAACTCAAAAATTAAGTGGATGTCCCGTTACCGGTTGCACCGGTGTAGACATAACAGCCGGTTTTGGCCAATCCGATTTTTCGGCAGATGGGCGTCATTTTGATGGCAATAATACTATCTTTGCAGATGGTCACGTTAAGTGGATTAAAACTGCAACAATGTGGTCGGAAGCCAAGAAATATAAAGACGGCAGCTACTCCAAAACTGTCGCCAGCGCCTGGAATCCGTATAAAAATTAATTTCGTTATCTCCATAGAAATAACTCCACTTTCGGATTGGTAGGTATCGCAATGGAGACAATGACTCTGGATTAAGTCTCGCGACATTTATGTCAGTTGTCCTCACCAGCAATCCATGCCACAGCAATATCTATGATGCGGGAATGCCGGGAAGCGTTTCTGGAAGTAACCCCACTTTCAATCCAACACCATAAATATACTCAGCCACGATAAAAGTACTTTTCATGCAACCTGAAAAGTACTTTTATCGCCAGCAAGCGCGGTTTCGAAAGAATCAAATACTTGTAGACAAGGTTACATGCAGTTTTCATATTTCCTATAGTTATATTTATCAATTATTAGAGTTTTAAGAATAGGCAAATGTGGCATAATAATGTTGTTGGTTACAAAATTAAAACTAAAAAGGGAGACTATGATGCAATACACACGTCAAACAAAACGAGCCTTCACACTTATCGAACTTTTGGTCGTTATTGCAATTATCTCGATCCTGGCATCCATTCTGTTTCCAGTATTTGCCAGAGCACGAGAAAATGCGCGGCGGGCCAGTTGTATGAGCAACATGAAACAAATTGGATTGGGATTAATGCAATATACGCAAGATTATGACGAACGTTATCCGCCGGGATGGCATTGCGGAACAAATGCATCCAGTTGTCCTGATGATTCGCTAGATGACGATCCTTCAAAACCAAGTGGCGTATTTGTTGTCAATGGAAATAGTTCTGGTCAGGGTCACTATCAGACCTGGATGGATTTCATTTATCCCTATGTTAAAAGTACGCAAATTTTTATTTGCCCTTCCAATACTGTGGTTGAAATTACTACAGTAACACCTCCGGGGCCAACTCCCAGTTACGGCTACTCTTTTGCATTTAACAATTACGGTAATTATGCTTCAGTATATTTTGGAGGACCATCTTCACCCGCCCCTATTGGTGATCCACATGGATGGAGCCCTATTTCCATGGCTTCAGTAACCCGTCCTTCAGAGGTAATTTGCATTACAGAATATACACGTCCTTACGGCTATACAATGGGGCCAAGGGATTTTCGTGGTCAAGCAGCTACTCTGACAAATACCTTAGTAACACCCCATCTTGATGGAGGGAATGCCGTTTATGCTGATGGGCATGTCAAATGGCGTTCACGTCAAACTATCCTTTCGAATATTGGCCCCACCAACACTGCTTGTAATATAAGCGCACCTAACTATGATTATCTCTATTGCAGCCGTTCTTGGAACCCATTCTTACCTTAAAACATTACTATTGGACACCTAAGGAACTCTCTCATGATCAAACACACACCAAAAGTACTTTTCGCACTCACACTCGCAGGCTGTTCTTCACAAATACCAACTGCTCTTGCCGGGCCGCTGGCATTGACAAAAAACAACCAACCCAATGCCACCATTGTGTTGCAAGCAAACGCGCCCGATCCAATGAAAGAAGCCGCTGCGGATTTGCAGAAATACATCCAAAAAATCAGCGGCGTGCAATTGCCATTAAAAACAGATGGCAAAGATGTTTCCGGCATTACGTTGAACGTGGGAAAAACGGATTCTACGCAAGCCAGCGATTTGCCGAACGCAAAGCTGAATCCCGAAACTTACGCCATCACGCAACGCGGCGATGATGTTTATTTTGAAGGCAATTATCCCTCACCGACAGCCTTTGCCGTCTATTCCTTTTTGCAGGATCAGCTCGGTGTGCGCTGGTTTGCGCCGGGCGATGATTGGGAATATGTTCCGGAGAATGCCAACAAAAGTACTTTTACGGTGGATGTGAAAAATGTGGTTTCCGTGCCGGGCACTTCGCCACGCGTTTGGAGCGGCCATAGTTGGACAGACAGCTGGAAAGCCTGGGATTTGCGTAACAAAGCTGTGGTCAGCGAAAAAGTACTTCGCCGCAATTTTCAGAACAATATGTATCGCATTTTTCCGCCATCCAAATACGCCAAAACCCATCCTGAATATTATCCATTAATCAACGGCAAACGCTGGATTCCCGCCAATGATAACGAACGTTATTGGTGGCCAGCCATCGGCGATCCTAATGTGCAACGCATCACCGAGGAATATATTCATCAATGGTTTTTAGATCATCCCGACGAGGATTCATTTTCGCTGGGCATGGATGACATCGCTTATATGAGCGACGATCCCCTAACCGACGCCATGGACTCCAGCCCGGATGATTATAAAAAACGCAATTTTTCCAGCCGTTTTTACAAGTTCATCAATATCATCGCCAAGCAGGTCAAGAAAACTGATCCCGGCAAATATATCGGAACGTTGATCTACAGCATCGCGCTCAAACCGCCGGTGGATGTGCCAAAAATGGAAGACAACGTCTTCGGGTTTATCGCCGACGGCAGCGCTGCACAATGGTATCAGCCCGGCAAAAAAGACGAATGGATGGCCACCACCAAAGATTGGGCAAAACGTGTCAGCATTTTATCGCGTTACGATTATTTCGGCATGGGCACTTTCGCACCGCGCGTTTTTCCGCACGCCATGGCGGAAATGATGGATTTTGATCACTCACTGGGATTCGAGGGAAGCTATGTGGAAATGTATACATTTTTGCCGCAGACCGCGCCAATGATTTGGGCTTTTGCGCAGAAACAATGGAATCCCAATCTCAAGATAGATGATTTGCTGAATGAGTTTTATACAAAAATGTACGGCCCGGCCGCACCAACGATGAAAAAGTACTTTGACCTGATGGAGAAATCCTGGAACACGCCACGTCCCGGACACACCGGCTGGGTCCATCGTAACATCATTCATCAAGCCACATCAATTTCGCCCGAAGCTGTTCACGAAGGCACAGATTTGCTGAACGCCGCTTATAATCAGGCCACAACGCCATTGGAAAAAAGGCGCATCGATGTCACACGCGGCGGTTTGCAATATGCCAGTTATGCTATTTTGGAATACGCCCTCGCGCAAGAAATATCCGCCGCCCCAGTGGACAGCTCCGCGGCTGCCGCAAGCGCATTAGCGAAATCCGAACAACTGGGAAAATTAATCAGCGAACGTGAAACCTATTGGCCACAAGCCCTAAAACGGCAGGATTTGTTGGGTGAAAATTTGCGCGGATTGAAAGGCATGATTTTGGGCAATGGCGAAAGCTATCTCCAAACAAATACAGCACCGCTGGAAAATCCCGCCATTCCCGGCATTCTGCGCGTGGCTGGCTGGTATCACGATAATCAACCAGCAGACGCCGCCGCCACTTCGCAACAATTAATCAATAGCTTTCCCGAAGGCGGCATTCGCAACGCCATCGGTTCGTGGAATTGGGTACAGGAAAATCATCCTAAATCGCTGATCAAAAACGGCAATTTTGAAGACACCACGAAAAACACCACCGCCGCCGCGCAAGAAGATTGGAGTTCCAAAGGCGCGCCCACCGGCTGGAGCACCTGGAGCAGCCAGGGCAAAGCGAAATTCACCAAAGCAAGCGGCAAGACCGGCAACGGCTTCCGCATTCAAAGCGACACTGACGAAACCAAAGACAACGGCGTCATCATTCAAAATGCAACATTGAATCCCACCAGCAAATATCTGGGCATCGCCTGGGTAAAATCCGCGGACGCCGCCTTGGCGGCCAATGCCACCATCACATTCCGCTTCCGCACTGACAAAGGCTGGTTCACCGGAAAAGATGCGACCATCACATCCGGCGCTTCGCCCAGCACGGAATGGCAGCCGGTCATTATCTCCGCCAATGTTCCAAAAGGTGCAACGGCAATGGCTTTCATGTTGGGCACTAACGGCGGTGACGCAATTTTCGATGATGCGGCGTTGTATGAAATTCCGGCGAAATAATGCGTCTGCAAACGCGCATAAGAGTACCTGACTCATACTGAGTATTTGTGCGTCAACGTATTCTTGCATTTGTCACACTGAGCGAAGTCGAAGTGTGGCAAACGCTATCATCGTGAAAAGTACTTTTGATAAAGGCTTCGACTTCGCTCAGCCTGACAACTTGTACAAATGTTGAACATAAGCCAAAGTACTTTTGTGAAACAAAATAAAATCCCAATCTCTAATTGTCGAGATTGGGATTTTATTTATATGCCGGATATTAAAAGTACTTTTACAACGGCAATTTAACAGCCTGCCCTGTCTCCGCGCTTTTATCCGCCGCGAAAACCAATTCATGCGTTTTGACCGCATCCGCCAAATCAGGCTGGCAGGGTTTGCCATCTAAGATCGCGCCGACAAATTCTTCGATTTGTCCATTAAACGGGTGATGCGTTACGTCGCCACTATCCGGCGGAACGGCTGCGAGAGTAGTCCAGCCATTTTGCGAAGGAAATAACGGTTCCGACCACAAACGGTTATCGCGGATGGTGCCTTTGGTTCCCAGCACATCTACGTTAAACGCATACGGCATTTTGCAATCAAGCGTGGAAGCAACTTTGCCAACGGTGCCATCTTCGAATTTGCAAATCAAAATCGTGGAAGGTGCAAAATCCCAATCAGTGTTGTCACCTTTATGATCGATATTATAGGCGGAAACTTCAACCACCTTTTTATCCAATCCCATAAACCAACGCATGGCATCAACGGCGTGGCAACCAGCGGAAAGCAGCGACGAACCTCCCTGCTTCTTTTTCACCGACCAATGATATTGCGGATACCACTTCTGAACGCCATGCCAGTAATCCACTTCCACATAATACGGATCGCCCAGCGCGCCGGAATCGATGAGATTCTTGGTATTAATTAGCGCCGGATTCCAATGCAAACAAAACGACACGATGCTTTTGACGCCGGCTTTTTGTACCGCGTCATTCATCGCAACGCAGCTTTCCCAATCCAATGCAATCGGTTTTTCGATGCACACATGTTTGCCTGCCTGCGCCGCGCGAATTGTTAAATCGGGATGCGTGTCCGGCGGCGTGGTGATGGAGACGATGTCCACATCGGGCCGCGCCAGCAACTCGTCGAAATCGGTAGTAATAAACGCGTCCGACGCTTCGGCATATTCCGCACAATGCCGCGCTGATTCCGCGCGCCGGCTGCCGACGGCGACTAACTTGGTACGTTCGCAAGCTTGATACGCACGCGCATGTTCTCCCGCCACCCAACCTGCGCCGAAAATGGCGGCGCCTAATATTTTGTCTGACATGATGAAATTCTCCTTAAACTCTTTTCGTCATTCCCGCGCAAGCGGGAATCCAGTTTGCAAAAATATTCGTCGCCTTCGACTTCGCTCAGGCTGACAAAAGTACTTTCAATAATGTCATGCTGAGCGAAGTCGAAGCACATGGATTCCCGCCTGCGCGGGAATGACCTTTCTTACAGTTTGACCACTTTCTCCGTGCGCGCCGATTCCAAAATCGCTAAGATCACAGCCAGTGAATCGTGTCCTTCCTGCCATGAAGCGCGCGGTTTGGCATTACCTTTCGCCACTTCCACGAATTCATTGATCTGCTTTTTAAAACCGTCACGCAAAGCTGTTTTTGGAAAGAAAACTTCTTCCTTCTCTTCATCTTCGCCACGATTAATCACAAAGTGACCTTCCGTTGCATCGGCAGCTTCGTCGTGCGGCCAGGTGATCATTCCTTCTGCGCCGGCAAATTCAAAAACTCTGGTTCCGGCGCAGCCTTTGGGCAAGCCCCATGACCAAGTCAACATCAATTCATCGCCACTCTGAAATTGCACAGTAGCAGTTCCCGCATCAATGGCAGTGCTGCCTTCGCGAAAAGTACGTCCATTGCAAAACGCCCATTTTGCCGGACCAAAAGTGTGCAGCGCAAAATCGATATTATGAACGCAACCATCCATAAACGGGCCGCCGCCAATCGCGTCATTATTGAACCAAGGCGCCGCCGGGCCGTGACCAAACGCCACATTATGCCACACCACAGGACGCCCAATTTTCTTTTCCTGCACGGCTTTGCGAAATGCCATCCATTCGTCATCGAAACGCCGCACAAAACCTACCTGAAACGGCAAGCCGGTTTCATCCAGCTTCGCCTTCACAGCGGTAGCCTGTTCCAACGTTCGCGTCATCGGCTTTTCCGAAAACACCGCTTTGCCATTGTCCAGCGCTTCGATGATCGCGTCGCTATGGAACGCAGTGGGAACGCAAACCAAAACTGCATCAATACGCGGCCACAATTCTGCCAATTCCGTCGTGTGAAACGCAAACCCATGTTCCGCCGCAAAAGCTTCCGCCCTACTCGAATCCACATCCATCACGCCGGCGAATTCCACATCGTCGCGCTCTTTCAAATGCGGCAAATGCGCCGTGGGAATTCCGCCCGCGCCAATCACACCAATTCTCAGTTTTTCCATAATAGAAATCTCCAGATACCTCTTCCTACTCTAACAAAAAATGCCGGTAGGTTCGAGGTGTAAAAGTACTTTTGACGCAATACCTATTGAGCTGGCGCGTGGTTCTACGGTTCTACCCACTACACATACCGCCCTGCCTGTTTCCGATAACCGGCGGGGCCTATTTTAAATACCAGCGCAAAGGCACGCGAAAATGAATGTACATTGGCATAACCGGCACTTTTTGCAATTTGTTTAATCGACATATTTTTGCCGTCCAGCAAGTGCCCCGCCGCAGCGCGCATCGTAGATTCCAGAATATAGCGACGCGGCGACTGGCCGATAACATCGTAAAAACAATGCGTAAAATAACTGATAGACAACCCCATTTCTCCCGCCATCCGCGTCACTGTCCAGTGCACGCTGGGATCCTTCAGAAACTCCTGCAACAATGGCCACAGCGCCTGCCGAAACTCGCCGAGGCTTCCTTCCGGCGCCGGCATTTGAGAATTTTGTTCCAGGAACTCAACCAGACAAAGCGAGAGCATCGCAGAAATTTGTTCGTTGGCCCAAACGTTTTGCTTATCCCACTTGGAATTGCATAGGGAAATATATTGCCGCGCTTCCCCGGACACCTGAAACCGATGCAACTGATTGCCGAAAAGCGTCCAGAAACGCGGCGTCATGTGAAATTTAAAGCTGCAAAAATAATAGGGCTTGGAGCATTCAATGCCGTGCCACGTTAATGGCGGAATAATCCACGCGTCGCCACAGTGGCCGGTTTCGGTCTTGCCGCCATCAAGGATTAACTTATATTCACCATCCAAAATCACGTCCAGTTGATGAAAATGGTGCAGATGCTTTTCCTCCTGATAAACCTCCTGCGTCGTCTTGCGGGAAAAGTCCGCCCACACTATTTTTTCCACCAGGGGATAAAATTCATCGGTGTCTATTCTTTTGGAACCAATATGTTCCCTGTCGATGATAATGTTAATCATGATAATTTGGAGTGCCACCTGCAAGCCGCGCATCAATAAGTGCCCAACCCCCTCTATTTTACCTGAAAAGCAGGTTGAGATAAAAACGGAGCAGGAAGCGATAAATAAAAATAGCATAAATGAGGTTTAATAATGGCGGAATTGGGGTATCATATGTACCAATGACGAATAAATTGATGCGGGTAAAAATTAATTTATCGAAAGTACTTTTATACGGAGCGAACATGCGAAAGCAAAAAAGAAAGGACATCACAAAAAGGCCAGTTACCGGGTTCACTTTGATAGAATTGCTTGTCACAATTGCTATTATATCAATTCTTGCAGCAATCCTATTCCCAGTTTTTGCGCGGGCACGAGAGAATGCGCGACGATCCAGTTGTATGAGTAATGAGAAGCAGCTTGCCTTGGCCTCCATGCAATATGCACAAGATTACGACGAACGATTGGTGCCGTCCTATAATGCGCGCACTTCTACTGCCGATCTCTGGATGAATATCATTCAACCTTATGTCAAAAATAAGCAGATTTTCTTCTGTCCCAGCGCAAGCGGCCTTGACCCCAGCGGTTCATTGACCGTGAGCAATGTCGCTTACGGTTGGAATTATATCTACCTGACTCAGGCAGCTTGTTCACCTGCTGGCTACGGTTGTGGTGGCGTATCGCTCGCGGCGGTTACAAAGCCTTCCGAAACGATCTTGCTAACTGATTCCGTGGGGACGGGGCACGATGTGAATTATTACTATGTTGCCGGTCCCAGGAGTACTGTTTTACCGACACCGGTACATCTCGAAGGGGCAAACGTTGCATTTGTGGATGGTCACGTCAAGTGGATGAAAATCCCTGGGGATTTTCAACCCTATGTTGCGACCCTGTGGGATTTGGAGTGAAAGCTACATATTAGATCGAATTAATCTCAAAATTATGAAACAAACAATTATGAAACAAACAAAAAATCTCTATTTGTCGTTTACCGCGTTGTGCATTATGGGCTGCATCAATTCTGTAGCCCATGCGGCGCTCACCATTGCCGGCAATGGCAAAAGTACTTTTAGCATAGTCATTCCCGCCAGAGCGCCACAATCCGTAACACAAGCGGCTCATGAACTACAAAATGACATCGCGAAATCTACCGGCGCAGCACTTCCTATCATCAAAGATACCGCGAACACAAGCGCGCCGTATATCAGCTTAGGTTCCACCGGCCAGGCGAAAAAAGCCAATATTACTGACAAAGACATTGCACCTGACGGTTTCCGTATCGTCACCGAGGGCGGCAATGTCTATATCATCGGTTTGGACACTACTGTCAAACCACCTCGCACGAGGGATGATCGTTTGAATTCCGTTTTCACACCGGATCCCGGCGCAGAGGGGCCTCAATACACTCCGCAAGGCGGGTATAGCAACGGCACGGCGAACGGGGTTTATTCTTTTTTAGAAAAACAATTGGGCGTGCGTTGGCTTATGCCCGGAGAATTGGGATTGGTTATTCCCACAAAAAGTACTTTTCGCATTCCCGAAATCAATCATACGGAATCGCCCGTTTTTAGTATGCGTGATATGTCGTTCATAATGGACGGCAAAGATACCAAAGATATCATTTACGATTGGACGTTGCATCAAAAATTGGGAAATTCGTACGGCATGCATCGCAGGAATATGAATCATAGTTGGGAGGATACCGTTTCCAAAAGTCTCTACGCGACACATCCTGAATGGTTCGCCTTGATTGATGGCAAACGCGTTTCGCCCAATGGCACAGCATATAAGATTGAAACCACAAATCAACAACTGATCAAACATGTTGCAAATGAGGCCATTGCTGCCTTGAAAGGAGATCCTCAATTAAGAATATTTTCCATTTCTCCCAACGACGGTTTTCAGGGATGGAGCCAAAGTCCTGAGAGCAAGGCGCTCTATGACGAGAAAGCTCCTTTGGTGGGTGGCCTTCCTTCCGTTACTCCGCTGATTTTGAAATATTACCGCGATGTGGCAAATATCGTAGAGAGCGAATATCCTCAAGGGAAGCTCGCGGGGTTCCTCTACAGTTCTTATAGGTATCCTCCGACTTCCGGGGATGTGGATCTTCCGCGCAATTTCATTCCTATCCTCGCTGACGATCAAAATTATTTCTACGGCTTATACGGCGAGAACTCTCAAAAGAATTTTGAGCACATCATCAGCACATGGCACAAGGGCGTTCACGGCGATTGGTTCGTCTATGATGAACCCAATATTCTTTATTGGTATAACGAGAGCGGGGTCATTACACCGCCAGCTACGGGGATATTAAATTTTTATTTTTCACGTCTCACGAAATATGGCATTGATGGCATGACTACCTCGGGCAGCTTTGTGTGGGCTCAAACAGCGCTCAAAAACTATCTCCTCGCAAAACTCTTATGGAATCCCCAATTGGATGCGAATGAAGTGATGCTCGACTGGTTAACGCACGCCTATGGCCCGCAGGCAGCTCCTTTCATGGACAAATTTTATAAGAAAGTGGACGGTTGGTTTTCAGAAACGTGGAGACACAATTATATAACGGCATCTGATATGGAAGCGATCTATGGTGGAGATCACTATCCCCAATTGGAACAACTATTCCTACAGGCCAAAGCACAACCCATGACAGAGGCGCAGAAACGACGATTTGATCTTGTAGAAATGAACATGGTCGTCTTGGAATGGCGCCTGAAGAAAGCGGGATATCTGCCACAAGGTTATATATCGAAATTGCAGAGCGATACGGCGCAAATTGACCGATATTTCTTCGATGGAGGCGATACCCGTCGTTCGGAAGATGGCTCGTTCGCTATGATGCCGGAGCTCTGGGGATCGGGCATGGCAAAGAGTCGATTGATGAAGGTTGTCTTGAACGGCACGCCTGAAAATACTGTGGAGGGTGATGTCCAATCATTACGATTGAACGAAGGTTTCGTGCAAATCTACGCCGCCCAATCAGGCAAGATATCTCTCACAGTGGACAGCTTGAATGCGGGAAGCGCCATCACAGCGTATTCGCTATTTCCTGGGGATAACGGCAAAAGCGTGCGCCGCGGCATCTGCGACGCAGGAGATACCATCACGTTCGAAGCGAAGGGCGGTCAGCTCTATTTATTCAATATTGGGGCGTATGGTCAATATCAAGCGAAAGCAAAATATACGGTCACAATTCCTGATGCGGAATTGACCACCGGCGCGATTCGCGGTGAACGCCTCTACCTAAATGGCAAAAGCGGCGCGAAAACATACATCTACGCTTCCGGCGAGAAGATGCAGACCACACAGGGCTCCAAAGGTGTTACCGCCAGTAATTGATCCTACGTTGTGCCCCAAAGCTCTCCTGCTGCGGTAGCGGCGGGAGAGCTTTGGAACATTCTGTGTTCCGTAAAAGTAATTTGTAATTTGGCAGCGAATACAACGCGCGTCCTGGCCGCAGCATCAGCCTATTTCAATATACGCGCCGATTCTGGTGTCGGTCGTTACAGTGAGAAGTGTCAAATAGCGGCGTGTTGATGGATGCGATAAAAGTACTTTCATCGATGTAGAATTTTCACACCAACCGTTCGACAGCTTCTTCCACTTTCGCCGCGATGCGCGCGCTGTCTAATACCGTAAATTTCTTATCCCGCAAAAGTACTTTTCCATCTACAATCACCGTATCCACATCTTCCGCGCGCACCGCATAAACCAGATGCGACACCACATTGTGCAGCGGATATAAATGCGGCGCATCGAAATCGACAATGGTGATATCGGCTTTTTTGCCGATTTCCAGCGAGCCGGTTTCTTTTTCCAATCCGAGGCATTTCGCGCCGTCGCGCGTCGCCATTAAAAGCGCCTGTTCGGCGGGAACCGCCACCGGCGAACGGTTTTGCATTTTATGCACCAGCGCCGTCAAGCGCATTTCTTCCCACATGTCCAAATCGTTATTGGACGCCACGCCGTCAGTGCCGATTCCCACCATAATGCCGCGCCGCAGAAATTCCGGCACCGGTGCGCAGCCGGAGGCCAGCTTCATATTGGATGTGGGATTGTGCGAAACCGCGAACGGCGTTTGCTCCATGATATCCATTTCACCATCGGTCACCTGCACGCAATGCGCCGCCAAAAACGGATTTTCCAGCGCGCCGATTTTTTGCAACACGTGCACCGGAGAATCGCCCCATTGCTCTTTGACCTGCGCCACTTCGGCCTCGGTTTCGGAAACGTGCGTGTGCAAAAGTACTTTTGTGTCGTTATGAGCCTGCACCAATTTTTCCCATTGTGGCGGCGTGCAGGCATATAAGGAATGCGGCGCGAAAAAAGGATAAACGCGGCCGTCCGCCACGCCCTGATGATCTTTAACAAACGCAATGGCTTTATCCAATCGCTTTTCGGCCTCCGGCAAAAATCCCAGAAAAACGCCGCCCGGGCAAGCGCGAATGCCGCTTTCGATAATCGCATCCAAACCGCGTTCGTAAAAAAAGTACATATCGGCAAACGTCGTGGTGCCGCCGCGCAGCATTTCTGCAATCGCGAGCTGCGTGCCCCAATAGACATCGTCCGGCTGTAGATGCTGTTCAAACGGCCAGATTTTTTCATGCAGCCACGGCTCCAACGCCATGTCGTCGGCATAGCCACGTAGCAGCGTCATGGCGGAATGAGTGTGAGTATTGATCAAACCCGGCAACGCCACCAATCGCTTGCCACGAATAGTTTCATCGGCCGCGAACGGCGGAGCCAATTCGTGCGCGCCGACAAACGTGATATGATTATTTTCGATATGGATGCGCGCGTCGGGAATGACGTCCAACTGTTCGTTACACGTGACGACGAATGCTGCTTCGATACAAATGCGATTCATGGAAGAAGATTATACCGAAGCGAGTTTGTTAAAAGTACTTTTGAGCTACTGTATTTAGATCGTCGAGGTCGCAAGCCACGAACCACGCCAGTTATGGCGTGGCATATATTCAGCTATCTGGCCACGCCATTACTGGCGTGGTTCGTTTCCACAAAAACCCGCACTTGATGCGGATAGACATACACTTCATCACCCACTTTCAGTTCTAAATCGCGGTCGCGCTGATGATCGAGTTCCACTTCCAGCGGGATTTGTTCGTCGAATGCCATCAGCGATAATTTGACCAACGGGCCGCTGCGGGCAATGCGTAAAACGCGGGCGGGCAGTGATCCCTGGCCGTGCGAAACGCGATCCACATCCAATTCATGCGGACGCACATACGCCGTGGCCTGCTGCGGTTCGTCGTGCGG
>Ga0164242_10003528_pt1 | contig 17823 bp, 15 predicted proteins | sample OricomgcompostMG_FD_108783 | JGI IMG/M metagenome (GOLD analysis project Ga0164242, IMG submission 108783) | Miracle-Growth compost microbial communities from Emeryville, California, USA - Original compost - Miracle growth compost (MG) ... | reverse complement strand
GTCTGCTCGGCGAACTGATGCGTCAACTAGCCTGACCTGTCGTGCCACCCGCATCGCCCGGGACCGGGGTGCCCCGACCCACCGTTCCCGTCCCCGTCCCGCTGGGCGAGCTCTTGCTGCCGCCCGGACGGATCGTCGGCGACCCGGCCACGGCCGTCACCGGCATGACGATGGCCAGCGCCTCGGTGCGGCCCGGCGACCTGTTCGCGGCCGTGCCGGGCGCCGTCGTGCACGGAGCGCGGTACGCCCGTGACGCCGTGGCAGCGGGCGCCGTCGCGGTCTTCACCGACGAGGCCGGCCTCGCCGAGGTGCCCGAGGGCACGCCCGTCCTGCTCGGCACGGACGTGCGCAACGACGTCGGACGGATCGCCTCGCGCGTGTACGGCGACCCGAGCGAGCGGCTGACGGTGCTCGGGGTCACCGGCACGAGCGGCAAGACGACCACGACCTACCTGCTCGAGGCGGGACTGCGCGCCGCAGGCCGCACGACCGGACTCATCGGCACGACCGGCACCCACATCGGCGACGAGAAGCTCGAGGCCGCGTTCACGACACCGGAGGCGCCGGAGCTGCAGGCGCTGTTCGCGGTGATGCTCGAGCGCGGCGTCACCGACGTCGCGATGGAGGTCTCGTCGCACGCGCTGGCTCTCGGCCGGGTGAACGGGACGTCCTTCGACGTCGGCGGGTTCACCAACCTGTCCGAGGACCACCTCGACTTCCACGGCGACATGGGCCGTTACTACGAGGCCAAGCGCCGGCTGCTCGAGATCGCGCGCAGCCGCGTGGTCGTGCTCGACGACGAGTCCGGCTGGGCGCACCAGCTGCTGGAAGACCTCGGCGGGGGCATGACGACGGTGAGCCGCGGCCCGAACCACGGCAACTGGTACGTCAGCGGCGGCGTGCAGGCACAGCCCGACGGCAGCACCCGGTTCGTGGTCCGGCGGCGAGCCAGCCTGCTCGGCATGCAGTCCGACATGATCGAGGCGGGCTGCGCGATCCCCGGCGAGTACAACGCCGACAACGTGCTGCTGGCGCTCGCGATGCTCGACGAGGCCGGTGTCGAGCTGACGTCCGAGGTCGTGTCCGCGATCGCGACAGCCACCGTGCCGGGACGGATGGAGCCGGTGCACGCCGGTCAGGACTACCTCGCGGTCGTCGACTACAGCCACAAGCCGGCGGCCGTCGACGGTGCGCTGCGCGCGCTGCGCCCGCTGACGAAGGGACGGCTGATCATCGTGCTCGGCTGCGGGGGCGACCGCGACCGCGGCAAGCGGCCGCACATGGGCGACATCGCCGCGCGCGGCGCAGACCTGCTGATCGTCACCGACGACAACCCGCGCACCGAGGATCCCGCCGCGATCCGCCGCGCGATGCTCGACGGCGCGCTCGCGGTGCCCGCCGCCGAGCGTGGCGAGGTGATGGAGATCGGTGACCGGGCCGCCGCGATCACCGCCGCCGTCGGCGCGGCCGGGTTCGGCGACACCGTGCTCGTCGCGGGCAAGGGACACGAGACCGGGCAGGAGATCGCGGGCGTGGTGCACCCGTTCGACGACCGCGTCGTGCTGCGTGCGGCCATCGAGGCGCGGGCATGATCGAGCTGACCCTGGGCGAGATCGCGGCCGCCGTCGGGGGCACGCTGCACGACGCGGACGCCGCCACCGTCGTCACCGGACCGGTCGAGTACGACTCGCGCAAGGTCACGCCGGGCGGGCTGTTCCTCGCGCTGCCCGGCGAACACGTCGACGGCCACGACTACGTCGCCGCCGCGACCGCAGCCGGCGCCGCGGCCGCGATCGTCACCCGCCCGGTCGACAGTCCGCGCATCGAGGTCGGCGACGGCATCGCCGCGCTGACCGCGCTCGCCTCCTACGTCGCGCAGCGGTTGGCAGCGACGGTCGTCGGTATCACCGGATCGTCCGGCAAGACCTCGACCAAGGACCTGCTCGCGCACCTGCTCGCGGGCGCCGGGCCGACGATCGCGCCGGCCGGCTCGATGAACAACGAGCTCGGCCATCCGTACACGGTGCTGCGCGCCGATGCCGAGACCCGCTTCCTGGTGCTCGAGCTCGGCGCGCGCGGGGTGGGGCACATCCGGCACCTGACGACGATCGCGCGGCCCCGCATCGGGGTCGTGCTCAACGTCGGCACCGCCCACCTCGGCGAGTTCGGGTCGCGCGAGGCGATCGCGCTCGCGAAGGGCGAACTCGTCGAGGCGCTGCCCCCGGCCGTCGACGGGGGAGTCGCCGTGCTCAACGCCGACGACCGGCTCGTCCTGGGCATGGCGTCGCGGACGTCCGCGCGGGTGGTGACGTTCGGCGAGTCGGCAGGCGCGGACGTCCGGGCGCAGGACGTGCAGTTGGACGAGCTGGGCCGGGCGAGCTTCGTCCTGCACGCGCGCGGCGAAGTGGTGCCGGTGCGGCTGCGCCTGGTCGGCGAGCACCACGTGAGCAACGCCCTCGCCGCGGCCGCGGTCGCGCTCGAGGCGGGCCTTTCGCCGGAGCGGGTCGCCGAACTGCTCGGCTCGGTCAGCGCGACCTCGCGGTGGCGCATGGAGATCACCGAGCGCCCCGACGACGTGCTGATCATCAACGACGCGTACAACGCCAACCCCGAGTCCATGCGCGCGGCGCTCAAGGCGCTCGCGACGGTGGCCCGAGAACGCAAGGCACGCGGCGGGCGCTCGTTCGCCGTCCTCGGCTACATGGCCGAGCTGGGCGCGACCGAACGCGACGAGCACGACGCGATCGGGCGTCTCGCCGTCCGCCTGGACGTATCACGCGTCGTCGCCGTCGGTGCGGGTGCCCGGCCCATCCAGCTCGGCGCGGCTCTGGAAGGCTCCTGGGACGGAGAAGCGGTCTGGGTGGCCGACGCCGACGAGGCGATCGCGCTGCTGCGGGCGGAGTTGCGCGCCGGTGACGTCGTCCTGGTGAAGGCGTCCCGCGCGGCGAGCCTCGAGCGCGTGGCGCTCGCGATCGCCGAGGATGCGAACGCGGCTCCAGGACCGGACGCGACGCGAGCAGGAGGTGACCCGGCGTGAAGACGATCCTCGTCGCCGCCATGGTGTCGCTGATCTTCTCGATCCTGTTCACGCCGCTGGTCGTCGCGTTCTTCCGCCGTCGCGGGTTCGGTCAGGAGATCCGCGTGGACGGGCCGCAGTCGCACCTGGTCAAGCGGGGCACCCCGACGATGGGCGGCGTCGCGATCATCGGCTCGACGATCCTCGGGTACGTCGCCGCGCACATCGCCAGCGCCGTCAACGGGAACGGTGGCCCGAACGCGTCCGGCATCCTGCTGCTGATGCTGATGGCCGGGCTCGGCCTGGTCGGCTTCCTCGACGACTTCATCAAGATCCGCAAGCAGCGCAGCCTCGGCCTGCGCGCCCGCGCGAAGTTCGGCGGGCAGCTGCTGGTCGCCGTCGTGTTCGGCGTGCTCGCGCTGCGGTTCCGCAACTCGCTGGGGCTGACCCCGGCCTCGACGCACATCTCCTACGTGCGCGACATCGCCGCGCTCGGCGTCGGCTCGGTCGGCTTCGTGATCATCGCCTACCTGATCATCTCGGCGACGTCGAACGCGGTGAACCTCACCGACGGGCTGGACGGCCTCGCCGCCGGCGCGTCCGCGATGGTGTTCGGCGCGTTCACGTTGATCTCCTTCCTGCAGCAGCGCAACGAGTGCGGCACGCACCCGGTCGGCGGCTGCTATTACGTGCGCGACCCGCACGACATCGCGATCGTCGCCGCGTCCGCGCTGGCCGCCTGCTTCGGCTTCCTGTGGTGGAACGCGTCGCCGGCGCAGATCTTCATGGGTGACACGGGGTCGATGGCGCTCGGCGGCCTGATGGCCGGCATGGCGATCCTGACCCACACCGAGCTGCTGCTCGCGGTACTCGGCGGGCTGTTCGCCACCGTGACGCTGAGCGGCATCATCCAGACCGGCTGGTTCAAGTTCACCCGCATCCGCACCGGAACCGGTAAACGGGTCTTCCGGATGGCGCCACTGCACCACCACTTCGAACTCGGCGGCTGGCAGGAAGTCACGATCATCGTGCGCTTCTGGATCATCGCGGGGATCGCGGCGGGCTTCGCCGTCGGGCTGTTCTATGCCGACTTCCTCAGCCATGGCTGAGCCGTCGACCGAACTGGCCGGGCGGCAGGTCCTCGTCGCAGGGGTCGGTGTCGCCGGCGCGTCCGCCGCGCGTGCACTGCTGTCCGCCGACGCGGAGGTCGCGCTCACCGCACGCGACGAGAGCGCAGCCGTGCGCGAGCTCGTCGGTGCCGGTGCGGAGTGGCGGGGTCCGCTGAGCGAGCTGCCGGCCGACGTCGAGCTCGTCGTCGCCTCGCCGGGGCTGCGCCCGACCGACCCGCTGCTGGTCTCGGCGCACGACCGCGGCGTGCCGGTGTGGGGCGAGGTCGAGCTGGCGATGCGCCTGCGCCGGCCGGACTCCGCCCCGTGGCTCGGGCTGACCGGCACGAACGGCAAGACCACGACCGTCCACATGCTCGAGTCGATGCTGCGCGCGGCCGGGCACCGTGCGCTCGCGGTCGGCAACGTCGGCGTCCCCCTGATCGACGCCGTCGTCGCGGACGAGCCCTACGACGTGCTGGCCGTCGAGCTGTCCAGCCAGCAGCTGCACTTCGCGCCGTCGCTGCACCTCGCGGCCGGCGCGCTGCTCAACCTCGCACCCGACCATCTGGACTGGCACGGCTCGCTGGCCGCCTACGAGCTGGACAAGACGGTGGTGTGGCACGCCGGCGTCGCGATCGCGAACGCGGACGACCCGCGCGTGGCCGAACTGTTCGCCGAGGCGGCGCCCACCCACCGCGTCTCGTTCACGCTCGGCGAGCCCGCGCCGGGCCAGCTCGGCGTGCGGGACGGGCGGCTGGTGTCGCACGCCTTCGGCGACGAGGGAGCGGACCTGCTGGCGGCCGAGGTCGTCCGCCCGGCCGGCAAGCACAACGTCGCCAACGCGCTGGCGGCGGCGGCGCTCGCCCGGGCCCACGGCGTCCCCGCCGAGGCGATCGCCGACGGGCTCGCGAACTTCCGTCCGGACCCGCACCGCAATGCGGTCGTGCTCGAGCGGTCGGGCGTGCGCTGGGTTGACGACAGCAAGGCCACCAACGGGCACGCCGCGCGTGCGTCGCTGCTCGCCTACGACCGGATCGTGTGGATCGCGGGCGGCCAGCTGAAGGGCGCGAGCGTGGACGAGCTGGTCGCCGAGGTCGCGCCGCGGCTGGTCGGGGCGGTGCTGCTGGGCGTCGACCGGGCGCAGATTGCGGCCGCTCTGCGGCGACACGCGCCCGATATCCCGGTGATCGACGTGGTGAACACCGACCATGAAGCAATGGTTGAGGTTGTGCGTGCGGCGGCCGGGCTGGCACGTCCCGGTGACACCGTCCTGCTCGCGCCCGCGGCCGCGTCCTACGACATGTTCGCCAACTACTCCGCGCGCGGTGACGCGTTCGCCGCGGCGGCGCAGGAGCTCGCGCGATGACCGAGGTGGAGGCGGCACCGGGGCTCGTCACCCGGTGCCGGGAGTGGTTGCGCCGCGCGCCGGAAGGGCAGCGCTTCGGCGACCGGCCCTACGCGTCGGTGCAACTGCTGCTGCTCGCCGCGGGCGGCCTGCTCGGCTTCGGCGTGCTGATGGCGGTCTCGACGACGATCGCGGCGTCCAACGACGTCAACGGCACGAGCACCGGCGCGATCTGGACCCAGGTCGTCAAGGAGTTCGAGTTCATCGTCATCGGCATCCCGATCCTGTGGTTCTCGCTGCGGTTGTCGCCGAGCGCGTTCCGCCGGCTCGCCTACCCGATCATGCTGCTGAGCCTGATCCTGCTGTTCGCGGTGATGGTGCCGGGCATCGGCGTGAACGTGAACGGCGCGCGCCGGTGGATCGACCTGGGCCCGCTGCAGCTGCAGCCGTCCGAGCTCGCGAAGATCGGCCTGCTGCTGTGGGGTGCCGACCTGCTCGCCCGCAAGCAGCAGCTCGGCACGCTGCGCCGGGCGCGGCACCTGTTCGTGCCGCTCGTCCCCGGTTTCGCGTTCGTCGCGATGCTGATCATGCTCGAGCCGGACTTCGGAACCACCTGCACGTTCGTGCTGATCCTGCTCGGCCTGCTGTGGATGGTCGGCATGCCGATGCGCTACTTCGCCTCGATCGCGGTCGTGATCGCGCTCGGCATCGTCGGCGCGGCGGCGACCATGCCGACCCGGTGGCAGCGCATCACCGCGTTCCTGCATCCCAACCAGGACAAGCTCGGCGACAACTTCCACACCGTCGAGAGCCTGTACGCGCTCGGCTCGGGCGGGATCTGGGGTGTCGGGCTGGGCCAGGGGACGTCCAAGTACTGGGTCCCGAACGCCAGCTCGGACTTCGTCTTCGCGATCGTCGGCGAGGAGCTCGGCCTGCTCGGCTGCCTCGCGGTGCTCGTGCTGTTCGGTCTGTTCGCGCACACCGGCATGCGCATCGCGAAGCGCAGCGCCGACCCGTTCGTCCGGCTCGCGGCCGGCGCGGCGACGATCTGGCTCTGCGGCCAGGCGGTGATCAACATCGGCTACGTGACGGGCCTGCTGCCGGTCACCGGGATCCCGCTGCCGTTCATCTCGGCAGGTGGCACGTCGCTGCTCGCGTCGTTCTTCGTCCTCGGCATGCTCGTCTCGTTCGCCCGCCACGAGGCGCCGGCGGTCGCGTGCTGCCGTCGCGACGAGCGGTTGCGGCAGCGCTCGCGTCTACAGCGCTGGCTGCGTATCCCGGTGCCGAACCCGTACACGCCGCCGCGGCGCCGCTCGACACCGCGCGTCCGCGCCGTCACCGTCCCGCGTGCCGGCGGCGCACCGGCCCGCACCACCGCCGCGCGCACGGCATCGACGCGGACGTCGACCACCCGCACGTCCACCACCCGCACGGCCTCGCGGGGGACGAACCCGCTGCGCCCGACCGGCACCTCGGGACGAAGATGACGCCCCCGCCCCGCCTCGTCGTCGCGGGTGGCCACTCGGCGGGCCACATCGAACCGACGATGAACTTCGCCGACGCCGTCCGCCGCATCGAGCCGTCCGCAGAGATCACCGCCCTGGGCACGATCCGTGGCCTGGACACCACGTTGATCCCCGCGCGGGGGTACCCGCTCGAGCTGATCCCGCCGGTACCGCTGCAGCGCAAGCTCAACGCCGACCTGCTGCGGATCCCCGGCAAGCTGCGCGCGTCCGTGCGGGCGGCCGGCGCCGTCATCGACCGCACCCGCGCCGAGGCGGTCGTCGGGTTCGGTGGTTACGTCGCCATGCCGGCCTATCTCGCCGCCCGGCGCCGCAAGCTGCCGATCGTGATCCATGAGGCGAACGCGCGAGCCGGCCTGGCGAACCGCATCGCCGCGCGCCTGACGCCCTACGTCTTCACCGCGTCGCCCTCGGTCGAGATCGCGCACGGCACGCCCATCGGCATCCCGCTGCGACCCGCGATCGCGAACCTCGACCGCGCCGCGCTGCGCAGCGAGGCCCGCGCGCGGTTCGGGCTCGCCCCCGACGGCCCGGTGCTGATGGTCACCGGCGGCTCGCAGGGTGCGCAGTCGATCAACACCGCCATGGCCGACGCCGCGCCCGCGCTGCGGGCGGCCGGCGTGCAGGTGCTGCACATCGTCGGCCCGCAGAACACGATCGAGGTCGCCGATCCCGACGCCGCACCCCGCTACGTGGTCCTGCCCTACGTCGACGAGATGCAGTACGCGTACGCGGCAGCCGACTTCGTCGTGTGCCGCTCGGGTGCGATGACCTGCGCCGAGCTGACCGCGGTCGGCCTGCCCGCCGCGTACGTCCCGCTGCCACTGCGCGGCGGCGAGCAGCGAACCAACGCCGAACCGATCGTCGCCGCGGGTGGCGGCGTCATGATCGACAACGCCGACCTGACCGGCGAATGGATCCGCACCGAGGTGCTGCGTCGTATCGTCGATCCCGAGGTGGTGGCGACGATGTCGCGAGCCGCGTCCTCGGCCGGAGCACGCGACGCCGATGCGGTGCTTGCTGAGCGCGTGCTGGCCATCATCGCGAAGCGGCGGGGCGACACAGGAGAACGAGCATGACCGGCGGGGACGCCACGAGACCGATGCGTGATGCGGCCGCCGACCGTCCCGAGGACTGGGCCGCACCCGGCGCGGCGCTGGTCCGCAGCGCCGCCACGGACGTCATCCCGCCGCTGGCCGATCTCGGCCGGGTGCACATCATGGGAATCGCCGGCTCCGGCATGAGCGGGCTGGCGCGCATCCTGCTCGACCGCGGCGTCGAGGTCAGCGGCTGCGAGGCACGCGAGTCGCTCGGTGTCGAGCAGCTGCGGGTGCTCGGCGCCGACGTACACATCGGGCACTCCGTCGAGCACCTGCGCGACGCCGACACGTTCGTGTACACGACCGCGATCAACCCGAAGCAGGAGGAGTTCGTCGCCGCCCGCGCGAGCGGGATGCCGGTGTTGCGCCGGGCCGCCGCGCTCGCGGCCGCGCTCGAGGACCGCCGGTTCATCGCGATCGCCGGCACGCACGGCAAGACGACGACGACGTCGCTGCTGACCGTCGGGGCGCAGGCCTGCAACGTCGACCCGTCGTTCGCGATCGGCGGGAACCTCTACGAGACCGGCAAGAACGCGCATCTGGGCAAGGGCGAGCTGGCGATCGTCGAGGCGGACGAGAGCGACGGCTCGTTCCTGCTGATGCACAGCTCGGCTGCAGTCATCACGAACGTCGAGGCCGACCATCTCGAGAACCACGGTGACCTCGCGGGTATCTACCGCGCGTTCGAGCAGTTCGTCGACCGCGTCGACAGGGACGGCCTGCTGCTGACGTGCAGCGACGACGAGGGCGCCCGGGTCATCGCCGACTACGCCCGCCGCACCGGTCACCGCGTGGCGACGTACGGCACCGGCGCCGGCGCGGACTTCAGCGTCACCGGCGTCGTCGCACTGCCCGACGCGGTCGAGTTCGACGTCACGGGCCCGGGGCTCGGCACCCAGCACGTCCGGGTCGGCTCGCTGGTGGGCGAGCACATGGCGCTCAACGCGACCGCCGCGCTCGCACTGTCGCTCGAACTCGGCCTGGACGTCTCGGCCGTCGTCGAGTCGTGGGCGGCGTTCGGCGGGGTGCACCGCCGCTTCGAGCCGCACGGCGTCGGCGGGGGAGTGCGCGTGTACGACGACTACGCGCACCACCCGACCGAGATCGCCGCGTCGCTCACCGCGGCCCGCGGCGCCCTCGCCGGGACGTGCCGGTTGATCGCGGTCTTCCAGCCCGGCACGTACAGCCGCACCCAGACCTTCGCCCGCGAGTTCGCCGAGGCGATGCAGATCGCCGACATCGCGGTCGTCATGGACATCTTCCCGGCGCGCGAGGAGCCCATCCCGGGCATCACCGGGGCGACGATCAGCGAGCTCATCGACAAGCCCGCGGCCGACGTGATCTACGAGCCGCGCTACTCGGCGGTGCCCGAACGCATCGCCGCCGTCGCGCAGCCCGGTGACCTCGTGATCACGATGGGCATCGGCAACGTCTACCTGCTCTGCGAAGAGATCCGCGACGCGTGCGAGCGACGGCTCGGAGGTGGGAGCGCATGACCCGCGTGCAGGAGCCCGACCTCGACGAAGGCTGGTCCGCGCCGCGGACCTCGACTCGCGACCGCGCGGGCCGGAGGCGTCCGCTGCTGATCGGTGCGGCCGCCGTCGTCGTCGCCGGTGCGCTCGTGATCTGGCTGGTCGCGTTCAGCCCGATGCTGGGCGTGCGCACGGTGACGGTGCACGGCACGCACGCCGTGCCGGCGCAGGCCGTGCTCAAGGCGGCGGACGTCCATCACGGCACGCCGCTGCTGCGCCTGGACACCGGTGCCATCGTGCGCCGCGTCGAGCAGGTGCCCGGCATCGGCTCGGCCACGGTGCGCACGTCCTATCCGTCCACCGTCGTCATCACGGTCACCGAGCGCACGGCGATCGGCGTCGTGCGGTCCGGCACCGGGTACGCGCTCGTCGACGCCGACGGCGCCCAGTACCGCACGGTGTCGACCCGGCCGGCCAACCTCCCGCTGTTCGTGCTTCCGGCCGGAGCCGGCGCACTGCGGGCGGCGCGGGCCGTCGCGACCGTCGCCGCCGCGCTGACGCCGCAGCTGCGGGCCCGGGTGCGCTCGATCCAGGCGCTGTCACCCGGTGCGATCACGCTGCAGCTGCACGCGGGACGGCTCGTCCACTGGGGCGGCGCCGCGCAGAGTGCGGAGAAGGCGCGCATCCTGCCCGTGCTGCTGCGCCACCACCCGTCCGTCGTCGACGTCGAGGACCCCGCGCAGCCGTTCACCCGCTGATCCTGGACAGCCGAGGGACCCATACCTAGAATTCCTAGGTATGGGTAACCATCTCAAGGGCAGTCTGGACCTGCTGCTGATGGCCGTCCTGCGTGACGGCCCGGCGCACGGCTACGCGATCATCACCGCGCTGCGCGAGCGCAGCGCGGGCCGCTTCGAGCTCGCCGAAGGCACGATCTATCCCGCGCTGCACAAGCTCGAGTCCGCCGGGCTGGTCAGCAGCAGCTGGGACGCCAGCGGCGGCCGGCGCCGCCGGGTGTACGCGCTGACCGCCGACGGCCGGCGCGCGCAGGAGGCCGAGCAGAAGGAGTGGACGGGTTTCGCCTTGGGCGTCCAGGCGGTCGTGGGGTGGTCGGCATGACCGAGAGCCCGATCGAGGACGCCCTGGACGCGTTCTACGCGCGGTTGCACCTGCCCGCCCGCGACGCGCGCCGGGCCCTGGCCGACTGCGAGGCGCACCTGCGCGAGGCGGCGGCGGAGGAGTTGACACGCGGCCGCACGCTGCTCGAGGCCGAACGTGCCGCGGTCGAGCGGTTCGGCGATCCGGGGGCGGTGGCCGCCTCCTACGGCTACGGCTTGCGCACGCGCCTCGCGGGCCTGAACCCGCTCGCCGTGCTACGCGCCGCGTGTGCGCTGGCGGGACTCGGCCTGGTCGGCATCGGAGTCAGCGGCGGCGTCGCCGCGATCTTCAACCGGGTGTTCGGGCAGCGCCTGGTCGGGGGCGGGCCGACGCCGGGTTGGCAGCACTGCGCCGGCATCTCGGCGGCCGGCGTCCGCCAGCTCGTGTCCTGCGGGCCGAGCGTCGCCGAGGTCGCCGCCGACGCGGTGTCGCTGCGCGTCCTCGCCGGTGCCGTCGGCGTCGTGCTGCTGGCGGTGTCCTGGCTGATCGGGCGCTACCGCGGTTTCGACGCCGGCCCGCTCGACCGGCGCGTGATCGCCGCCCTTGCCGCACTGGGCTTCCTGGCCGGTGCCGTCGTGCTGATCGGCGTCTCGGTCGACGGCGCGCTCACCTACGGCCGTGACGGCGCCGGCTTCTACCTGAGCGGTGCCATCGTGTGCGTGCTGGCGGCACCGGCGTTCGCCCTGCGTGTCTGGCGCGGTGGGGCGGCGTCGTCGGGGCCCTGGGGGACATCGGGGACCTCGGGGACCTTGGGTGCGCGCACCGGCTGAACCACAACTCTCCCCGCGTGTCCTCGGCGTGTTTGCGCCGAATCGCTGCGTGTCGCCTCTACCTTCGGCTGAACACCCCAGGTTGACATAACGTTAACGGTCTACTTGAGGGTGAGGGTTTCGGAGCCGAAGACCCGGCCCGGACCACAGGCCGAACAGCGCGCACAGCCAGAGATCATCGAACGGGGAGTCCACGCCATGACAGCACCGCACAACTACCTGGCGGTCATCAAGGTCGTCGGTGTCGGCGGCGGCGGCGTCAACGCCGTCAACCGGATGATCGAGGTCGGCCTCAAGGGCGTCGAGTTCATCGCGGTCAACACCGACGCGCAGGCGCTGCTGATGAGTGACGCCGACGTCAAGCTCGACGTCGGTCGCGAGCTCACCCGCGGCCTCGGCGCCGGCGCACAGCCCGAGGTCGGCCGCAAGGCCGCCGAGGACCACCGCGACGAGATCGAAGAGGTGCTCAAGGGCGCCGACATGGTCTTCGTGACTGCTGGCGAGGGCGGCGGCACCGGCACCGGTGGCGCACCGGTCATCGCGAGCATCGCGCGCAAGCTCGGCGCGCTCACGATCGGCGTCGTCACCCGGCCGTTCTCCTTCGAGGGGAAGAAGCGCGCGACCCAGGCCGAGGACGGCATCGAGGCGCTGCGCGCCGAGTGCGACACTCTGATCGTCATCCCGAACGACCGGCTGCTGCAGATCTCCGAGCGCAACGTCAGCGTGATGGACGCGTTCCGCAGCGCTGACCAGGTCCTGCTGTCCGGTGTCCAGGGCATCACCGACCTGATCACCACGCCCGGTCTGATCAACCTCGACTTCGCCGACGTCAAGAGCGTCATGAGCGGCGCGGGCTCGGCCCTGATGGGCATCGGCTCGGCGCGCGGCGACGACCGCGCGCGCCAGGCCGCCGAGATCGCGATCGCCAGCCCGCTGCTCGAGGCGAGCATGGAGGGCGCGCACGGTGTGCTGCTGTCGATCTACGGCGGCTCGGATCTCGGCCTGTTCGAGATCAACGAGGCCGCCTCGCTCGTCGCCGAGGCTGCCCATCCGGAAGCCAACATCATCTTCGGTGCGGTCATCGACGACACCCTCGGCGACGAGGTGAAGGTGACGGTCATCGCGGCCGGCTTCGACAGCGGCCAGCTGCCGTACAAGAAGGTGGACGTGCGTCGCGAGCCCGCCGCCGCCGAGCGTTTCGGTGCGACGCCGCCGGCCCCGGTTACCACGCCCGCCCCGGCCACTGTCGCCGCGAACGCCACCTCATCCTCGCCGTCCTCGCAGTCCTCGCCGTCCTCGCCGATGCCCTCCGGCGACTGGAGCCGCCCGTCGGCCAACGGCTCGGCGCGCAGCCCGCTGCGGGTCGACGACGACCTGGACGTGCCGGACTTCCTGAAGTAGCAGGTCCGGCACACGGCCTGACGGGTAGCGAGAACAACAGTCGGACAGGAGCACCAGGGTGATGCCGCGCGACGACCGACGCCGGGCGGAGATCGTGAGCACCCTCGCCGCGGTCCGTGGGCGGCTGGCCGCTGCGTGCGCTGCGGCGGGCCGGGACGTCCGCGAGCTCACCCTGGTCGCGGTCACCAAGACCTACCCGGCCAGCGACGTCGCGACGCTCGCCCAACTCGGGGTGCTGGACGTCGGGGAGAGCCGCGATCAGGAGGCTGCCGCGAAGGTGGCCGAGACCGCGCAGCTGCTGCGTGAGAGCGGCGTCGACGCCGAGCTGCGCTGGCACTTCGTCGGCCGGATCCAGTCCCGCAAGGCCCGGTCGGTCGCGGGCTACGCCTCGGTGGTGCACTCGGTCGACCGCCCCGAACTCGTCGCGCTGCTCGCCGACGGCGTCGAGCGGGCCGGGCGCGCACCGCTCGAGGTCTTCCTGCAGGTGAGCCTCGACGGCGACCCCGACCGCGGCGGCGTGCCGCGCGACCGCCTGGCCGCCCTCGCCGACACCGTCGCCGCCGAGGCGCGGCTGCGGCTGCGTGGCGTGATGGCGGTGCCGCCGCTGGGCTCGGACGCCGACGCCGCCTTCGCCGATCTCGCCGGCATCAGCGCCGGTCTGCGCACCGACCATCCCGAGGCGGACGCGATCTCCGCGGGCATGAGCGGCGACTTCGAGGCGGCGATCCGGCACGGTTCGACACACGTCCGTGTCGGTACGGCGTTGCTCGGCCAGCGACCGCCGGTTATCAGCTAGCGTCCGCGTCAGCGGAGTCACATCCGCAACATCAGAAACGACTTGGAGGATCCGATGCCCGGAGCGATGCACCGGATGGGCGTGTACCTCGGCCTCGTCGAGGACGAGGACGACTACGCCGAGGGCTCTGACGGCTACGGACACCGCGAGCACGCCGTCGAGCACCCGGTCGAGCGTGCACCACGTCGCGAGCCGGCCTACGCCGGGCGTGGACGCGAGGCCGAGCCGGCCCACATCGAGCGCGCACCGCGCCGCGAGTACGAGCGCGAGTACGACGCCGTCGACACCCGCTACAGCGAGCCGCTCGTCGCGCAGCCGACCTACCAGATCACGGCGCTGCACCCGCGGACCTACAACGAGGCCCGCACGATCGGTGAGCAGTTCCGCAAGAACACGCCGGTGATCATGAACCTGTCCGAGATGGACGACGCCGACGCCAAGCGGCTGGTCGACTTCGCCGCCGGGCTGACCTTCGGTCTGCACGGGCGCATCGAGCGGGTCACCGCGAAGGTGTTCCTGCTCAGCCCGCACAACGTCACCGTGACGGCCCAGGACAAGGCCAAGATCGTCGAGAACGGGTTCTTCAACCAGTCCTGACGGACGACGCGCCGCGGCCTGGCACCATGAACGGTGCCAGGCCGTTGTGTGTACACGAGCGGGACGATCGGAAGGATGACGAGGGTGGACGTGGTGTGGGCGGCGGTGGGGTACGCGCTCTACCTCTACATCGTGCTCATCCTGGCCCGGGTGATCCTCGAGACGACCCGGCAGTTCGCCCGGTCCTGGCGCCCGGTGGGCATCGGCGCCATCGGCATCGAGCTGGTGTACCTGACCACCGACCCGCCGATCAAGCTGCTGCGCCGCCTGGTGCCGCCGCTGCAGATCGGCGGTGTGAGCCTGGATCTCAGCATCATGATCCTGCTTATAGCTATCCTTGCGCTCAAGTGGGTGGTGTCGTCCTACGCGTGACGGCTGCGCCTAAGATCTCCACTGTCAACGTCCAGTGCACGTAGAGTCCGTACGTCCATCGTTCGTTTTACATAGCAACACGACCCGCGCCGGGGATGACCTGGTACGCGACGAGTACAGAGGTGACCCGAATGCCGCTGACCCCAGCTGAAGTGCACAACGTCGCATTCAAGAAGCCTCCGATCGGCAAGCGCGGGTACGACGAGGAGGAGGTGGACGCCTTCCTCGACATCGTCGAGGTCGAGCTGTCCCGCCTCATCGAGGAGAACAACGACCTGCGGGCGCGCTTCGCGAACGGCGGCGCCGCGCCGGCCCCGACCGAGGGCGGCAGCGACGCCTCGGCGGCCGAGCTGGCCTCGGTCCGCGAGGAGAACACCCGGCTGCAGTCGCACATCGCCGAGCTCGAGCGGGCGCTGTCGCAGGGCAAGAACGGCGCCCAGCAGCAGGTCGTCCAGCTCCAGCAGCAGCTCGCGCAGACCGAGCAGCAGCTCGCCGAGAACCGTCAGCAGCTGCAGCAGGCTCAGCAGGCGCTGGCCGAGGCGCAGAAGGCGCCGGCTCCGGCGGCCGCGGGCGCAGCCGGCGCCTCGCCGGCCGACCACATGCAGGCCGTCCAGGTTCTCGCGCTCGCCCAGCAGACCGCCGACCAGGCGCTGGCCCAGAGCAAGGCCGAGGCCGAGCGCCTCGTTGCCGAGGCGCAGGCCGCGGCACAGAACGCGATCGCCGAGGCACGCGCCCAGGCCGACAAGCAGCTGTCCGAGGCCGAGGGCCGCGTCAAGCAGCTCGACGAGGAGAGCAACACCCGCGCGGCCCGGATGATCCAGGACGCCGAGCAGCGCGCCGCAACGATCACCACGCAGTTCGAGCAGCGCAAGGCCGCGCTGGAGCGCCGGGTCGAGGAACTGCGCACGTTCGAGCGCGAGTACCGCACCCGGCTCAAGAGCTACCTCGAGTCGCAGCTGCGCGACCTCGACGCGAGCGGCAAGAGCGAGAGCGGTGCGAACGCCGAGCTTGCCGAGGCTCAGCAGAGCTGATGACGGCAACGGCTCGCGACGGTCGGTGCGCCGGGCGCCGCGGGAGGTGACGTCCGCATGGTCCTGATCGGACTGCTGCTGCTCGCTGTGGCCTGCCTCGTGGTCGGCCTAGTGTCTGCGAGTGCGATCTGGCTGCTGTTCTCGCTGCTGGCGAGCGCCGTAGCCTCGGTGGTGCTCTACCGGATGCGGTCGAAGTACTCCGCCGCTCCGGCATCGGCCGGTGCGTCCAGCGCTCCTTCGGCTGTCTCGGTGGCGCCGAGCACGGCGACCTCGTCGACCTCGTCGACCTCGTCGACCCTGTCGAGCGCGCCTGCCGTGACCGCGCCGGAACCAGCACTAGAACCTGAACCTGCACCAGAACAGGCGACGGACGCTGCAAGCGGGCAGACTGTCGCCGTTGACGAGCCGGCGAAGGCGGGACGGTCAGTGAAGCTGCTCAGGTCAGACAAGTCTGCGGAGTCCGCCGAGGCTGCGGCCTCCGGTGAGCCGGATCAGCCGGGTAAGGCCGGTCGCGGCAAGCGGCTCAGCCGGGCGGAGAAGAAGGCCGCGAAGGACGCCGGGCGCCGCGGTGCCGCCGGTCCCGGTGGCGCACCCATCAACGATGTACAGCCTGAGCTGGATGTCGATGTGTGGGTCGTCGACGGGCGTCCGCAGTACCACGCTCCCGGCTGCGTGCGTCTCGCCGGTTCCGACGCCGAGCAGATCCCGTACTCGCAGGCGACCGAGGACGGCTTCGTCCCGTGCGATCTGTGTGCGCCCGATGACGCGGTTGTCCAGCAGCGCAAGGAGGCCGCCGAGCGCCGCGCCGCCGCGGCCGCGGCCGCTGACGCCGAGCGGGAGGCCGCCGCGCGCGCCGCCGAGCGTGAGGTTGCTGAGCGCGAGGTTGCGCAGCGAGAGGCCGCCGAGCGTGCGGCCGCCGCGCAGGCCGCCGCTGCCGCGGTGACGTCCGTGGCGGTGACCGAACAGGCCCCGCCGCCCGCGAGCGGTTTCGCCGCCTCGACGGCGACCTCGGTCTGGGTGGTCGACGGCCGTCCGCAGTTCCACGCCGACGGCTGTGTCCGGCTCGCCGGCCAGGCGGGTGAGTTGATCCCGCTCGACCAGGCGCTCGAGGACGGTTTCGTCGCGTGCGAGCTCTGCGTCGAGCCCACCGCCGTCCCCGGCGGTTCGGTCGGTGCGCTCGAGGCGTCGCTCGCCGCTGCCGCCGAGCCGCTCGGGACCGCTGCGCCGGCGGCTGCCCGCGAGAGCACCGCGGCGACTGCCGCTGACGTTGGCGCGGACGTTGCCGACGACGAGGTGTGGGTCGTCGACGGACGCCCGCAGTACCACCGCGCCGACTGCAGCCGGATCGCCGGAGCGCCGGCGGAGCCGATCCCCTTCGACCAGGCGGTCGAGGACGGCTTCCAGCCCTGCGACCTGTGCCAGGCCACGGCGGCCGGCGGCATCGACGCCACCGCCGAGGACGCCGTCGCGGACGGGCCGGAGCCGCTCGCGGCGCCGGTGAGCGAGCCGGTCGCCGAGCCCGAGCCGATCTTCGCCGGGCTACCGACGAGCACCGGCCCCACGGTCTGGGTCATCGACGGCAGGCCGCAGTACCACACGGCGCAGTGCCCGCGTCTGGACGGCGCCGAGGGCATCGAGATCCCGCTGGACCAGGCGGTCGAGGACGGGTTCGAGCCGTGCGACCTGTGCCAGCAGGCCGAGGTCGCCGCCGGGCCCGAACCCGTTGTCGAGCCCGCCGGGGAGCCCGTCGAGGACCAGCCGCTCGACGCGCCGCTGTCCGACGCGGTGCTCGACGCCGAACCGTCCGGATTCGGGCTGCCCGAGCCGGACTCCGAGCCGGTGTTCGCGGCGACCGCCGCCCAGGTCGAGCCGCCGGCCCGGCCGGCAGCACCGCCGATCGATCCAGAAGCGCTGGTCTGGGTGGTCGACGGACGCCCACAGTTCCACGTCGCCGGCTGCGTTCGCCTGATCGGCGTCGCGGGGGAGCAGATCCCGTACGTCCAGGCCACGGAGGACGGCTTCATCGCCTGCGAGCTGTGCGAGCCGCGGCGGGTGCTGAGCGAGGCGTATGCGGCCGCGCAGGCCGGTGCCGACGAGACAGTGCAGCCCGAGACAGTGCACCCCGAGACAGTG
>Ga0164242_10003527_pt1 | contig 17825 bp, 17 predicted proteins | sample OricomgcompostMG_FD_108783 | JGI IMG/M metagenome (GOLD analysis project Ga0164242, IMG submission 108783) | Miracle-Growth compost microbial communities from Emeryville, California, USA - Original compost - Miracle growth compost (MG) ... | reverse complement strand
GGACTCAGGCTTATCTCTACCGGGAACATGGTGCCGTCCTTTTTTATTGCAAATAAATCCCGTCCTTCTCCCATTTGGCGGGGAACAGGATGATCGTGGAAACGTGCCCTGTCATCTAAATGAAGCAAACGATATTCGGGCGGAACAAGTATTTCTATTTTTCTACCTAATACTTCATCCTTGCTATAGCCAAATTGTTTTTCAGCGTACCTGTTAAAATTGGTGATCTTTCCCCGGCTGTCCGTGACGACAATGCCAATTGTAGCATGGCTGAATACCAGGCCAAATTGATGAGATTCGGCGGTTTTGGTCTCTGATTCAATATCTTTATCTATGTCTTTCATTTTTCAGGCCGGGTGTGACCCGGCAACTCCTACCAAAGGATTAGCTGCCAGGCGAATTTAACGGAAATCAGTCAATCCATATAAAAAATTTTAAATCTGTTATAAGCTTCTTTTTCCAAAGATTCCCTGTGGTCCGGGTGGGCTATCCGGATAAGCGCCTTTGCTCGTTGGCGTAAATTTTTACCGTATAAGTCGGCCACGCCAAACTCTGTAACAATATAATGCACATGTGCCCTGGTGGTAGTGACACTTGCTCCGGGCTTCAGCATACAGACTATTTTGCTTTCTCCCTTGGAGGTGACGGAAGGCATGGCAATGATCGGCTTGCCTCCCTCGGACAATGCGGCACCCCGCATGAAATCCATCTGACCGCCCACACCGGAATATTGGAATGTACCGATGGAGTCAGCGCAAACCTGACCGGTTATATCTACTTCTATAGCGCCATTGATGGCCATTACCTTTGGATTTCTTCTGATGATACTGGTGTCATTAGTAAAAGAGGTTTCCTTCATGGTAATAAGCGGATTGTCGTCAATAAAATCATAAATCTTCCTGGTTCCCATGACAAAGCTGGATACAATCTTCCGGGTCAGCACTTTCTTGTTATTGCCGGTAATGACCCCTTTTTCTATGAGGGGCAAAACACCATCGGAAAACATTTCAGTATGTATGCCCAGATTTTTATGATGTATCAATTCCGCAAGCACGGAATTTACAACCCCGCCTATGCCCATTTGCAGCGTTGCGCCATCGTCTATCAATCCAGCCACATTCCGCCCTATCTCCCGTTCCGTTTCAGAAGGATCCTGAACTGCCACTTCGTACACCGGGCCATCGGATTCAACAGCCGCATGAATGCGGCTATAATGTATAAATCCGTCCCCGTGCGTTCTTGGTACACGAGGATTGCATTCAGCCAAGATGTAACGGGCATTTTCTATGGCACTGAGCGATATATCAACAGACGGCCCCAGAGAGCAAAAACCATGTTCATCAGGCGGACTCACCTGTATCATGGCCACATCCAGGGGCAAAATATTCCTTTTAAAAAGCAGATCGATTTCACTGAGGAAAACCGGAACGTAGTCTCCTATACCATCATTGAGCGCTGTCCGCATGTTAGCGCCGGTGAAAAATGTGTTGGCATGAAAGCTTTTTCTGTATTCTGAACGGCAGTAAGGCAGGTAGCCTTCGGTATGAATATGAACCAGCTCTACATTGCGTAGTTCATCCGATCTGGCAATCATGGCTTCAATTAACCTGTGAGGGGTCATGGCAACGCTGTGAATAAAAACCCGTTGATTACTTTTTATAATAGAAACAGCTTCGTTTACGCTCACAAATTTCATGTGATTTATTTTAAACTCTTTTACGATAATAAAACAAAAAGGGTATGACGATGTTTAGCATATTCGGCCTCGCTTTCTGAAAGATTCATTCCGTCCGGAGCCGCAATGATCTTCATCATGACAATAAGAATTATGGCAAAGTTACCGACTGTATATGGAAGGTTATATGATCCTTATTGTAAAGAAACCTGATTAAAATCATGTTCGATATGGTCTGGGATCATGAATACCCGGAAAAAACTATCTGAATTTTAGGGCATTTTAATTGAATAATATTGGCCACCATCAATCCGTATTACTATGTCATTTCAGTTCGGGCATCCTTATGAAGTTGCTCCAAAATATGAAAAACCCGTGGCTTATTTCTGTATGGAATTTGCCATCCACCAGGCGTTAAAAATATATGCCGGCGGGCTGGGCTACCTGGCGGGTTCATTTATGCGCAGCGCGTTCGAGCTCAGACAAAATGTTGTTGGAGTTGGGATCCTGTGGAAACATGGCTATTACAACCAGGCAAAAAGAGCGGATGGCACTATGGATGTAAACTTTGATGAGAAGAATTATAATTTTCTGCAGGAAACCCTCATTAAATATACGATCCGGATAGCGGGACATGACGTTTGGGTAACGGCCTATTACCTGGCGCCGGAAATATTCGGAACGGCGCCCTTATTTCTACTCACAACAGACCTCCCCGAAAATGATTACCTGGCAAAAACCACCTCCCACAAATTATACGATTCTAATCCGGAGGCTAGTATGGCCGCTGCCATATTATTGGGTATCGGGGGTGCGAAGTTGTTTGAATATCTTGACTGGAAACCTGCAATCTATCATCTTAATGAATCCCACGGACTTCCATTGGCCTTCTACCTGTACAGTCGCATTGGCAGTAGCGCGGAAGTACGCAAAAGGCTTGTTTTTACCAATCATACTCCCGAAGCAGGGGGAAACCTCAAAACCAACGTATGGCGGCTCTACAATATGGGATTCTTTGGTGATGCCAGTGAGGCGGATGTACGGGATATTACGCAGACTAACGGCAACGATTTAGATCATACGCTGAGCGCGTTAAGACTTTCAGGCATCGCAAACGGCGTATCTAAAGCCCATTTAAAAACATTATTTAACATATGGCAGAGCTACAACAATATCTGCCCTATAATTTCCATCACTAATGCTCAAAGCTTTTCATTCTGGGCGGCTAAAGAAATGTATGAAGCGTTTGAGAGAAACGATCCGGAAGAAATGCAGCGATTAAAAAAGAAGGCTAAGCAACATTTGTTTGAAGTGGTGGCAGATCAAACAGGAAAGATTTTAAAGGAAGATGTATTCACTTTAGTTTTCGCGAAGCGGTTTGCAGGCTATAAACGGGCAGATCTTTTGTTGTATAATTTTGAGAGATTCGAAAGAATCGCGAACAACGGCCGGTATCCTGTTCAGATCATCTGGGCAGGTAAACCTCATCCGGCGGACTATCCGGCCATCGGAATTTTTGATAAAATAGTCCATTATTGCCGGTCATCTCAAAATTGCGCGGTCTTAGCAGGGTACGAATTAAGCCTTTCTAAACTGTTGAAAAACGGAGCCGATGCCTGGTTAAATGTCCCGCGTATGACCCATGAAGCTTCCGGAACCAGCGGCATGAGCGCCGCGATGAACGGAACGGTGAATATCAGCATTGCCGACGGATGGTTTCCTGAATTTGCCAAAGACAAGGTCAACTGCTTCGTAATACCCGCAGCAGACGAAAGAACCGGCGATTATGAGCGTGACGCTATAGAATCAAACAACTTATATGATCTCCTGGAAAACAGCGTTATTCCCATGTACTATAACAATAAGCCCGAATGGCAATGGCTTGTAGCGAACGGCATGAAAGAAATCACCCCATACTTCGACAGTAACCGAATGAATAATGAATATTATGAAAAGCTGTACAAGTATGATCCTAATTCATATCCGGAATAAGCGTTATTTTAAAATGAACCGTGAAGCTGTCTTTTACCCGCAACAGCCCGAAAAGGGCAACAGGCGGTTCGATATCAAATTCGCTCATTTTTAAAAAAACATCGCCTTCGACGTTTATCTTCCCCTGCCTGCCGGCATAAATTGTCGGGTGAAGTGTAATTATTTTACTTACACCGGCTATGGTGAGCATTCCATCTGCCTGTATCCGGATTTTTCTTCCGTTGGCTGCAACCGACCTGAGAGGAGTCGTTACTATAAATGTGATCATAGGATATTGAATAGTCTTTAGGGTTTCGTACGTCTTCTTGTTCATAGCAGTCCCTTCTACGCCAATGCTCTTGATAGAACTTGACCGAACGAGTATTCTTACTTCTTCCACATCAAAGTGCCTTTCATCCACTATATTGATATTTGCAATTCCGTCGACATCATCAACAGATTCAGACCAGTCCCTGATATTAGAACTGCCATGAATGACGAATGTATAATCGTCTGCTAACCTGTAGTTACTCTGACTATATAGCGGGAACGCATATAATAGCAAGGCAGCCGCTAAGAAATATATTCGATTAGGTTTCATGTTATTCAGGTAGAATGATATTAAATATTATTGCTGCGACAGTTGCCTCTAAAAAGCCGAATGCCAGCCATGAGAGTATTATCAACAGCGGCACATCCATTGCGCTGTAGATAAGTAATATATAGGGAAAGGTGGCAAAAGCCATATAGACAGCGCCGAATTTAACACTCTTTACGAAAGCTGATCCTTTAAATAAATGTCCGAACCGGACCCATAACCACAAAAAACAGGCTGCGATCACAAAAGGATGTATATAATAGAAGACATTGCGTTGGGATTGACTAATAAAGGCGGGTCCGAAATATTCCATTGCCATATCAGGAAATTGCCATAAAAGAATATATATCGCAGCGATACTTAGTATCAGTAATATAACGCCTGCCGCTAACCCTGAAAGTACTTTCCTTTTCATCAGAAATTTTTTACAGATTGTATATCAAAGGTAACAGCGCCGCAAGTCGAAATGATTGACTCAAATTATTACCTGAAGTGATTTTGATCAATACTGTTTATTATCGGCTTGACAATTATCATATTCGCCGATGACCGCAATCATTGGTGTTGCAGATAGATGGTCCGTACTTTGTATGGTAAAATATTTTCTTCACTAAAAATTGTTTTTATGAAAAGCGACAATCAAATCCAAAAAGATGTAATGGAACAACTCAAGTGGGAGCCATTATTAAAAGCCTCAGAAATTGGGGTGGCCGTTCGGAATGGCATTGTTACCTTATCCGGACAGGTAGATTCTTATTACAAAAAACGTTCTGCAGAGGAGGCTACGAAGAAGGTATGGGGAGTAAAGGCTATTGCCGAAGATATCCAGATCGGCGTCTCGCCCTTTTATGCCAAAAGCGACACTGAAATTGCAGAAGCCATATTAAATGCCTTAAAATGGCATACAGCAGTACAGGAAGAGAAAATAAAGATCAAGGTTGATGACGGTAATGTGACACTCCAGGGCGAAGTAGATTGGGATTACCAGCGAAGCGGTGCCAGAAAAGCAATCGAGGGCCTTACAGGTGTTAAATCAATAACTAACCTGATTACCGTGAAGCCCAAAATTACTGCAGCCGACATCCAGAGGAAAATTGAAAGTGCATTTCAACGTGCAGCGTCAATCAATTCCAAAAAGATAAAGGTGAATGTAGTGGGTGGCAAAGTAATCCTGTCTGGAACAGTATCTTCTTTAGCCGAAAAGGAAGATGCCGAGACCTCGGTATGGAACGCGAATGGTGTGATGGAGGTTGAAAATGATTTGGAGGTTATGATCCCGGAGTACAGTGAATACATGGATTTCTGACCCCAAAAAAAGTTGACCGCTGCGGGAATTTTCAAAGCAACGCCAGGCATTTATGAGGAATTAGAGAAACGTATAGAGGATTTAGTCACGTAATTTTATGCTGCTTTCCAATAATGCGTTGCCTGTAAATGCCTGGATTGTTTTAAACTAATATCAGCAGATCGCTGCATCAATTACTGGGTCTATAGGTTAAATGGCTATCCTGGTTATATGGCACGGTATTAAAATAATTTTCTACAAAAAAATAATCTTGTGATTTAAAAAAGATGTTCCATGACAGGTTTACTAGATGAAGAGATGATGGATGAGCTACTGGAAAGGAGCATTGTGGGCCGCCTTGGTTACACAGATGGTCATAAGATATATATTATCCCTATTTCATACCTGTTTTATAACCACAAATATATTATTGCACATTCCCGGGAAGGACAAAAAATTGAAATACTTAGGAAAAATCCTGAAGTATGTCTCGAAGTAGATATGATTCATAATCTTTCTAACTGGAAGAGCGTGATCTTGTGGGGCAGGTATGAAGAAATAACCAGTCAGCCGGACAAACATTATGCGCTGGATATGTTGATTAGAAAGATCAACAAGCAAAAAATGGATGAAGTGGCTGTGTCTCCGGAGCAATCCGGGATCGAACAGTCAATGGTATTACCTGACAGGGAAAAGTCAATTGTGTATCGTATTAAAATAGAAAAGAGATCCGGCAGATTTGAACAAAGCAAACGGTAATATAACAAGCGGGTCTGCTTTAATGATTTCTTCATAAAGCTTCTCTTCAATAGACACCTCTGTTCACTGGTTGTTTTTAATGACCCGGGTATCCAGTTTTGGATACGGTAATAAGAGCTTTTTTACGGGATCCCCTGCCTGAATCAGCATCATATTTGAGCGTGATCATCCCTAAAATCGATGAACACAAACCCAGCTTTGCCTTTTTGAAAAAAGTATTTATATCCTTAGTTTTATACTATGAAAGCGCCCGAATCAATGCATGCAATGGTGCTGGAGGCAGCCAAACGACCTTTGGTTTATAAAACCATGCCTGTGCCACATCCCTCTGCGCAGGAGGTACTGATAAAGGTAATTGCCTGCGGAGTTTGCCGAACTGATCTGCATATCGTGGATGGAGAACTTATGCAGCCTAAACTGCCGCTGATACCGGGGCATGAAATTACCGGGATCGTGGTTAAAGCCGGTAGCGACGTGAAGGGGTTAAAGGCAGGCGATACGGTAGGCGTGCCATGGCTGGGCTATACCTGCGGCAAATGCCGCTATTGCACCAACGGGCATGAGAATTTATGCGAAAATGCAAAATTTACCGGCTATACTATTGACGGAGGCTACGCGGAATATACCATAGCTCATCAAGATTATTGCTTTTCTCTCAATCCGCAATATGCTAATCCTTCAGGAGCTCCCCTGCTCTGCGCCGGGCTTATCGGCTACCGTTCATATAGTAAAATAAGCCCGCGGGCAAAGAGAATCGGCCTGTACGGGTTTGGCGGTGCGGCCCATATACTGACACAAGTGGCCGTAGCCCAGGGGAAGGAAATATATGCCTTTACCAGTCCCGGCGATACGGCTGCGCAAAAGCTTGCTAAAAAGCTGGGAGCAACCTGGGCGGGAGATTCCATGCATCCCTCGCCGGTCAGGCTGGATGCCGCGGTCATTTTTGCGCCGGTAGGCGGTCTGATTCCTAAGGCCCTGGCTGATACGGATAAAGGAGGGGCCGTGATCTGCGGCGGTATTCACATGAGCGATATACCTTCATTTCCTTACCATCTGCTGTGGGAAGAGAGGATGATCGCTTCCGTGGCCAACCTGACGCGCAGGGACGGAGAGGAATTCCTGAGGCTGGCGCCGGAAATACCCGTTCATACGGAAACAAAGATTTATAAGTTGAAGCAGGCCAATGAAGCGCTCAAAGATCTGCGAAACGGGAATATAAACGGGGCGGCCGTTTTAAGCATCGCCTCACAGTCTGTTCCTAGGGAAACTGCGCTATACCCAAAGTAGTTAATGGATTAAGGGCTTGATCCTGCAATGGCTTTCGGCGCGGATACTTCGTGCCGTATCGGTTTTAAATGTACTCCTTTCGGTCACCGATGCAGTTTTGCCATAACCTTGGAGGTCTGGTAATGTATAGTATCTCCCTATCCTGCAGTTCAGGCTGTACTGCTTAGTTATTCTCCCAGGCAACTGATGCTTTTTCATAGCGGCTGAATTTTGGTTATCAATCCTTTTCAAAACAAATATCACCGATTATATCTGGAAAATAACTGATAAGGATCAGGTACAGATATGATATTGCTTCATATTTATGACGCCCTCAATTTACTGGTCCTGTATTTTCGAAATTCGATCCAAACTACTGAGATAAATGCTGCCATAATAGCCCAACTAAGCTGAAGAGGATTTAGTGGTACTACTCTAAAAAGAGTTGAGAAAGGTTCGACATATAAGATCATTGATAGTAAGATCAATGTTATAATAACGACGATCCATAACAGATTATTTTTATATTTAAAGGTCACAAGTACCGGATAATTAAACGACCGGTTTACAAAAGTTAAAAAGACATTGGCCAGGGTCAGTGTAGTAAAAACCATGGACCTGGTTAACTCTTCACTGAACCCTTTTTGTACAGCAATACAATAAATTACCAATATAGCGCCTGCCATAGCCAAACCCTGAAAAATACTTATTGTCAGCTCATTTATATTAAAGAAGGATCTGGTTATCTTTCTTGGCCCCTGAAGCATGCTGTTTTTTTCTGAAGGCTCATTCTCATACACGATGGAGCAGGTCGGGCCCATGATCAATTCCAGGAAAATTATATGCACCGGCGTAAAAACAGCAGGGTATTTCCAACCAAGAACCAGAGGTAGTAGCGCTGTGAGAATAATAGGAATGTGAATGGAAATAATATACTGAACAGCTTTTTTCAGGTTGCTGTATATTTTTCTTCCCATTGCTATGGCATCAATCATTTTACCCAAATCGTCATTGGTCAGGATAATGGATGAGGCTTGCCTGGCCATTCCAGAGCCACGTTTGCCCATGGCTATACCAATAGTTGCTGCCTTTAAGGCGGGCCCGTCGTTTACACCGTCGCCTGTCATGCCGACTATTTCATGCTGTTTTTTTAGGCTTTGGATGATTTTTAATTTTACCTCTGGAAACATCCGGGTGAAGACGTTATTTTCTACAACGGCCTTGTCAAAATCCTTTTCATTGAAGCTTAGTAATTCGGTGCTGGTTATAGTTTTTTCATATCCTTTTAGGCCCGCCTGCATGGCAATCGCAGAAGCGGTTTCCGGGTTATCTCCCGTGATGAGCTTCAGCCGGATACCTGCAGCATAGAGTTGTCGGAAAACTTCCCTGATATTCTTCTTAGGGGGATCATAAAACCCGAGCAGGCCTAAAAACTGAATTTTAAAATCCTGTTGTATTATAGGAAAAGGCGGCCCATCGTGCCCGGCAGTACCCACGGCTAATACACGTAAGCCTTCTTTGGCAAATGACAATAAGTTATCGTTTATTCTCTTTCTTTCGTGTTCACTTAGCAGGGCAGATTTTAAGATGGCTTCCGGCGCACCCTTCATGGCAATAATTTTCTTCCCGTTTTGGTGTTCAAAGACGTGTGTCATCATAGGCGGCTTTCCTTCCAGCGGATATTCGAAGATTTTTTTGAAATAAGGCCGCATATCGAATACAGCAGATTCTTCATAGGCCTGGTGAATCGCCTTTTCCATATTGTCAAAAGGTGCGGTTTCACTTGCCCACATGGCGGTACTGATCAGATTCCCGGCGGAAGAAAAATCCTTATTTTCTTTAGACAGGATTCTATCGGTTGTGAAATCATAGATCTTGAACATTTCCATTTTATTCTCAGTGACTGTCCCTGTCTTATCAAGGCATATAACGGATGCTGCGCCCAGGGCTTCTACCACCGAGGGGTTCTTAACAATAACGCCTGCCTTCATTAAACGCCAGGCGCCCAATGCCATAAAGCTTACAAATGCCACGGGGATTTCTTCGGGCAAAACAGACATGGCAATGGTGAGACCTTTCAACAAACTATTCAGAATATCTTTGGACTGAAAATAGTTGACTCCCCAGATAATAAGAAAAGCAACAAAACCTGTCACCGAGATCTGTTTTACAAAAGCATCTACCTGCTGCTGAAGAGGCGACTTTTCCTGCGGGGCTTGCCGAATTGCCAGCCCTAATTTTCCTAATTTCGTCTTATTCCCAACAGCGTTTACTTCAAATACACATTGGCCTGATTCAACGAGCGTACCTCTGTATACTAAATTATTTTCTTTGGAAGAAATATCTTTCGTAACGCTGAAGGATTCTCCTGTAAGGATGGATTCATTGACCGTGAAATCATTTAATTGCTTTACTATGCCATCGGCAGGTATGAGTTCTCCCTCAGAAGCAACAACAAAGTCGCCCACAACAATGTCATTAACGGCTATAGCGGACACCCGGTTGTTCCTGATTACTGTTGCATCCGGCTTTGTAAATTCTTTTAGAGCGTGTAAAGCATGCCGGCTCCTGCCGGTTTGGTAAACTGAAATGGCCGCAATAAAAATTATGGCCAGGGACATAAATAACGCGTCTGAAACCTGGCCGGAAATAAAATAAATACCTGAAGCCAGGAATAATAAGATCAGCATCGGGTCTGTAATAATCCCTTTGAGCATATGCCAAAACGCTCCTTTGGGGCTTGAATCGATCTTATTCGAGCCATATTTTCTAAAAGAAGCGCCAATCTCCTTTTCTCCAAGGCCGGAAAACGGGTATGGATTCCGGTCTTCCGGTTTATTCATGAGCAAATAATGGATTAGGGTAATTTTTTGAGGTTTGGATCCTTGTAGGGCTGCGTTTGGACAGAACTATCTCTGTTCAATTCCGTATGCCTGATTTGCCCTCCCAGATAGGCAGTCCATGCTATAAGGCCGAAGCACACAATGGATAGGCTAAATATCATAACCGCGGTGTTTCCGGGAGGCTTTGACCTTCGTCTGGCCAGGATGATCCCGGCTAAAGAGGCGATTCCCAGAATAACCAGGGCAATAAGCGCGTATACAGAAAAATCTTCATGCCGCTCAACTGTATCTTTAAGTATTCCCGGGATTTGCTTTACAGCATGTTCTGCCCCTTCCCCGGTAAGATAAGCAATTACGGCGCCGAGGGAAGAAAGGATAAAAACAACGTAAGCCGCAATTTCCGTATGCCTGCTCTTAAACCCCAAAGCTAAGGCCAAAACAACAGCGCCTGCAATCGTCCCTGCGATTGGCAGATGATTGATAAATAAATGCACGTGTAACGGGTCCATGATCTTTTTTGTTAAAATTAGGTAACGCTATTTCAAAAATGGTTGATTGAAATCATTTGAATCAATGATTGTCATCACGAAACGTTTTAAAGAAAAGGCAACGATAATATGTTCTCAATCTTACCTATTTCCGGAGGGCTTTATAATTGAAGAATTACTTTTTTCAATTTTTCCCGGACCTTTTCAGCTATTTCGCGCAGATGATTATTTTCTATCGCTTTCATGGATGCCACCGGGTCAACCGCTGCTACCACGATTTGACCATTTTCGCGTTCCCGGACTATCACATTGCAGGGAAGCATCGTGCCAATCATGTCTTCAGCTAATAAGGCTTCATAAGCAAATGGGGGATTACAGGCTCCAAATATTTTGTATTTTCTGAAGCTAACATCAAGCTTTTTCTTCAATATCTGCTGTACGTCAATTTCGGAGAGGATACCAAACCCCTCTTTTGCCAGTTCTTTAGCTACTTTTGAAACAGCCATGTCAAAGTCATCGCTGACGATTTTGGAAAAGTAATAGCTCATCGTATGATCTGTTTTATAATGAACGATATATTGCTGTATAAAGATGAATTAATAACTAATTAGCCTTGGCTACTTATATTACATAACGCATAATATGTAGGAAAGGCGCAGTTTATATCATAGATTCTTTCTTCGGAATATCCGAACTGCTATAATTAGGGGGATTGCCGCCCAAAATGTCAACAGCAGAAGTGTAACCGCCATTCCCATACCGTTGCCCAGAAAGTCCCTGTAAACAGCGCCGGTATATCCCATAAGCGCAGAAATATCCATTTTCATCATTACGGAGATTCTGCCAAGATCAATAGGGTTGAGCATGGTAATGAACAGGAGGGGCTTTTCTAACGGATAATCATTGAACAGGAACAGGAAACCGATAAGTAATCCATCGTAGATCACCGAAAAGAAGAACCACAATAATAACGCTATTCCAATCCCCTTTGCCTTATCACGGGTCATTACAGCCCCAAGGAACGCAAGGGAAGTAAAAATGAGGGTTAATACTATGCCGACAATGACCAGGTATAAGCCTGTCGGGCCGGTTGCATAAATAGTCACAGGAATTGCAACTCCAACCAGGAACGCCATGATCAGGGAAACGGTCACACCCAGGTAATCGGCAAGAAGAATATGATTCCTTTTAACAGGTTGCGCTACCAGCAGTTCTATGAATTCATAACTGTTATACAGGAAAATGGTGGAGAATATGATACTGATTAACGGCACTACAATCAATACTACGCTCATGATACTGATAAGACTTCGCGAGGCATCCTCATCCAGCATGAACAGGCTTATGCTGATGATAAAAAGAAAAATGGCATAGGATAGAATAATCTTGCTCCGAATAATATCGTACACCGCATATTTAGCTATTTTCAACATATTGGTGTTGATTGATCAGTTTAACAATGGCCTTGGAGAATCTGTCTTCGTGCGTCTCAGATAATATCTCTGTTACCGGCTTATAAAAAATAACCCTGCCTTCCTGGAGGCTCAAAACGCTGTCTGCAAGCTCGGCTACTTCACTCATGACATGAGACGTGATAAGGACCAATCTTCTGTTTTCCCGTACCGACAAGATTTTGGCTTTCAGCATTTCGGCAGATTCAGGATCCAGTCCTGCCGTTGGCTCATCCAGTATGAGCACACGGGGACAAAACAGGAATGCCAGGGCAGCGCTTACCTTTTGCCTAGTCCCTCCCGACAAAGTACGCATCGCTTTGTTAAAAATCGTACGCAGCCTGAAGGCCTCAATCAGCTCCTCATCTATGCAATCGTCCGGGCTGATGTTTCTGATATCTTTCATCATATCAAAAAGTTGGCCGACCTTCATATTATCCGGATAACGTCCGATTTGAGGCATATAACCTATCTGTTTCCGATAACTGTCATTATGCCGGATGTTCATATCATCGAATAAAATAGTGCCCTGATCCGGTATCACCATGCCCAGCAGGCATTTGATAAGGGTAGTTTTTCCAGCCGCATTGGGTCCTATGATGGATACAACTTTGCCGGCATCAAAAGAAATAGTGATCCCTTTCAATACTTTTAACTGACGAAATGATTTATCGAGGTTTGAGATTTTAATCATGACCTTTGGTATTTCATAAGCGGATGGTGATCTATCACGGAAACAGGGATCAGGCTGGGAATGGATCGCTCCGCTTTATCCATCAGGTTAATGATAAAGCTGCGAAACAGCACAATGGCATACGGGATATTTTCGATGATTTTACTGTACAGGCTAACGGGATAGTAGGGAATATCTCCGTTACCATCTTTGTTTATGTCATAGCCGGAATACTTATCCCAGTAATTGGCATCAAAGAAATTTTGTTCGTGGCTTCCGTTAGTACTGATATCGAAAGTATTGCCAGTAAAATTATTGTGATCAAAACGGTCGTCTGTACAATCAGCCAAAATATTGAGCGCCCAGCCGTTCATATTGAAGTTGTTTTTGTAAAACGAATTTCTGCTGCAGCTTTCCATAAAGATACCGGTAGTATTCCGTTCAAATATGTTTCCGGAGATGCGGCTGTCATTGATTTCTTTAAGTAAGAGCCCGTAGGCTGCAGGGCCCCAGTTGTGTTCAAACCGGTTTTGCAGCATAGCTATGTGCTTACTATACATCACCGCTACCCCTGCACCGTTATTGCGAAAAACATTCCCCGAATAGAGGTTACTATCTGAGAACATAAAATGCAACCCGTAACGGTAATTGTTTTCACATATATTGTGGGATACGGTACAGCCGGTTGAAAATTCGAAATAAATGCCATCCCTTTGACCGGATATCCGGTTATGCTCAATGTATACATCGGAAGCGTACCAAAGGTAAATGCCGCTTCCGGATTCCATAGCCGTACTTTTCCCGGTTATGATATTGTCCTTTATGATACAGTGTCTCGCCTTAGGCAGATAAATCGGGAAAAGCGTATTATCAATCCGGTTATCTTCTATGATTATATTTTTTATTTTTTCGGAGCGAATGCCTGCATAGTTTTTCAATGTACCCTTATTAGAATTGCAAATACGAAATCCTCTTATAATCACATGATCTGCCCGGATGATGAGGATATCGCCTTTCATTTGCCCGTCAAGTACGGGATAGTCTTCGCCAATCAGGGCCACCGCCTTATCAATTGCCTGATTTACTACAGTATAATGTGCCAATTTAACCAGAATGGTATCGCCATTGTTAGCCTCTTGCAATGCCTGCCCAATGTTCTTTACTCTGAGTGACGGATGCACAATGATGGTCTTGGCCGCAAGAGGCAGCGTAATTATTGCAAAAAACCATAGAAATATGATGAATTTATAATACATATCAGACGAATTACTTTTTTAGGTCGAGCTCTAAGAGATTATTCCAACCCATGATTATCCTATGATCTTCACTGACCTGTCGCGCGGCTGTTGTATTGGGAAAAGCGCCCAGGTGAGCTCCCATTGGGCTGTTTATTTTTTCATCTTGTAAGAAGACGGCTTGTTTTGCATCCATCAATCTGCCGGGATGGGAATAATCGGCTACCAGGATTGTGGGAAGATCATTGGCAGGGGCCAAATGGGCTTTGTAGAAATTTACCAGGCATTCTGTTCCATCAAATTTGAAGACCTTCCCCTTACGAGTAATGATCTCTCCGCCAAATGCGGGATCCATGATCGTCATTCTGCAGAAATCACAGGCATCTTTCCCATACTGAATAGGTGCAGGTTTCGCGATGCATCCAACCGCAAAAATAGCCAGACTGAATATTTTAACTGACCAATGCATATTTTCGTTTTTTTTGATTATATCGTTCAAATACGGCAATGCCTGTTAACAATATCCCGGGGACAATAATCATATAACCTCCCAGCGCAGGAAATGCCCCTGCTACAAAATTGAGAAGCTGTTTATACCCCAATAACGGCGGCTGATAGGTAACCCCGGGTATCTTTATAGCGGCATGTGGGTCCAGATTGTGGCCATAATTATATTCCCATCTCCAAAAATCAATAATCCCGATAATGCCGGTCGCTAATAACGCGCTCACCCATATCCACAGCCAATTGAGCTTATTGACTATAAATGTGACAATTCCTGTTAAGATCAGAAATCCAAGCCAATAGGGAAGAACCTTAAATTCAGGAAAGTCATCGTTTAAAATTGCTTTCATGCCAATATAATGATTCAGCCCGTTGATCAAATTTACCTGCCCCCTGACACCACTTGGATAAATGAACATTTCCAGACCTTCCGGATATTGTGGTGCAACAAGCGTAATCTTCCAGAAGGGAAATACCAGCGAACCTGTCATGCAGATTGCACAGGCTAAAACGATCCATCGTGATACCGGCTTCATCGTCATTTCTTTACAAGTGCTGTCATCTTTTAGCTTCATTGATTTTATCATGGATTACTTTTTGAGATATGGGTGTCGTCGCCCAATCCCCAGGACAGCGGTATTCCAGAATTTGCCGGTGACACCCTGATATAGCCCTGCATTTCCTGGTGTAAAGCGGAGCAGAAATCGGTACAGTAGAACGGATACACGCCCGGCTTCTGCGGTTTCCAGCTAAGGGATGCTGTTTCCCCGGGCATGACTAATAGTTCCGCATTATTATTACCCATTACCGCAAAACCATGCGGTGCATCCCAGTCCTGTTCCACATTAGTTACATGAAATATAACTTCATCCCCAAGTTTAATTCCCTCGATATTATCGGGCGTAAGGTGCGACCGGATTGCCGTCATATAGACATGCACTTTCTTTCCTTCACGTACTACCCTCGTGTCGGGAGGCAGCGTCACATAGGGACTTTTATTTTCTTCAAGCTTATAGAAACGTATTTGTTTTTTCCGGATAAGATCGGCGGGTACTCCCTGTGCATAATGCGGCTCGCCTATGGTAGGGAAGTCGAGCAGTAATTTCATTTTATCCCCTGAAATGTCAATAAGCTGCGCAGATTGAGTCAGTTCGGGGCCGGTGGGGAGATACCGGTCTTTCGTGATCTTATTTAACGCGATTACATATTTACCGTAGGGCTTTTTCGTGTCCCCGCCCGGAACCATCAGATGACCAGGAGAATAAAAGACTTTTATCCGGTCCAGTACCTGCTGGGTGGCTACCTCCCATTTGACAATCTCGGAGGAAATAAACATGGTGGAATAAGCGTTACCATTATTGTCAAATTCAGTATGCAGCGGACCCAGGCCCGGCTTCTGCACTTCTCCGGCTAATACGGCTTCGTACTTCAAAACAGGGATGCTGTCAAAAGTTCCTTCAAACTCTTTACCTGCAATAGCACTTTGCATTTTTTGAAAGGAAAATACGGGTATGACAGCCGCTAACTTGCCGCTGGCCACAATATATTGACCCGTCGGGTCTATGTCAACCCCATGAGGTGATTTGGGACAAGGGATAAAATACGCCACATCAGCCAGGTCCTTCAGGTCCATCATTTTAACTGAATGTTCTATTGTAGATGTAGCCGTATGAGTGCGGTCATTATATATATTATGCGCGTAGCTGGCGTTTACATCTTTAGCCTTCCCTTCCTTTAAATATTGCTCCAGCTTTTTCCAGTTTAAGGCTAAAATAAAATCCTTGTCCTTCTGGCTGGCATTTACTTCCAGGAGCGAGTGGGCCTTTTCGGTATTATAGCAGGAAAAGAACATCCATCCTTCCGACGGCCCCTTCCCTGCATGGGAAAGGTCATAATCTATCGCCGGCGCTAAAAGCTGAAAAGCAATGCTCATCTTTCCGGTGCTTTTATCCACTTTTACAAAGGATATTGTCCCCCGAAAATTTTCTTTGTAGCTTGCAAGAGCTACATCCGGATTAGACTGAATCGGGATGCTGAAGCGTGTCGCCGATACGACATATTCCGAGTTGGGCGTGATAAAGGGCGAAGCATGGTTTCCCGCATTGTTCGGTATTTCAATGATTTCTTCTGTTTTAAAGTCTACCAGGTTGATCCGTGCGATACGGGGAGTATTATTCCCATTGATAAAGAGCCACCTGCCGTCAATTTCTCCATTGGTTTGTGATAACTCGGTATGATGCGCGTCATCCCAGGGAATAAATCCGGCTGAAGTGTTCAGCATGGGCTTTGTTTCTTCCGAATAACCGTATCCATTCTCCGGGTTTTGAGAAAAGACCGGAATCACTTTAAGCAGTCGTCCCGACGGAAGCCCGTAAACACTCACTTGTCCGCTGAAACCTCCTGACGTAAACATATACAATTCATCATATTTCCCAGGCGCTACATATACTTTCTGCGCGGCGTCACCCTCTACAATATCTTTAATTTGCTTTGGCTTACATCCTGTAAACGCCCATGCCGTTCCAAGGATTAATGGTAATGCAATCCACGAAAGGTTACTTATCTGTCTCATAAAAGCATCTTTTTTATTGTTCATTATAACAGAACATGATTTTATGACACAAATGTAGCCGCGGTTAGTTTCTATGAAGATGATGACCATCAATAGGTAAGATGATACTGGTCAATATCAGAGTGGAATCGGCAATCATGATTACCGGGTAAGGGATGACGAGCAGCATATTAAATTTTATAGCTTATTTCCTGAATAAGTCGCGTAGTTCGAATAAAACGCAGCGTATACCCGATTCAGCATTTTTGGCTAAGGGTATAAAGGGATATGAAGACCATTTCAGATAGCAGAAAGTTTATAAAAAGCTGTGCACTTTTCCAGCTGGAATATATCAATCCTGGTATTGCAGAAGAGTCCGGTGTAATGGATTGGCCCGTACAACGCCCGATTGCCGCCAAACGATTTTTCCCTTTTTGAATACGATAAGAGTGGGAACAGCCTGTACCTGATAGATTGAGGCAACGGATGCACTTTTATCCACGTCTATTTTTAAAATAACCGCCTT
>Ga0164242_10003526_pt1 | contig 17827 bp, 17 predicted proteins | sample OricomgcompostMG_FD_108783 | JGI IMG/M metagenome (GOLD analysis project Ga0164242, IMG submission 108783) | Miracle-Growth compost microbial communities from Emeryville, California, USA - Original compost - Miracle growth compost (MG) ... | reverse complement strand
TGATCCGGGGATGGGCGCACAACGACAGGCTGAACAATGCCGTGCTCTCGGATCGACTGCGCCAGATCGATCAGATCGGCTTCACCAAAACTACGCCGCGGGTTGCGCGGGTTCGGGGAGACGAGTTCGATCGGAACCGTGCGATCCGGCGCGAGTTGGTTTGCCGGTTCGGGAGCCGGACTGTTCACGTCACCGATCAGGGCGGCAAGACCCCGTCCAAGGCGTCTTCCTGGAGGTTGTTCGTTCATCAGTTCATTCCCGTATCGCAACTGGTCGGTGCCCGACGTCAGGCTTCCTCATCTTCATTATTGGCCAGCCTTGCCGAATGTCCCCGCCTTGGAAAGCAGCCCGGCATCCTCGTGCGCCTCGAAATCGGACGGACGCGACGCGTGTTCAGGCCGAACTCGACCAGAACCTCTTCGTCGTCACGCAAGTGTAGGGCGCGCCGGGCGTTCTCAGTCGTCCCAATTGCGCCCTTCGGCAATGAAGCGGCTCGGCGCGACCAGGATGGCACCGGGTTGGCAGGCACGCCAGTAGGTGCCTCAGTATTGCGCCTTCGGGTAGTGTCAGAGCGCAGAATCATCGCGAACACGATGATGCATCGCGGCGGTTTCGGCAACCAATTCGGCGGTGAGTCATGGTAGTACGAACCGCCACCCGTTTGTCTTGCCGGGTTTGGCGCGCGGTCTTCCCGCTGATCCGGGCGGTCGGCACGACGCGGGCGACGCATCGCTTCTCTTCATTGTGAAAGGCGAGGTTTTCGCGCTTGGCGAAAGTGTCGATTTCCGCTGAGAGCCGATCGGGGATTTTCGCCAAGAAGTTCTTGGCGGAGATCAACACGCTGTCGCTACTCTCATCTATCCATCGTAGAATCGACAAAGCGGTATGCTGCCACGGGTCTAACCGCCGTTCCCTCCAGCTGTCCCTTTGCCGTCGGGGCGGCGGCTCAACACCGCGGCCGTCCAGAAACCGACGCACAGCACGATCGCTCCGATCCCGATCGCGACCAGAACGGCGTCGTAGCCTCCCGTCCTCGACCATATCCACGCGGCAGCCAAGGGCGAGATGGCCAGCGTCACGTTCATTGGGGCGACCAGCGCGCCGTTGATCGCCCCGTAGGCGTCGCGGCTGATCATCTCGGGGACCATCAAGCCGCGCACGATGGTGATCATCCCGTTCGCCCCGCCGTAGAAGGCGGCGATCAGGGCGATCACGAGCACGCTCGGCGGAGCCCAAGCGAAACCGACGACCGCCAGCGGGAACACGATCACGATGATCGAGCCGACCTTGCGAACGGGGGCGTTCGGAGCAAGGAACATGATCAGCAGCCGCCCGGCGACCTGTGCCGGGCCGATCACCGCGAGGACGCTGACGACGCCCGTGGAATCCAGTCCGCGCTCAAGCAGGAACGGATAGAGATGGAAGGTCAGCGCTGCGAAGGCGGCCTCGTAGCCGACGAGCGCCACCATGAGCGCCCAGAAGACGGGGCGCCGCATCGCCCACGCCACGGCCTTGCGGCCCGCCAGCGGCTCGGGCTCGTGCGCTTCCCTCGTTCGGCGCGGCCGGTCCTTACTCGGATCGATCGCCAGGAAATAAAGTCCGCCGCAGACGATGACGTTGATCGCGCCGAGCACCATCAGCGCGTCGCGCCATCCGACATGGTCGATCAGAAACTGGATCAGCGGGATGAACACGGTGCTGGCGAACCCGCCCCACAGCGTCAGCGCCGTGATGCCACGGCGGGCGTTTCCCGAGCCAACCCTCCGCGCGATCACGGCGAAGGCGGGTTCGTAGAAGGTCGCGGCCTGAAGGCAGCCCATGGCCGCGAAGATGGCGTAAAAGACGAAGATGTTCGAGACCTGCGACCAGGCGAACAGCATGAGCCCGGCTCCCACCGACGCCAGGCTCATGACGTAGCGGCCCCTGCCCCGGTCGATGGCCGCGCCGACGGGATAGGCAGCGACTCCCGCCAGCGTCAGGCCGAGGGTCGCAGCGCCGTAGATCTCCGTCTTCGGCCAGCCGAGGTCCGTTCGCATCGCCTCGGCCATAAGAGCGAAGCTGTAGTAGAGCGTTCCCCACGAGCATATCTGCGCGACTCCGAGGGCTGTGATCAGCCCCCTCGTCGCGCCATGTTTCTCTCCCTGCTCGTCTATCGCAGTGCTCGTCACGTGGCGCTCCGGCAACATCCGGCCTTCGCGACGGGCGCCGGTTCGGCCGAAGCGGGCATCGTAGCGCAGCCGCAGCCGCTTTCGCCATGCGCCTTGGCTTCCGCGTCCTTGGGGCAGCAGGCGTCCGCCCCGACCGGAGCGGGCCCGCCACAGCAGCCCGCGGCCGCGTCGGCTCCGTCGCCCGGGTCGGCGCTGCACACGCCCGTTTCCGGAAGGACCAGATGTACCTCGCGCGCGGCGCGGTGGTCGCCCGCGATTTCGGCGACGACCGAACGGACCTGCTCGTAGCCCGTGGCCATCAGGAACGTCGGCGCACGGCCGTAGGACTTCGAGCCGACGATGGCGAAGCCCGGCTCGGGATGGGCGAGTTCCTCGATGCCGTGCGGCGGGACCGTGCCGCAGGAATGGAAGTTCGGATCGATCAGCGGGGCGAGCGCTGGCGGCGCTTCCACCACGGGGTCGAGCGCGACGCGCAGTTCGCCGAGGAACGAGAGGTCCGGCCGGAATCCCGTGGTCACGACGATCCGGTCGACCGCGAGGCTGAAGGGTTCCCCTGCGACCGTCGCCTCGACCAGGAGGCCGTCCCCGTCTCGCGCGATGCGGTTCACGGTAAAAGAGGTCAGCATGTTCAGCCTGCCGTCCTCCATCGCCCGCTTCGCGGCGAGGCCCAGCGCGCCGCGCTCCGGCAACTGGTCGTTCAGCCCGCCGCCGAGAAGCTTTTCGACGCTGCGGTGACGCAACGCCCAGAAGATTTCCGTTCCCGGGTCGCCTTCCTGAAGTTCCATGAGGGCGAGCGCGACGTTGATCGCCGAATGGCCGCCGCCGATCAACAGCGTGCGCTTCCCGGCATAGTCGCCTCTGCGGCTCCCGATCACGTCGGGTATGCCGTAGGCGATCCGGGCGGCGGCCTCGCGCTCGCCCGGAACGGGCAGGCCGTCGACGCCGATCGGGTTCGGCCGCGTCCAGGTCCCGGACGCATCGATCACCGCGCGAGCAAGGACACGGTGCTCGCCGTCCCTGTCTTCGTAGCGGACGACGAAGGGAGAATTCTCCCGGCCCTCGTTCGAGACCTTGTCATGGCCCTGCCGCGTCACGGCCGTGACGGTCGCGCCGAGCCTCAGGTTCCGGGAGATTTCCGGCAACGCTGCCAACGGGGCAAGATAGTCCCGCACGATCTCGCCGCCCGTCGGCAGCCCCTTGCCGTCCGGAGCCGTCCAGCCGGAGCGATCGAGGAGCGCCCGCGCGGCGGCGTCGATGTTGTAGGTCCAGGGCGAGAAGACCCGGACGTGGCCCCATTCGAGGAGCGTCGCGCCGACGCTGTCGCCCCGTTCGAGGACGAGCGGACGCAAGCCGCGCCGGACGAGATGCGCCGCCGCTGCGAGGCCGGCAGGCCCCGCGCCGATCACCGCTACGGGAAGGCTGGAGGATGTCATCGCATTCATGTCGTCCGTCTCCCTCTAGCAGCAGCCATGCAAGGTCTGTTGCCCCGGCATGGGGCCTTGGCAGCACAGCCACCGCAGAACAGACGACGGATCCCGGAAATAGGCCGACCGTAGCGAGGGGGCGATGTCGCGGCGCGCCAGCCCGACGTCGCGGAGCTGCGCGTCATTGAGCTCCTTCAGGCGGGCGACGTCCACCCGGCCCTGAACGGCGTTGGCAAGGATCGAGGTCATTCGAGAGAAGATAGGCATCTTCTTTCTCCGTCCAATGTTCTAGAAACACCGAAATAGACGACGCGCAAAAAGCTACGCCGCCTCTGTTTCGGCCGCCTGCCCGCACTTGCTGTCGAGACAGCATTCATCGACCAAGTAGCCGACGAGCGCCTCCATGCCGGGATAGTTGGCGCGGCAGATCAACGTGGTCGCCTGCCGCTCCTGCGTGACAAGGTCCGTGTCGACAAGCCGTTTCAGGTGATGGGACAGCGTCGAACCCGGGATCGCCAGCTTCTCCTGGATGCTGCCTACCGGGAGGCCTTCCAGGCCCGCGCGCACGAGGGTGCGGTACAGCTTCAAGCGCGTCGGGTTTCCGAGGGCTTCGAGCTGGGCGGCTGCTTTTTCGAGTTTCATGGAAATAACATAAGCCGACGGTCCGGCTTGTCAACCTTAATTCGACTACTGTCGAAATTAGACGCTGTGGACGTCGCGCCAAGAGGCGGATGGAACCGCTAGATCGACCGCTGGTTCACCCGTTTCGAGACGGCTTCCGCGCTCTCGACGCGCTCGGAATAGCGGTCCGTCAGGTAGTCCGCCCTGTCACGCAGGAGGAGCGTGAACTTCACCAATTCCTCCATTACGTCGACGATCCGGTTGTAATAGGGCGACGGCTTCATGCGGCCCGCCTCGTCGAACTCGACGAAGGCCTTCGCGACCGACGACTGGTTCGGGATCGTGAACATCCGCATCCAGCGTCCGAGAATCCGAAGCTGGTTGACCGCGTTGAAGCTCTGGGAGCCGCCGCAGACCTGCATCACCGCCAGCGTCCTTCCCTGGGTCGGACGAACGCCGCCGAGGGAGAGCGGCAGCCAGTCGATCTGGGCCTTCATGATGCCCGTCATGGAACCGTGCCGTTCCGGCGAGCACCACACCTGTCCCTCCGACCAGAGCGACAGGTCCCGCAGTTCCTTCACCTTCGGATGGTCCGCCGGCGCCGAATCCGGAAGAGGCAGTCCGGCCGGATTGAAGACGCGCACCTCCGCGCCCAGCTTCCGCAGGATTCGCGCGGCCTCCTCCGTTGCAAGCCGCGAATAAGAACGTTCGCGGACCGAACCGTAGAGCATCAGGATTCGCGGCGGATGACTGGCGCGCTCGACGTCGAACAGCGCCGCGGCATCGATCGGTTTCAACTGGTCTTCGACGACGTTGGGAAACGTGTCCAAGGGCGAGTGGGCGTTCATGCGGGTCTCCTGCTGCAGCCGCATCCTCCCGTTGCGGCTTTTTATTTCGACATTTATCGAAATATTGATTAGCCGACCGCCCGGCTAGCGTCAATGCTATTTCGATAAAAATCGAAACACAGTCAGCGCACGCGCCGTCCTTCGCCGTCGACGACGACCTCACCGTCCTCCTTGGTGAAGGGACCGATGTCGGAATTGGGCAGGATGTCGAGAACGGCTTCCGACGGCCTTGCCAGAACGACGCCGAGCGGCGTGACGACGATCGGACGGTTGATCAGGATCGGATGCCGGAGCATGAAGCCGATCAGTTCGTCGTCGGTCCACTTGGGATCGGCGAGGCCGAGTTCGCGATAGGGCGTTCCCTTCTCGCGCAGCAACTCACGCGGGGTCATGCCCATCGCCTCGATCAGTTCGACCAGCCTTTCTCGCGACGGCGGATCCTTCAGGTATTCGATCACCTCCGGCTCCTCGCCCGACTGGCGGATCATGGCGAGCGTGTTGCGGGATGTGCCGCAATCCGGGTTGTGGTAGATGGTGACGGTCATTTCGCTTGTTCCCCGACAGCGGTTCCGGAAACGCCCGCCCCGCGTTCGTACCAACCCTTGCTCCGGTTCACGATCCAAACGACCGACAGCATGACGGGGACCTCGACAAGGACGCCCACGACCGTCGCAAGGGCAGCGCCGGAACTGAAGCCGAACAGGCTGATGGCCGCAGCCACCGCGAGTTCGAAGAAGTTCGACGCCCCGATCAAGGCGGACGGCCCTGCCACGCAATGCCGTTCGCCGGACACGCGGTTGAGCACGTAGGCGAGGCCCGAATTGAAATAGACCTGTATCAGGATCGGCACGGCCAAAAGGGCGATGACCATCGGCTGGGCGATGATCTGCTCGCCCTGGAAGCCGAACAGCAGGACCAGCGTCGCCAGCAGGGCGACGAGCGACAGCGGCTGCAAGGTATCCAGCAGGTCGGAGAGCGCGGCGTCGCCGCCCCTCGCCAGCAGGCTTCGGCGCAGGAGCTGCGCGACGATGACGGGAATGACGATATAGAGGACGACGGACAGGACGAGCGTGTCCCAGGGCACCGTGATGGCGGACAGGCCAAGCAGCAGGCCGACGATGGGCGCGAAGGCGACCACCATAACGGCATCGTTGAGGGCGACCTGCGACAGCGTGAAATGCGGCTCGCCCTTCGTCAGGTTCGACCATACGAACACCATGGCGGTGCAGGGCGCGGCGGCGAGGATGATCAGCCCGGCGATATAGGAGTCGATCTGGTCGGCAGGCAGGTACGGCCGGAACAGCCAGCCGACGAACAGCCACCCGAGCAGCGCCATGGAGAACGGCTTGACGGCCCAGTTGACGAACAGCGTCACGCCGATCCCGCGCCAGTGCCGGCCGACCTCGCGTAGCGCCGCGAAATCGATCTTGAGCAGCATCGGGATGACCATCAGCCAGATCAGAATGGCGACGGGGATGTTGACCTTGGCGACCTCCGCCGCACCGACGGCGTGAAACATACCGGGCATCAAATGCCCGAGGGTGATGCCGGCGACGATGCAGAGCGCCACCCAAAGAGTCAGGTATCTTTCGAAGAAGCCGATCCCGGCCGGGACGGCGTCCTCCCGGTTCAACGTCCTGTCGGTCATGACTGCCTTCCTAGCCCGCCTTCGGCAGGTTGCGGCCGATCTCGTCCAGACGCTTCTGCAGGGAGAGCTTGTCGACCGCCTGCATCGGCAGCGCGGTAAAGATCGAGATGCGGTTGTTGAGCATGCGGTAGGCTTCTGCGAAAGCCAGATGCCTTTCGGCGTCGGTCCCTTCCACCGCTGCCGGATCGGGAACGCCCCAGTGCGCCGTCATCGGCTGGCCGGGCCAAACAGGACAGGATTCGTTGGCGGCGTTGTCGCAGACGGTGAAGACGAAATCCATTTCCGGCGCATCCGGGGCCGCGAACTCCTCCCAGCTCTTCGAGCGGGCGAACGACGTGTCGTGATTGAGGCTCTTGAGGAGTTGCAGGGCGAAAGGATGCACCTCGCCCTTCGGATGCGATCCAGCGGAGAATGCCTTGAACCTGCCCGCCCCGACGCGGTTCAGGATCGCCTCGGCGATGATCGACCGGGCTGAATTCCCGGTGCACAGGAAAAGGACGTTGTACGGTTCGCTCATCGCATCCTCCTTCAGCAATCGCAGGTCACGGCCTTGATCACGGGCTGGCAGAGTTCCGGCGAGCCGTTGCAGCAGTCTTCCATCAGGTACGCGAGCAGGTCGCGGAACCCGGTCATGTCGGCGACGTACCGCACGACGCGGCCGTCGCGCTCGTTGCGGACGAGTCCTGCGTGGGACAGTATCTTGAGATGGGCCGAAGCCGTGTTCTGGACGGCGCCGAGGCGCGTCGCGACCTCGCCGGCGGGAACGCCTTCCTGCCCCGCCTGGACGAGCAGGCGGAAGATGTCCAGCCTCGTTTCCTGTCCGAGGGCGGCGAGGGCCGCCAGAGCCGCTGTCTTATCCATATATCCGTGATTCCAGATTGATCGCTTTGTAGCTATACAGCATGACGGAACGATGACAAGTCCCGTGGATCAGCGGATGGATTCGAAGCGAAGGGGAGTCCCGGGTTCGACCGCTTCGACGTCGGGAGGCAGGATCGCGATCCCGTCGGCGAACGCCAGCGCGGACAGGCTGGCCGACGACCCGCGGCCCAGCATCTCCAGAACGGGGAGGCCATCGGCGTCCTGCGACACTATTCGGACCGGCACGAATTCGGTACGTCCAAGGAGCTTGCCGTAGGCGAACCCGGAACGGGCGGCCTGCCACTCGGGGCGGACCTGGCGCAATCCTCCAGCCGTGCGGATGGCAGGCAGCGCGATCTGCCTAAAGGTCACGAGGGCCGCGTTGGGATTCCCAGGCAGGGCCGCCACGAGCGCGCCGCCGATCAGTCCGACCTTTAAGGGCTTGCCCGGCCTCATCGCGACCTTGAGGACCTCGAGCTCCGCGCCGCTGTCCCGCAGGACGGCGGCGACATGGTCCTCCTCCCCAGCCGAAACGCCGCCAGTCGTAACGATAACGTCCGAACGGTCCACGGCCTCCGCGAAGGTTTGCAGCAGCGCTTCCCGGTTGTCGGCAACGATGCCGAAGTCCAGGGCCTCCACCCAAGGCAAAGATGCGAGGGACGAGCGCAGGAACGTCCGGTTCGAGTTGTAGATCTGGCCCGGAGCCAACGTCTCGCCGGGCTCGCGCAGTTCGTTTCCCGTGGAGACGACCGAGACCCGGACCTTCCGGTAGACCTCGACTTCGGCGATCCCCGCCCCGGCGAGCAGGGCGAGCCGTTGCGGGGTGAGGACGTCGCCGCTGTCGACGAGGCGGCTTCCGCTGCCAACGTCCTCACCGGCGCGCCTGACGTTTTCTCCAGGGCGCGGCATGCAGCCGATCACCACGCCGCCGCCGCGGACCTCGCAGCGCTCCTGCATGACGACGGCGTCGAATCCTTCCGGCACGGGAGCGCCGGTGAATATCCGGACCGCGCATTTCCCCTCGGGCGCCGAAGCCGCGTCTCCGGCCTTGACAAGTCCCTGGACCGGGAGCCTCCATGGGCCGTCTCCGGAAAGGTCGGCCCGGCGCACGGCGTAACCGTCCATCGCCGAATTATCGAAAGGCGGCAGCCGCATCGGCGATCCGACAGGGCGCGCGGCTATCCTCCCCCGGGCTTCGAGAAGCGCGACGCGTTCCACCTCCACCACGGGCCGTGCGGCCGCGATGGCCTTCGCAGCCGCCACATCGACGGGCAGGATCTCGCCGGCGGCCTCGACGGAACACGATGCTTCGAGGGGAACGGCAAGCGGAGCCACGGCCAACCCTATCCGGATACGGCTTTCAGATAGGCGATCACGTTCCGGATTTCATCCGGATCCTTCAGTCCTGGGAACGCCATCCTGTTTCCGGGAACCGCGGCCTTCGGATCGGCCAGATACCGGGCGAGGTTCGGCTCGTCCCATACCAGGCCGCCGTCGCCCGCCGCCTTCATGGCAGGCGAATACCTGAATCCGGACACCGTTCCCGCTTTCCGCCCGACGATTCCCTTCAACGTCGGACCTACCTTGTTCACGCCCTTTTCGGCGTCGTGGCACGCCATGCAGCGTGCGAACACCTTCTTGCCAGCCTCGGCGTCCTGCGCTTGGGCCATCCCGACGGCGGACATCAGGACAAGCGCGGCGATGGCCATTCGTTCGATCGGCAAACCCATTCTCCATTTCCGGATAAATGCGAGCCGCCGCCGCGACGGGTCGGCCGCGGCGGCGGGAGATGTCCAGGGCGCTCAGGCGGCGCTGTATTCCTGGTTCTTGAACGAAAGGTGCTTCACCGAGGCGGGAGCATCGGAGATCTTCCTGATGTTGGCCCAGGTCTGCTTGTAGTTCGGGATCACCAATTCGTTCGTTCCCGCGTTGACGACGTTGCCCTGCACTCCGGTCGGGAAGGCGAACAGCATGAACGTCTCCCCCGGCCTGGCGGTGGTGGTCGGATAGGCCATCGCCTGGGTCGAGCCCGCGTCGTTGAACACCTCCACGAGATCGCCCTCCTTCACGCCGACCTTCGCCATGTCGTCGGGATGCATCTCGATGAACGGGAACGGCCAGCGGTCCATGACGAAATCGTTCTCGATGTCGAGGTAGGCCGACTGCCAGACCTGGTTCGCGCGGCCGTTGTTGATCAGGAAGGCGTACTTGTCCTTCTGCTCCTGCTTTCCCGGCGCCTGGAGGCCGCGCCACTCCGCCTTCATGAAGCGCGCCTTGCCGTCCGACGTGCCGAACTTGCCGTCGGCGAACAGGCGCTGCGTGCCGACGATCTTGCCGTCCTCGAATCCCGTCGCCGGCTCCTGGAAGCCGTTCGTGCCCATCGCGCGCAGCCGTTCGTAGGTGACGAATTCGCCCCCGGCGGCGTTATTGTGGTAGCCGTCCATGAAAGCGTCTTCCTCGGTCTTCCAGTCGAAGCCGTCGAACTTGGCGGCGACGTCCGCCTTGCCCATGTCGGTGAAGACCCGCTGGAGGTTGTTGGCGATCCGCGCGGCGACGAGGCAGTCGGGCATGGCCTGGCCGGGCGGGTCCATGTAGCGTTCGGTCAGGCGCATGCGGCGCTCGCCGTTCATCGACGTGAGGTTTGCCTCTCCGCTGGTGGCCGCCGGGAGGACGACATGGCACGCCTGGCCGATGCGGGTCGGAACGATGTCCACGTCGACCGAGAATAGCCCTCCTTCGCCGATCGCCTTGACGATCGCCTCGACCATCGCGTCGCGGTCGCCGTAAGGAACGGAATTCATGGCGTCCTTCACCTTGTCGGTGCGCTGCTTGTAGACGCGCTTGAACTCGTCGGCGTTGAGTGTCGTCTTGTAGTGATCGCAGCCCCAGACATGGTGCACGCCGCCCTTGCCTTCGATGAGGAGCCTGTCGACATAGGCGGCGGGACGGCCGACATGCGCGTCCGACGGGCGCACGTAGCCTTCCTGGTGGCCGCCGAGGCGCACGACTCCGCCGCCGGGGCGGCCGACGTTTCCGGTTGCGAGCGCCACGTTCACCAGCGCACCGTTGGTCCGGTAGTTGTCGTTGCCCCAGATCAACCCCTTCTCGTAGGCGAACATGGTGCGGCGGCGCTTTCCGCCTTCCTTGGGCTCCGCAATCCAGCTCGCGGCCTTACGGATGTCGTCCGCCGACAGCCCGGTGATCTCCGATGCCTGCTCGGCCGTCATGCGGTTGCCTTCGACCGCCGACTTGAAGTCGGTCAAGGCCGCCGGGTGTCCGGCATCGGCGGGCGATCCGGCGTCGGCGGAGCCGATCGTGCTGGCCGCGATGAAGTCCTTGTCGATCCAGCCCTTGTCGGCGATCTCCGTCAGAAGCGCGTTGAACAGGGCGAGGTCGGTGCCCGACTTGATCTGCAGGTGGAGCACGTTCTCCTTGCCGGCCTCCGCTTCGCAAGCTGCGATCGTCACGGTGCGGCGCGGGTCGACAATGACAATCCGTGCCGGCGCATGCGCCTCGTCGGGTAGCTGCTGCTGTTTCTTGTCCATGGAAGTCCCGCGCAGGTTCGGGATCCAGTGGTTCAGGAAATAGTTCGTCTGCGTCTCCAAGGAGTTCATGCCGACCGCGAAGATGGTGTCGGCAAGCTCGGCGTCCTCGTAGCAGTTGTTGAGTTCGCCGACTCCCATGTCGCGGGTGGCGTGGACCTCGGAGTTGTAGGCCGGGCGGTTGTGGATGCGAATATTCTTGATCTTCATCGCCCCGAAATAGAGCTTGCCTGTGCCCCAGGTGTTCTCGTAGCCGCCGCCGGCGCCGCCATGGTCGTAGGCGGAAACGAACAGTCCGTCCTCACCCTGATCGGCGATGACGCGGGCGGTCACGCGCGCCACGAGGTCGAGCGCGTCTTCCCAACTCGTCGGCTGCATCTGTCCGTAACGCCACACCAGCGGATCGGTAAGGCGCTGCATCTGCGTCGAGCGCTGGCGCGAGAAACTCATCTCGGCGATGCGGGCGCCGCGCACGGAGCCGAGGCCCGAGTTCACCAGGCAGTCCTGGTCCGGCTTGATGACGATGTGGACGTCCTTCCCGTCCTGCTTGACGATGTTGTACATCGACGGCGCGTACCAGGCATCGGTTTCCGCGGCCTGCTGCTCGGCGAGGTTGACTCCGAAGGCGTTCGCGGACGGCTCGACGCCGCCCTGCCTGTTCACTGGCCACGAATAGGCATGGTAACCGCATCCGACGATGCAGTAATGGCAGGTGACGTTCTGCTTCTTCGCGTCGGCCGGAATGATCGGAAGACGGTCGATCTGTCGCTTGTAAGCCATTCTAGCCTCCCTCTCAGAGCACGTTGGACAGTCGGCCGTAGAGAAGCTCATCTAGCCCCTCGGCGTAAATGTCGCCCTTGTCGTCGACCCGCAGGACGTATTGCGGCAGGTTCTGGGTGGCGTGGCCCCATATCTGCTGTCCGCCAGCCTCGCAGTCGAAGCGCGAATAGTGCCCGGGGCAGGAAAGCGTGCGGTCGTCGGCGCTGTAGTTGAGAGGGAAACCCTTGTGCGGGCAGACGGTAGTGAAGCCGACGATGTCCTCGTCGGGTCCAGCGCCGCCTTCGACGGGCTTGCCGAGCTTCAGAAGGACCCCCGGAGCGTTGTCGTCCGGATAGGCGACGTCCAAGGGTTCGTTCGGCTTGAGGTCGGCGACGTTGCCGAGCCTGTTCGAGGGATATTCGACCCTGGCCAGGGCCGGTGCCACCTGCGCAGCGGCCTCCTGCGGCAACGTGGCGGCCGCCGCGACGCCTGCTGCGGCGAACGCGCCGCCGCGCAGGAATTGCCTCCGGCCGACATCCACCAGCCTGTCGCATCGTGACATAAGTCCCTCCCGTGTTGATACGATGACTTCGGGAAAGACAGGAGCAACGACTGTGCCAATTGGGCAGGCTCCCGGGATTCAGGGCTTCTCGAACGAAAAACAGGCTCGCGCCGTCACCGCACGTTCGGGATTCCTTACATCCGATGGCGGCGGCGTCCGTAAATCCGAACGGCGGCGAAGGCGGGCTCTCGCGCAGCGCAAGTCGTGCGAACGGGTAGCCTTGGCAAGCGTTGTATTTGTTGAGATACAAAGCAATGAACACGATTTCTTCCGTCTCGGGCAATCGTTCCGCCGCTTTCGGTGGCGGCGCTCTCATCGGCACGCTCGGCGGATTGATCGGTCTTGGCGGCGCTGAGTTCCGGCTTCCCCTGCTGATCGGGCTGTTCGGCTTCGCTCCCCTTGAGGCGGTCATCCTGAACAAGGCCATGAGTCTCGTCGTCGTTGGCTTCGCGCTGCCGTTCCGAGCCGGGACGGTCCCTCTCGACGAGATCGAGACGCATTGGCCGGTCGTCGTCAACCTTCTGGCAGGAAGCCTGTTGGGTGCCTGGCTGGGAGCGGGTTGGGCCACCCGCCTGCGCTCCGAACCCCTGCATCGCGTCATCGCGGCGCTGCTTGTCGCGATAGCCCTTGTCCTGGTCGCAGGCCACGGCATTGCGGCGGGCCGGCCGCTTTTCCTTGGAACGGCTCAGATCGTAGCAGGCGTGGGTGCGGGATTCGTGATCGGCGTCGTCGCATCGGTTCTTGGCGTCGCGGGAGGCGAGTTGCTGATCCCGACGCTGGTCCTGCTGTTTGGAGCGGACATCAAGCTGGCGGGAAGCCTGTCGCTTGCCGTCAGTCTGCCGACGATGCTGGTCGCGTTCACACGCTATAGCCGCGACCAGAGCTTTGCCGTTCTTGGTCGCAATCGAGGGTTCCTGCTTGCTATGGCAGCGGGTTCGATCCTCGGCGCGTTCATCGGCGGGAAGTTACTCGGTATCGTGCCAAGCCCTGTCCTGCTGCCCGCCCTCGCGGCCATTTTGTTGATCTCGGCATGGAAGGTCTGGAGGCATAAATAGGCCGAACTCCTAGCCGATCCGCATGCCGAGAGTTCCAAGCTCCTTCAGCTTTTTTCCGGCGGCAACAGTCCGAGACGTGTCATCTTCTCCCACAGTGTGGTCCGTGAAACTGCCAACAGCCTGGCCGCCGTCGTCGTTTTGCCGCCACTTCTTTCCAGCGCCCGTTCAATCTGTCGTCGCTCCGCGGCATCCCTGACCATCGAAAGAGGGACAAAATCTTCAGCCGTCGACTTTCCGAACTGTTCCGGAAACAGGTCACCCGGCATGATCCACTCGGCCCCGGCGAGAACGACGGCGCGCTCCACCCTGTTCCTGAGTTCGCGGACGTTGCCGGGCCAGGGATAAGCCAGCGCCGCCTCCTCGGCCAAGGCGCTGAAGCCCCTGATGGTGGAATCGAGCCGATCGACGGCGTTGTTCAGGAAGTGGTCCATGAGCCACAGGATGTCCTCGTGCCGCCGTCTCAGAGGGGGAATCTCGACTGGAAGGACCGCCAGGCGGAAATAGAGGTCGTCCCGGAACGCCGTGGAGGACGCCCCGGCCAGGTCGCGATGGGTAGCGGACACGATCCGCGCTTTGAACGGTATCGTAACCTCGCCGCCGACGCGGGTGAATGTCCCGTCCTCGGCCAGCCTCAGCAGTTTGGCCTGGAGCGAAAGGGGCATATCGCCGATCTCGTCGAGGAACAGCGTGCCTTTTCCGGCACGTTCCGCGTAACCGAGATGGCGCGCCTGCGCGCTTGTGAAGGCTCCCTTCTCGTGCCCGAATATCTCGCTTTCCATGAGGTCCGCCGGGATTGCGGCGCAGTTAACGGCGACGAACGGTTCGGCGGCGCGTCCGGAGATTTGATGCAGGAGGCGGGCGGCCACTTCCTTGCCGCTACCCGTTTCGCCGGTGACGAGCACCGGCAGCTCGTGCCGGGCGTACTGTCTCAAGACATCCTCGACGTTGCGGATCGCCGGGGATTCGCCAAGCGTGTGGGCGGCGGGGCCGCTGCCAGCAGACAGCCGGCGACCAGCCTCGATCCGTTTCAGGAACGCTTCCATCTCGAAGGGCTTTGTCAGGAAATCGGCCGCGCCCGCCCGCATGAGCCTGACAGCCTGGTCGATATCGCCGAATCCCGTGACGAAGAGGAACGGAGGCATCCCAGGCTCCCGAGCAAGCTGGCGGAACACCTCCTCTCCCGAGACGTCCGGAAGCTTGATGTCGCAGACGACGAGATCGAGCGAACCCGCTGTCGCCGGAAGCTCCGTCATGGCAGCCCGGCCAGTCTGCCACCAATTGACTTTCCAGCCCTCGAGTTCCAGCCGCTGCACGAGCGACCCGCCCATGACGGGATCGTCCTCCACCAGCCCAATTCCTCTTTCATGCAGCATCGAAGCGTCGTTCCTCCTGCGCTATCGGAATGGACATCGCGATCACGGTCCCGCCGTTCGGCCCGTCGGCGACCGCGATCCTTCCGCCGCACTCGTCGACCGTCCGCCGTACCATCCAAAGGCCAAGCCCGCCGCCGGCGCTGACGATCGGGCCTGGCTCGCTCGCCACCAGAATCCGGGCGACGTGCGGCGGGAGGCCGGGGCCTTCGTCCCTGACCTCGAAACGAAGTTCGCCTCCCCTGCTGGCCGCCGACAGGGCGATCCCCCCACCTTCCGGGGTCGCCGCGCTCGCGTTCAGGAGAAGATTGAGCAGCGCCTGGCGGATCGGTGCTCCGTTGACGCGGGCGACTTCGCCGCTTCCCAGGTCCACGCTCCATTCCAGGCGCTGGCGCTTCCGGCGCAGTTCCGGGGTCATCAGCAGGCGGACGTCCTCGAGGTCGGCGACGGCGAACGTTCTGGTCGACCTCTCCGGGCGGTACGTGGCGAGCGCCGCCGCGACAACATCGCGGATGCCTTGCAGGCCCCGCTCGATAAGGGCGATCGAGGTCTCACGCACGCCTGGTGCGGAGCCGTGCGCCTTCAGGGTGCCGATCGCGTTGAAGAGACCGCCCAGCGGGTTGTTGATCTCGTGCGCCATTCCGGAAGCGAGGCGCCCCAGGCTGGCCAGTCTTTCCTCCTCCGCAAGCTGCGTCGCCAATCTGTCGCTGTCGCGCTGGGCCTGCACGAGCGCGTTGTAGCCGTTGAAAAGGCTCGCGACCTCCCGGTCCCGCGACGGTATTCCGGCCGGAGGAATCGGCTGGGCCATCCCGTTCGCCGCCGACCGCATGTGGCTTTCCAGTACCCCCAGGGGCGCCGTTATCCGGCGCACGAGCAGGAAGCCGCCGAGGGCAAAGGCCGCCGCTAGCATGCCGTTCGTAGCCAGCAGCGTCACGAGGATCTCCCGGCGTTCGGCGAAGAGATGCGACACGTCGAAACGTGCGAAGACGGCGCCGACCTTCTGTCCCTGGTAAACGAGGTCGCGGCGCGTCGATCCGGCCATGGTGTCGCTGTCGATGGAAACGCTCCGCAGGCCAAACTGGGCGACGTAATCCGCGGGAAGCTGCGAATAGGTCGCAACCCGGCCTGGGTCGCTTGCCGCCAGCACCCGCCCGTCGACACCGGCGACGACGGTCTCCAGCGGGGCGAGCGACCGATAGGCGGTCGTCGTCCTGTCGAGGGCATCGAAGATTTCCCAGACGTCACCGCGCATCACCGCGGGAACGATGGCCGCCGACAGTCCGTCCAGGTAGGTTTCGGCAAGGCCGTCGAGAGCCGCCTCCTGCGTCTGCGAAAGGCGGTCGAGGACGCGTTCGGAGATCGCCGCGCTGACGACGACCATCAGCAGCGCGACGAGAACCGGAACGCGATAGGAAACCGGGATCGAGCCCCACGCCCGCAGAACGTTCATCCCAGCCGCCTCACCACGTCCATCTTGGCGGCGATCGTGTCGAAGAGCGAAGGCTCCGTGACCACGAATCCGTCCAGCCTGAGCAGTTTGAGGACCGCCTGCCCCTCCGGATCGTCCTTCATCCCCGTGAGGGCGTCCCGGATGGCGGCGAGCCTGGGGTCGCCTGCGAGCAGCCGCGGCGCCGCGACGGGAGGGAAGCCGAGCCATTCCGAACGGCGGAGCACCTTCGTCTGTGCGACAAGGTCGGGTTCCGTCTCCCGCATGACCTCCCAGACGTATCCGTCAACGCTGCCCGACTGCGCCAGCCTGGAAGCCACCGCGCGCACGACGTTCCGGTGTCCGTACGTGAAGAAATGGTGAGAGAAGAACCGATCGGGAGTCGTCCGGTTTTCGGCAAGGAGCGCCGTCGTGACCAGATAGCCTGAATTGGAATCGGGATCGGAAAACGCGTGGACGTCCCCACGCAAGCCCGTCCAGTCGTCCACCTGCCTATCGCGATGGACGATGACGTACGACTGGTACAGCGGCCTCCCCCGCCAGGACGGAGTCGCGACCAGGTCGAGTTGGCTGCGGAACGCGACGAACGGATAGCCGCAGATCCACGCCGACTGGATTTGCCCCGAAACGAGGAGCGCCGTGATTTCCTGATAGGTCCGGCGCGTGACCAACTCCACCGGGACCTTCAGACGCGAGGCGAGATATCCCCGCAAATGATCGAGGAGTTCGAGGTCGTTGACCAGGAAGACAGGCGTGAGCCCGAACCTGAAGACCTTGTCTTCCTCGGCCCTGCCGATCGCTGGAAGCGCCAGGGACGCCGCCGTCGCGGCGAACAGCCTTACCGCCTCCCTGCGGTTCACAAGCGATGCCTTCGACCTGTCCATCAATAGTCCGGCCGTGGGTTTCTCTGGGGCGCACCATAGCCCATCAGGTGCGGCAGCCGAATAGCATTATATCCAGAAATCCAGAATCGTTAGCTAAAAACGAAGCGGTCCTCCATCTGCGCACACCGTCATCCCGCCATCCTTGCCGTTGAGCCGTTCGCTTTGAATGCCGCCATCAGCATAGGCCCGACGGTGAACGCCCCTGCCCTCGCCTTCTCGGTCAGCGCCCTCAGATATCCACCAGCCGAATTGATGTGCTGAGCGCGCTGCAGGATGCAGGCAACGACAATCGCCGCGTTTTCCGGCCCCATGACATGGCAGGCGTCTTCGTACGCCGACGGCGAGACGCCAAGATATCCCCTCACCTGGGCGGCCACCGCCATTAGATCTCGCCAACTGGCGACCCCGTCGACCGCGTAGTCGATGATTTCCGGGCAGGCCTTCAGCACAAATCCCAATGGATAGCCCTTCGGCGGCTCCTGCGGTTCTCGTCTGGGCTCGGCCTTCGCCCCGCTTTTTTCCGAAGCAGGTTCAAATTCAATAGGGGAGTCGGTGTTTGAATCAGAATACTGCCGCTCATTTCGATCGTCATTGCCGATTGAATCTTCGACATTCATGTGAGAATTCAGAAAGATATC
>Ga0164242_10003525_pt1 | contig 17831 bp, 12 predicted proteins | sample OricomgcompostMG_FD_108783 | JGI IMG/M metagenome (GOLD analysis project Ga0164242, IMG submission 108783) | Miracle-Growth compost microbial communities from Emeryville, California, USA - Original compost - Miracle growth compost (MG) ... | reverse complement strand
CGAGCGAGGCCAGCGTGTCGAGGTTGCCGGCATAGGTGAGCTTGTCCAGGTTCACCACGCGAAGGCCGTCGGCCACGGCCTGCAGCACGAAATTGGCGCCGATGAAGCCGGCGCCGCCGGTGATCAGGCATGTCTTCATGTATATATGACTCCGGATGATCTGGATATTGTGTCATAGTGCGGATCAGCTCTGAAGGCATGACTTGGGCCAACTGGCGCGCAGATGCATGGTTGGGGTGGGGTGAGTGCTGCCTGAACGGCTGCGGGGGCTTTTTATGAAAGAGGTTGCCTGTGTCGTTTCCCATGCTGAGAACGCAGTGGCCGGTATGGAAGAATGCGGTCTTCAGGACTTTGTCGGGCTCCGGGTTGTCCATGATGCGCCGGTGTGTTCCTCCGTCCTGGCGCCGTGACATAAGAGGGGTATTTGAAAGATCCATCCATCGTGGTTTCGAGTTTGTCCGTTCGGACGAATGGCAGGAGTATTCGGTTGTCCCGGTCGCAGAATTTCCCGGCGCCGATGTAAACGTTTCTCCGGCAATTTCCGTGCCGTTGCCGGCACTGGATCTCTATGGCTACTTTTCGAGGTGGCTCGGGCTTGGCGAATGCGCGAGGCTTTTCGCCCATGCGCTTATCGTATCCGGTAGCCCGGTAGCGTTGCATGACGTCGATATCGATATACCGCACCAGCGGCGCGACCATACGCTGACCGAATATTTCAGTGGGTCGCCGGTGTCCGGGAACGATTTGTTTTTCATCAATCCTGATTACTGGGAAATGGCTCTGCGCAGCATGGGAGGGTATCGGCACGGGCGTTGCACCATGGGCTACTGGTTCTGGGAGCTCGAACGTTTCCCCGAATCCTGGGTCCCGGTGTTCGACCAGGTGGACAAGATTCTGGTGTCGTCAACCTTCGTTGAACAGGCGGTACGCCACGTATGCGAAAAACCTGTAGTACGCGTTCCGATCCCGCTGGTGGCTCGTGCCGGTAGCGGCCTGCAGCGGCAGCATTTTGGTTTGAGCGATGACGATTACGTGTTCCTGTGTTCGTACGATTTCAGCTCGACGATAGCGAGGAAGAATCCACGCGCGGTGATCGAGGCTTTCCGCAGAGCCTTTCCGTCGGGTACCGAGAAGGTGTGTCTTCTGCTCAAGTCCAGCAATGGCCAGCAGTATCCTGAATGTTTGATCGACCTGGCCAGGCAGGCAGGCGACGATCGCCGTATTCTGGTTCGTGACGATATGCTGGAACGCGACGATCTGTGGGCACTGCAACGGTGCTGCGACGCTTATGTATCGCTACATCGTTGCGAGGGATTCGGTCTGGGAATGGCAGAGGCCATGTGTCTTGGCAAACCGGTGGTGGCGACCGCTTATTCGGGGAACATGGATTACATGACAACGGCTAATAGCTGCCTCGTCGATTACCGCATGATCCCGGTCCATGAGGGTGAATATCCTTATGCGAATGGGCAACAGTGGGCCGATCCCGATGTGGGGCATGCGGCCTTGCACATGCGCCATCTATACGAGGATCGCGCATGGGGCCGGGGGCTTGGTACTCAGGCCGCGGTCGACATGGCACGAGACTTCTCGATAGAGGTTGCCATCCGTGCGCTGGCAGGATGTCTGCGGCAAACCCCGGGAGAATTGCAAGGGAAGCCTGAGCCCGGCGCGCTCCTATACGACAACCAAAGAGCGTCATGAGTTGAACAGGAAAGAAGACGCAATGCATCATGCCGCAAGCGAGGTACCGCCGGCGACGCCAGACATGGACTGGCGCGAGATTTCCGGCCAGCGCTTGGACCGCCTGGTCGACCTTGAGCACGACTATTTCCTCATGCGCGAGCGTCTGTCTGCATTGCAGACGGATTATCGTGAACTTATCGTCGTCAGCGAAGGCAGGCAGCAGCGCATCCGTGAGCTTGAGCGTTCCATGGCGGCGCTGGATGATCGCTTATGTGCATTGATGTGCGAATGCGAGGCCATGCGTGCCAGTCGTTCATGGCGCATCACCGAGCCATTGCGTGCGCTGTCCGTCTGGCGGACTGAAGGGAAGCGTGCCGTGCGCCGTGGCATGAGAGTCGTATTCGATGTGCCGATGCTGTGCCGTGCGGGGAGCCTGGTGACACGGCTTGCCCCCGGGTTGTCCCGGCGCGTGCGTTCGGCGCTTTACTCGCATCGTGATGATGGCTAGCTGGGTGGTGGGATTGCGCATCGACCGGTTGGCCATGAGGAGCGTCAGAGTGGCAGGGTACCCATGAGAATCGTGCTTGACCTGCAAGGCGCGCAATCAAACAGCCGTCACCGCGGTATCGGGCGATACAGCCTGTCGATGGCGAAGGCGTTTGCGGCCATGGCTGGAGAGCATGAGCTTTGGCTGATGCTGAATGGCCGCTACGATGATGCTTCGCTGGACATTATTCACAGGTTCGATGGGCTGATCCCTCGTGAGCGTATCGTAATCGACGAGTTGCCGGACGGAATTGCGGGCCGACAGCCCGGGAGTCACGGGCGTGCCGCCATGGCGGAGGTGGCACAGTCAACGTTGCTCGCCTCCTTGCGAGCCGATTGCGTCTGGCACAGCAGCCTGTTCGAAGGGTGGGGCGACGATTCCATCGTAACTCTGGGTACGGGGCGGGACGATGCACGCCATGTGGCCACGCTGTACGACCTGATACCGCTGCTGCATCCCTGCCGCCATCTGCGGGACGGAGGGTATCGCCTCTGGTATTACCGCCGCCTGGCTTTGCTCAAGCGGTGCGGATTGCTGCTCGCCTTGTCGGAATCCTCCAGACGCGAGGCGATCGATATCCTGCATGTTCCGGAAAGCCGCATTGCAGTGGTATCCGGTGCGGCCGACCCGATGTTCCGCCCCATGCCGATCGACGAAGCCTGCCGCATCCGTTGGCAACGGGACTGGAAGTTGGGCGGGGAGTTTCTGCTGTACGTCGGTGGGTATGATCCGCATAAGAATGTCGATGTACTGATCGAAGCGTATGCGGACCTTCCGGTCGAGCTGCGTCGTCGCCGTCAACTGGTGTTGGCGGGCCATTGTGACGAGCAGGCAAAGGATCGCCTGCGCGCACTTGCGCATCGGTGTCGCCTGCCACGCGAAGCCCTGGTTTTCACCGGGTCGCTGGATGATGCCGACCTGGCCAGGCTATATTCCGACTGCACCTTGTTCGTTGCGCCTTCCTTGCACGAAGGGCTCGGCCTGCCGCCGCTCGAGGCCATGGCTTGCGGTGCGGCGGTGATCGGTTCCGACGCCGCCAGCCTGCCCGAGGTCATTGGCTGGAAGGACGCCCTGTTCGATCCGCGCAGCCGAAGTTCGATCGTGTCGAAGTTGCACGAGGTGCTGACGACGCCAGGCATGCTCGATCGGCTGCGTGACCATGCCGTGCGCCAGGTACGCAAGTTCACCTGGGAAGCCAGTGCCCGTCGCGCCCTGACGGCCATCGAAGAGCACCATCGTACGCAGACGAACGGCGCCGTCTTCCGCCCCGGACGACCGCGCCTCGTCTATGTCTCGCCGCTGCCGCCCGCGCGCTCGGGCATTGCAGACTACAGTGCGCGGTTGCTGCGCGAACTGGATAGCCATTACGACATCGATGTGGTGGTTGATCAGCCCGAGGTGGCCGACCCTTGGGTGCGCGCCAATTTCCCGCTGCGATCGGTGGATTGGCTACGGCAGCAGGAGACGGCGGAGCGCGTGCTCTACCATTTCGGCAACTCGCCCTTCCATGCGCACATGTTCGCATTGCTCGAACAGCACCCTGGCGTGGTGATGCTGCACGATTCATGGCTGGGCGCGCTACGCAACTGGATGGCTCAGCAGGACGGCGATCCAGATGCGTTCCGCCGGTTGCTCCATGCGAGCCACGGCTATCGGGCGCTCCTGCACGATCAGAGCCATGGCCGTTCGTCCACGCTGGACGTGTGGCCGGTGAACCGGGACGTGATCGAGCAGGCCCTTGGCCTCATTGTCCATTCCGACCACGCCGTGAAACAGGCACGGCGGCATTACGGGAACGATGTCACCCGAAAGTTCGCCGTGGTGCCTTTCCCCAAGGGGGGCGCGCAGGGCGACCGCCGCCTAGCCCGCCGCTTGCTCGGCTTCGAACCGGACGATTTCGTGGTGTGCAGCTTCGGCATGATGGCGCCGACCAAGCTGAACCACCGGCTGCTGGAAGCATGGCTACAATCGCCGCTGATTGCCGATCCCAAATGCCATCTGGTCTTCGTTGGCGAGCATCATGGCGGCGACTACGGCAAGCAGTTGGCGGCCACAATTCGCGACTCCCAGGGTGGCAAGCGCATCCACGTCACGGATTTCATCGGCGCCGAAAGCTATGCCGATTATCTGGGGGCTGCCGACGTGGCTGTGCAGTTACGGACGGCTTCGCGAGGGGAAACCTCGGCGGCGGTATTCGACGTGCTTTCCCACGGGCTGCCACTGATTGTCAATGCACACGGTTCGGCGGCTGAGCTACCGCCGGACGTGGCCCTCGTGCTGCCGGACCGTTTCGAGGATGCCGAACTGGCCGATGTCTTGTCGCGCCTGCGTGGGGAACCCGCCTGGCGCGATGCGCTGGGGGCCGCCGCAAGGCGCTGGATCAGGGAACACCATCACCCGGCGAGGGTCGCCTTGTGCTATCGCGATGCCATCGAGCACTTCGTGGGCGGCACCCCGGAAGCGGAAGAGGTTCGCATGCTGGGGCACGTGCGCCATAGAGGAGCCGCATGGGCGCCTCAGGGATCGAATGAGGCAGTGCATCGGAGGGTGGCTCCGGCTTATCGTCCCCGGGTGGGACCGCCACGGTTATTCGTCGATGTCAGCGCGACGTCCCGGAACCATTTGCATACGGGGATAGAGCGCGTGGTGCGCGGCACCCTGTCCGAGCTTTTGCGGCTGGATCAGGAAGAACGCAGGGTCGAGCCGGTACGGCTGGAACGTGGGCGCTACGCGCATGCGATCGATTATGGGGTGCGGATACTTGGCCTGCCTTCGCTTGAACTCGCGAGGGATACGGTGCAGCCGAAGGCCGGCGACATCCTGTTGGGCCTGGACTGGGTGGCGGATGCCTTGCCGGAGGAAGCGGCCCTGCTCGATGCCTGGCGGGTGCGTGGCGTGCGGCTGTTCTTCGTGGTGTACGACCTGCTGCCGGTGCGCATGCCGCATCGGTTCCCACAAGGCACCGCGGACATGCACGCACGCTGGCTGGCGTGCATCGGACGGCATGCCGATGGCCTGCTGTGCATCTCGCGATCCGTGGCCGACGACGTACGGCAATGGCTTGACAAACATCCGCCGGCTCGGAACGGCGAGCTGGCGATCGGCTATTTCCATCCGGGCAACGATCCGGCTGCGACCCGTCCGAGTACCGGCTTGCCTGCGGATGCGGAGACATGGCTGGCGCGCTGGCGGGCGACGCCCGCGTTCCTGATGGTCGGTACCATCGAGCCACGCAAGGGCCATGCTTTCGTCCTGGATGCCTTCGAACGGCTCTGGGCGCAGGGCGCGGAGGTGACGCTGGTGATCGTGGGGCGGGAAGGCTGGATGTCCGACGACCTGGTGGTGCGCCTGCGCACGCACCTGCAGTTGGAGAAGCGCTTGTTCTGGCTGGAACGCGCCAGCGACGAATATCTGGAGCGGATCTACGAGGTCGCGCGCGCGCTGGTAGCGGCCTCGGAAGGGGAGGGTTTTGGCTTGCCGCTGGTCGAGGCGGCACGGCGCGGATTACCGGTGATCGCGCGCGATATCCCGGTCTTCCGTGAAGTTTCTTCGTCGTTCGCCCGTTATTTCGATGGCGACGATGTGGACAGCCTGGTCGAGGCATTGCGGCAGGCGGCTTCGACGGGGCGTGCCTGCAGTACGCCCGATGCCGTTGCCCCAGCCGTATTGAGCTGGCGAGAGACGACGGGCCGGTTGTGGGACATGCTGTCCGACGCCGGTCATCCCCAGTGGTTGCCGCCATGGCGGCAAGCTGGGTGAGCCCAGATGGATCATCTGTCCGGGGCGACAGGATTCACAGGCTTGCAAACTGCCGCTTTGACAGAAACCCGCTTGCCCGTAGCATGTCCATACCCAACCGTATGCACATGCAGGGATTCTGAATGAAGGCAGCTTTGATCACCGGCATCACCGGGCAGGATGGCGCCTACCTGGCGGAGCTTCTGCTGCATAAGGGGTACCGCGTAGTGGGGGCCTATCGCCGTACCAGTTCGACCAACTTCTGGCGTATCGAGGAACTGGGCATCCAGGGACACCCGCAACTGGATCTGGTGGAGTTCGATCTCACCGACATGGGCGCGGCGATTCGCCTGCTGGAGACATACCAGGTTGGCGAGGTATACAACCTCGCTGCACAGAGTTTCGTCGGCGTATCGTTCGACCAGCCGGTGACGACGGCGCAGATCACCGGACTGGGGGCCTTGCACCTGCTCGAAGCGATTCGCGTGGTGGATCCCTCGATCCGCTTCTATCAGGCCTCGACCTCCGAAATGTTCGGCAAGGTGCAATCGGTGCCTCAAAACGAGGAGACGCCGTTCCATCCGCGCAGCCCGTATGGCGTGGCGAAATTGTACGCACACTGGATCACGGTGAACTATCGCGAGTCGTATGGCCTGTTCGGTGCCAGCGGCATCCTGTTCAACCACGAGTCGCCCCTGCGCGGGCGCGAGTTCGTGACTCGCAAGATCACCGATGCGGTGGCCAGGATCCGGCACGGCAGGCTCGACGTGCTGGAACTGGGCAACCTCGACGCACAACGCGATTGGGGCTATGCGAAGGAATACGTCGATGGCATGTGGCGCATCTTGCAGGCCGACGCGCCGGATACCTTCGTGCTGGCCACCCGGCGTACCGAGACGGTGAGGAATTTTGCCCGCATGGCGTTCGCCGCGGCCGGCATCGAGCTGGCCTGGCAGGGCACCGAGGCGGACGAACACGGCGTGGACTTGCGGACCGGGCGCACCCTCGTGCGGATCAACCCGCGCTACTACCGGCCGGCGGAAGTCGACATGCTGGCCGGTGACGCCCGCAAGGCAAATGACGTGCTCGGCTGGTCGCCGCATACGACGCTGGAAGAACTGTGCCGGATGATGGTCGAAGCCGACCTGCGCAGGTACGAGTATGGCTCTCCCCCCTTCTGACCCGGGCGCACGCCGCGTCCTTGTCACCGGCCTGGGTGGATTCACCGGACGGTACGTGGCCGATGAGTTTGAACGTGCCGGATACACGGTGCATGGCTTGTCGCGGGCGTCGGGGCGCGTGGACCTGCTGGACGCCGCCGCGGTGCATGCCGCGGTGGCGGACATCCGGCCGCAGGCCGTGATCCACCTGGCGGCGGTCGCCTTCGTCGCACATGGCGACGTCGATGCGATCTATCGCACCAATATCATCGGGACGCGCCACCTGCTCGCCGCACTGGCGGCCCTGTCGAAGCCACCATCGACCGTGGTGCTGGCCAGCAGCGCCAATGTCTACGGCAACGCTGCGGGCCGCGCCGGTCCATTGGGTGAAGACACGTCGGCGGCTCCGACCAACGACTACGCCGTCAGCAAGCTGGCGATGGAGTACATGGCGCGAACCTGGTCGAACCGGCTGCCGCTGGTAATCACCCGTCCGTTCAACTACACCGGGGTGGGTCAGGACACGCGCTTCCTGATCCCGAAGATCGTCGATCACTTCCGGCGCGGGGAGCGGCACATCGAACTGGGCAACCTGGATGTCTCGCGCGAGTTCATGGACGTGCGCACGGTGGCCTGGGTCTATCGCCGACTGCTGGAGACCGCGGGCATCGGGGACGGGGATACCTTCAATATCTGCTCGGGCACCAGCCACTCGCTGCGCGAGGTGCTGGCGATGATGGCGGACATTGCCGGCTATACGATCGAGGTCGGGGTGAATCCGGCCTTCGTGCGCGACAACGAGGTGGGGCGCCTCGAAGGTAATCCGGCCTTGCTGCATTCCCGCATCGGTATGCCCGCGCCGCGCCCGCTCATGGACACCCTGCGCTGGATGTACCAGGCTCCGTGCTAGCACCGCGGGTGATCTCCACGCTGGCGTCGAGCCAACTGCAGCCGACGAAGTTCTCGTGGCGGGTATTGATCACGTGGAACAGCAGGGCGTTGTCGCGCCACTCGTAATTCTTGTCGATGTGCGAGTCTCCGCGTGACAACGCCAGGGACACCGAGTAGCTGCCCTTGCCGAGCCGCATCGGAAAGCTGAAGCAGTAGCTGGCTTCCTCGCCGGCTCGCAGGTTCTCCAGCGGTTGGTCCAGCCGGTGCGTGTTGATCCCGTAGATGCAGTGGCCGAGCCGGTCCGTGATCATGAAACCGAGTACCAGGCGGGGGATCGCCTCCCGGGTCCTGACGATGACCCGCAGGCGCACGGTCTGGCCCACCTCCACGTGGCCCACCGGGCGGTCGTTCTCGTCGACCAGTCGCACGTCGGCGACGTAGGCCTCGCCGGTGCCGGAGATCGTGGCGACGCGTCCGTCGTCCAGGGGTACTTGCCGGATCGCGTGATGGTCGCGCTCGGCCAGCATGGCATGGTAGTAGTCCAGCACGTCCACCGGCAGTCCCTGCATGAGGATGCGGCCGGCATCCATCAGGATGGCGCGGTCGCATACGGTCTGGATCGCATAGCGGTCATGCGACACGATCAGCAGGGTGGTGCCGTCGCGGCGAAAGTTGCGGATGCGTTCGAAGCTCTTGTGCTGGAAGTACGAATCGCCTACCGAGAGCGCCTCGTCGACGATCAGCACATCGGGCCGACGGGCCGTGGCCACGCTGAAGGCCAGTCGCATCTGCATGCCGCTGGAATAGGTGCGTACCGGTTGGTCGATGTACTCGCCGATTTCGGCGAAGGCCTCGATCTCCGGCATCAGTTGCGTGACTTCCTCGACGGACAGCCCGAGCAGTTGTCCGCCCATCACCACGTTCTGCCGGCCGGTGAAGTCGGGGTGGAAGCCCATGCCGAGTTCGAGCATCGCGGCGACACGGCCGTCGATGGAGATCTCGCCGCAACTGGGTCGCACCGTGCCGGTGAGCATCTTCAGCAGGGTGCTCTTGCCGGCGCCATTGGCGCCCACGATGCCGACGGCCTCGCCCTCCTTCAGGTGGAAGCCGATGTCCTGCAGTACCCAGTGTTCGGCATGCCGCGGTTTGCCGAAGGGCAGGACCCATTCGAGCAGGCGCGACCACTGCCCGGGATAATGCTTGTAGGCCTTGCCCAGTCCGTTGACACGAACGTCGCCCATCAGAGTTCATCCACCATTTCACCGGCCCTCCGGCGGAACAGAAGGAACGCCGCCACGCACAGGCACGCCGCGAACACCGCCACGGGCCAGATCGTTTGCCAGTCCGGCGCTCTCCCGTGGACGAAGATGTCCTGGTAGGCGTTGACCAGCGCCGCCATCGGATTGAACCGGAGCCATGGCCGGACCGACTTCGGCAAGGTCTCGCTCGAGTAGACGATCGGTGTGAACCAGAACCAGAACTGTAGCAGGATGTTCACGAACTGCCCGACGTCGCGGAAGAACACGTTCAACACGCCGGCGATGATGGCCAGGCCGGTGGCGAAGGCGATCTGTACCAGCAGTACCGGCAGCGCATAGAGGAATACCCAGCCCGGGAAGCAGTGGACCGCCACCAGAAAGGCCAGGAAGATCGAGAAGATGATGGAGAAATTGACCAGCGCATTGATCACGGTGATCGCGGGCAGGCAGATGCGCGGGAAGTTCAGTTTCTTGATCATGTTCCCGTTATCGAGGAAGACGGTCTGCCCGCGTTGCAGGATTTCGCTGAACAGTCCCCAGGTAAGCACGCCGGCGCACAGGTAGATGCTGTAGGCGTAAGGGCCGTCCATCCCCGCCAGGCGCATCTTCATCAGTTCGGAAAACACCACGGTGTAGACCGTGACCATGGCCAGCGGCTGCAGCACCGTCCACGCCGCACCCAGCAGCGAGTTGCGATAGCGGGACTGGAATTCCCGCTTGACGCTGCCGAATATGAATCCGCGGTAGGTCCACAGGGCGCGGGCGATCTGGGTGCTCATGCAGGTTATTTTCCGTCGGCTCGTCCACGTGGCGGCCGCATGGCTCCTGGCAAGCATGCCGCCGTCATGGCTTGCTCGCGACAATGATCTGGCTCTTTGGCATGAACGCGTCCAGTTGCCGCTTAAGTTCATGCCCGCGTGGAAGGTCGAGGACCCCCTCCCAGGCCTCGGTCCAGCGGTCCAGCACCGGGTGGCTTGGGTTGGAGAGGTCCACTTCACATGCCCAGAACAGACCCCACCAGATCGACCAGAAAAACCCGTGCTGGGTTTGCTCCTCGATGGTCAGGCCGCTGCGGGTCACCATCTGCGCGAATTCTTCCCGGTCGATGATGTGGATGTGGTTCGGTGGGCTGAAATATTGGGGTGGCGCCACATGCTTTTGCATGTTTTCGCTGAGGGCGCCCGGGACGCTCAGCAGATAACGGGCGCCAGGCCTGCCGATGCGGAAGAGTTCGGCAAGCAGTTGTTCCGGATCCTGTACATGCTCCAGGACTTCGGTACAGATCACCCGGGTGGCCGTTTCGTCCGCCAGCGGCAGCGGGTTGGCATCGCTGGCGAGGGCGATGCAAAGGTCGGGATCGATCCGCGCGATTCTCGATGCCACCACGGCGAGCACTTTCGGGTCGACGTCGACGGCGATGACGCGCGCGCCCCGCTGCGCGCAATAGAGGCCGTTGCCGCTGTCGCCGCAACCGACATCGACGACGAGGTCTTCCGGGCCGACGTGGATGCCGCGGAACAACTCGTCGGCATCGTTCAGAAGCCAGCCGCTGAGTACGGCATCCTTGAGCCCAAGGCCATAGCCGCTACCGGGCCTCACTTCGACATCCGGCTGCACAGCCGGGCCTTTCCGTGCGTCAGCGGTCATGTCGTTGTCGTGTGGCATGCTGAATCCCGGTACTGGACGGCTCAGGGTACGAAGATTCCCCGTGTCGATGGACGTGCCGGTCGGGTGGGCAGCACTTCATCGCCTCCTGCCAGCGGGGCTGGATGAGGGTAGCAAGGCCGGCGTGTCGGTCGGTAGTTGCCGGTGCTTCCAGTGTCGTTCGAATCGCTTCGCCAAGCGCCGGCCACGGCACACAGGCATTCGGCGTCGTGGTTGCGCCCTTGCCCGGGGCCAGGTTTCAGGCCGGGCCAGCATGTGCGGAGCCCGTTGATGACGTGGCTTCGAGCCGGTCGCGTATGAATCGATGCAACCGGGGGCGCACCACTTCGGCCGAGCAGTAGCGCTGCAGCGATGCTGCCGCTGCGTCTCCCATTGTCGCGTAGACTTGCGGTTCGTGCCGGGCGATGTGGTAGCTGCGCCGGTATGCCCTGACCACTGAATGGTAATGGGTGCGTTGGCGCAGGGTGCGGAAGGCCTGGCGCTGGTCGTGTGGCCAGGTGCCGGGTTCGGCGCTGGAATCGATGACGAAAGCATCGTCTTCGTTCACGTAATCCCGCATCGAGGTGTGCCGCGGAGCCAATGCCGGTTTGCCGGCGGACATGTACTCCATCAACGGAAGACATTGGCCCTCGCCGTGGGAGGTATTGACCGCGTAGGTGGTGGCGCGCAGCAGGGCGTTGTACTCGGATCTTTGCAGATAAGCGTGCACGAGCAGGATTCGGCACGCCATGCGGCCCATCTTGTAGATCTGCTCCAGATAGTTGGGGATGATGTCCGATGGATCGTAGTGGGTCAGCTTGATGAGAAGCGTGGCGTCTGGTTTGTCGCGCAGGGCGTCGCAGAAGCCGCTGATCATCTCCATCCAGTTCTTGCGCGCATCGTGCGGATTGAAGATGGCGGTGTACACCACGCCGTCGAGCGCGATCACGCCACGATCCTCGTCGTGGATTTCGGGCAAGGGTAGCGACTCGGGTTCGGCGGCCAGCAGCAGGCTCTTGCGATATGCCGACAGGTCGATGCGCTGACTGTCGATCACCAGGCCGTCGACGTGCAGCCGGATGGCCCCGTCACGTGGCTCACGCAGTGGCTGCATGCGTTCCCATAGCGGGGCTGGCACGCAGGCCACCGGAAAATCGTCGCCCAGCGCTGCGCGCGTGCGCTCGACCGTGAAGCTGGAATGGGTCAGTGCGCAACCCAGCTTCGCCAGCACGCGTATCCAGTCGTTGCGTGGCTTGCCGCCAAAGTCCTCGGCTGGAAGCGCCTCGTATTCCCAGGCGAATACCGGGATGGTAGGGCAGGCCAACCTGATGGACGTCTTGTTCGGCGGCATGAACGACAGGAAGACACACGCTTCGCCCTCATCGCGACAGCGCGCATGGATGGTATCCACTTCGCGTTCCGGATCGTTGACTTCGATCACGTGGCCGAGTTCTTCCAGCATCGGCCGGAATTCGTTCAGCACGAAGCGGTAGCTGTATTCCGGGCGGCCCAGTTGTTGTGCGATCCGGTTCGCCGCCGTGCTGGTGTGAACGAGCAGGATCATGGCATGGCCAGTTCGGGACGGGCGGCGCCGGTCGCTACCGATTCGCATGCCTGACCCGGCAGATACTGGTCCGGGCACAGGAAGGCGTGCAGCAGCGATTTTACGGTTGCAGTGCCGCAATAGGCCTGCATCGCCGCGCAGGCGCGGCGCGACATCCTGCGATAGCTGGCGGGTTCCTGGCGGGCGACTTCGTAGCTGCGGCGGAATGCGGCGGTCAGCGATTCCCAGTCCAGTTGGTGGTGCGACGTGCGATTCACCTCGCTGTCGCCATGTGGCCAGACGGTGGGTACGCCCGGGTAACTGTCCACCACGAAGGCGATATCGTCACGAATGTAGTCGGCCATGGCGGTGTTGTCGGGGGCGATGGCGGGGACGCCTTCGCTGAGGAATTCGACCAGTGGAAGGCACAGCCCTTCGCACAGCGAGGTGTTCACGTAATAGGTGGTGGCGCCGATCAGGGCGGCGTAATCATCGTCCGGCACGTAGCCGTTGATGGTGATCACCCGACACTTGAGCGGTGACAGCTTGGTCAGAAGCATCAGCAACTGGTGGTGGTGCCGCTGCAATTCGGTGCCGGCCAGCTTGAGGATCAGGGTGGCATCCTCGGTGTCGCGGAACGTCCAGCAGAACGCCGTGATCAGGTCTTCCCAGTTCTTGCGTCCGGCCGTCGGGGTCAGCACGGCGGTATAGACAAGTCCACGAAGGTGGATGCGGGTCGGCTTCACGGGGGGGAGATCCCAGCCGCAGTTGACCGGGGCCGACTCGTCATTGCCGCTGTCCGGTTCGAATGTGGTTGCAGGCACTGAAAAGGCGGGGCCGTTTTTTCCGGCGAGCACCGAACGCTCTGGAAGGATGTGTATGTCAGTAGGATCGAAGCAGGTACCGTCCTCTTCCTCCAGGCTGATCAGGCCTGCGACATCGAGACCCATGCGGCGGCTATCCGCCACGCTGGCATTGACCGTGAACGGTACGGCGTGAACGAAGTCGGGTAGTTCGCCCATCTCGGCCCTCCAGGCGATGGGCTTGATCGGAGCGGGAATCGCCACGACAGGGAAGTCCTCGCCCATGCTGCGCCTGACGGCGTCCACGGTGTGGCTGGACAGCGCTATGGCACGCCCGGTAAGGGCGAATACATGACGCCAGTCGTGACGCGGGTCGTCCATCCAGCAGGTTTCCTCGATCCGCTCGGGAATGTCCGGGTACTCCCACGCGAACACCGGCACCGTCGGGCAATCCAGGCCGGTGGGGGTCTTGTGCGGCGGAGCGAACGAAAGCAGGACGCAGGACTCGCCACTCGCCACGCACTGTGCGTGGAGAAGTTCGGCCTCTTCGGCCTTTTGCAACAGGATGACTTCGCCAAGCTCGGCTAGGACGACGGCGAAGGCGCGCAGCAGGAAGTAGTAACTGTAGTCAGCGGTCCCGAGTTGCTTGTCGATGGTGTCCTGGGCCACCTGGGCATGCATGAGGAATTTCATGGCGTTTCGAATCCGGCGCGATGGTCCAGGTCGACGGCCGGGACCTCAAGTGCTGCATGTTGCCGCAAATAGTCCGCGCCTGGAACAACGAGAGTGCAGCAGCGGTGCGGCGGTTGTGCGTTCAAGCGCATCGGGGGCACGCGGCTGGCCTGTTTCGCGTATCGTTGGTACGGGTGAGGCTGTTGCCGCAGCAGGGTGGGCGGATTTCAGGGGATTTGCATGCCGGTATCTTCCTCAAGCATGTCACAGGGCGAGTCATGAAGCTGCGCAGATATCCGGTTCCGTGGGCGTCCCTGCTTGTCCTGCTGTCGGGATTGCTGGCTTTCTGGGCCTGGGCCGGGGCGTATACCCTGGCCCCCGGTCATATCGGCTGGGCCCTGGCCGGTATCGACACGCAATCGCAGTACCTCTCCTGGCAATTCTTTCGGCACAGTTCCTGGCAGTGGCCGTTGGGAATAAACCCGGCGTATGGCAGCGATGCTCCCGGAACCATCGTGCTGTCCGACAGCATTCCTTTGCTGGCACTGGCGTTCAAACCGTTGTCACCGTGGCTGCAGGAAAACTTCCAGTACCTCGGGCTTTGGGCCCTGAGCTGCTTCCTGTTGCAGGGATGGTTCGCCCGCAAGCTCTTGCGGCGGTTCACCGATGATTCTGCAATCCAATGGATAGGGACCACATTCTTCCTGACCGCTCCGATCTTTCTGATCCGCGTCTACATGCATCCGGCGCTGTCCGCGCAGTGGTTGCTGCTTGCCGGCTTTTGCCTGGCGCTGGATGCGGAATTTCGTGCCCGGGCCTGGCGGCTGCTGCTATGTATCGCGGTGCTGGTGCATGCGTATCTCTTCGTCATGCTGGCGATACTGTGGGTCGGCGATCTGGTGCAACGACGGTGGCGCAACGAAAGCAGCGTTCCTCAGGTTCTCACGCATGCCGCCGTCACGGCGGGTCTGGTGACATTGCTGATGTGGGTAGTGGGCTATTTCGTGTCGATATCGACATTGGAGACGCCCGTGCGCACCTACCTGGACCTGTGGTTTCCATTCTGGAGCGGCAATCTGCTGGTTGGCGAGTGGTCCTGGCTCAGGCCCGTGGGCAGCCTCAACACCCTCGCCTACGACGGCTTCGGGTATTTCGGGCTGGGCTTCCTGTTGCTGCTTTCCGTCGCGCTGGTCTCTTCGCTGCTGAACAGGCGGCGTGTTCCGGCGATGTCTTGCGAAAGGCCGATTCCCGCGTCCTCGTGGATCATTCTGGCTGGCGCCAGCCTGATTCTTTTCGCATACGCACTGGGGAATCGTGTGTATTTTGCGCAGGAACTGCTTTTGGCCTATCCGCTGCCGGACTGGCTGGATCGGCTCTATGGCGTGTTCCGTGGCGCGGCGCGGATGATGTGGCCGCTGTGGTATCTGTTGCTGACGGGCTCCATCTTTCTGCTGGTACGCAGCCTGGGTGTGCGTCGCGCGCGGTGGATCCTGCTGCTGTGCGCCTTGATCCAACTGGGCGACCTATCCAGGGCCGTGGTGAATATCAGGCATGCCACCGCGTCCATCCGGAAAGAGCAAGGCCTGGACTCGCCGGTGTGGAACGAACTGGCTGCAGGTTACCGGCATGTGGTTTACCTGCAGCCTTCCGGTGTGCCGGCCGGCATGCTCAGCTTTGTGAAGGACTACCATCGTGTCGCGGGCTATGCGGCCACGCATGGCTTGACCGTCAATGTTGCCTACCTTGCCCGCGAGGATGATGCGCGTATCGCGGCCGCGAGAACCGCGCGGATCAGTCTCCTGATGCAAGGAAAAGCGGAGCCGGCCACGTTCTACGTGGTCGATGACGATAATCTATGGGCCAGGCTCGTCTGTGTTGGCGATTCCAGGCAATGGTACGGTGTCATCGATGGTCTGCGGGTGATCGTTCCGAAACCTTCGCCGGCCCTGCGTTCCATCCCCCGGGTGCCATGTGCGCACTAGCTGGATGGGATGAGGTTTCCCTGCCCTGCCGCGACGCCACGTCGCCGAAGAAGACGCATGAACCGACTTTCGGAAACCCTGGTCCGCGGCAACAATAATTTCGACCTGATCCGGCTCATGGCGGCGCTGGCCGTCATGTTTGGTCACTCCTACGGGGTCCAGGGGGCAAAGGAAATGGAGCTGATGTTGCGTTTCAGCCACATCGAGTCGTCCGGCAGTGTCGCGGTCTACGCATTTTTCATGATCAGCGGCATGCTGGTGTCCGCAAGTTTCGTCAATCAAGCCTCGGTTAAGAGGTTCATTGCCCTGCGCATGCTGCGCATATGGCCTGGCGCGATGGCGTGCGCGGCCTTCATTGCACTGGTAGTCGGCCCGGTCTTCTCGGTTTTACCGTCGACGACCTATTTTACGGATACCGGGCTCTATCGTTGGCTCTTCCACAACGTGCTGTTGATCGATCCGGTGGGTGGTCCGCTGCCACGGGTTTTCGAGGGAAATCATCTGAAGTCGCTGGTGAACGCGACGGTCTGGACGCTTCCCGTGGAACTGAAGTGCTACGTGATCGTTCTCGTGGCGGGGCTGCTCGGATGCATGGGCTCCAGGCGCCGGACCGTGATCGTCGTGGCGGTGGTCGGCCTCGTGTTCGCGATATTCGCCAACCATCCGCCGAAATATTTTTCCCTGGGTGCGTTCTTCGTGCTGCCGCTGGCCTACTCCTTTTACCCGGTGCCTTTTTTCCTGTTGGGCATGCTGCTGTATGCCTTCCGTGATCACGTTCGGCTCGATTGGCGGCTGGCCGTCGCTTTGTCCGGGATTTACCTGATTGTCCGTTATTCATGGTTCGGCTATGTCTTGTTTTATCCGACCCTGGTCTATGGCCTGTTGTGTCTGGGTGCTGCGCCGATGCTGCGTAGGTTTGTGCCGAAACATGATTATTCCTATGGCATCTATCTGTACGGGTTCGTGGTACAGCAGGCCGTGGCGTATTTTTATCCGGCCATGAGCAGCGGCCTCAGCCTGATGTTCGCCGTGCCTGTCACGGTCGTGCTGGCGGCGGCGTCCTGGCACTTGGTGGAGCGCCCATGTCTGGCGTCTTTCCGCCGTCGTGGCGTCTCGGCAGGCAAGGCCGGTGCCCGGACGATCGAGGTCCCCGGCCCCTGAGGGCCTGGTGGACACACCCTGGAGGTTGAAGAGGCCTGTGCTTTGCGAGGGCGGTTGGCTCGCCCGCATGGCCAGTGTGAACTTTGTCGTTATGGCAGCAAGGCTGCCTGTGAATGGCTGTGCCAATAAACGGCTAGAATATCCAACTTTCCAATTCCGATCGTGGCTCCGCAGGCCTGTTCCTGCATGAGTCCGCATGGCTGACACGATGACTACAAAGAAGACCGCGAGCACGCATGGCCTGGGCACCCGCGCCATCCACGCCGGACAGCACCCCGATCCCGCCACCGGCGCGATCATGACCCCGATCTACGCCACCTCCACCTACGTGCAGGAAAGCCCGGGCAAGCATAAGGGCTACGAGTATTCGCGCTCGCAGAACCCCACCCGCATGGCCTACGAGCGCTGCGTGGCGGACCTGGAGGGTGGCGTGGCCGGCTTCGCCTTCGGTTCCGGCTTGGCGGCGGCGGCCACGGTACTGGACCTGCTCGACTCGGGCAGCCACGTGATCGCCATGGACGACCTGTACGGCGGCAGCTACCGCCTGTTCGAGCGGGTGCGCCGGCGTTCGGCTGGGTTGGACTTCAGCTTCGTCGACCTGAATGACGCGAAGGCGCTGAAGGCCGCGCTGAAGCCGAACACGCGGATGATCTGGGCCGAGACGCCCACCAACCCGATGCTGAAGCTGGTCGACCTGGCCAAGGTCGCCGCCTTCGCGAAGAAGCACGGCCTGATCCTGGTGGTG
>Ga0164242_10003524_pt1 | contig 17833 bp, 17 predicted proteins | sample OricomgcompostMG_FD_108783 | JGI IMG/M metagenome (GOLD analysis project Ga0164242, IMG submission 108783) | Miracle-Growth compost microbial communities from Emeryville, California, USA - Original compost - Miracle growth compost (MG) ... | reverse complement strand
TTCGGCAAGTGCGCAGTCCACGACGCAGACACGTCGACGACACCGGGATCCGCGATCGCCCCCGCGAACCGATGCTCGAAAGCGAGCGCGCGTGGCACCCAATAGCCGGCCTGGCTAATGCCGTACAGCGCGAGGCGATCCGCATCCACGTCTGATCGCGCAAGCAGAAAGTCGACCACCGGCGTGATGACGGTCTCCCAGTCTGGCCGGAACGGCACGTTCTCTTCGAACAACAGCGACTGCTGCCCGGGCCCGTCGAACATGAGCACGTTGTATCCGCGAGCGAGCGCGCCAGCGCCGCCGCTCCCCCACAGCGAACTGATCGGACCATCACTGCCGTTGACCATGACGAGCGTCGCACGTGCGGCGCCGTCAGCACCCGGGCGAAAGAAGTATCCGGGCAGCGTTCTGTCCTCATACGGAATCGCAACCCGCTCGACCGGCGTGCCCACGACATCCACAAACCTGTCCCACGCCGCGCGATGCCGACGGAACGTCTCCAGCAGCTCATCCGGCTTCGGCAATCCCGCCACGGCGTTGGTGGCCGTACCGAAATAGTTCGCGGCGCGCAGGTACGCGGATGCTGCGCTCACGTCATGCCCGGATTCAGCGCAAGCGTCTGCCCCCTCCACCACACGCTCAGCGAGACCGCGCCACGCGGCATACCACCCCGTGTGATCCTTGTTGCCGACGGCCTCGATCGCCGCGAGCACCTCGCCGACGTCGGCCCCGCCGCAGTGCGCCTGTCCAAGCACAGCCCTCAGGTCGTAGTCGAAATCCGCGTTATGAAAGAATCCGTTCGCAACGGGGCCGTCGGCGTGATGCGACTTCGAATCAGGCGTCATGACCGAATTATGGCATCGGCTATGCCCCGCCCGCGCCCCCCAAAGCTGTCGCAATCCGGCCGGCCACCGCGTCCGCCTGTGCCTCGTCGGCGTACGGATGCCTCGGGCCCAGCCAGAACCGCAGGCCATCGCCTTTCGTCCGCGGAATCACGTGCAGATGCAGGTGCGGCACAGTCTGACTCACGACGTTGTTCATGATCAGCAGCGAACCCTGCGACCCCATTGACGATTCGACCGCCACCTGCAGGGCCTGCGACACGCTCAGCCATTTCGACGCCAGCGACGCCGGCAGCTGATCGTATGTTCTGATGTGCTGCGTCGGAATCAGCAGTACGTGCCCGTGGAACACCGGCTTCGTATCAAGGAACGAGACCAGATCCTCGTCTCGATAGACCTCGTGTGCGGATGCCTCCCCGCGCACGATCGCACAGAACGCACACGCCTTGTCCGCCACGGCTAGAGCGACGTCAGGCACGGCGAACTCCTTCAGCGTGATCTCTTCAGGTGGATCTTCTTCAGCGTACGCCGAGCGCGCTGAGCCGCTACTACCAGAGCCAGCCGGCGCCGAGTGTGATGCCGACGAGACTGAGGCAACCGAGGGTGCCGCCGACGATCGACGGCACGATCCCCTTGCCGTCCAGCAGCCGGCCGCGGAGCACCCCGAGAACGCCGAAGAGAATGGCAAGAATGTCTGGGATGCCGCCGAGGACCAGGCCGATCAAAAACGGCACTACCGTGAAGACGGCGCCGCAGCATCCGAGGATGAGCGCCGCGATCGCGAACCCGTTGCTTAACTGCCGGGGCGTGAAGCGCTCGGTCTCGTCGATGCTTGAGAACCGAACTGTCTCGTCGGAATATGCGCCATGCTCTGCGTGCTGCGACCGCGGGGGCACAACAGGCTCGGCCTGACGAACCATCGTGGCATCCTCGATGAGCGCAACCGCCATTTTGCGCGACGCACCCGCCCATGCCGTGCCGTCCCAGTACATCTCCTCACCGGGATTGTGCGGGTTCGGGTACCACCCGGATGGCACGTTCGTCATGCGTTCGAGGATGCCACGCCCGTTTCGAGGGCGCCATGGGCAGGACTTCCCACATGTGCCGCCCGCGCGTCAGCCGAGGATGAGTATCGTGAAGACGGTGACAACACGCCCCGAACTCGTCGGCAGCATCGGCATGGCCGCATCGACGCACTGGCTCGCGTCCGCTGCAGCAATGAGCATCCTCGAAGCAGGAGGTAACGCCGCGGATGCCGCCGTCGCCGGCGGTTTCGTGCTGCAGGTCGTCGAACCGCACCTGTGCGGTCCCGGCGGGGACCTGCCAATCCTGGTCTGGTCGGAGTCCGACCGCGACGTCTCGGTGATCTGCGGGCAGGGCGTCGCTCCAGCGAATGCCACGATCGATCGGATGCGGCAGCTCGGCCTCGACATGATCCCGGGAACCGGCTTGCTGCCCGCGGTGGTGCCCGGCGCCTTCGACGCATGGCTGACGCTTCTCCAGACGCACGGCACGATGACGCTGCGCGCCGTGCTTGAACCTGCCATGCATTACGCGAGCGACGGACATCCGCTGCTCGAACGCGCGTCGGCAACGATCAGCACCGTCGAGGGCATGTTCCGCGACGAGTGGCCGTCGTCCGCCGCGCTGTGGCTGCCGCACGGGCGCGTGCCTGCAGCAGGCGAGCGCTTTACGAACCCCGTGCTGGCCGACACGTATCGGCGGGTCGTTGCCGAGGCCGAAATTGCAGGCAGCGACCGCGACGCGCAGATCGATGCGGCCAGGCGCGCCTGGTACCAGGGGTTCGTCGCCGAAGAGCTCGACCGTTTCATCGCGAACACCGACGTCATGGATTCCTCCGGCGAACGCCATCGCGGACTGCTCGCCGCCGACGACCTGGCCAGCTGGCACGCGACGATCGAGCGGCCGAGCCGCTTCGACTACGGCGAGTACACCGTTTTCAAGACGGGCCCGTGGGGGCAAGGGCCGGTGTTCCTGCAGCACCTCGCGCTGCTGGAGAACAGCGACATCGCGCGCATGGCGCCCGGCTCGGCCGACTGGGTGCACACCATCGTCGAGGCAGGCAAGCTCGCATTCGCCGATCGTGAGGCGTGGTACGGCGATCCGCTCTTCAGTGACGTTCCACTTGACGACCTGCTGTCGCCCACGTACAACGCGCAGCGCGCAGCACTGATCTCCCAAGAAGCTTCGCTCGCGTTGCGGCCAGGCACCCCGGGTGGTCGAGCGGTGCGGATGCCGCGACCGGGCGCATCCGCAAACCCCGGCGGCATCACGACCGGCCTGGGCGAACCGACCGTGGAGAAGACGGGACGCACGCGCGGCGACACCTGCCACATCGATGTCGTCGACACGCACGGCATGATGATCTCTGCGACGCCGAGCGGCGGGTGGCTGCAGTCGTCGCCGACGATCCCGTCGCTGGGGTTCTGCCTCGGCACCCGGGCACAGATGTTCTGGCTCGACGACGGATTGCCGAACTCGCTGCGCCCTGGGGCACGGCCGCGCACGACGCTGTCCCCGTCGTTCGCGCTGCGCGACGGTGAGCCGTGGATGGCGTTCGGAACGCCTGGCGGCGACGGGCAGGACCAGTGGTCGCTGCAGTTCTTTCTGAACATCGTGCACGGCGGCATGAACATGCAGGAGGCGATCGACGCGCCTGCATTCCTGTCGACGCACGCACCGGATTCGTTCTCGCCGCGGTTGGCGCATCCTGGCGGGCTCGTCATCGAAAGCCGCGCAGGCGACGAGACGATCCGCGAACTGGAGCGCCGAGGGCACCGCGTGAGCGTCGCGGCGCCGTGGTCTCAGGGCAGGCTCAGCGCGGTGGCCCGCGACGGCGGCTGGCTGAAGGCCGCGGCGAACTCGCGCGGCAACCAGGGTTACGCGGTGGGCCGATGACGCGAAAACATGACCGGAAATCCGCCACGCGCGGGCTCCTGGTCAACGAGCATGCACTGCTGGTGCTGATGCTTGCCCTGACGTTCTCCACCGGCATCGTCGACGCCGTCGGCTATCTCGGGCTCGATCACGTCTTCACCGGGAACATGACGGGCAACGTCGTGTTGCTCGGTATGGGGCTGGTCGGCGGAGCACAGATCTCGATCGTCGGATCGATCATCGCGTTGGGCATGTTCGCGATCGGCGCGATCACTGCTGGGCGTGTGCTTCGCGGCTCCCCGGTCGGATGGACGACACGCTCGACCTGGTTGTTCGTGAGCGTCGCCGTCGTCGTCGCGATCAGCGGCGTGACCATCTTCGCCGCCGGCGACCATGTGAACACCGCTTTGGCATACATCGCCACAGGCACGCTCGGTTTCTCGATGGGCATGCAGGCGGGCACCGCACGGCATCTCGCCGTAAAAGACGTCACCACCGTGGTGATCACCTCGACGCTGGCCGGCCTCGCATTCGACTCGCGCCTCGGCGGAGGCAAAGGACAACCGTGGCCACGCCGGTTCGCGGCCGTGGCGCTGATCGGGCTCGGCGCGCTGAGCGGAGCGCTGCTGTTGCGCATCCACCCGTCGCTGGGGCTGGCGCTGTCCGCGCTCATCACGATCGTGGTCGCGGTCACCGGGCATCTCACGACGCGATTCACGAAGCCGGATGACGCCGAAGCCGGCGATGCAGAGCCTGACGAGATCGAGATCGAGACCGATGCCGTGGCCCCGGCCGACGACGCGAAGCCGGATCGGGCTTAGGAGCAATGCCGTTCAGTTACCGCTACGGTTTGCGTGCTTCGCTGCCGAATCGGCGGTAGCCATTCGCGCAAACGGTAGCGGAAGCGTTGCGCGGGTGCTAACTGAACGGCATTGGGCTTAGCCGACCTGCGTCAGGCACGCCTCGGCTGCGACCCATGACAGCATCGCGCACTTCACACGCATCACGAATCGCGAGACACCCTGGAACGCCACCGCATCGCCGAGCAGGTCTTCATCCGGTTCGATCGTGCCGCGGGAGCGCATCAACTCGCGGAACGCGTCGATCATACGACGCACTTCCGTGACCGGCTTGCCCGTCACCAGTTCGGACATCACGGAAGCTGACGCCATGGAGATGCTGCAGCCGTCTCCGTGCCACGCAAGCGCGTCGACGCTCTTGCGGTCCGCGCTCAGGGCCAGCTGCACGGTGATCTCGTCGCCGCACGTCGGATTGCGCTCGTAGTGTTCGGCGTCGAAGGCGTCGAGTTGTCCGCTGCCTGATCGCCGCTTCGCGTGATCGAGGATGACCTGCTGATACAGATCCGCAAGCGGGTCGCTCACGACGCAGCCCCGAAGTACGCGCGGACGCCGGCTACCGACTCGAGCAGGCGCTCGACATCGGCATCCGTCGTGTACAGATAGGTGCTCGCGCGGGTCGTGGCCGTCAATCCCAGACGGCGGTGCAACGGTTGAGCGCAATGGTGGCCGACACGCACCGCGATGCCCTGCGCATCGAGGAACTGGCCGACGTCGTGCGCGTGCACGCCGGCGATGTCGAAGCTGACCAGGCCGGCCCGATCCTCGCCGACGACAGGACCGACCGTGCGGACGCCGGGAATGCTCGACAAGCCGGCGAGCATGGTCTGCGCCAGCCTGCGCTCGTGCGCTTCGATCCGGTCGAGGCCGACGCCGTCGAGATAGCGGATGGCTTCGGCCAGCGCGATGGCCTGCGAAACCGGCTGCGTTCCGGCCTCGAACCGCTGCGGCGGGTCCAGGAACTCGGTCCGCTCCATGGTCACCGTCGTGATCATGGATCCTCCTGTGCGCACCGGCGGAAGCGCAGCGAGCAGCTCGGCGCGGCCGTAGAGCACACCGACGCCGGTTGGCCCGAGCATCTTGTGTCCCGAGAAGGCGGCGAAGTCGACGCCGAGCTCGGCAACACTCAGGCGGCGATGCGGGGCAGACTGGCAGGCGTCCAACACGGTGATCGCGCCTGCAGCATGCGCAAGTTCGACGAGCTCGGCCACGGGTGCGACAGAGCCGGTGACATTCGAGATGTGGGCGAAGGCGAAGATGCGCACACGCTCGGTCATCGCCGCCGCGGCGTCCTCGAGCGTGAAGGTGCCGTCGTCGCGCAGTGGAATCCAGCGGAGCACGGCCCCGGTGGCAACGGCGAGCTCCTGCCACGGGATGAGATTCGCGTGATGCTCGGCCTCGGTGATGAGAATTTCGTCGCCGGGCTTCAAAGCCAACCTGGCGGAGTCTGGCCCGCCGCGGCCGCGAGACGCATTCGCAATACCGGACGCGATCAGGTTGAGCGCATCCGTCGCATTCGAGGTCCACACGATCTCGTCCGGCCGTGCACCGATGAAGTGGGCTACCGTCTCGCGGGCGGCCTCGAACTCTTCTGTTGAGAGGGCGGCGAGGGTGTGCGCGCCGCGGTGGACGGCGGCGTTGACCGTTTCGAGGAAGCGACGTTCAGCATCCAGTACCGCACGAGGACGCTGCGCGGTGGCGCCGGAGTCGAGGTAGGCCAACGGGTGCCCGTTCACCATCTGGTCGAGTGCAGGGAAATCGGCGCGGATGCGGCTGACCTCGGGCGCACTCAGATCGGCGGCCTTCAGGTCAGCCGCGCTGTTCGTCGGTTCGCGGTTCAGCGTCGTCGTGGCGTTCTCGGTCGGTGTCACAGCGCTCCTTGCGTATCGCCCATGTATCCCCTTCGGGGCACACGGAACGTCGACTCTACACAACCACCCTTCGAGGCGCCCTATTCCTTGCGGCTCGCCTGCCCCAGCAGGAGTCAGGAGCGTGCGCGCTCGTACGCACGTGCCGGAATCTGCGTCGCCAGCTTGCCGCCGCTGACGTCGATGAGCGCCCCCGTGATGTAGCCTGCGGCATCGCTGGCTAAGAAGCACAGGAGTTCGGCGACATCCGATGCGGCACCCCAGCGTCGCAACGACAGCGTGTCGAGCAGGCGCGATTGCGCATCCTGGTCCATCTCGGCGAAGCCGTTGATGCTGGTCGGGATCATGCCTGGGGCGTACGAATTCGCGGTGATGTTCCACGGCCCGAGCTCGCCGGCGAGCACTCGCGTCAGCTGCACGACGGCGGCCTTCGATGCGGCGTATGCGGCGCTCTCAACGCTCGGGATGATCGCGGCGAACGACGCGGCGTTGATGATGCGGCCGCTGCCCTGCCGCTTCATCACCGGTGCGACCGCCTTGCACATGCGGAAGACCCCTCCGACGTTGATCTCGAAACAGCGATCCCACAGGTCGTCGCTGATCTCGTCGATCGCGCCGACCGCGTTGATCCCCGCGTTGTTCACGAGCACGTCGATGCGACCGAACCACCGCTCGATCTCCGCGACGGTCGCGGTCACTGCCGCCGAATCGGAAACATCACAGACGAATGGATGCGACAACTCCTGCAATTGCGCACTGTCGAGGTCGAGGGCCGCCACCACGGCGCCCTCTGCCTCGAACGTGTCGGCGATGGTGCGCCCGATCCCGCGAGCCGCGCCCGTCACCAGCACGACTTTGCCCTTCAGGTCCAGCTCCATCGATGCTCCTTCGTGCTTCCTCGATACTTCTGTGATGCTTTCTCGATTCAAATAAGCATACTATTGAGATCTGCGATGTTGATGCGTCTCCACACGCATCAGCACGCGCATCAGCACGTGCGGAAGCAGCAGGAGAAGGAGGTAGCAGGCGATGAATCGAGTCCTCTGGGTCACCGGCGCCGGCAGCGGCATGGGTCGCGCGGCAGCCATCTCCGCTGCGGCGAGCGGATGGCGCGTCGCGCTGAGCGGTCGCCGCGAGGAGCCGCTGAACGAGACGGCAGCCGCCATCCGAGATGCGGGCGGCACCGCCACGGTCGTGCCGCTGGACGTGCGCGACGCCGACCAGATCGCGAAGGCGCACGCATCCGTCGCCGAAGCCTTGGGTCCCGTCACCGACCTGGTGCTTGCGGCAGGTCTGAACAGTCCGCGTCGCGCGTGGAATGACCAAAGCATCGCGGATTTCACGGACATCGTGAACACCAATCTCGTGGCGGTTGCGGCGATCATCGATGCGGCATTGCCGGGCCTGCGGCAGAACGCTGGGAACGTCGTCGTCGTCTCGTCCTTCGCGGGATGGCGCTTCTCGCCGAATGCAGGTGTCGCGTACAGCGCGAGCAAGACCGCGCTCAGCGCGCTGTGCGAGAGCCTCAACGCGCAGGAGGCCGAGCACGGCGTGCGTGCGTGCAACCTCTGCCCTGGCGACGTCGACTCCGACTTTCTGGAGATGCGCCCGAACGTGCCGGACTCGCACGCGCGCGCCGTGATGCTGACGCCGGATGACATCGGCCGCGCCGTGCAGTTCGTGCTCGACTCGCCGCCGCACGTGCGCATCAACGAACTCGTCATCACACCGACCTCGCAGCACTGAACGGATCTATGGCTGTGCCTACGCCCGAGCCGGTGGCTGAGTCTGTGTCGACGGGCGCCTTCCAGCGAGTGCGCGACCGGCTCGGCGAGGAGATCGTCGCAGGAATCCTCGCCGCCGGCACCGTATTCACCATCGAGGAGCTGGAACGTCGCACGGGGACCTCGCGCAGCATCGTGCGCGAGGCCAGCCGAGTGCTCGTCTCGATGGGCCTGCTGCGCGCGACCCAGCGCGTCGGCCTGCGGGTGCTCCCGCAGAGCAGCTGGAACGTGTTCGATCCCCGTGTGATTCGCTGGCGCCTGAGGTCCCCCGGGCGGCAGCAGCAACTTCGGGAACTCTTCGAGCTGCGCGCGGCCATCGAGCCCGAGGCGGCCAGGCTCGCCGCCGCCCGACGCGACACGGAGCAAGCGGCGACCGTTCTGCACATCGCCGATCGGCTAGCGACAAGCGGTGCGGATGCTCGACCTGCCGACGCTCTCGGGGCCGACTCTCACGGGGCCGACTCGCACGGGGCCGACTTTCTCGATGCCGACCTGGCCTTCCATCGGGTCGTGCTGCAGGCATCCGGCAATGCGACGTTCGTGCACCTCGGCGCGGTGATCGACGAGGCGCTGCGCGAACGGGCGACCGTCGAGCGCGCAGATCGGCCGGCCGATGAACACGATCTGCGTCTGCATGTCGCCGTGGCGGAGGCGATCGACCGCGGTGATGGCGCGTCGGCGAGCGCACGCATGCGCGAGATCATCGAGCGGACACAGTAGAACCGAGCATCTGACGCGCTCGGCTCCGGGGCGCACAGCCGCACCCTCACCCGAGCGCACAGCGGACACCCAGTTCGCATGCACACAACCGGGCGCTGCGACCGTGCGCTCACAAGGAGATTCTGTATAGACGGCGGCGTGTCGCGACCTCAGCCACGGCATGTCGACCAAATCTCATTGGGAGCGCACGCTTCGAGGAGGATCCGGCGCCCCCAACCCGCCCTACTCGCAGCGCCCCCATAACCGTGGCTGTCCGGCACATCCGCTGCGTTCTATGCTGAGCACATGGCGCATGCGAGCGTTCATCGGCATCGCAGATTTCCCGTCGCGGCCGCGCGACGAGCCGTGCGCGCCGCGATCGTCATGCCGATCGCGTTCGCCGGCACAACCCTGCTCACCCACAGCTCGACGGCAGCACTCTTCGCCGCATTCGGCTCGATCATCATGCTGCTGTACATCGACCTCAGCGGACCGATCCGGCAGCGCCTGACCACACACGCGAGCGTCGTTGTGGGCGGCCTGATCTTGATCGCGATCGGGACGGCCGTCTCGCCCAGCGTGTGGATCGCTTCCACCGTCACACTCGTCGTGACCTTCGTCATCCTGTTCTCGGGCGTGATCAGCTCGGTACTCGCCGGGACGCAGACGACCCTCCTCATCAGCTTCATGCTGCCGGTCACATTTCCCGGGCCTATCGGTTCGACGCCAGATCGCCTGCTCGGATGGCTCGTGGCCGGCGCCGCCTCGTTCATCGCGATCGCCGTCATCCTGCCGGGCGGAACCGGTGAACCGCTGCGGTCAGCGACCGGCGCAGCGTGCATCGCTCTCGGCAGGCGCCTGCGCGGTGAGGCGAAAGTCGACGACACGACGGATGCGACTAGCGCCAACGCCGAAGACACAGGCGACGGCGATTCCGATGCCGTCGCTCGCCTCCGGCAGATGTTCTTCGACGCGCCATACCGGCCGTCTGGTCTCAATGCATCGGCGCGCATCCTGATCCTGGTGATCGAGCAGATATTCCTTCTGGAGAATGTTCTGGACCGAGGCGACGATGGTGGCGACGATGGCGACACGCCTGGCACCGACGAGCCCGTCACGACCGCTCTCGAGGCCGCGGGCGACGCGCTCATCTGCTGCGGGCGAGCCCTCACGTCCAAGCAGCCGGATGCGCGTGCGTTCGATCCCTACCTCGCCAGGATGCGCGACGCGCGCGCCGCCCTGGAGAACGCGACCGTTGCGACGGCGCCGGGCGGCTCCATCCGCCACGGCGCAGGAAGCACGGTTACGGACGGCGCAGCGTCAGACGGCTCGACGTCCGACGGTGTCGCCGTGGCGCCGACCGCTGTGCTCGGCGCGCTCGAGCCGCTCTTCCGCGCGCAGGAGACGAGTTTGATCGCCGCAGCCATCACCACGGATGTGCAGCACGCCTCAGCCGAGCGCCAGCGCAGCCTGCGCGACAAACTCGTCGGGCGCGAGCCGGCCGGCGTGCGCACTCCGGTGCAGGCCGCGCGGTTACGGGCGCGCGCACAGCTTGATTGGCGCTCAGTCTGGCTGCACAACAGCATCAGAGGCGCGGTGGGGTTCGCACTGACGGTCGTGCTCGCCGATGTCACTGGAGTTCAGCACGCGTTCTGGGTGGCGTTCGGAGCACTGGCGGTGTTGCGCTCGAGTGCGGCGAACACTGGCCAGAGCGCCATCCGCGCCATGATCGGAACTGCGATCGGCATCGTCCTCGGCAGCCTGCTGGTCTCGGTCATCGGCGACCAGAGCGCAATCACGTGGGTGCTGCTGCCGATCGCGATCCTGGTCACCGGAATCGCGCCTGCCATCTCGTTCACCGCCGGACAAGCCGCTTTCACCGTTACCCTGCTCGTGCTCTTCAACATCATGGGTCCGTCCGGGTGGGCCACCGGCGTCATCCGCATCGAGGACATGGCGATCGGATGCGGCGTCAGCGTGCTGGTAGCCCTGCTCCTGTGGCCGCGCGGTGCCGCAGCCCGCTTCAACCAGACGCTCGCCGACGCGCTGCGCGCATCCGCCGACTATTTGACGCGCGCCGTCAACTTCGCCCTCGTGCGCTGCGAGGAGTCGACATCGTCGAAGCCGACGCCGCCGACGGCAGCGCAACGCAGTGCAGATGACGCGTCGCGCAGGCTCGATGACGTGCTGAGGCAGTTCCTCGCCGAACGCGGTGTGAAGAACATCGCGCAGGCCGACCTCGCCCCGATGGTGCTCGCCGTTGGTGCCGTGCGTCGGGCGGCCGATGCCATCTGCGAGCTCTGGTCGCGCGCCGATCCTTCCTCAGCGGGCGATCGTGCTGCTGCTCGCGCCGAATTGCTTCGCGCTCAGGATGGCATCGCCGCCTGGTACGACCAGGTCGCCGCTGCGCTCACCGGACCGACGCCGCTACCGCCCGCATCAGGGAGAGCGGACATTTCCAGCGCCGGCACGGACGCGACTGCTGAGGGCCCCAACACGGATGGCGCTGCCGCCGCGGGCCGGCTGTTGAGCGCGGTCGCGGCCGATTTCGGCAACGACACCGCACACGCATCCGGCACCGCGATCAAACTGATCTGGACGCACGACCATCTCGAGGTCGTCAGCCGACTCGAGCCCATCGTGCTCGATTCCGCGCGCATCCTGGTTCGCGGCAAGACGAAACGACTGGCCTGGCTGCTCGGCGTGCGGCGTCCGATCAGCGACCGGGTGGCGGCGGTGCGTCAGCTATCGCGCCGCGTCGCGGAGGGTGCGCGAGTCCTGTCACGATGACTCGTCTTCCTGGTTTTCACCAGCCTCTTCGCTGTCGTCTGAGTCGTTACCCTCGTCCGAGTCGTCACCGTCACCGGACTGGTTGCTGTCGCCGGTGTCGTCGTGCTCCCCTGTGCCCTCGTCGAGGAATCCCGCCCCATCCGGGTAGCCTGCCTCGTCCGGGTATTCGACCTTCGGCTTCTTCTCATCGTCTGTCGGTGTCATGATGCGTGCGCCCTTCTCTCGTGTTCGGTTTGGACGTGATGGGTGTGGGAGCCGAGCATGCGGCTGACGCTTTCGAGCAGCACCAAGGCGATCGCTGCCAACGCGAGCGTGGCCCACGCTGCGAGGGCGCCGCTCAGCAGACATGCGAGCGCCGGCAGCACGATCGCGGGGATCAGCAGTACGGCGATCCCTCGTAACGCACGGCCCAGCCGGACCCCGACGATCGCGTTCACGACGTAGAACCCGCAGATGCCGCATGCCAGCAGGGCACGCACCATCGGCGAGAGCGGCTCGCTCGCGTGCACGACGGCGATGCCGATGGATGCCGCGATCAGCGACAGGGCGGCCACGAGCAGGTAGGGCAGGTACATGATCACATCGCGCATCGCACCGAAGGATTTCGCCCGTTGGGCTGCCACCAGGCCGGCTTCGGCGGTGGGCGCGCCCCAACGGAAGAACGCGCGGGCCAAGAGTGCGCACACGAGAAAACCGAACATGGCGGCTGCACCACCTGCAACCGTCGGATGCGCAGCGAGCCCCGTGATGCCGAGATAGACGGCCTCGCCGATGACGATGACCACGAACAGGCCCACCCGTTCGAGCCCGTGTGCCACCGACGCCTGCTCGTAGACCTGATAGGAGAAGCCGCCGCGCGCGGCAAGCAGCACGAGTTCCGCTGCGACGGCCAGCGCCCAGAGAATGTATTGGTACGGCGCCGGAACGGCGATCGAGATCATCCAGACCGCTGCAGTGGTGAGGTTGTAGACGATCACACGCCACAGCGGAACGGAGATGACCCGCTTCGAATACGGGATCAGCCACATGACCAGCAGCACGAGCCGGATCCACGCGGCGCCCGCGGCGTAGAGCCATCCGTCGCGCTCGATGCCGCCGGAGATCGCGATCGCCATCGCGGCGGGCCCTGGCATGGCAGCTACGACGAGAACGCCGATGGCCGGGAATCGCACGCCGTAAAGGTTGTTCGTGATCATCAGGTTGACCCATGCCCACCACAGCGGGAAGAACAGCAGCAGGAGGATCAGCACAGCACTCCAGCTCGGATCGGCTTCGATCTGGTGGGCGGAGATCGCCACCACCACCACGAAGACGAGGTCGAAGAACAGCTCGTACCAGTCGGTGGCGCGCCGCGGTTCCGCCGTCATGCTTGCTCCCGCCATGCAGCGCCACCGTGCGCGATGGCGGTACTCACATTATGTGTGCGCGGGACATCGCTGCGCTAGGGAGGTGACGCGGCGGCTACCAGGCGGAGGCGGGTGCCTTGACGACCTCGACCGGTGCCGTGCTCCAGTGTGAACCGTTCGCATAGTGGCTCGATGACCAGGGTGACGCCCAGATCGCTTGCGCCGTGACATCCGCCGATGTGCCGGCTGCGAGGCCGGCAACGATCGCCGGATAGCCGCGCTGCAAGTTCTCCGCCGCGTATTGCGCCGCAGTCTCCAGGTCCGGGTAGCTGCCGAGTCCGGCGCCTCCGCCGGAGCCGTAGCCGTTGTTCAGCGGGTTGTTGCGGTTCCACCAGTCTGGCGGACCGTTCTCCTGCCGCATCCAGCGCATCATGACTGTGACGTTGGCGTCGCTCTGCGGCCAGCCGCCGAACATCAGGACGAGTTTCGCCCAGTCCTCGTTCGTGCCGCCGGATGTGAGAGTCTGCACACCGTCGGTTGCACTGAACGCGTCGCGTTTGACCGCCGGTGCCACGATGTCGGAATCGACCGTGAATGCGTGAATTTCGCCCTGTTGCTTCACCACGTGATAGCCAGACGCGGATGCCGCCTCCGCGGGCGACGACGGCGCGATCGAAATGCCTGCGACCAGCGCGAGCACCGTGGCGACGATCGCGATGCGGTGGTGGATGGCGAAGCGCACGACCGGGAGAGCCACCACTGCGCGGCGGCCGGCGGAACGGCGGCCGTGACTCGGAGTGGGAAGGGCGGTGGGCATACCCGATCGAGGATACCAAACCTTCGCCGAGAAGTTCCCAGGTCAGCTCAGCGGCCGGCGGGACCGAGGTGCGCGTTTCGATGCGACTCAACCTAGGCTCGATCCATGACTCCCCCCACGCACGACCCGCGCGGTCACCACCACGACTCGATCGCCGAACTGCTCGACCTGGACGGCGAAGTCCTCCACCGCTACTGGTCCGACGTCATGGCATGGGTCGGCACGCGTGTCGCGGAACGACCAACGGACAGAATCCTCGACGTCGGCGCTGGGACCGGTACAGGCACGATCGCCCTCGCCGATCGCTTTCCGGGCGCACACGTGGTCGCCGCGGACATTTCGCCTGAGATGCTGCAGCGCGTTCAGCATCGAGCGGCACACCGCGGAATGGCCGAACGCGTGTCGACCGTGCAGATGAACGTCGATGAGGGGTGGCCCGAGCTCGGCGCGTTCGATGTGGTCTGGGCATCCGCAGCGCTCCACGAACTCGCCGATGCCGACGCCGCATTCGGCAACATCTTCAGCGTGCTGAACCCGAGCGGGCTGCTCGCCGTCGTGGAAATGGATGGTCCGCCTCGGTTTCTCGATGACAGCGTCGGCGCCGGACTCGAAGCGCGCATCCACGACGTGCTCGGGCAGGTGAGAGCCGGAGACAATGACCACCCGGATTGGAGCACCAACCTCGAGGGCGCCGGATTCACCGCGGTCGAGACGGCATCATTCTCGATCGATATCGCGATCGGCGCGGATGACGCAGATGCTGAGTCCGCCGGACGTTATGCGCAGACATACCTCCGCAGGATCCAGCCGGTGGTCGCCGGCGGCCTGTCGGCATCCGATCGCCGGATGCTCGATGAGCTCATCGCCGACGACGGCCCGTCGAGCGTTCGCCATCGAGGCGATCTGCACCTGCGTGCCGGCCGAACGGCGTGGGCTGGACTGCGACCGTGACGCTCTCGCGCCCGCCGGAGCGTGCCCACCGGCGTCACCCATGCACCTATCGGTCTTCGCTGAGCAGCGCGAGTCGACGGATGATCGTTTCGAGCATGTCGAGCCGGTTAAGGGTGCCGAGTCTGAGGTAGTCGGTGCGGGCCGGCTTCTCGAGTGTGGCGACGCCGTGCAGTGCCGCCCAGATGGTCCAGGTGTCGGCGTGGGGGTCCGCGCTCACGCTGACGCCAGCGTCGACGCACGCACGAATCGCGGCCGAGACGAGCGAGAACGTCTCGACCGCATTTTCGGCATAGCCGCTTTCGGCGAACATCAACCGGTAGCGGGCTTTGTGCTCCCAACCGAATTGCACGTACGAGCGCCCAGCGGCCAGGAGCTTGGCCGCTGGCGCGCGCTGTTCGGTCATTGCGGTTCGCACAGATTCGGCGAGTTCGTGAAAGCTGCTCTCGAGTACCGCGTCGACGAGGGTGGGCAGGTTGTCGAAGTGTGGATAGATCGACGGAGCGCTGATTCCCGCTCGTCGCGCGATCCCGCGCAACGTGAGCACGTTCGGATCGTTGGTCTCGTCAAGGAGAGCGATGGCAGCGCGAAGGATCTCCTCGCGCAGTCGTTCCCCGCTGCCTCGGGCGTTACGGATTCGGGTCGGTTCGGTCATCAGAAGTTTAACTTTACAGTCGTTAGCTCAAGCTCTATAGTCATACACGCGTTAGCTTACACGCGTAAGATCTGAGACGAGGACACACATGGGTGTATTGATGAAGGACCAGTTGTTCGACGCGCAACTAGCTCGCGCCATCGGCTATGCGCCGTACGGAGGAGCAGATTTCGGCGAGTGCGCCGCGACCGCGTCACGCATCCACGGCACTGACCTTCAGGCGTGGCACGACCAGTGGACTGCGACCGCGACTCGAGTGCATGAGTTGGCGGTGGCCAGCGCCGCAGCGGGAGACCGGGCCAGCGCCAAGAGCGCGTTCTTTCGCGCATCGAACTACTTCCGAACGGCTGGGTTGTTCGTGATGGGCTCTCCACTCGACCCCCGACTGGTCGAGGCGCACAGGCGTGAAGTCGAAAGCTTCCGCTCCGGCGCCGAATTGTTGGACATACCCCCTCAGGTGGTGGAGATCCCCTACGAAGGGTCCACTCTGCCCGGGTACTACTTTCGCGCGACGAGCGAACCGGCGCCCCGCCCCACTCTGATCCTCACCAATGGGTACGACGGAACCGCTGAGGAGCTCTACTTCACCAACGGTGCCGCGGCGTTACAGCGCGGCTATAACGTGCTGACCTTTGACGGTCCAGGGCAGGGGGCGATGATCATCGACCGAGGTGTCACGTTCCGTCCCGACTGGGAGGCCGTCATCACGCCCGTGGTGGACTTCGTCCTCACACTTCCCGCAGTGGACCCAAGCAAGCTCGCCCTGATGGGGCTGAGCTTTGGCGGCTACCTTGCGCCACGGGCGGCAACCGGCGAGCACCGGCTCGCGGCATGCATTTCCGACTGCGGCCCATACGACCTCTTTGAGACGAGCGCGAGCCGGCTCCCGGGGTTCCTCGCCAAACAACTCCCGAACGGTAACCCGAGCTTGCTTCGTCTCCTGGACAGGCTGGTCAAAGGGGTGATGGGCAAACCGACTGCGGGATGGGCACTGCGCCGCAACCTCATGGTTCATGGTTTGGCAGAGCCGCTCGAGTATTTCCGAATGGCACCCGACTACTCCATGAAGGGTCGCGAAGAACAGATCACATGCCCAACATTCGTATGTTCCGCCGAGGGCGATGACCTCAGCGTCAACGCGCCCCGCCTCTACGACGCGCTGCAATGCCCCAAAGACTATGTGCAATTCACAACGGCCGACGGGGCGGGCGAACATTGCGAAAGCGGTGCCCGCACACTGTTCCACCAGCGAGCGTTCGACTGGCTCGACGGTCAGCTCAACCAACCGGCAAAGAACTGACGCTTATCCCGCCAACGAAGCACTCAGCATCACCACCCACTACTCGGGAAAGAAGCTCATGAACGGACCTGACCTCACTGAAGCAGCTAACCGCCTCGGCCTTGAAGGCCTCCAGGCTTTCCCCCATACCGATCGCCCGCGCATACTTGCGACCATCAGCGCCCTGTTTCTGGGGTTCCAACAGCGCGACGCCGACATGCTCACGGACGTATACACCTCCGATGCGGACTGGGTGAACGCCTTCGGCAGCGTGAAGAAAGGAGCCGCCGGAATCGTCGAATATCTCCGGGGGCTGTTCGCCGACGCGAACTTCAACGACGGCGAACTCGTAGCCCCACCCCACAGCACCATTCGACAGCTGACAGACGGCGTCGCCCTCGTGAGCACCCACCTCCAGGTCGCCCGACAAGGACTCGTCGGCGGAGGCTTCATCCCGCTGCGAGACAACCACTCCTTACATGTACTCCAACGACAGCACGACGGCCACTGGCGGGTCGTCTCAGAAATGTACATGGACGCACGAACCGACCGGAGCTACGCCAACCACTCATAACCATCACCGATGTCACTGAACCCGACCGCGCAACGCCGACGGAGGCTGCGGCCGAGACGGAGTTCGCTCGGGCTCACTCAGTGCAGCCCAACCCTCGGCCACTGACCGCCGCTCCCGCCGATCGAGCGACAGAAACGATTCGGATCAGGCTTTTAAATATCGCGGAGACGGAGGGATTTGAACCCTCGGTCCCCTTACGGGGACTCCACCTTAGCAGGGTGATTCCGGCGCACTGGAGGGTGGTTGGTCGAGCGACGCTCGCTTCCCGGAGACACGCGACTTACCTGTGTTTACGGGCTTCTCCGGCCCGTCCGATAAACTCACGCACACACTCCAGGCACGCCAGAACCTGCCCGAAACAGCATCCTCGGGAGGCTCGGGGTCACCTGGGGGTCACCTAGCAAGCTGCAAGGTCAGGCGTCGATGCGCTGCTTCCAGTAACCCGGTCGACGCTTCTCGTGCGCGTAGGCGACGAT